>Ga0079224_100012197_pt1 | contig 11882 bp, 11 predicted proteins | sample Stecom2015_FD_80414 | JGI IMG/M metagenome (GOLD analysis project Ga0079224, IMG submission 80414) | Agricultural soil microbial communities from Utah to study Nitrogen management - Steer compost 2015 | ecosystem: Environmental > Terrestrial > Soil > Agricultural land | place: USA: Utah...
GGTGACATGGCGACGATCCTGTTCACGTCCGGCACGACCGGCCCGGCCAAGGGCGTCATGCTCCCGCGTGCGTACTTCTCCAACCTCGCACAGATCTGGAATCGCTCCTTGGGCACCACGAGTGACGACGTGGGCTACTTCCCGATGCCGTTCTTCCACGTCGACGGCCATGTGCTGTTGTCCTCGTGTCTGCAATCCGGGAGCCATCTGGCCTTCCGATCGCGGTTCAGCGTGAGCGAGTTCTGGAACGACATCGAGAGGTTCTCGGCAACGTGGTCGGCGGGGGTCGGGTCGATGCTGTCGATGATCGCGACGACCACGCCGCCCGCAGCGAACGAGCATTCGCTCCGCCGCGTGATCGGTGCACCGATCCCCGACGCCGCCTACGAGTACTTCGAGGACCGCTTGGGTGTTCCGGTGCTGACGCTGTACGGCCAGACCGAGTGCGACGCGATCACGATCGACATCGCGGGCGACCGGCGGCGAGGCGCGGCGGGGCGGGTCCATCCGCTGGTCGACGTCCGGATCGTCGACGCCGACGACCTTGCCCTGCCGGCCGGAGAGGTGGGTCAGATCGTCTTCCGGCCCCAGCTGCCGTGGCTGTCGACGTCGGGTTACTGGAACCGTCCCGAGCAGACCGTCGAGTCGTGGCGCAACCTCTGGTTCCACACCGGAGACGCCGGCCGACTCGACGACGACGGATTCTTGTACTTCATCGGCCGACGGACCGACAGCTTTCGCCGTCGGGGCGAGAACATCTCGGCCTGGGAATTGGAACACACGCTCCTGGCGGCTCCCCACGTCACCGAATGCGTCGCGATCGCGGTGCCGGACGAGCATGGCGGCGAGGACGAGATCAAGGTGTTCGTCGTGCCGGAACCAGATTCGCCTTTTGACCTCGAGGTCTTCATGGAGTACTGCCGGACGTCCCTGCCTCGTTACGCATGCCCCCGGTGGGTGTCGGTCACCGACGGTTCGCAATTCGTGCGGAGCCCGGGGACCGGGGTGGTGCAGAAGCACTTCCTCTCCCGGGACGTGGGCGAACCCGCGGCCGTGGAAATCAAACGTTGAACCACTTCGAAAGAGAAACAAGAGAGGCGGAGGTCGTGACCTTCACGTGGGAAGCTGCATTGGCTGAACTGGACCGGCGAAGGGCGCTGTCGCGCGAACTCGGCGGTGAACGCCGTGTGACTCGGCAGCGCGAGCAGGGTCGACTCACGATCCGTGAGCGCATCGCGAAGATCAGCCAGGAGTTCAGCGAGGTCGGCGAATTCGCGGCCTTCGAGGAACTCGACGCTTACGGCAACTCGATCGGGATGCTCCCGTCCAGTTACGTGTGCGGACTGGCCAAGGTCGACGGCCGCACGGTGGCCCTGGGCGGTGAGGACTTCACGGTCCGTGGCGGCGCGCCACAGACCTACCTGGACCGGATGAAGGGCGGGCTCGGCGGTTTCGTCGAGGACCTGGCCCACGAGTACAAGATCCCGTTGATGATGTTCCTCGAGGGCATCGGCGGCGATGTCGCGGCCCAGGAGGACAAGGGGCACGCGTACCTGGTCAGTTCGATCAGTTGGAAGCGCAGCTTCGAACTGATGTCGGAGGTCCCGGTGTTGAGCATGATCAGCGGGGCGGCCGTCGGCGGCACGGCGGCCCGTACGGTGATCAGTCACTTCAGTGTCATGACGAAGGATTCGGTGTTCTTCGCCGGCGGACCGCCGTTGGTCAAGCGTGCGCTCGGCATCGACATGGACAAGTACGAACTGGGCGGTGCTGCGGTCGCGACGACCTCGGGGGCCATCGACAACGTGGCCGAGGACGAGGAGGATGCGATCGCTCAGATGCAGACCGTGCTGAGCTACCTGCCGCAGAACGTGTGGCAGATGCCGCCGCGAGTGGAGTGCACCGACCCGGTCACCAGGCGCGCGCCGGAACTGTTGAAGATCATCCCGGAGAACCGCCGCCAGCCCTACCAGGCGCCCCGCGTCATCAAGGCGGTCGTCGACGAGGGTTCGTTCTTCCAGATCGGCGCCGGGTGGGGCAAGAGCGTGGTCACCGGCCTCGCCCGGATCGACGGGATCCCGATCGGCGTCGTGGCGTCCAATCCTCGACACCTCGGTGGCGCGCTCGATGCTGCCGCTGCGGAGAAGCAGGTGCGACTCGTGGACATGTGTTCCACGTTCCACCTGCCGATCCTCTACTTCGTCGACGTGCCCGGGTTCATGGTCGGGCCGGAGGCGGAGAAGGGCAACGTCATGCGCTGGGGCATGCGGGCGATCCAGTCGATGGTCCAGGCTGATGTTCCGGTCGTGACCGTCCAGGTCCGCAAGGCGTACGGCCTCGCCGCGTCCGCCACGTCCAACCCCGACCGGCTGGGGCTGCGTCTGGCGTGGCCGACGGGGGCGTGGGGAGACCTGCCGATCGGGGGCGGGGTCGAGGCCGCCTACAGTCGCGAGATCGCCGCGGCCGACGACCCGGACGCGATGCGCGCCGAGATCGAGGCCCGCATGGCTGCGTTGGTGGATCCCTGGCGGACCGCCGAGGCGTTCGGCGTCGAGCAGATGATCGATCCGCGCGAGACGCGCGAGGTCGTCGCGGCGTTCCTCAACGCCAGCCTGACCGGCCTGGAGACCTCACTGGGCAAGCCGCGGCAGCAGTGGTCGCTGCGCCCCTGACCGCGACCACACCATCTCACCCAACACACAGAAGGAATGTACAGATGACACTCATTGAGTCCGACACCGCCGGAACCGTGTGGAAGATCCTCGTCACCGAGGGTCAAGCGGTCAGCGACGGCGACACGCTCATCATCTTGGAGTCGATGAAGATGGAGATCCCGTTCGAGGCAGAGGAGGACGGAGTCGTCCAGACGATCCATGTCGCGGAGGGTGACGTCATCTCCGACGGCGACGCCTTGGTCACGCTCGGCGGCTGACGGTGTTCTCTAAAATCCTGATTGCGAACCGGGGCGAGATCGCGGTTCGGGTGAACCGGACGCTGCGCGAACTGGGCATCGCCTCGGTCGCCGTGCATTCAGATGCCGACGCCGACGGTATGCACGTGCGCGGTGCCGATGAGGCAGTCCTCATCGGCACCGCGCCGGTGGCCGACAGTTACCTTCGCGGCGACCGGATCATCCAGGCGGCACTCGACACCGGTGCGGAGGCGATCCATCCGGGCTACGGGCTGTTGGCCGAGAATCCCCAGTTCGCCCGTGCCTGCGCCGAAGCGGGGCTCGTGTTCATCGGCCCGGACCCGGCCTCCATGGAGATGATGTCGTCGAAGATCGACGCCCGAGCGGCGATGCTGGCTGCCGGGGTACCCGTCGTGCCCGGGACGACCGACCCGGTCGAGTCGCTCGACCAGGCGCGGGCCATCGCGGCCGACATCGGATTCCCCGTGGCCGTCAAGGCCGCCAGTGGCGGCGGCGGCAAGGGATTCCGGATCGCCCAGGACGAGAGCGAATTGGAGGACGCCCTGCGGGGCGCCGCCGATGAGGGACGTCGGTTCTTCGGAGACGGCACCGTGTATCTGGAGAGATACCTGGTGGACCCACGACACGTCGAGGTGCAGGTCATCGGTGACCATCACGGCAACATCGTGCACCTGTACGAGCGGGACTGTTCGATCCAGCGTCGCCACCAAAAGTTGATCGAGGAGGCGCCCAGCCCCCGGCTGAGTCCCGAACTTCGTGAGCAGATCGGGCGGATTGCCGTGGACGCGGCCCGCGCCGCCCAGTACTGGTCGCTGGGCACCGTTGAGGGACTGCTGGTGGGCGATGAGTTCTTCTTCCTGGAGATGAACACCCGCGTGCAGGTGGAGCACCCCGTGACCGAGATGGTGACCGGACTCGACCTGATCGAGGAACAACTCCACGTCGCGGCGGGCGATCCGCTTCGTTTCGGCCAACAGGACGTGACCGTCACTGGCCATGCGATCGAGTGCCGGCTCAACGCGGAGAATGCCGCGAAGAACTTCCGGCCCGCACCGGGCAGTCTGACGACATTCGACATCGCCGAGGGCGAGCACGTCCGCGTCGACGCGGGCCTGGGTTCGGGTGACGTCATCCATCCCTTCTACGACCCGATGATCGCCAAGGTCATCGCGTGGGCGCCCACGCGCGAGGAGGCGACGGCTCGCATGCTCGCCACGCTGGACCGCGCCACCATCGACGGGGTTTCGTCCCTCCTGCCCTTCCACCGCGCGATCCTGCGGACGCAGCAGTGGAAGGACGCCGAGACCTGTCGCGACCTGATCGGCGATCGGGCGTGGTTGCGAGAGACCGATTCGTGGTCGTGACGATCGCTCGCTCAGTCGGTCTCCTGCGCGGAGAGCCGTTCGGCCAGTTCCAGCGCGGTCTCGATCCACATCGGGATCGGGGGGATGCCTTTCAGATGGCCATCCTCGATGAGGGGCGTTCCCAGAATGCCGTGAATGCCCAGACCGTCGGCGAGCGCGACCAGGAAGTTGCCGATCTCACGGGCGTGCGTCGTGGGCATCTGTCGTTCGCGCATCACTTCGGTGACCCGTTCTTCGATCGCGTCGCGCCACGAGTCGATGTACCGACGCATGTCGGACGCAAGCGACTCCTTAGCGGCGGCCTCGGCATAGAAGAACGTGTAGATGCGTCCCATCGCGATGGATCGTGCGTCGAAGGGGAGCGTCGAGCGCAGGACCTCCTGCAGTCGTCCGAGGGGATCGAGGTCGGGGCGCGAGACGATCGAGTCGATCGTCTCGCCCGAGAGCCAGGAGGCTCGGCGGAACGCCAGTTGCAGCAGCGCGGCGCGCCCGCCCACGTAGTGGTTGATGACTCCGGTCGACCAGCCGCAGCGGGTGGCGACGTCACGGATCGTGACCGCGTCGACTCCCACTTCGGCGATGATCGCCAGCACTGCGTCCGCGATCTCGGCGCGACGTTCTCGGTGATCCACGATCTTGGGCATGTCAGACCTCCGTCTCGTAGCGGCGAGAGTCGCCTACGAATCAATTTAAAAATACCATCCAATATAGAACGTTGTGGAGAAGGAGAAGTGTGATGTCTGAGCACCAGATGAATGCCCGCGTCGTCGTCGTCGGCGGCCCCGGAGCGATGGGACGCCACGCAGTGCGCAAACTGGCGTTGTTAGAGCATATCGCCACGATCGTGGTGGCCGACATCGACGAGGAGAGGGCGGGGCTCCTGGCCGAGGAGATCGGCCCCAAGGCGATGGCGGTCGCCTTGGACGTCCGCGACGACGAACAGTTGGACCGGGTCTTCGCCGGATCGGACATCGTGGTCAACGCCATGGGTCCGTTCGTGACCTTCGGCAAGGCCGTGCTCACCGCGGCCATCCGGAACGACTGTGACTACATCGACATCGACGACGACTGGGATGCGACCGTCGAGGCACTCGAACTGGATCAGGCCGCCCGCGATGCCGGCGTCACCGCGATCATCGGTGTCGGCATGAGCCCCGGAGTCACGAACCTGCTGGCCGTACAGGCGGCGGCCCGACTCGACGAGGTCCACCGCATCTACACGGGATGGAAGATGTCGGGCACGGGCACGGACTTCGAGCCCCGGTACGACTCCAAGGACGCGACACCCGCGGCGGTCGCGCACTGGGTGCTCCAGTGCAGCGGTCAGATCCAGGCGTGGCGAGACGGCGAGGCCGCGATGGTGGAGCCGTTGGAGATCGTGAACGTGAACTACCCCGGAGTCGGTGTGCAGCAGGCGTGGTCCTTGGGACACCCCGAACCGATCACCCTGCCGCGCCACTTCGACGGGCTGGACGAGTCGCTGAACATGATGACCGGTCCGGGTTGGATGTTCGAATCATTGCGCGAGATCGCGATCGAGTTCAGTGCCGATCGGATCGATCTGGACGAGGCTCTCGTGCGCGTCGCGGCGATTGAACGCCCCGCCGACCCCGCTGCGACGCCCCGCGACCCGATGCCTCCGGCGTGGGCGCTGGTCGAGGGGAGGCGCGACGGTCGCACGGTGACGATCGGTGCACACCTCACCTCGAGGCCCCCGCACCGGATGGGTGGCGGCACCGGGTACCCGTTGGCCGTCGGCGTGCAGATGATGCTCGAGGGACTGGTGACCGAGCGCGGCGTGCTGACGCCCGAACTCGCGCTGGGTCACACCGAATTCTTCGACCGGCTCGCCCCGATGGTGGATCCGCCGGTCGCGGACGGAGCGGCACTCGTCACGCTCGTCGAGAACGAAGGGCCGGCCACCGCATGAACTCATCGGACAGTTCACCGACCAGCACGAAGGAGCCGGAGTTGAAGCACACTGAAGCGGACGTCCTGGTGATCGGCGCAGGTGGAGCGCAGGCCCAGGCCATGTTGTCGGCAGCCAGGAAGGCAGGGCCGCTGGATCGTTGGATCTGCCTCGACATCGCCTGGCAGCCACAACGCCGCGCTGCCACTGAAGCACTAGGCGCCACCACGATCGAACTCGACGCACTCGGCGACCCGGACCGGCTCGCAGAACTCGTCTCGGGCGTGCGTGTCGTCGCGAACATGGTCGGACCGTACTTCCGCACGGTCGGCCCGGTCCTGGACGCCTGCATCGCGGCCGGGGTGGACTACCTGGACATCTGTGACGATGCGGACGCCACCGGTGACGTGTTGTCACGTGACGCCGCCGCGAAGGCCTCGGGAACCAGGGCCTTGACGGGCATGGGCGCGACGCCCGGCACGAGCAACGTCATGGTCCGAGCAGCGGTCGACGTGTTGGGTTCAGCCCAGAAGGTCGAGATCTGCTGGATCAACGATGCCCGGGATTCCTCGCCCGCCGCCGTCGAGCACCTGTGGCACATCTTCCGTCCCTACGGGCCGAACGGCGTGGAGAGCCAGGTCCCACGGTGGGAGGAGCTCGTTCAGCGTGAGGTCGAGTTCGCCGATACCGTGGGCACCCACCTGACCATGCAGTTGGCTCACTCCGAACTCGTGACCCTCCCGCACTACTTGGGCATCGAGGACGTGGAGAACTTCGGCGGACTCGCGCCGGCCGATCCGCTGATCCTGCTGTGGGCGTTGGCGCGGATGGGCGCCGGTGCCGGCACCGACATCGACCCGATGGCGCACCGCATGGTCGACAAGGTCATCGACGAGTATCGCCAGACTCCGCGGATCCGCGGGGGGCTGCGTATCGATGTCGTCCGCGAGGACGGCGTGGGCATCCGCTTCCAGTCCGATTCGCCCGAGACGATGGAGGAATCGACGGGAACGCCCGCTGCGGCCGGCATCTTGATGATGCTCGATGGCGCCTTGGCCGAGCCCGGAGTGTTCGCACCGGAGTGCCTCAGGCCGGTCGACTTCTTCAACCGCATGGGGTCGGTCAGCGAACCGACCGGAAGCATGGCGGCCTTCGCCCTCGCGGGCGATCGTCGTGGTGACCGCATCAGTCTGCGGGAGATGCTGACGACGCCCGAAGTGGTCGGAGCACGACTGACGACGCAGTAGGAGTCGAGTCGGAACGAGAACGGCCGTGGCGCGGAGAGTTCGCTCTCCGAGCCACGGCCGTCCGGTGGCCAGGTTGGCGCCTACTGATCGTTCGGCTGGCCGGCGTTCAACACGAGGTACTGCGCCGCGATGCCCTGCTTGCCGTGGCCTTGCCGGACGGCCCGCTCGAGCGTCCGCTTCGTGGTCGAGACGAAGTCCGCAGGCATCCCGGCTCCGGTCATCGCCTCGTGAGCCCCGTTGACCCCTTCGAGGAACGCCACCAGTTCGGCTTGGGTCGATTCGAACCGTCCCGAGCGAATGGCCTCGGCCGAACTGCGCATCGACGCGCCGAGCATGGTGAGGGCGTAGTCGATGGAGTCTTCCATGGCCCCGGCGTCGATTCCCTGCGACTGGGCGAAGGCCATGACCTCGTGGAATCCCGAGATCGCGGTGCAGAAGAACCCTGCCACCCACGCCGAGTTCATCGTCTTGGCGGCTCCTGCGGCCTCACCGACGAACACCGAGGCGCCGCCGAGTTGCCTGAGCAGGTCTTCGCGGCGGTTCCACATCTGTGGGTCGCCGGAGTAGAAGGTCTTGATCTCGGCCGAACCGATGGCGTCGGGGAATCCCTGGATGGCGCCGTCGATGAAGGCTGCCCCGCGTCCTCGCAGCATGACGTCCAGTTCGCCCACCGCGCTCGGTGAGCCCGAGACGACGCTGACGACGTCCTTGCCGGTGAGGTCGAGGTCGGCGAAGTACTCGTGCACGTGGGCGATGGAGCCGAGAACCACGATCACGAGATCGGATGCCTCGACCGCCTCGGCCACGGTTCCGGTCGCCGACGCGCCGAGCCGGACCGCCGCATCGGTCCGGTCGGCGGTCCGGTTCCACACGCTGACGACGTGACCTCGTTCGAGCAGGACCTTGGCGATGGCAGATCCCATCAGCCCGGTCCCGATGACGGCGACCTTGGTTGCTGTCGGCTCAGACATGGAGCACGATCTTTCCGGTGTGCTGGCGCGACTCGAGGGCCAAGATGGCCTCCTTGGCCTGCTCCAAGGGGAAGGTCGGGCCCAAGATCGGCTTGAGCGCTCCGGACTTGAGGTGGGGGAGCATCGCCGTGAATTGGGACTTCGTGTGGTTGGGGATCAGCTCCTCGTAGTCACCCCAGCTCACCCCGACGACCGAGATGTTGTTGAGCAGGAGGCGGTTGACCTTCACGACGGGGATTTCACCGGCGGTGAATCCGATCACCAGGATGCGTCCCTCGACGTTCAAGCAGCGCAGGGAATCGGTGAAACGGTCGCCTCCGACGGGGTCGACCACGATGTCGACCTTGCCCTTGGCCAGCACGGCGTCCTTGAAGCTGTCGGCCAGGACGTAGGAGTCGGCACCGGCCTCGATGGCCACGGCACCCTTCGCATCGGTGGAGGTCACCGCGATGACCTCGCTGGCACCCCACGCCTTGGCGATCTGAACGGCCGCCGACCCGACTCCGCCGGAGGCGCCGTGAACCGGCACACGGTCGCCGGGCTGGATCCGGCCGCGTTCGATGAGACCGAAGTAGGCGGTGCCGTAGTTGAACATGAAGGCCGCTGCGACGTCGAAGTCGACCTCGTCGGGAAGCGGGAAGACCATGTTGGGGGGACAGTTCACGCGCTCGGAGAAGCCATTGAGCATCGGGAGCGCGGCGACCCGGTCGCCGGGGGAGAACCCGGAGTCGGCCGGGGCGCTGACCACGACTCCGGCGACTTCGGTGCCGGGAACGAACGGCAGCGCAGGACTCAACTGGTAGGCGCCGCGAGTCTGGAGCAACTCGGGAAAGGCGACTCCCGCCGCCTTGACGTCGATGAGGACATCGGTGGAGTTGGGCTGGGGCTCGGGTACGTCCACGAGTTTCAGACCGTCGGGACCATCATGAGAAGTGATTTGAATCGCACGCATGGCCACATACTACATGTATATTGGACGCACCATATAGAATAAGATCGTTTCTTTTCTTGGTACGCCGATCACCCGAGAAGGGCCGTTGACCCGGACCTGCGGGCCCGAACTATCGGCCCGCGCCGCCGGTGTTGAGAGCGATGGCGTCCTCGGCCAGTTCGTGCTTGCGCACCTTGCCCGTGGCCGTCATCGGCAGGGTTCCGATGACCGAGACCAGCGGCACCTTGTACGGCGCCATGTTCTCGCGGGACCATGCGGTCAGTTCCTCGGCGGTGATCTCGACGCCGGCGCGGGGGACGACGAAGGCCACGGGACGTTGACCCGTCTTGGGATCGTCGGCCGGAACGACGGCCACCGAATCGACGGCCGGGTGCTGGTTCAGCAGCATCTCGACATCGGCGGGGAAGACGCTCATGCCGTTGACCTTGATCATTTCCTTTTCGCGGCCCAAGTAGTGCAGGAAGCCGTCGGTGTCGATGCGTCCGTTGTCGCCGGTGTGGATCCACCCGTCGACCAATTGTTCGCGCGTGGCCTCCTCGTTGCGCCAGTATCCATCGGTGATCGAGGGGCTGCGCACGATGATCTTGCCGATCTCGCCCAGCGGGACGGGGGTCTGGGTGCCTTTCTCGACGATCGCGATGTCGGTTCCGGGCACGGGAATGCCGCAGAACACCGGCTCGGACAACAAGTCGAAGTCGTTCTCGGCGAAGCCGTAGGGAACACAGTCGATCGTGTGCGTCTCGGTCATGCCGAAGGCCGACTCGCGCAGCACCGAACCGGGAACGTTCTCGGCCCACCTGCGCCGGACCTCGGGCGTCATCTTGCGGACGAAGGACACGGCCTGCGGATCCACCAGCGAACTCAGGTCGCGCTGCTTGAGATCCTAGGTCTCGATCAGTTCGAGGTAGTTCTCGACCGTGCCGGTCATGAGCGTCACGCGGTGGCGTTCGATCGCGTCGACCACGGCGGAGGCGTCCCAGCGGGCCATCAGGATGCTGGTGCCGCCCAGCACGAACGGGATCAACAGTCCGAGATCCTCACCCGCGATCCAGAAGATCGGCAGGTAGCACAACGAGACATAGTCTCCGTCGTAGTCCATCGCGGTGGCCGTGGCGGCGCTGGCGGCGGTGTACAGCATGTGGCGCTGGCTGTGCTGGCAACCCTTCGGCAGGCCGGTCGTGCCGCCGGTGTAGTTCAGCGCGGCGAGAGAGTCCATGTCGCCGTCATCGCCCGCGTACGGTTTTGCGGCGATCGCCGCCTGCCAGCCGTTGTCGCCGGTGCCGTCGGTCAGCAGCAGCGGTAGGTCCGGAACGCGGTCCGCGCAGGCGGCGACGACCTCGGCCAAGGCCGAATTGGTGACGATCAGCACGGGTTCGCTGTCGTTCAGCTCGTAGGCCAACTCGGCGGGCTGGAACATGGGATTGACCGGCACATGGACGGCACCGAGTCGCAACACGGCCAGGAAGGCGATCGCGAACTCGGTCGAGTTCCCGAGATAGATCGCGACGCGATCACCGCGGCCCACGCCGTTCTGGGACAGCCAGGTGGCGACGCGACGGTGCACGTCGTCGAGCTCGGCATAGGTGTAGCGGGTGTCGTCCATGGCCAGCGCGAGCAGGTCAGGACGTTCCTCGGCCCAGTGGTGTTCATCGACGCCCACCGCCACGACGTCGTGGAGGGCAAGGAGCTCGGAGTCGAGCCCATCTGCTCGGTCCTGTCCAACGCAGGGCTGCAGGTGGCTGCGAGCACCTACTACGCCGCCAAGACGCGCCGGCCGTCGGCATGTGCCCGGCGCGACGCTGAACTGTCCCCGGCGCTGCGCAAGCTGTGGGAAGACAACTACTGCGTCTACGGGGCGCGGAAGCTGTGGAAGGCCGCTCGTCGGGCCGGATACGACGTCGGCCGGGACCAGGTCGCCCGGCTGATGTGCGCCGAAGGCATCGAAGGCGTCCGGCGCACCAAGCAGGTCCGCACCACCCGGCCTGCGGAGTCGACGCCGCGGCATCCGGACCTGGTCAACCGGGACTTCACCGCCACCGGCCCGAACCAGCTGTGGGTCACCGATCTGACGTTCGTGCCCACCTGGGCCGCGATCGCCTACGTGTGCTTCATCGTCGATGCGTTCTCCCGGATGATCGTGGGCTGGCGGGTTGCCTCCCATATGCGCACCCAGATGGTCCTCGACGCCGTGGAGATGGCCCGCTGGTCACGTGGCACCCAGCTGACCGGCAGGAGAACGAGGTCCTGCGCAGGGCCGCGGCCTACCTGTGGCAGGCGAACCTTCCGGGAAAATAGTCTTCCCGCTCGTCCGTGAGGTGGCCGCGGCCGGTGCCCTGATCAGGGTGCCGGTCGCGGTGGCGTGCAGGGTCCTGGGCTTGTCGGCCCAGGGGTACTACAAGTGGCTCAAGGAGCCTGTCTGTCAGCGGGACTGGGACGACGCGCACGTCATCGACGTCCTCTACGACCTTCATGCGGACGACGCCACGCTCGGCTACCGGTTCCTCACC
>Ga0079224_100012198_pt1 | contig 11882 bp, 9 predicted proteins | sample Stecom2015_FD_80414 | JGI IMG/M metagenome (GOLD analysis project Ga0079224, IMG submission 80414) | Agricultural soil microbial communities from Utah to study Nitrogen management - Steer compost 2015 | ecosystem: Environmental > Terrestrial > Soil > Agricultural land | place: USA: Utah...
AACTGCTGTATCATCCGTTAAAAATTGCCATTCAAAATAATGGCATCGATAAACAGACACGCTATTGAGATATCAAACAACACGCGCACATCATCAGTCCGTCGCTTCCGCGACTCGCTTCTGAGGCTCGGTGCCGGCGGGTGAACCCTCCGACGACTACTTGCTGCTTCATCGTCCCGGCGCGAGTCACTACTCTAGCAGTTCTTCGCAGCCCGTACAACTCCGCTCCGTGTGGCGCTGGCCTCGTCCGGTTCGCGGTGCGATCCAGCCGTGACCTGCTCACGGACACTGTTGCGGTCTCCCGCTCCAGTGGCCCTCAGTGATTCTTCCGCACTCCGCGCTTCGCTCCTCCCGGGGGAGGCTCTCGGCCCTTCGTGTCGGCGTCCTCGCTGCTGACAAGAAAGAACATTACGGGTCCCGGCGGGGGCCGTCAAACCCGCCCGGACGCCTCCTATTCTCCTCCGATTCACTCATGACACTGCAGGTCATAGCGCATTTTAGCTCCAGGGAAAGCGCTCGACAGAACGGATGTGACGCACGCTTGAGAGGGGTGTCACCGGCCCTTATCGTCAGCTTGACACGTTCCGGGTGTGGCGGCTACCCGCGGGCATGCGCCCACTGTCGTGGCACTGCATGCTCTGGCACCGCACTCCCCCAGCCCCGTACGCCCCTCCACGAACTCCCCGGGCAACGGACGAGCCCCGGCCCGTCGTCCGCGGGGACGAGGAGCCGGGGCTCGGAGTGACCGGGGCTGGAGGACCGGCGCCAGGTGACCGGGGTCAGCCTGCGCGGCGCACCATGGCGGCGTTCTTCCGGCCGCGGCGCAAGAGCAGGTACCCGCCGGACAGCGCGTCGAGCTCTGCGATCTCGCGCTGGAGATCGTCGGCGGAGATCTTCTCGCCGTTCACGGAGAGTCCTCCCCCGTCGGCGTCGCGTCGGGCCGCGCCCTTGGAAGCGGCGATGCCAGCGGAGACGAAAGCGTCGACCAGCGTGCTGGTGCCAGCGACCTCGGCGCCCGGCAGCTCCCGAGCGATCGCCTGGAGCGTCGCCTCCTCCAGCGCTCGCACGTCCCCACGGCCGAAGAGCACCGCAGCGGCATCCTTCGCCTGGGCCGTCGCCTGGGCACCGTGGACCATCGTGGTGATCTCGTCCGCGAGTGCCTTCTGGGCGGCGCGCTCATGGGAGGCGGTCTCTGTGGCGTGCTCGAGCTCGGCGATCTCCTCCTGCGAGCGGAAGGTGAAGAAGCGCAGGTAGTTGACCACGTCGGCGTCGGCGGCGTTGAGCCAGAACTGGTGGAAGGCGTACGGGCTGGTGAGCTCCGCATCCAGCCATACGGCGCCGCCCTCGCTCTTGCCGAACTTGGTGCCGTCGGCCTTCGTCACCAGCGGCGTGGTGAGCGCATGGACATCCTTGCCCTCGACCTTGTGGATCAGATCCACGCCCGAGAGCAGGTTGCCCCACTGGTCGTTGCCCCCGTACTGGAGGGAGACGCCGTGGCGGCGGTGCAGCTCGAGGTAGTCGATGCCCTGGAGCACCTGGTAGCTGAACTCGGTGTAGCTGATCCCCTCGTCGCTCTGGAGGCGACGGGCCACGGTGTCCTTCGCGAGCATGGTGCCCATGCGGTAATGCTTGCCCATGTCCCGCAGGAAGTCGAGCGCACTCATCTGCCCGATCCAGTCGAGGTTGTTCACCATGGTCACGCCGAACTCCCCCTCGAGGTCGAGGAAGCGGGAGATCTGATCGCGCAGGCTCTCCACCCACGTCGCGACGATGTCGGCGTCGTTCAGCACCCGCTCACCGGACATGCGCGGATCGCCGATGAGACCCGTCGCCCCGCCCACGAGAGCGTAGGGATGATGGCCGGCGAGCTGCAGGCGGCGCATGGTGAGGACCTGGGTCAGGTGCCCCACGTGGAGGGAGGCCGCGGTCGGGTCGAAGCCGCAATACAGGCTGATCGGTCCATCCGCCAGAGCGCTGCCGAGCGCCTCGCGCCCGGTGGTCTGCACGACGAGTCCTCGCCAGGCGAGTTCGTCCAGGACGGAATGCATCGATCGGTTCCTCTCAGGGGACAAGCAGCGCCCGGTCGGGCGCCGCGGCTATTCTCCCCCACTCGGGGGACGCCGTGCCACGCGATATCGCGCGGGCCGGACGGCGAGGGTGCGGTGCAGCAGGTTCTGTAGGGTGAACGCGGACGGCCGACGGGCCGGGCAGCGGGGTCACTCCCCCACCGCCCGGCCCGGTTCATGCCGCCTGTGACCAGCTCAGGCGCGGTCGCGGGTGAAGCCGCGCAGCGCCTCGAGGGTCGCGGCGGCCGCGTTGGTCTGCTCGGCCACACGCGCCGGGGCCGTCCCGCCCTTGGCATCGCGCGAGGCGATGGAGCCCTCCACGGAGAGCACCTCCCGCACCGAGGGATCCAGATGCTCGGAGATCTCCGCGAGCTCGGCATCGGTGAGATCCCACAGCTCCTTGTCCTGGGCCTCGGCGACCTTCACGCAGGCGCCCGAGATCTCGTGCGCGCTGCGGAAGGGCACGCCGCGCCGCACCAGGTGGTCGGCGATGTCGGTCGCGAGCGAGAAGCCCTGCGGGGCCAGCTCCGCCATCCGCTCCGTATGGAAGGTCAGCGTCGCCATCATCCCAGTGAACGCCGGCAGCACGAGGGCGAGGGAGTCGACCTGGTCGAAGACCGGCTCCTTGTCCTCCTGCAGATCGCGGTTGTACGCGAGCGGCAGCGCCTTGAGGGTGGTCAGCAGGCCCACGAGGTCACCGACCACACGGCCCGCCTTGCCGCGCGCGAGCTCGGCGATGTCCGGGTTCTTCTTCTGCGGCATGATCGAGGAGCCGGTGGAGTAGGAGTCGTCCAGCGTGATGAACGAGAACTCCTTGGTGTTCCACAGGATGATCTCCTCCGCCAGGCGCGAGAGGTCGATCCCGATCATCGCGAGCACGAAGGAGAACTCGGCGGTGAGGTCCCGCGAGGCGGTCCCGTCGATCGAGTTCCACACCGAGTCCGTGAAGCCCAGCTCGTGCGCGACCGCCTCCGGGTCCAGACCCAGGCTCGAGCCGGCCAGCGCCCCGGAGCCGTAGGGCGAGACATCCGCCCGGGCATCCAGATCGCGCAGCCGCTCCACGTCCCGCAGCAGCGGCCAGGCGTGCGCGAGCAGGTGGTGGCTGAGCAGCAGCGGCTGGGCGTGCTGGAGGTGGGTGCGGCCCGGCATCGGGGCCCCGTGCACCTCGCGTGCCCGCGCCACGAGCACGTCGACGAGGTCCAGGACCTGATCGCCGAGCACGCGGGCCTGGTCGCGCAGGAACAGCCGGATCAGGGTCGCGATCTGGTCATTGCGCGAACGGCCCGCGCGCAGCTTGCCGCCGAGCTCGGTCCCGGCACGCTCGATGAGGCCGCGCTCGAGAGCGGTGTGCACGTCCTCATCGTCGGGCGCCGCGACGAACTCGCCGGAGGCGACGTCGGCCGCGAGACGATCCAGGGCGTCCTGCATGCCGGCGAGCTCGGCGTCATCCAGCAGCCCGGCCGCATGCAGCACGTTCGCGTGCGCCTTCGAGCCGCGCAGGTCGTACTGGGCGAGGCGCCAGTCGAAGTGCGTGGACACGGACAGCGCTGCGAGCGCGGCCGCCGGGCCGGAGCCGAAGCGTCCGCCCCACAGCGAGGCCTTCTCCTGGGCTGCCGACGCGTCGGCGCCGGTGGGGTCCTGGGTCATGCCTGGTCCTCGGCGGCGTCGAGGTCCTCGCCGTTGCCGAAGGCGACGTCGCGGGCCGCGGCCTGCTTCGCGGCGAGGCCGTAGATGTCGATGAAGCCGCGGGCGCTGGCCTGGTCGAACGTGTCGCCCTCGTCGTAGGTGGCGAGGTTGAAGTCGTACAGGCCGGTCTCGGTGCGGCGCCCGGTGACGGTCGCCCGACCGCCGTGCAGCGTCATGCGGATGTCGCCGTTGACGTAGCGCTGGGTGTCCTCAATGAAGGCGTCCAGGGACTTCTTCAGCGGGGAGAACCACTGGCCGTCGTAGACCATCTCGGTCCAGCGGTCGGAGACCTGCCGCTTGAAGCGGGCCTGCTCGCGCTCGAGGGTCACGCGCTCCAGCTCCTGGTGCGCGGTGATCAGCGTCATCGCGCCCGGCGCCTCGTACACCTCGCGGGACTTGATGCCCACCAGGCGGTCCTCGACGATGTCGATCCGGCCGATGCCCTGGGCCCCGGCGCGGCGGTTGAGCTCCTGGATCGCCTCGAGCGGGGTGACCTTGCGGCCGTCGATCGCGACGGGGATGCCTTCCGCGAAGGAGATGATGACCTCGTCAGCGACCGGCGGGAAGGCCGGGTCGTCGGTGTAGCTGAAGACGTCCTTGGTGGGCTCGTTCCAGATGTCCTCGAGGAAGCCGGTCTCGATGGCGCGGCCCCACACGTTCTGGTCGATCGAGAAGGGGTTGTGCTTCGTGGTCGCGATCGGCAGGCCCTTGCGCTCGGCGTACTCGATGGCCTTGTCACGGGTGAGCGCGAGGTCGCGGACGGGGGCGATGCACTTCAGCTCGGGGGCGAGCGAGGTGATCGAGACCTCGAAGCGGACCTGATCGTTGCCCTTGCCGGTGCAGCCGTGGGCGACGGTGGTCGCGCCGTACTTCTTCGCGGCCTTCACCAGGTGCTTGGTGATGACGGGGCGGGAGATCGCCGAGACGTTCGGGTAGGCGTCCATGTACAGCGAGTTCGCCTTGAGGGCGGGCATGCAGTACTCGTTGGCGAACTCGTCGCGGGCGTCGGCGACGTAGGCCTCGACGGCGCCGCAGTCCAGGGCGCGCTGGCGGATGACCTCGAGGTCCTCTCCGCCCTGGCCCACGTCGACCGCGCAGGCGATGACGTCGGCGCCGGTGGCGTCGTGGATCCAGCCGATGGCCACCGAGGTGTCGAGGCCGCCGGAGTAGGCGAGGACGATCTTCTCTGTCATGGGGTGCTCCTTGGGAGGTGGCAGGGGCGGCGCGGTGGCGCGGCCCGGGGTCGGGGTCGGCTCCTGGCGGAGCCGGTGGTCAGGGGGTGGGTCGTTCGGGTGCGGGGGCCGGGGGCGGGGCCTGCTCGCGGCGGCCCTCGGCGAGGTCCAGCAGGCGCTCGGCGAGCCGGTCACCACCGGCGGGGTCGCGGGCGACCAGCAGCACCGTGTCGTCCCCGGCGATCGTACCGAGGACGTCCGGCATCACCGAACGGTCCATCGCGGAGGCGAGATACTGCGCACCTCCGGGCGGGGTGCGCACCACGACGAGGTTCCCGCTCGCCTCGGCGGAGACCAGCAGGCCCTCGGCGAGGCGGGGCAGCCGCGCCTCGAGCAGCTCGTTCTCGAGGGGGGCGGGCCGGGCCGCGCCGCCCTCGGGCGGGAGGCGGTAGACGAGGCTGCCGGCGGAGCCGCGCACCTTCTCCGCCTGCAGCTCGACGAGGTCCCGGGACAGGGTGGCCTGGGTGACCTCGATGCCCTCCGAGGTCAGCAGCTGCGCGAGCTGCGACTGGGAGGAGACCTCCTGGTGGGTCAGCAGCTGCACGATCCGCTGCTGGCGGGAGGTCTTCGTCTGCGCGAGGGCGCGGCGGGGGTCGCTCATCGGCGCTCCCCTACCGGGCGGGCGTGGGCGGCGGTGCGCTCGTCGGGATGCTCGAGCAGCCAGGTCAGCAGCGCCTTCTGGGCGTGGAGGCGGTTCTCCGCCTCATCCCACACCACGGAGGCGGGGCCGTCGATCACCTCGGCGGTGACCTCCTTGCCGCGGTAGGCCGGCAGGCAGTGCAGGAAGATCCCGCCGGAGAGCTCCATCAGCTCGGCGGTGACCTGGAACGGCGCGAAGGTCTCCTCGCCGCGCCCGTGCTCGCCCTCCTGTCCCATCGAGACCCAGGTGTCGGTGAGGACGGCGGTCGTGCCCGTGGCCGCCTCGCGCGGGTCCTCGGTGAGGAGCACGGAACCGCCGGTCTGCGCGGCGATCTCCTCGGCGCGGGCCACGATCGCCGGGTCGGGCTGGTGGCTCGCGGGCGCGGCGATCCGGACGTCCATGCCCGCGGTCGCGCCGCCCAGCAGGTACGAGTGGGCCATGTTGTTCGCGCCGTCGCCGAGATAGGCGAGGGAGCGCCCCGCCAGCGCCGCATCGCCGTCGGCGAGCCCGCCGGTGTGCTGGGCGATGGTCTGCAGATCGGCGAGGATCTGGCAGGGGTGGAACTCATCGGTCAGCGCGTTGACCACGGGCACGGTCGCGGCCTCGGCCATCTCCTCGATCCGCTCCTGCCCGAAGGTGCGCCACACGATCGCGGAGACCATGCGGGTGAGCACCTCGGTGGTGTCCGTGATCGACTCGCCGCGGCCGAGCTGGCTGGAGCCGGCCTCCATCACGAGCGGGCTGCCGCCGAGCTCGGCGACACCGGTCGCGAAGGAGACACGGGTGCGGGTCGAGGACTTGTCGAAGAGGATCGCGACGGTGCGCGGGCCCTCCAGCGGGCGTTTGGCGAAACGATCGTCGGCGAGCTCGAGCGCGAGGGCGAGGACCTCCTTCTGCTCGACGGGGCTGAGGTCGTCGTCGCGCAGGAAGTGGCGGGGCATGTCAGTTCTCTCCTTCGGCCGCGGCGCGAGAGGCGGCCTCGAGCAGGGAGGGCAGCGCGGCGGTGAAGGTCGCGAGCTCCTCGGCGGTGATGATCAGGGGCGGGGCGAGGCGCAGCGTCGAGGCGTCGGGCGCGTTGACGATGAAGCCCGCCTCGAGCGCCGCGGCCGCGAGCTGCATCGCGATCGGCGCGGTCAGGCTGATGCCGAGCAGCAGCCCGGCGCCGCGCACCTCCTCCACCAGCGGGTGGCCGAGCGCCATGACGCCGGCCCGGAACTGCTCGCCGACGGCACGGACGTGCGCGAGCAGATCGTCCTCGCGCAGGGTGCCGAGCACGGCGAGACCGGCGGCGGCCGCGAGCGGGTTCCCGCCGAAGGTGGTGCCGTGCTGGCCGGGCTGGAGCAGGTCGTGGACGGCGGGGCCGAAGGTGACCACGGCCCCGATCGGGAAGCCGCCGCCGAGGCCCTTGGCGAGCGTCATGACGTCGGGCTGGACGCCCTCGACGCTCTGGTGGGCGAACCATTCCCCAGTGCGGCCCACGCCGGTCTGCACCTCGTCGAGGATCAGCAGGGTGCCGTGCTCACGGGTGAGCTCGCGCAGGGCGCGCAGGTACTCGGGGGGCAGCGGCCGCACCCCGGCCTCGCCCTGGATCGGCTCAGCGAACACAGCGGCGACGTCCCCGGGCGCGAGCGCGGCGGCGAGCGCCTGCTCATCCCCGGCCTCGAGGAACTCGACCCCGCCGGGCAGCGGCTCGAAGGGTGCCCGGTAGGCCTCTTTCGAGGTGAGCGCGAGGGCGCCCATGGTGCGTCCATGGAAGGACTTCGCGAGCGCCAGGATGCGGGGACGGCCGGTGCGGCGCGCGATCTTGAACGCCGCCTCGTTCGCCTCCGTGCCCGAGTTCGCGAAGAACACGGCGGAGCCGGCCGGAGCCTCAGCGAGCTCGAGCAGCGTCTCGGCGAGCTCGATCTGCGGGGCGGAGGCGAAGAAGTTCGAGACGTGCCCTAGGGTCTCCGCCTGCTTGGTGAGCGCGGCGAGCAGGGCCGGATGAGCATGGCCGAGCGAGTTCACAGCGATCCCGGCGAGCAGATCGAGGTACTGCTTCCCGTCGGTGTCCCACACATGCACGCCCTGGCCGCGGGCGAGCACCTTCTGCGGGGTCCCGAAGACGGGCAGCAGCGCGGCGCCGTAGCGGCCCGCGAGATCCGCCGTCGTGTCGGTCTTCCCGGCGTCAGTGTTCGCAGCAGCAGTCTGCTCAGACATAGTCGTCCCTCCTCACCATGGTGCCCACGCCCTTGGTCGTGAACACCTCCAGCAGCACGGCATGCTCGATGCGGCCGTCGATCATCGCGGCGGTGCGCACACCGGCGTCCACCGCTCCCAGCAGCGCCTCCGCCTTGGGGATCATCCCCGCGGTGAGGCCTGGCAGCATCTCCCGCAGCTCGGAGGCCGAGATCTCCAGGATGAGCGAGCTGCGGTCGGGCCAGTCGCGGTAGAGGCCCTCGACGTCGGTGAGCATCACGAGCTTCTCGGCGTCCAGGCCCTCGGCGAGCGCGGCCGCGGCGAGGTCGGCGTTGATGTTCAGCACCTCGCCGGTGGGGTGGCCGTCGGCGTCGACCTCGGGCGCGATCGAGGAGATCACGGGGATCCGCCCGCCCTCGAGCAGGTCGGAGATCGACTCGATGTTCACCGAGGAGACAGCGCCCACGTGGCCGAGGTCCACGTCCTCGCCGTCCACGACGGTGCCGCGGCGGGTCGCGGTGAACAGGCGCGCGTCCTCGCCGGACATGCCGATCGCGAAGGGGCCGTGCTGGTTGATCAGGCCCACGAGCTCGCGGCCCACCTGCCCCACGAGCACCATCCGCGCGATGTCCATGGTCTCGGCGTCGGTGACGCGCAGCCCGCCGCGGAAGGTGGACTCCTTGCCGATCCGCTCGAGCATCGCGTTGATCTGGGGGCCGCCGCCGTGCACGACGACGACGTGGATCCCGGCGAGGCGCATGAAGACGACGTCGGCCGCGAAGCAGCGGCGCAGCTCGTCGTCGACCATCGCGTTGCCGCCGTACTTCACCACGACGATCTTCCCGCGGAAGCGCTGCATCCACGGCATCGCCTCGATGAGCACCTCGGACTTCTCGCGCGCCTCGGTACGGGCGGCGTCGAGCTGCGCGAGGGGGTTCTTGCCGACGAGCGGGCCATCGGCCGCCGGAGGCGGAGTGGGCTGGTGGGCGGGGGTCTGGGTCATGAGGAGTAGGCGCTGTTCTCTTCGACGTAGTCGTGGGTGAGGTCGTTGGTCCAGATGTCCGCGGCGGCGTCGCCCGCGCCGAGGTCCACCTCGATGAGGGTCTCGCGCGGGGTCATGTCCACCTCGGAGCGGTCGCGGTGGGCGCCGCCTTCGCGGCACACCTCGATCCCGTTGACGGTGACGGAGAGGGCGGCGACGTCGAAGGGGGCGACCGTTTCGGGCACGCAGCCGGCGGCGGCGACGATCCGGCCCCAGTTCGGGTCGTTGCCGAAGATCGCGGCCTTGACGAGGTTCGAGCGGGCGATCTCGCGGGCGACGGCCTCGGCGGCCTGCTCGGTGGTCGCGGAGCGGACCACGACGTGCACGTCGTGGCTCGCGCCCTCGGCGTCGGCGACGAGCTGGCGGGCGAGGTCCGCGCTCACGGCGCGCACCGCCTCGGTGAGCTCCTCGGCGCCGACGGCGATCCCGCTCGCGCCGGAGGCCAGCAGGATCACGGTGTCGTTCGTGGACATGCAGGCGTCGGAGTCGACCCGGTCGAAGGTGGTGCGGGTCGCTTCGCGCAGCGCCTGCTGCGCGGTCGCGGCATCGACGTCGGCATCGGTGGTGAGGACGACGAGCATGGTCGCGAGCTGGGGTGCGAGCATGCCCGCCCCCTTGGCCATACCGCCGACGACGGCGCCCGACGGGGTGGTCGCGCTCGCGGTCTTCGGCACCGTATCTGTGGTCATGATGGCGCGGGAGGCGGAGGCACCGGCCTCGGGCCCGGCGGTGAGCTGACCGGCCGCAGCGGTGACCCCGTCCAGCAGCAGGTCCATCGGGAGCCGCTCGCCGATCAGGCCCGTGGAGCAGACCAGGACGTCCTGGGCAGACAGGTCCAGCTGCGCGGCGACGTGCTCGGCGGTGCGGTGCGTGTCCTGGAAGCCCTCGGGGCCGGTGCAGGCGTTGGCGCCGCCGGAGTTCAGGACGACAGCGCGGGCACGGCCGTCGGCGACGGCCTCGCGGGACCAGAGGACGGGCGCGGCCTGGACGCGGTTGGCGGTGAAGACGGCGGCGGCGGTGTCGCGGGGGCCGTCGTTGACGACGAGGGCGACATCCTCCTTGCCGGTGGACTTCAGACCGGCGGCGAGGCCGACGGCCCGGAAGCCGCGGGGGGTGGTGATCGACACGGAAAGCTCCTGGGGAGATGGGGGCGGTTGCGACGGCGGCCGAGAGAAGGAGAGGGCGTGAGGCGCTGCGAGCGGGCTGCGTGCTGTGCAGTCCTGCGCCGCGCAGGCTCAGGGGGCGAGCGCGGTGCGGGTGAGCCCGGTGGTCTCGGGCAGGCCGAGCGCGAGGTTCAGCGACTGGACCGCGGCGCCCGCGGTGCCCTTGACGAGGTTGTCCAGCGCGGAGATGACGGTGGCCTGGCCGCTGCGGGCATCGACGGCGGCGCCGATGCGCAGCGTGTTCGCCCCGGCCACCTGAGCGGTGGCGGGGAAGACGCCCTCGGGCAGGACGCGGAGGAAGTGCTCACCGTCGTAGTCCGCGTTCAGCGCGCCCAGCAGGTCCTCGGCGGTGGTGCCGGGGTCCACGGGCGCGGTGCACACGGCGAGGATGCCGCGGCTCATGGGGACGAGCACAGGGGTGAAGCCAAGCTTCGTGTCCTCGTGCCCGGTGGCGCGGCGCAGGTTCTGCAGCACCTCGGGGACGTGGCGGTGGGTGCCGCCGACGGCGTAGGGGCTCGCGTTCTCAGAGGCCTCGGAGAACAGCAGGTGCTGCTTCGCGGCGCGGCCGGCGCCGGAGTAGCCCACCGGCAGCACGGCGCTCAGCGCGGTGCGGTCCACGAGGTCCGCGCGCACGAGCGGCGCGAGGGCGAGGGTGACGGCAGTGGCGTTGCAGCCGGGGACCGCGATCTCGCGCGCGGTGCGCAGCAGCTCGCGCTGACGGGTGCCATCGGCCAGCGGCAGCTCGGGCATGCCGTAGGTCCACGTGCCCGAGTGCTCGCTGTGGTAGTAGTCCTGCCACTCCTGCGCGCTCTCGAGCCGGTGGTCGGCACCGAGGTCGAGGACGAGCACGTCCGGGTCCTCCTCGCGCAGCTGGGCGGAGATCCGCCCGGACTGGCCGTGCGGGAGCGCGAGGACGACCACGTCGTGGCCGCGCAGCGTCTCGACGGTGGTCTCCTCCAGCACTGGATCGTGGCCGAGGTCGATGTGCGGGGCGACCTCAGAAAGGGGCTTGCCTGCGCTCGAGTGCGCGGTGACCGTCGCGACCTCGACGCCCGGGTGTGCGGACAGCAGGCGCAGCGTCTCGCCACCGGCGTATCCGGACGCGCCGACGACAGCCGCGCGCACTCGCTGCGGGGTCTCAGCGGTCGCAGGGATAGAGGCGGGGATGCTGCTCGCGGAAGACATGCCGGAAGTATATACAGCGGAGTGCATGAACAGCCAAAGGTGGGGTGGCAGGGCCACAGAGTGGATGACCACTAGGTCGGCGCCGAAGGCATCACGATCGCTTTGGGCTAGCATCACCCGAGGTCGCGGCCTTGTAAAACCTTTGGGCCCCCAAGGTCCACCTCGCCGCCGATCACGATCCCATCACGACGTCGTCGCGTTGACGAGACATCCCCTGTAGCGGTGAAGCTCTGATTCACCGGTTAAGTTCCTCGAGCGTCCGGTGAAGATCCACAAGGTGGCCTCGGGGAAGAAGGCGGTCACCGCGAAGATCCATGAGCTGCTCGAGCGGGTGACCCTCTCCCCCGCCTCGCGCTACATCGACCGCTATCCCACCGATCTCTCCGGCGGTCAGCGCCAGCGCATCGCGATCGCGAAGTCCCTCGCGGTGAACCCCAAGGTGCTGCTCGCCGACGAGCCCACCTCGATGCTCGACGCCTCCATCCGCCTCGAGGTGCTGAACCTCCTCACGGACCTGCGCGAGAGCCAGGGCCTCGCGGTCCTGTACATCACGCACGACATCGCGAGCGCCCGGTACATCTCCGACCGGATCAACGTCATGTACGGCGGGCGGATCATCGAGTCCGGTCCCACCGAGCAGATCGTCAACGACCCGGTGCACCCCTACACGCGGCTCCTCATCGACGCCGC
>Ga0079224_100012199_pt1 | contig 11881 bp, 8 predicted proteins | sample Stecom2015_FD_80414 | JGI IMG/M metagenome (GOLD analysis project Ga0079224, IMG submission 80414) | Agricultural soil microbial communities from Utah to study Nitrogen management - Steer compost 2015 | ecosystem: Environmental > Terrestrial > Soil > Agricultural land | place: USA: Utah...
CATCTTTCAATTCTTCTTCCATTTGATCGATATAGGCTTGCTCCCCTACACCCGCCACCATAAAGCTGAACTTACCAGGACATCTATTTTGCAGCTCCCTAATTTGGCGCACCAAATAACTAAACCCCTTATCTTCAGCGATTCTACCAATGTAACCAAGGGTAAGTTGAAACCTTGATTTATCACTTATTTCAGTTGGCATTTCCACGGCATTGTAAACAACTTGCTTTTGGCGGGCTGATAAAGTCTTCAGGAAAGCGTTGTGTTTGTTTAAGATAAAATTAGACACACCGACATACATATCAGGACAATTTACCTGCATTTTTTTTATCCTCTGCGTAACTTTGCATTCAGCACAGATCTCATCACAGTTCTTACTATTATTAAACATATTTGTCTTATGACACAATAGATAATAATCTCGCATGGTATGCACCAAAGGAATCTTCAAATTCTTAATCGTTGACCAAATCACTGGAGAAAAACCCATAATATTATTAGTGTGAACTACGTCAGGTTTAATTTGACGTAATATCGACTTTATTTGCCAATGATAAAATGGGTTAAAAGCATCAAGTAGTAGCCAAACCATCTTTATAAGCTTCACATGCTTTTTGGGCTCATATGGCGAAAAAACATTTCTATGCTTAACTCTAATTACGGTCACTCCGTTTATCCGTTCAGCTTTATTTTGTTCTCCGATGCTTATGACGTAAACACTGTTGCCTTTCTCAACAAGTCCTTCCGCCAGTAATTTAACTGAAATCTCAGCACCGCCAACAAAGCGTGGATAATAGAAGCTATTGAATATAACGATCTTCACAGTCTTTTTGTTGATTTTTGAGACCCCTTATTTACTCAAATAGTTGTTTGCTGCGAAACTTCTGTATTTACTAATTACGTAGTCTCTGATTCGCTGAACAAATTTAGCTTCATCAAACCCTTCCGCATGAGCGCGAATAAAATAAGGATCAAAAACATATTTATCAAAATTAGTAACCGCTTCACATATAGCCTCGGCACTTTGCTCGTTGAAAAAGACGGCTGTTCCTTTAGCGTTCGAACCATTTACAGCAATCATCGTATCCAGAACACCTCCTTTGCCGTAAGCAATCACCGGTCTCCCCGAAGCATTCGCTTCAAGGGGAGTAATGCCGTAGTCTTCCAGTTGCGGAAAAATCAGGGCCTTACATTTCGCATAAACATCAGCCAGCTCAACGGAACTTAAACCACTCAAAAAACTTACATTTTTTGGTGCGATAGCTTGCAATTCCTCTTTACGCGATCCCTTGCCAACCACAATTAACTTCTTATCTGGCATTCTTCTGAAAGCTTCTATTACCAAGTCAACCTTTTTATAGGGTTCAAATCTAGATACCACTAAAAAATAGTCGCTAACATTAGCTGCAACATAAAAATTTTTGCATTTCACAGAGGGGTTAATGATTGTAATTTCCCGCTGTGGCTCGTATGCTTGGACAATCCGCGGCAACACTTCACTCGAATTTGTAAGAAACCACGTAGTTCGCTGAGCAGAGCGTCTTTCCACACGTTTCAATTGGTCAATAACGAATTGATATGCTATTTTCTTTATACCTTTTGCGTTAGCCACACTTTCATATGATTCCGGTCGCCAAACTAATCGAAAGGGCGTGTGGCAATAGGTGATTACTAACGCATTTGGATTTGTTTTTACATATTTAGCACAGTGTGTAGCAGACTGCAAGATAACATCATATGAAGTTAGATCAAGCCGTTGCATTGAAATCAGCCCGAAAGGGAAAAACAACTTTTTCATCATCTCTTCTTTTTTGATGTACTTTCCAAACCAGCTGGTCCGTATATCTGCATTCCTAAATTCATCATAGCTTGCATCCGGATCGTAACTAAGGGTGTATATGGGGGCAGAGGGAAACGCATGATGGAAACTCAAAGCAACCTGCTCCGCTCCTCCACGTCTTACGATATCGTCTTGTACAATAGCAATGTTCATGGCTTTTAAACTTCATTAGTGATAAAACACCTTTTTCGAACGAAAAAGGTGTAGATTAAAGATGATCTATTACCTGCAACAGCTTATCTGTTGAGTTATTCCACGTAAAATCACGACTTCTCTTTAAATTCTGCAAACGCATGTCCGCTTTCTTTTCTTTATCCAACTTTAAAAAACTTCTAATAGATTCTCGTGCAGCGTCTAAGGAATTTGATCGGAAGTAGAGCGCACCGCCTCCCGCGATCTCCTTAAAAACTTCTATATCCGAAAGGATGAGTAAACAACCACTTGCCATTGCCTCCACTAGTGGCAGGCCAAACCCTTCATACAGCGATGGATTAATGAGTGCCTTCGCGTTTCGATACAGTAAGGATAATTCTGTATCATCACATTTTTCTTTAAACTCTACATTAGGCAATTGCTGCAGCTCTACCTTATTAAAAGATTTAGTCTTCCCTCCCACAACAATCAATCGTTCCTTTTGAAATTCTTCATCTGCGAAAAGTTTTAGCAACAATTGAAGGTTCTTCCTTGGATCTTGTGAACCTACAAATAGAAAAAAATCATCTTGCAAAGTTTCTCTTGACTGGAGGCCATCAATCATAAATCTTTCCGATGGCGCGTTGTAGATAACCGAAATATCCAAATTCGGTTTCCGAAGCCTTTGTTGAATTTCCCGTTTGGAAAACTCACTAACGGTTATTACCTTATATGCACGGTTAACCAATCGAGGCACCATGAAATTATAATACATACTAAAAGATCGTGTGAACCAAGTTGGATTGACAGCAAAAGACATGTCGTGTACACATATGATCTGTCTTTTACTAAACAACGTCCCGATATTGCATAGACTTACGAGTACATGATTTTGTTCCTTTTTGAGGTATCTTGGTAATTCAATTTGCTCCCAGAGGATAGCGTTTTTAAATGACCCGAATTGAAGAATGCGTTCGTGAGGCAATTCGACTTTTTTCAAGTCGATTGCTGGCGGAACTAAAATTTTAACATCTTTACGGGCTTGTATTAACCTTTTTGTAATCTCTAAAGCATACCGTTGCACACCCGTCAAGCGCTGGGATAAAAATTTTCCGTTAATATAAATAATCATGTTGCTGTCTTTTACGACTGTTATTTTGACTTATTCCATTTAATAAACTGTTGATAGGTATAAAAGGCTGGCTTTTTATAGTACTGCAAATCTTTTTCGAAAAGAAGACCATAATGTGCTTCGTGTGGCAATTTCGATTGCAGGGCAGACTCGTCAAAAAGCTCATAAAAAAAGAATCCTTTAACAATACCTTGTTGCAGAATTTTAGACAAACTGTTCTCTAGATAGCTGTTTTGCCTTTCAACACTTTTGGTTAAGGTTCCCTTATATATATTAAATTCCGTAATCCAAATTTCTTTGTCATACTCTGCTATTAGTTTAGGCAGAAAATTACCGTACGGTTTTACCACATTCGTTATATCGCCCATGTTATCGTACCAGTGATATCCAATAATATCATAGTTCACCCCATAACTCTTTAGCAGCTCTAAATAGTACCAATGTGTCCAAGCAAGCGATAGGCTTACACGTATGGTTGGCTTAACAGATTTCATACCATCTATAAAAGCAGCCAAATTCCACATCAGATTTCTACTTTTTGCGAGGTCATAATGACCAGCTTTGGTTCCATCCGTTGTTCCTTTCTTTTTAAGCAGACCAATTTCCAGCTCGTTACCTACCTCAACCACATCTAATAGATGATAGTACCTTTTACAAAAAACTTTACCTTCATTGAACAACATGTCGTAGACCGCTATTGAATCAGTATCGCTGCGATTAAATTTGGGAAAGACAACGGGCAGGATTGAGACGCCAGACTCACGCAACGCATTAACAAATTTTCTAAATTTCACTTCATGACGAATTACTCCTTTTGGATCAAGCGGTACATCCATTCGATAAGACTTGATTCCTAGTTCTTTCAGAAACAATACTTGCCTATCCCATGTCGTTTGTTTATATGCCTCCTGTGTTAGCGGATGCCCATTAATACCCCAAACAAATTGTTTAGACGTTTGCGCCATAACACAATTACACACGCACAGGTTAACGAACCATATCATAAAAGAATAAAAATACATGGCTGCTTAAATTTGGGTTTTAGAGCTTACTAGTGTTTGATTGCTCATTCAGTAATTTAAATTTGTCCATTACGAAAGACAGAGCAAGATAAATCCACAGCGAGGGATAGGCAAATTCTGGCACCGAGGCCATCATGATAAGAAATAAAATAATCAATCCTGCATAATATGCAAATGCTAAATCTCTGCTTGTCGCTTTAAGCGATCGATTATAAAAGAAAAAACCCGAGAATGTCAGGACCCCAATCCACCCATTATTTACCAAAAGAGTTGTAATGAAGTCTGTTGAACGAATATAGCCGAAACCAATACCAAAAGCTCTGCTCCACGTTGAGAGTTGTAACCAGAAGCCGAAATGGTTTTCAATTTTCCCACTTCTACTTCGGCCCGAGCCACTATCGAGCTTATTTCCAAAAACGGAATCATAGATTGAACTGGCCTTTTCCTGAATAGCGTCTATTTGTAAAGCAGCCAACACAAGCAACACTGCCAACAAAACATAAATAATTTGCTTATATCTCTTCTTATATAAAAACCAAGCAAAGTGAAACAATACCATAGCGCCGTAGGCAGTCGTTGAGAAAGTCAACATTAGGCAGAAGAATAAGAGACTCTGATCGAATTTGCGCTTAAGACCATAACTTAATGCCCAAAAAGGAAAAACACTAAAGGCGAACATTGATGGTTCTCCCGTTAAACTTTTCATTCGTATAAGGCGCAGACCTGGTATCGGTGCCGTTTGTATTAACGACGCGGAATTCTCTCCGAATTGCCTATTAGTGATAAAATCTCCTTTCATCCCTGTGGCGAAATAGAAAAAAACCTCATATAACCCGTATAGGCAAAACACTCGCAAGCCCCAGTAGATGTATTTAATCACAGAATCACCAGCAAAGTATTTCACTGCTAAATATACGATGTAAGCGATTATGAGATAAAGTGCTTGTGTCAAGTGTGACCCTCGATAAAAGTCATCTAGGTACTGTCCGGAATTGACTAGCAGTAGGCCTGCGTTCAGTGGCACGTGATTAAGCAGGTTTAAGAACTGCGAGATTACACTGAAGAAAGCGAAAACTATCAAAAAAACAAAGAGTTCTTTTATAAACAACCATTTATTTGCCCCCGCTGGAAGTGCAATAATCAAAGCAAACATTCCAGTCACCAGAATCGTGATGATAGTAGTTCCTTGCACTGCGGGAAGAAGCACAAATGACGTTATCGGAAAAAACAGCATCATAAAATTAACCCAATTCCTAAAAAAAGGAATTACGTCTAGGTGATCATTTTGCAAAGCTGAATAATTTTCGACTGATATATTATGTGGTTTCACTTTTTGATATTATATATTAGACGATCTTCTCAAAGTAATTTTTCTTTTCGTCTTAGCATGGATTTCGTTTAGCCTACAACAAGATAAAATTGTGACTATTAGCTTCTAAACAGATTGAACCAGTTACTTTTACCCGATGCCTCTTGCTCATATCCATACCCATATCCATAAACGAAATAACCGGTTCCTTTTAAATCAATATCATTTACTACCAAATGCATTTCCCCAAGCTTATTTTTCCGCTTTAAATCGTTGATAAACTCAAATTGCTCTTTTTTAGTATAATTATGTCTACACACATAGATCGTCATCTCAACATATTGTTGGATGATAAAGGCGTCGGATACTAAGCCGACGGGTGGGGAATCTACAATGATGTAATCAAATTGCTTTTTCAACTCTTCAAATAATGGCGCTACCCGCTCATGGAGTAAAATTTCCGCAGGATTATCAATTCTGTATCCGGCAGAAAGTAAAAAGCAATTCGCATTAGAACCACAAGATACAATGACATCTTCCGCTTTAGCTTGTCCGTTGACAACTTCTGCAAAGCCAGGTATTTGTTCACTAAGCCCCATCATAGAAGCCAACTTTGGTTTACGCAAATCCAATTCAATGAACAATACTTTCTTTCCAGTCATGGATAATGCATTTCCTAAATTGAGCGACATAAACGTTTTACCTTCTCCATTAATACTTGATGTGACCATCACTATCTTTGAGGCTTTGGCCTGTAAGGCATAGTAGAGATTCGTTCTTAAGCTTCTAAACCCTTCGGAAACTATTGTATTTGGTAAGCCGCTACCTATTGCCAATTTTTCTGTGCTTGGGTTATGTCCAATTTTACCAATGATTTCCACATCCGTATATTTTTCGATGTCGGATTCCGACTTCAGCTTAGTTCGCAAAAACTCCTTGCCGTTAATAAGACCAAATGGTAAAATAACCCCCATAATAGCGGCCATCATATAAATAAGGCTTGGTAGATGCTTTACTAGTCCGTTCGTACTTTTTGCTTCATCCACTATTTTAGCAGACTGAGCGTTAGATGATTTGGCAATAGTTGCCTCCTCTCTTTTTTGCAGTAAATAAACATACAGCTGTTGCTTCAATTCTTGCTGTCTACTAAAATTAACGAAAGCCCTTTCTCTAGCCGGCACTTTACTGATTTGACTATTAAAGCCGCTGTTTTGTCGACCTAATTCAGCAGTGGTTAATTTAAGCTCCTTTCTATAAGCACTTATATTCTGCAATAAATTGCCTCGCTCGGAAGCAATTTGATCTTTTAAATTTTTCAAAACAGGATTTGAATCCGTGTAAGAAAGCTTCTTTTTTTCATAGTCTTGGATCAATGTATTATATTGGTTTAAAGATGCCGCAAATGATGCATTCTGAATTACCGTTGAACTGGGAATCCGTTGATTCTGCGGATTTCTCACATAACCTTCCAGCTCACTCATTACCTTTAGTTGAGCCTCTTGTTCTTTCAGACGGTTATAATATTCGTTGGCATTTCCGATTAACATTTTTGACTGCTCTGATAAGTCCGTTATCCGATTGCTACTTCGAAAGGTCTCCAATTGCGCTTCCACGTCGTTCAGTTCAGAAGCAACCAAAGCGAGACGATCATCGATAAAAACAAGCAAACTATCCGCAATTCTGATTTTTTCATTACTATTATCAATTAAGTAACGTTCCATCAGTTTTTGCAAAATCAACTCACCTCGCTTCGGATGCGGATAAAACAACTGTAGATTCACTGTAGTTGCCTGTTTATCACTCAATTCAGCCACATAGCTTGCCAGTATACTGCTTACAGCAGCATTTTCAGACACAACATTAACAAGTAATTTCTTACCTACCGATAGTTTCTGAGCAACCGGCTGCAGATGCAGGTCATACTGTTTCGTTGACACCGGTTCACCAATCGCAAGCACCTTATCCAATCCTTCGTCTTCATTCTGTACCCTAATTTTGCTTTTTTCCAAAATTTCTACTTGGAAGGTGCGTTCTTTAATAGAGTCGGTTTTCGGATTAATAATTGATACATCAAGTGGTGATTGATCAAATAACTCGACAAATCTCAATCCCGATTTTTCGCCAACCTTAATGTTTAACTTCAATTCTTTGACTACCTCTTTCACAAGCTTTCTCGAAGTGAGTACATCCAACTCGTTTAACACATTTTCACTAGGTTTAAGCAAAGCTGAAAGTCCATTGTCGTTTGCAAATGAGGTAACGGCCTTGCTCTCAGTCATATTTTTTTGATCTTTCAGCATCAGCACGCTAGACACCATATATTGCGGCGTAGCATACTTAAGATAGAGAAATGCCAGGCCAACGAAGATTGCAACGCTTAACACGAATGCCTTCCAATAGCTCAGCATATGCACGATAAACGATTTCATTCCTTTGTCTTTTTCCATAACGCAAAGCGCTTTAATGTTTTATAATTATGAATCTTCAAATATTTAACGAAAAATCGCTATACCCAGAGAAACCAGTGAAATGAACACACTGATGTAACGAGCTGACCCCGTGTCCGCATTGATTAACCTAGTTCGTGTGGGTTCAACATACAAGACATCATTTTGTCGAAGATAAAAATAAGGCGAGTTAAAAATTTCTTTCGAAGTTAAATCCATGGTAACGGCAACCGCCTTACCAGTCTCATCACGCCTGATCAACATGACATTATTTCGCTTTCCATATACCGTTAAATCTCCTGCTACGGCTACCGCATCCAATACAGAAGTTCGTTGGTTGGGGATAATAAATGTACCTGGTCTGGTTACTTCTCCAATTACCGACATTCTAAAGTTAGCAAAGCGCATACTTACCGTTGCTCCCTTATAAAACTCTTCTGCTTTAGCTGCGACTTTATTTCTAGCCTCGGTTAATGTCAAGCCAGCAACTTCAATTCTTCCCAGTACTGGAATATCGATGGTCCCATCATTAGCTACCATATATCCTGTAATCATTTGATTATAGCCGCTTGTACTTATATTCCGAGCGATCCCTGGAGTCACGTTATTCCCGTTATTGATAGCTTCAGATGCCTCAAGGTCAACTGTATTAACTCGAATGTTTAATACGTCGTCCGACTGTATCTTTACTTCTTCAAATTTGGTCAAATTGAACTCTGCCCCTGATTTAACCTGCGGCATATCTTGAAAGTACCGCAGCTTCTTCGTGTTTCCACAGGAGGATAGACTTAAAAGAGCGACCAAGAGATAGAAGCTAAACCTAAACTTCTTATTGCATGTTGTTTTCATATTATTTTTCATTTTTGATAGGTAGAAAGATTAAACGATTTGGTTGTAAATAGATGTGTCTTTACTGAAGAGATTTAAATACATATGATCGATTTTTGCCTTTGAAAGAAATTGCACAGCAGTGTCAGAGTTTTGCCGAAAATTAACGGCTTTCAGAATCACTTCAAGACTGTCAATTTGGTTAATATCATAAACTTGCAATCCTAATGAACGTAAATAGGGGTACATGAAGTTATCCGTATTCATAAAGACAAGTTTGCCCATTATAAATGCCATCCATATATTCCCCATTCCGATAGGACGGATCGAGTTACTTATAAATATGTCATACCGGTCAAAAAAATCGATGTAGTCCGAAAAACTCATAAACTTGTCGAGATAAGCAATGCGCCTATCAGTATAGCGGGTTTCGATTTCACGCTTGAGGAGCGTTGTATACTTTGCATTGCCATAACTTACAGGTATAAGTATCTCTTTTAAATGTGCATGTTTTATTTTCTGTAAAGCATCAAGGTGGTTATTGGCTGCTACGCCAGAGTTTCCGAGAACACATTTCATTTCATTCACCTTTTTTTTAGCCTGGCATCCCCTTTCAACAAACTTGGCGCGCAAAACCTCTACATCATATTCAAACATATAGGCGAAGTTTTCATGCTTTGCCTTAAGCCCTTTAATGTGCTTAATAGCATACTTATATTCAGGTTCAATCCATGTCAGAACATAATCTATTTTACCATAAGTTTTAGCCATACCGGCCCTGCGGATTACGTTTTTGGGGTTCCAATAGCCAAAATTGAAAGCGAAGCGTTGGTTATTAACTTTTCGCACTAGATCTTTCGTTAGTTTCTCATATAATGGAAAGTCTACAAGGTCCGAAGTATATAGATCCTTTCCCCAAATCATCCAATTCAATTCGTTAAATTCATTTTGAAGAATCCAATCATGCATTTCGCTGGTTAAACAGTGGATAAAAACTTTTTTGTATTTCCTGGTATCGCCGATCAACAGCTTATCACAGAACCGCCCGTATATTAAGTCCGAACGCCTAATAAATTTCAAGGGGCCGCAATCCCTTACAACAAAAAGATTATTTTCTAATAATCCAAGAGCCTCCAGCTTCTCAACAAACGGGTCAAAAAATTTCTCATCATCTATTAAATGTAAATTCATGGTACTAAAAATGAAGACGACTGATAGAACACCTCAAATGCAACGGTTCTTGATAGTATTGAACATATCCGACAATTCTTTTTCCATATTGCTTTGTTAATTATTCTGAACACGTAAAAGGATTCGGCACACAAAGTCAACTTCCTCAAACGATAGATTATTATAAAGGGGCAAACATAAAACCCGTTTAGCCATCTCTTGTGAAACTGGAACGCTCGTTGCGTTAACATAGGGTAAAGTATGTAGAGAGGGGTAAAAATACCTACGAGGATATATTCGATTATTATTGAGTTCATGTAGACTTTTCACTAAATCTTCCTCAGAATTAAAAATTATAGGATAATATGCATAATTAAAAATCCCATCCACGTTCACTTTAATTTTTTTTCCATTGAATGATTGTAGTCGTTCTTCATAATAATCATAAAGTTCTTTTCTGTATAGACTGATTGATTCGATATAAGGGAGATTGGCCAGTCCCATGGCAGCATGAAATTCTGAATTCTTTCCATTGATACCCAATTCACTGATCTCATCTACATTGCTGAAGCCGAAATTTCGCATGTAAGCAATTTTTTTGAGTAATTCGGGCGTAGAAGTGAATACAGCGCCCCCTTCGATCGTATGAAATACTTTAGTAGCATGTAAACTTAACGTGCTAACATCACCATAACTAAATATTGACTTGCCTTTATAAAGAGTACCAAAACAATGAGCTGCATCATAAATGACCTTAAGGTTATGCTTTTCCGCTATTGCTTGTATTTTCTCTATCTCGCAAGGGTTTCCATACACATGCGTTGCTAAAATGGCTGATGTTTCAGAAGTAATGGCTTCCTCGATTTTATTAGGATCTATATTTAAGGTATTAGGATCTATATCAACAAATACCGGACGGCATCCTTCCCAAACAAGTGCACTTGTTGTTGCGACGAAAGAAAAGGGGGTGGTTATCACATCCCCTCGTAAATTAAGAGCCTTAATCGCTATTTGCAATGCAATTGTACCATTGTTAACCAAAATCATATGCTTTACATCTAAAAGCTCCTTCAATCGAAGTTCTAGATGGTTAACCAACGGCCCGTTGTTTGTTAGCCACTGCCTACTCCAGATATCCTTGATGTAGGCAAAATATTCCTCCATTGGCGGCATAAAAGGTTTGGTAACTTGGATCATATGTTATTTTTATAATGCGTATAGTTATTGACAACGATTCGTTAATAAGTGTCAACTTTATTTCTGAAAATTAGTTTCTTGGTGTAATACTTTGCACGCTGCAGCAATTGTAACGGATCGGTAGTTTCCAATCCAAGTTCTTTCATCACGGTATGAACGTCCAGTATCGACGCACCCTTTCTATTAAGCATCATCTCATACAAGCTTCGTGCATAAATTCGCCTTAGATCACTATCCCAAATACCATATTCATTGAGATGCGCCGCAATCCGGATCCGGAGTTCAACATAATTATTAATAATTCGCTCCCTTCCGTTCTTATCTTTCGGTCGGGAAACAGAATTTGATTCCTCGTAAACGCGAGCACTTAATTTAGTATCATAACAAGCTCTAGCACCCGCTTTTAACAATCGAAATAGCAGATCGTATTCTTGAGATGAATCCAGTGCCTCATTCCATCCACTCACTGCAACTACTGCACTGCGCCTATACAAGTTAGCACTTGTAATCCCTGCTTGGGATCGCAGTATTGCATGCCAGATGTTCATCCGCGGATTCATAATAAAATCCTCTTCTTGAGCAGCGTTAAGATAAATTCGTGTAAAAGATCCTATCACGATATCAGCGGAATCACTAGCTAAATCTAACTGTCTTTGCCATTTTCCTGGGAGCATCTCATCATCCGCATCAAGGAACTGGATCCATGTTCCTTTTGAAGCCCGTACTCCGTTATTTCTAGCGTAACAGGCCCCTTTTTTACCTTCAAACAGTGATTTCACCTTATAGGGATATCGATGCACGTAG
>Ga0079224_100012200_pt1 | contig 11880 bp, 6 predicted proteins | sample Stecom2015_FD_80414 | JGI IMG/M metagenome (GOLD analysis project Ga0079224, IMG submission 80414) | Agricultural soil microbial communities from Utah to study Nitrogen management - Steer compost 2015 | ecosystem: Environmental > Terrestrial > Soil > Agricultural land | place: USA: Utah...
TAGCGGCAGCTTGCTGTCCACGCCGATATCGGCCCAGGCAACCTGCGTCCTGTAGAGATCGCCTGAGTTCTTCGGATTGAATGCCTGCGGCGGAACGACCTTCGATCCGGAAGCGATCGCCGCCGCTGTCCTCGCTGCCGCCAGCATCGACGGCAAGGTCAGGTCCTCGGTGAACGCGTAGCCGGTCTGGTCGCCGACCACGGCTCGAAGGCCGACTCCCTGTGCGATCTCGGAGTCCGCACGGCTGACGATGCCATCTTCCATGCCGAGAAAGTTGACGCGCGTATGCTGGAAGTAGAGATCTGCGGCATCCGCGCCGTTCGCCGTCAGTTCGGCCATCACTTTCGCAATCGTGGCCTCGTCGACTCCGAACCAGGTGAGAAACGGGTTCGCAGGCGGAGGCGACGTGGGCGATGCCGCCGGGCTCACGCCACAGCCGGAGAGGAACGCCGGCATTGTCAGGATTGCGCTGCCGGCAGCCATGCTGCCCAGAAACTGCCTACGCTTCAAATCCACTTCTCGCTCCTGTTGTTCTTCGTCGTTGTTTCCCCGGACAGGGAACCCCTATTTAACCTGAGATGCCGCTGCGCGGAAATTGGTTGCAGGTTAAACCTCGATTGCGATCACACAATATTGCGCCGTGGCCAGTGCATGGTCGGCGCCCGTCGCCGCCGGCTTGATCAACGCCTGCGCTGGCCCCTCCAGTACTGCAGCAGGATGAACCCGAACAGCATGCCGCCCAGGTGGGCGAAGTGGGCGACTCCGGGTGCGCGGCCGCTGACCCCCAGGACCAATTCCAGCAATCCATAGGCGATAACAAAGTACTTGGCTTTCATCGGGATCGGCGGGATAAGCAGCATGACAGTACGATTCGGGAACGCCATCCCGTAGGCGAGCAGTATCCCGAATACGCCGCCCGAGGCGCCGAGCGTGGGCCAGGTGCCTCCCTGCATGCCTGCGACGACCAGTTGCACCACGCCGGCCCCGATCACGCAAGTCATGTAATAAATGAGAAATCGCTGCGGCCCCATGAGCCGCTCGAGATCCCTGCCGAACATCCACAGCCCGAACATATTGAATAGAATGTGGCTCAGGCCATACATGTCGTGCAGGAAGCCATAGGTTACGAGTTGCCATGGCTTGAATTGTGGATTCTGGGAGGCGAGCGGCCACAGCGGAAAATACGTCAGCATGAACTCCGGCGCCAGTTGCTGCGCCGCGTAAACGAGCCCGTTCGTGATAAGCAGCACGAAAATGACATTCGGGATCGCGCTGGTATCCGCCGGGCCTCGCCGCTGAGAGGAATACTGGTTCAAACTTTGTCCTTTTGCTTCGGCCGATATGGCATTTGTCTTCGCGCGACTGAATCGAGGCTGGGGAAACCTACCAGCCGCCGCCGCCTCCGCCGCCGCCCCCGCCTCCGGAGAAACCGCCACTGCCACTGCCGGAAGAGGATCCCGGCGCCTTGGCCGACGAGCTGATCGCGCTGCTCAGGCCGCTGGTCATGCTTGCTGTCGCGTGGCTGAAGTTGTTGACGTTCCAGGTGCCGTTGTACCAGGCAGGATGATACGGAGCGCCACCCGCCCCACGCAAATTGGCGAAGATTTCGGCGAACCGCTCCGCCCAGCGTTGCTCCACATCCATCGCAAGGGCAAAAGGCAGGTAGCGCTCGAAGAGTTCCGGCGTCTTTTCCGGCGGATTCCTCAGGTTCATCTCTTCCTTCTCGGCGACCTCCAGGTACTCGCGGAAGCCTGCCGCCTGGTCGAGGACCTTGCGGCCAAGTCCGGTCGGGCGTTTCATCAGGATCGCGAAAACGATAATTGCGACAACCATCAGGATAACGAGCCCGACGACGAACGGAGTGGGCCCGCCCACCGCGAAGGCAATGACGGAAGAAGCAAGCGCGATGAGCACTGCCGGCAGGTTCATGGCGCCGTTGGTCCTGAAGTAGCGGTTCGCGTAGTCGCGTTTCAGCGAGGAGCGGTGGTTCTCCATGGCCTTGCCAATAAGTTTGTAGTTGCCGGCCTCGAGTTCGATGCGGCTACCGTCCCTGAACAACTGCGAAAGAAGCGCCTGTTCCCCGGCGGCCAGGGGCGCTGCTACGGGGCCTGCGCCAAGGCGATGCAGCACATGCGTCTTGCCTGCCTTTTCTATGCGCAGATATCCCTTGACTGCAAGATTGACTACTGCCGCGGTCATTACCTTGTTGTCGTAGCTCATGCGATCGATATACCGGAGCGATGCAGGCGAGAACCCTTCGGGGGGCTCGTATCGGGTCACGACGAGCCCTTCTTTCGGGTCCCGTCCGAACCGCCGCCACACGGGTATGTAGTAGCCCAGGATTGCCACCAGGCCACCGAGCGCCACCAGCAGGTTTGCATTGTCCGCAACCAACCATATTGCCCGCTGTATGACGGAAGGCTTGACGACGTGCCCCTTGGGCCAGCTCACTGCGATCGTCAATCCTTCCCCGGCACGTAGCGGCTTCGTCGTCTCTACGTTTACCTGCGCACGGCCGGACTCGGTCGAGGCAGAATAGTCTTCTCCTCTTGATCCGAATGTGCCGGTATATGCCTTCGCCGAAACGGCCTCGGGCGGCAGGTCGAAGTCGAAGCTGACCGTCGCCGACGCACGATCGATCGAGAACTGCCATCCGAGTCCGGTGACATTCCAGTAGAGTTCGTCGTACTCTTCGAAGAACCCGAGCATCCTCCCTGCATCGTAGCGCCAGGTGTAGGTGTATTCACCAGGATCCAGCCGTCGATCCGCCGAACCGAAGTAGGTGCGAACGCCGTTGCCCCGTTTCTCGGTGTGGAAGCTCTCTGCCTGGCCGTCTCGCAAAAGCGAGCGTGGTTCGTAGCGCACCTCGAGGCTGTTACCGAAGTCGTCCCTGTAGCGCGTGGGATAGTCGCGATAAATTCCACGCCGGATGTCTTTTCCCTCTGCCCTGACCGAGATGGTTTCGGTGACTTCGATCCAGCCGTCCTGTCGCACCAGGATATCGCTGTGATAGCCCAGGATCCTTTCGTCACCCAGCGCGGTGCTGCAAACCAACAGAAGAGCGATGACAATCCTGCTCACCGGAACGTCCTCATTCTATGCGCCCTATCTCCACCAGCGGGACCGCGGCAACGTCGTCGGATCTCTTCTGGAAAAAGCTGCGCGGCGCAAAGCCGAACCAGCCGGCCACGATGTTATTTGGCACTGTTTCGATGCGGGTGTTGAATTCACGAACTGACCCGTTGTAATACCGGCGCGCGAACTGCAGGTAGTCCTCGGTTTCTACCAACTCTGCCTGCAGCTTCAGGAAGTTCTCATTCGCCTTGAGATCCGGATATTGCTCGGCGACTGCCAACAGGCGCTGTACACCGCTGCTCAATTCCTCTTCTGCTTTCCCGAGCTTCTCAATGTCCGTGGTGCGCATTGCCTCGGCGCGCAACGCGGTGACGGCCTCGATCGTTGCGCGTTCGTAGCGAGCATACTGGTCGACGGCCTTGACGAGTTGCGGTATGAGATCGTGTCGCCGCTGCAGTTGCACATCGATATCGCTCCACGCCCCATCGACGCGATTTCGATCCCTCACGAGACGGTTGTAAATAACCGCTACGAAAAGAGCGAGAACCAGCAGGATTCCGGCGACCCAGTAGAGCATACCGAGGGCTCGAGTCAGCCCGCCTCCACTTCGACCTCATCCCCCAGCGAGACCGGGCCGCCCGCAATGACGGTGCAACTGACGCCGCCGCGCCACTCCGGTTGCAAGGCCGCCTTAAGTCCCGGACGCTGCTCCTCCATGCGGGAGCATGGATCGACTTCCCCGGTTATCTGGAGACGCACCGGGCCCACTCTCAGTATGGCTCCGATGCTCTTTGGCAGCTCGACATCCTCAACGAGCAGGTTCGCTCGCCGCGTAGTCCACGGGAGGTCGTCATTGAGCTCGGCACACGCGGCTTGCCACGCGGCCGCAGAAATGACCGTCACCTGGCGCGGCCCCGGTTTTCCACGGAAATCACAAGCGACGCCGGATTCGGAACTGATCTCGGCGTGTTCCAGCGTCTGCATTGGTGCCCGCTTCCTGTCCCTGCGCGCGATCCCCGCCAAACGACCCATGTCACTTCCTCTGCAATGGACGGCGCCCGCCCGCGATGCGGGATTGTACCCCAGCGTCCGGATTATGATGCTCGCGGCCCGGTCAGGATGGGCCAGTACTGGAAGACGAAGATGGCGAAAGCCAGGACCCAGGCCGCGGCAGACACGTCGATCATGTGCGGGTAAGCAGGACCGGCGAGCGGGCCCAGCACACGGAGCATGACCGCAAGCGTGAGGACAACATAAGCAACAACCGTTAGCCGCGACGCGTGCAGCGGCCTGCCGGTATGGCCAAGCGGCACACGCGTTATCATCGCCAGGATCATGGTGCCGATCGCACCGACTGTCAGAGCGTGCAATGCAGCAGTCGGCGGGACGAGGAAGCCGAATGCCGCGCAGGCCATCAACGCGTAGCCGATTGGGAGCCACGCATAGGCGACATGCAGCACCAGGAGTAGCGGCTCCGCGCGTGCCGCCAGCCCTCGCCACGCAGCGAGGCGCACGCCGTGGAGTATCGCAGCAGCCACTGCAAGCGATCCCGTTATCGTCCCGACTTGCGACTGGCTGGCCGCGAGGCCGACCAGCACGGTCGCGAGGATGGTCAGCCGATCGATGGTCGTATTGTTGGCGGGAACGCGTGGGACGCCATGATTGCGCATCCAGTTGGCCGTGAAGTTAGGGATGACGCGTCCTGCGATCACGGTAATGAGCAGCAGTATCGTGTGCGTCATCAGATAAATCGCAGTGCGGTCTGCGCCGGGCACACGTCCCGCGGCACCCAGGTGGTACAAGAGGTTCAACAACAGCAATACCAGGGTGATCGCAATGATCGGATAGTTGCGCCGGTTACCCGCGCTCACGATCTCCTGCAGCACGAACAGGAAAAGCAACAGCGGGAATGCCAGGTCGACTGGCGCTACGAACCAGGCCGGCAGGAAGCCGGACGTCGCCATCGCAATGCGCCCGCAGAGCCACGCCAGAACAAGCCAGCCCAGGAGCCACCCCTCCAGGCGTGGACGACCGGTCCAGTTGGGAATCGCGGTGAGAAGAAAGCCCGCAACTGTCGCCATTGCGAACCCGACCAGCATTTCGTGGGCGTGCCATAGCGCAAAATTTGCAGGGCCCGTCGGCCATCCGCCATGCCACAACAGGGTCCACAGGAGCACCACGACGATGGCGAAAATGCCGTTCAGGAGGAAAAACGGGCGGAATCCGTAGTCGAGGAGAGTGGTAAGGCGAAAGTGCATGATCGGAGATCCTGCGCTGCCGAAGGCAACGGTGCGAGAAATATCACCTGCAAGGATGCCTTACAGGCGAACGCGCGTCGACCCGTGCCTATTCACCAGTCCGATCCTCTATACTCTGCACTGGATTCGCACAAACGACCGGGGAAAGCAGTGGGCACGGCACCGAAAGTAGTGATATCGACACGTGATGCAGAGAGGCTTGAGGCCCTTCTGGAATCCATGCGGGGAAAATCATTTCCCGGTAAGGCGGAGCTCGAGGCCGAGCTGGATCGTGCCGATGTGGTCGAGCCTCAGGAGATACCACCGACGGTCGTCACGATGAATTCAACCGTGAAGTTCAGGGTTCAGTCGTCGCAGGAAGAGTTCCAGCTGACGCTGGTATACCCGAAGGATGTCGACCAGAGCGGCGGAACCATTTCCGTCCTGGCTCCTGTTGGTAGTGCTCTGCTCGGACTCACCCAGGGCGACGAGATCGAATGGCCAAAACCCGGCGGCGGCACGATCCAGGTCCGGATAGAGGAAATCCTGTACCAGCCGGAGCGCGCCGGGGAATTCCACCGCTAGCGAGCTGGCCTGCCGGGGACATGCACTAAGGGGACAGATTTAATTAAATCTGTCCCCTTAGTGCATGTCCCCGGCAGGCCAGCTCGCTAGCGGTGGAATTCCCCGGCGCGCTCCGGCTGGTACAGGATTTCCTCTATCCGGACCTGGATCGTGCCGCCGCCGGGTTTTGGCCATTCGATCTCGTCGCCCTGGGTGAGTCCGAGCAGAGCACTACCAACAGGAGCCAGGACGGAAATGGTTCCGCCGCTCTGGTCGACATCCTTCGGGTATACCAGCGTCAGCTGGAACTCTTCCTGCGACGACTGAACCCTGAACTTCACGGTTGAATTCATCGTGACGACCGTCGGTGGTATCTCCTGAGGCTCGACCACATCGGCACGATCCAGCTCGGCCTCGAGCTCCGCCTTACCGGGAAATGATTTTCCCCGCATGGATTCCAGAAGGGCCTCAAGCCTCTCTGCATCACGTGTCGATATCACTACTTTCGGTGCCGTGCCCACTGCTTTCCCCGGTCGTTTGTGCGAATCCAGTGCAGAGTATAGAGGATCGGACTGGTGAATAGGCACGGGTCGACGCGCGTTCGCCTGTAAGGCATCCTTGCAGGTGATATTTCTCGCACCGTTGCCTTCGGCAGCGCAGGATCTCCGATCATGCACTTTCGCCTTACCACTCTCCTCGACTACGGATTCCGCCCGTTTTTCCTCCTGAACGGCATTTTCGCCATCGTCGTGGTGCTCCTGTGGACCCTGTTGTGGCATGGCGGATGGCCGACGGGCCCTGCAAATTTTGCGCTATGGCACGCCCACGAAATGCTGGTCGGGTTCGCAATGGCGACAGTTGCGGGCTTTCTTCTCACCGCGATTCCCAACTGGACCGGTCGTCCACGCCTGGAGGGGTGGCTCCTGGGCTGGCTTGTTCTGGCGTGGCTCTGCGGGCGCATTGCGATGGCGACGTCCGGCTTCCTGCCGGCCTGGTTCGTAGCGCCAGTCGACCTGGCATTCCCGCTGTTGCTTTTCCTGTTCGTGCTGCAGGAGATCGTGAGCGCGGGTAACCGGCGCAACTATCCGATCATTGCGATCACCCTGGTATTGCTGTTGTTGAACCTCTTGTACCACCTGGGTGCCGCGGGACGTGTGCCCGGCGCAGACCGCACTGCGATTTATCTGATGACGCACACGATACTGCTGCTCATTACCGTGATCGCAGGACGCGTCATCCCTAACTTCACGGCCAACTGGATGCGCAATCATGGCGTCCCACGCGTTCCCGCCAACAATACGACCATCGATCGGCTGACCATCCTCGCGACCGTGCTGGTCGGCCTCGCGGCCAGCCAGTCGCAAGTCGGGACGATAACGGGATCGCTTGCAGTGGCTGCTGCGATACTCCACGGCGTGCGCCTCGCTGCGTGGCGAGGGCTGGCGGCACGCGCGGAGCCGCTACTCCTGGTGCTGCATGTCGCCTATGCGTGGCTCCCAATCGGCTACGCGTTGATGGCCTGCGCGGCATTCGGCTTCCTCGTCCCGCCGACTGCTGCATTGCACGCTCTGACAGTCGGTGCGATCGGCACCATGATCCTGGCGATGATAACGCGTGTGCCGCTTGGCCATACCGGCAGGCCGCTGCACGCGTCGCGGCTAACGGTTGTTGCTTATGTTGTCCTCACGCTTGCGGTCATGCTCCGTGTGCTGGGCCCGCTCGCCGGTCCTGCTTACCCGCACATGATCGACGTGTCTGCCGCGGCCTGGGTCCTGGCTTTCGCCATCTTCGTCTTCCAGTACTGGCCCATCCTGACCGGGCCGCGAGCATCATAATCCGGACGCTGGGGTACAATCCCGCATCGCGGGCGGGCGCCGTCCATTGCAGAGGAAGTGACATGGGTCGTTTGGCGGGGATCGCGCGCAGGGACAGGAAGCGGGCACCAATGCAGACGCTGGAACACGCCGAGATCAGTTCCGAATCCGGCGTCGCTTGTGATTTCCGTGGAAAACCGGGGCCGCGCCAGGTGACGGTCATTTCTGCGGCCGCGTGGCAAGCCGCGTGTGCCGAGCTCAATGACGACCTCCCGTGGACTACGCGGCGAGCGAACCTGCTCGTTGAGGATGTCGAGCTGCCAAAGAGCATCGGAGCCATACTGAGAGTGGGCCCGGTGCGTCTCCAGATAACCGGGGAAGTCGATCCATGCTCCCGCATGGAGGAGCAGCGTCCGGGACTTAAGGCGGCCTTGCAACCGGAGTGGCGCGGCGGCGTCAGTTGCACCGTCATTGCGGGCGGCCCGGTCTCGCTGGGGGATGAGGTCGAAGTGGAGGCGGGCTGACTCGAGCCCTCGGTATGCTCTACTGGGTCGCCGGAATCCTGCTGGTTCTCGCTCTTTTCGTAGCGGTTATTTACAACCGTCTCGTGAGGGATCGAAATCGCGTCGATGGGGCGTGGAGCGATATCGATGTGCAACTGCAGCGGCGACACGATCTCATACCGCAACTCGTCAAGGCCGTCGACCAGTATGCTCGCTACGAACGCGCAACGATCGAGGCCGTCACCGCGTTGCGCGCCGAGGCAATGCGCACCACGGACATTGAGAAGCTCGGGAAAGCAGAAGAGGAATTGAGCAGCGGTGTACAGCGCCTGTTGGCAGTCGCCGAGCAATATCCGGATCTCAAGGCGAATGAGAACTTCCTGAAGCTGCAGGCAGAGTTGGTAGAAACCGAGGACTACCTGCAGTTCGCGCGCCGGTATTACAACGGGTCAGTTCGTGAATTCAACACCCGCATCGAAACAGTGCCAAATAACATCGTGGCCGGCTGGTTCGGCTTTGCGCCGCGCAGCTTTTTCCAGAAGAGATCCGACGACGTTGCCGCGGTCCCGCTGGTGGAGATAGGGCGCATAGAATGAGGACGTTCCGGTGAGCAGGATTGTCATCGCTCTTCTGTTGGTTTGCAGCACCGCGCTGGGTGACGAAAGGATCCTGGGCTATCACAGCGATATCCTGGTGCGACAGGACGGCTGGATCGAAGTCACCGAAACCATCTCGGTCAGGGCAGAGGGAAAAGACATCCGGCGTGGAATTTATCGCGACTATCCCACGCGCTACAGGGACGACTTCGGTAACAGCCTCGAGGTGCGCTACGAACCACGCTCGCTTTTGCGAGACGGCCAGGCAGAGAGCTTCCACACCGAGAAACGGGGCAACGGCGTTCGCACCTACTTCGGTTCGGCGGATCGACGGCTGGATCCTGGTGAATACACCTACACCTGGCGCTACGATGCAGGGAGGATGCTCGGGTTCTTCGAAGAGTACGACGAACTCTACTGGAATGTCACCGGACTCGGATGGCAGTTCTCGATCGATCGTGCGTCGGCGACGGTCAGCTTCGACTTCGACCTGCCGCCCGAGGCCGTTTCGGCGAAGGCATATACCGGCACATTCGGATCAAGAGGAGAAGACTATTCTGCCTCGACCGAGTCCGGCCGTGCGCAGGTAAACGTAGAGACGACGAAGCCGCTACGTGCCGGGGAAGGATTGACGATCGCAGTGAGCTGGCCCAAGGGGCACGTCGTCAAGCCTTCCGTCATACAGCGGGCAATATGGTTGGTTGCGGACAATGCAAACCTGCTGGTGGCGCTCGGTGGCCTGGTGGCAATCCTGGGCTACTACATACCCGTGTGGCGGCGGTTCGGACGGGACCCGAAAGAAGGGCTCGTCGTGACCCGATACGAGCCCCCCGAAGGGTTCTCGCCTGCATCGCTCCGGTATATCGATCGCATGAGCTACGACAACAAGGTAATGACCGCGGCAGTAGTCAATCTTGCAGTCAAGGGATATCTGCGCATAGAAAAGGCAGGCAAGACGCATGTGCTGCATCGCCTTGGCGCAGGCCCCGTAGCAGCGCCCCTGGCCGCCGGGGAACAGGCGCTTCTTTCGCAGTTGTTCAGGGACGGTAGCCGCATCGAACTCGAGGCCGGCAACTACAAACTTATTGGCAAGGCCATGGAGAACCACCGCTCCTCGCTGAAACGCGACTACGCGAACCGCTACTTCAGGACCAACGGCGCCATGAACCTGCCGGCAGTGCTCATCGCGCTTGCTTCTTCCGTCATTGCCTTCGCGGTGGGCGGGCCCACTCCGTTCGTCGTCGGGCTCGTTATCCTGATGGTTGTCGCAATTATCGTTTTCGCGATCCTGATGAAACGCCCGACCGGACTTGGCCGCAAGGTCCTCGACCAGGCGGCAGGCTTCCGCGAGTACCTGGAGGTCGCCGAGAAGGAAGAGATGAACCTGAGGAATCCGCCGGAAAAGACGCCGGAACTCTTCGAGCGCTACCTGCCTTTTGCCCTTGCGATGGATGTGGAGCAACGCTGGGCGGAGCGGTTCGCCGAAATCTTCGCCAATTTGCGTGGGGCGGGTGGCGCTCCGTATCATCCTGCCTGGTACAACGGCACCTGGAACGTCAACAACTTCAGCCACGCGACAGCAAGCATGACCAGCGGCCTGAGCAGCGCGATCAGCTCGTCGGCCAAGGCGCCGGGATCCTCTTCCGGCAGTGGCAGTGGCGGTTTCTCCGGAGGCGGGGGCGGCGGCGGAGGCGGCGGCGGCTGGTAGGTTTCCCCAGCCTCGATTCAGTCGCGCGAAGACAAATGCCATATCGGCCGAAGCAAAAGGACAAAGTTTGAACCAGTATTCCTCTCAGCGGCGAGGCCCGGCGGATACCAGCGCGATCCCGAATGTCATTTTCGTGCTGCTTATCACGAACGGGCTCGTTTACGCGGCGCAGCAACTGGCGCCGGAGTTCATGCTGACGTATTTTCCGCTGTGGCCGCTCGCCTCCCAGAATCCACAATTCAAGCCATGGCAACTCGTAACCTATGGCTTCCTGCACGACATGTATGGCCTGAGCCACATTCTATTCAATATGTTCGGGCTGTGGATGTTCGGCAGGGATCTCGAGCGGCTCATGGGGCCGCAGCGATTTCTCATTTATTACATGACTTGCGTGATCGGGGCCGGCGTGGTGCAACTGGTCGTCGCAGGCATGCAGGGAGGCACCTGGCCCACGCTCGGCGCCTCGGGCGGCGTATTCGGGATACTGCTCGCCTACGGGATGGCGTTCCCGAATCGTACTGTCATGCTGCTTATCCCGCCGATCCCGATGAAAGCCAAGTACTTTGTTATCGCCTATGGATTGCTGGAATTGGTCCTGGGGGTCAGCGGCCGCGCACCCGGAGTCGCCCACTTCGCCCACCTGGGCGGCATGCTGTTCGGGTTCATCCTGCTGCAGTACTGGAGGGGCCAGCGCAGGCGTTGATCAAGCCGGCGGCGACGGGCGCCGACCATGCACTGGCCACGGCGCAATATTGTGTGATCGCAATCGAGGTTTAACCTGCAACCAATTTCCGCGCAGCGGCATCTCAGGTTAAATAGGGGTTCCCTGTCCGGGGAAACAACGACGAAGAACAACAGGAGCGAGAAGTGGATTTGAAGCGTAGGCAGTTTCTGGGCAGCATGGCTGCCGGCAGCGCAATCCTGACAATGCCGGCGTTCCTCTCCGGCTGTGGCGTGAGCCCGGCGGCATCGCCCACGTCGCCTCCGCCTGCGAACCCGTTTCTCACCTGGTTCGGAGTCGACGAGGCCACGATTGCGAAAGTGATGGCCGAACTGACGGCGAACGGCGCGGATGCCGCAGATCTCTACTTCCAGCATACGCGCGTCAACTTTCTCGGCATGGAAGATGGCATCGTCAGCCGTGCGGACTCCGAGATCGCACAGGGAGTCGGCCTTCGAGCCGTGGTCGGCGACCAGACCGGCTACGCGTTCACCGAGGACCTGACCTTGCCGTCGATGCTGGCGGCAGCGAGGACAGCGGCGGCGATCGCTTCCGGATCGAAGGTCGTTCCGCCGCAGGCATTCAATCCGAAGAACTCAGGCGATCTCTACAGGACGCAGGTTGCCTGGGCCGATATCGGCGTGGACAGCAAGCTGCCGCTA
>Ga0079224_100012202_pt1 | contig 11880 bp, 8 predicted proteins | sample Stecom2015_FD_80414 | JGI IMG/M metagenome (GOLD analysis project Ga0079224, IMG submission 80414) | Agricultural soil microbial communities from Utah to study Nitrogen management - Steer compost 2015 | ecosystem: Environmental > Terrestrial > Soil > Agricultural land | place: USA: Utah...
CTCTTACGCTGTACGGAAAATTTATAAAAGTCGTCAATTAGCCTTAGCTTTTCTTCCAGTTCTAGATCCTCTTGATGCAAATAATCAAAATACTCGAGGTTGTAAGTCCATAGCTTGCCATATCCCATAAAGTCCCAATCGATATGATCTCCAAAGGCATTATTTAAATTCAAAAATGAAAAACTATTACCCTTCAAAAACTTCCTCTGTATGTGCAATGTTTTTGAAAACGCTATCGCATTAGTACAAACGCCATCGTACTCTCCTTTTTTATTTATATATTTTTCACCTCTTAGTCTGTAAGCTATCTGATAGCTCAGTTGGGTAAACTTCAACCTTCTTATGGTATTGAGTAGGAGTATCAGTTTTCGAATCATACTAATTTCGTTGAGTCCGTGAATAATTTGCAAAATTTGGGACGGGCGAAAAAGGATACATTTTTAGTTATTATCATTTCTTCAAATATAATCGGGAGTCATTACACTTTTTATGAATGGAGTATGAATTAAATCTATTCATGTTCACTTTTACAGAGCTCCGACAGAGTTTAGATACTCTTTAGCTACAATCGAATCAGAATATTGTTTCGCTGTTTCAATTGCGTTCTTAGATATTTGCTCCAACTTTTCTAATGGTGTTGAGCGTATTTTTAGAATGATTTCTCGTAGTTCTGACTCATCACCAACTTCACATAAATACCCATTGTATCCATCTATTATTACTCCATCTATACCTTGATTACGTGAAGCAATAACTAAACAACCCGAAAGCATTGCTTCAATATAAACTAAACCAAATGTTTCTTTACTGATCATAACAAAACATTGCGCCTTAACCATCTGATCCATCACCTCTCCCCTGGGGATTCTTCCTAATAAGGATACTTTGTCAGTTACATTATTATCAATAGCTAGTTTCTTAATTTTCTCCCCTACTGCTCCTTCGCCTACTACAGTGTAGTGGAAGGGATATTGCTTTTCTGTGGCTATTAGTGCGTCCAAGACTTTCTCCGGATATTTTCTGTTGACAAGCATACCTACAAAGAGGAAATTCCACGTATCTTCAGAAAAGACTTTATCTATTTCTATCGAGGTAATTTTATTGATAAATTCATCGGGAACCCCCGAATAACAAATAAATTTTTTGGCATCGAAGTGCGGAAATAGTTGTTCAAATCTTTCCATAATTGCTTTAGATCTAAAACCTAAAACATTCAAATCCTTTAATCCATCGAAGTAGCGATTTTTTCCGTTATTCTTTGATATATAGGCCATGTCTCCATGAAGAACAACGGAAATTGTGGAGTTAGGAAACCTCTTCCTGAAAAATGGTGTTAACAATAGAGTTGGTGAGTCCCAATGCCCCACGATATAGTCCGGTTCGAAATCAACTTCATTCAGATAAGAGTATATCTCTTCATAATGTTTTCTAATATCTCTATCTTTAAAATCGAACGTGGGCAGAATTTTTTTTATACAAATCCTCTTTACATTTACTCTCTCATATTTGAATTCTGCATTCGTTCTTGGAACGTTTCTTTTTACAGCAAAACCAAAAACCTTTTCAGCGTACCTATAAATCGCCTCCGGTAATTTATAGAAAACAGAAGGATAGACCGCTTGACTATTTACGACCCGAACGTTGTACCCTAACTTCACCCACTCGTTTGCAAAATAATGAACTACGGGGGTTATGCCAACAATACTGTCTGTTGCAGGGTAAATTGGCGTCAATACCAGTATATTTTTTTTCAATTTTTTACTCAATTTTGATGTACATTATTGTTACCTCAACTTCCCTAGATCAATTTTACTTCCTAGATAGTCATAAAAATCTTGTGTAAAAAAGCCTGCTCCAGTAGTAAAGGTCAATTCCCCTATAATAGGCTTATCGTTAATCACATAGAAGTCAACCCTAACTTGGTGAAACGGCTGAGATAATTTTCTACTCATGTCAAGCATTTCATCTAGGCATTTTGGTCTAGGAATATCTCTACTGTGATATGTATAGTAGTCACTCGATACTAGATACTCCGAATGTTTTACCCAGTTCTTATCGTATAACGTATTATAGACTCCAGTATATGTCCTATCATATGCTATCCAAATAACCTCTGGTTCTCCATTTATACAATATACCTTATAATCAATCAAGGAGTTAGGAGAAATAGAAATATCTTCTTTATTATTTCTCAGTAACTCCTCAGCAATTATACAAGGTTTTATTTTTAAATAATGTAACTGCGCGCCTCTATAACCAAAACCTAAGCTCAACCATCTCTTTAGTTTTCTCTTAATCTTTTCACTATTTAACGTGCTTTTATCTTTAACTATCAAGACGGTACCACATCCATTATTTGCTTTAAGAACAAACTGTTTTGGAAGTCCTAAAAAATTGATATCTTCTGCATTATCCCATTTACCATAAAGCTTCGGTAGGTAATCTTCGTACCCGCATTCTTTAACATAATCGCGAACAAGATATTTGTCCGCACACTTCGTCCAGAGAGAAGTATCTGAATTAATTTGCAACCAATATATTTTTTCAATTAAATCTTTTGGATTATCCCAATCAATATTCTTTTTGAAGGCTAACTTATACGTCCGATTTGCCTCTGCTTTAGGATCCTTTAGCACAGTGCTCTTATGTATTCTATTTGTTAATAGTTTATACCAATGAAATTGGTTCAAAAACAGTTTTACTTTTTCTTTCATATGAAAATAAATTTGTTCGATGTAAAACACTAATCGTTATAAATCCGATAATATTCTAAGAGCTTCATCCGCTTTCTTCGAGTCATCCGAATTATTAATAACCTCCTTTACTACTCTCTTTATTTTATCTTTTCCAATCAAACCTTCATAAGCTTTTAACATTTGAAAATCATTAAGCCCTTGTTGGAAACAAAGCCACCTCAAACTTGGTAGCACGTCTCCAGTCTGATCTAAATAGATTGCAGAATAATCATTATTACCATCCACTACTTTATTATAGTAGGCATCGTCCGCCGATTTTAAAGCGCAGTAATTCCAGAAACCGACGCCTTGCAAATCGTAATAATAAGCATACCAAGACATTAGCCTATAGTTCTTATACGGATCTTGATCTCTCGACTGATTAAATGCGTCATAGAGCCAAATATTTTTATTATCTATATGTTTAATTCGATCTAGGTGTGGTTTAGATATTTGCACAATATCAGCGAATTTACCTGCTTTGTAGGACTTCTCATTATTTATTGTTAAAAATGTTTTGAAATTGGGGATATTTTCTTTCCCCCACCTCGTCAATTCACGAAAGTTATCTATTTCGTCCGGTTTAATCTCATCATAAGGATAAAAATATATTTCCCCTTTATCCACTCCTAATTCCATTAATTCCCTTTGCAATAAGTTATACCATCGATAAAAATTATTTTTCCATATACCGTCCAAAAATTTCTTCCCTTTAAATCTTTTTTCCGGGTTATAGAAGAGAAATATTTTCTTATCACGTAGATTATTGAAGTTTTTAAGATACTTTTTTAGCTCAGGAAAATGTTTTGTATTATAGCCGTCTATAAACGCAGGACGAACAACAATCACATCAACTCCTGCATTTTCTAAGTCATTTATAGCAGATGTAATATTGTCTTTTAGAACTGGATTATCTAAATATGCCCAGAGATTTACGTGCAACTTTCCATTTCTATTTTGTTCTAAATTAGAATGATCTACGTTTATCTTTCCTATTATTTCATTTTTACTGGCTGTAAAGACTTTGATGCTTCCACTGCCGCTCTGTTGATGAATTGTATTAACTACAAAATATTTGTTTTCACCAGGCGCTATATCGATTGATTTATTTATAACAGGTTTTAACGCGTCTTTTATGTTTACTTTATTTTGACTTATTACTGGTAGAACCTCAAAGATCTTATAATCTAAGTTCTCAATCGCCCGAAACACGATCGATTCCTGCTGAGCCGTATTATTAATAAGAGAAAAATACTGTAATTTACTACCGTGATTTACAACATTATCTTGATTTGTAATTGCACATTCTAAATGGAAACTATTGAGTGCATCAGTAGAGCCAATAGGAGTAAAAATAACATTATTGGATAAAGCTTGGCTTTGAATTCTTTTCACAGCGTCATATGCAGCTTTCTTTGTATTGATATTCTCTGCGGGAGCTAACTTACCTAAATAATGCTTTGCATACTCAATATGCTTTTTCTGACTACGAATATTGACAGATTTCTTAATTGCCTCATTAGCAAAAGCGTCTAAATCTGATTTTTTAATTAACTTCTTGTTTGCCCTCCTAGTATTATTTTCTTTATTTCCATAAACTTCTATTTCGTCCAAGAACAAAAACTTACCATTTATTGGCAAAATAAATTTCACATAACGGCCTTTAGATTTTATACCTTGCATGTGAAAGTTTTGCACTTTATAATCACCGGAATCGTTATCTCCAGATAACATTAGATCTCCATGATATTCAAATTGACTATTATCTAAACTTGTGAAGACGATGCAGCTCAAAGGAAAGTTTACTCCCGCAGCCTGCCCTCTGGCTGTATTAATTAAGAAACCATCAATTGTGTATACACTGCCTAAGTCCAAATCAATGGTAACTTCTTGCAAATAACTCCAGCCAACAGTCGATTTGTCTTGCCAGAAACGCATCCCTGACTTCTTTCTACCATCTGTCAAATCTATATTATCCGTTCCTGTTGTCAATGCATAGTTAGGTTTTTCAGAAAAAGTATATTTTTTTCCTTTAGCAATATTTTGCCCGTAAGTAGATGGTACGCACGAAACAAAAAAAACAAAAAGCATTATAATAAGCGCCCTTCGCATTGGAGTTAAATAACTTACAAAGTCATATTTTAATACGCTAGCCTGGGTATCCATGAATGCTTTGATTAAAAAAGAACTGATACCATATATGTGAGTTTTCATCTGCTGTTATTTGAGACATGTAAAAAACGACTATAAACACAATTATTAATCCATAGTACATCAATGCATGGGACTGTCCATGAATAATATTTTTTAATTTGGTACGATACAAATAATAAAGGAAGTAGGCAAACATTATTGTTTGAAACACATAGAAATACCTGAAGGGTCTCGTAATTGAAATTAAACCAACAGGAAACATATAATGCGTGAGCGCTCCAATAATGAAAAGAAAATATATTACTATAAATCGTTTACTATTATAAAATAATTTCAACTTTATACTGTAAAGTATGATTATAATATTAAGTACGATCCGAAAAATATAGACTAAACCTGTACCGTCACTCTCCACAAAACTGTCTTCTAATCTCTCCAAATCATATCCGCTGTATGCCCCATCACCAATAATATTTGCATAGGATGCAATAACAGGTTCGAGCCTCAAAAGAATATCTGAAAATAATGTTTTTGCTGCAAAAGCAGAAACTAGTAATATCAATTGGAATGGAATATTTTTAAAATAATCCTTACCATTTCGTAAGATAGGGTACAAAACAATGAGTACAGCGGCACTGCGATGAAAAAGAACTGCAATAGAACACCAGAACAAATATCGCCAAAACTTTTTTTCTTCAATATATTTTATTGAAAACAACCAGATACACATAGCCAAAGCCTGACGGATTCCATTCATCCAAAAATTCCACTCAACATTCGTAAACAGAAAAAATACTAGAAATGGATATAAATATCTTTCATCTTTAAAAGCATAAAAGAAAAAAAACACCTGTATAAATGCAAGAACACCAAAATATACTGTAACATGCATATTCAGTCCCCAACCAATATTGGAAAACAAGTCAAAAAGTGGTTCTCCTTTACTTATATGCACTCCCCCTAAATACCCCTCTAAGTACCCCAGATGATCTTTACCTACATCATACCGCATTCCAAATACTATAGAAAATAACAGCAATGGAACCAGCGTCTCAAAAGACCAAAAACCTCTTTCTTTTAAGACTCCGGATGATGTGGGATACACGCTGCCTTTCTTCGCAGCATAAACTGCACATAATAGCATAATTGCTATTAAAAAGCTATATACAACTACACTTTGAACCATATTTTCGATTAACTTTTAAATAAATCGCAGTATATAATCTGGGTATTAGAGTATGTTTCAAATATTTCTTAATTTATTTTTAGCTAAGATTGTTATAGCGAAAATATCTATTGAAAAGTTTAATAAGCGCACTTTGTTTTTATTTGTTTTAATATCACCGGTATCAATTTTACCTGTCAATGTATTCTTGATCTTTTTTCGCAAAATAAAATAATTTCTCAGTGAAAATGAATGGTGAAAATAATTGTAAATATTTGATACTACACCATATTTAGCACCGTTCAAAATAAAAACAGCCTCCTTTGTAAGCTCTGCATGCGAGACAATATATTTATCAATATAGTTTATGTTATCTACCATCGATAAAATCTTAGCGAATGACCAACTTCTAAACGCACTACCTTCTCTTTCATAAACGTTATAAAAGTGCACATTTGCAAATGTAATTTTCTCAGCATATATTGTACATAGACGATAAAAAATGGAATCTTCGCCAATTTGTAAATTCGACGGAAAAGAGATGTTGTTGTCTAACAAGAACAATCTCCTATAAATTATACCACATGCGCTACCTCGTGAATAACCGTATTTGATTAAAAGGTTTGGACCTTTGAATATTTGACCTTCCATATTTTTATTAAATGGGAAATACTCATACACCGCAATTCCATTTCGGTTTTTAAACGATCTTGCAATTGTAATATCCGCAGTTTTACCTTCATTGCTATCTATAACACTAGCTAGAGAATTAGGCTCGATCCAGTCATCGGCATCAACAAAACAAACCCAGTCACAAGTAGCATTTTCTATCCCCTTATTTCTTGCCGAGCTGACACCCGAGTTGTCCTGATGGAACACTCTTATCCGCTCGTCTTTTTTTGAGTATTCATCACATATATCTCCCGAGCGATCTGTACTCCCGTCGTTTATTAGTAAGACTTCGATTTGAGCATTCTCTTGCTCTAGGACGCTATCTATACATCTGGACAGATATTCTTCTACGTTATAGACAGGGATAATAACTGAAACTTTCATTGCTATTACTTCAACGCAAGAGTTAAAAATACTTGTGCTTGCTCTTTTAACATTTTCCGTTTTTCTTCCACTTTACTGTAATCAATTTTATTAAATACCAATTGAGTATTAAATTGATCATTATCGGTAATAAGTCTTTCCTGCAAATCAAACAATGAAAGTAATGAATGAAAACGGGTCGACCCCCTTTTTGCGTTTTGAATAGAGATAAACGGTTTATTAAATAACAAAGCGAATACGGTGCCATGAAATGAGTCCGTGATAACAAATTTCGCATCCATAAATGCTCTTAACCATTCTTCTACCCTTGGAAACTTACATTTGTTGATATCAAACTTTTGACCTTTAGGCAAATCTACCATAAAGCTCTGTTCTGGCATTACTTCAAATGGTGTTAAGGAAAGCTGTTCACTAACTTCGTTGACAATTTTCTTTTTATCATTTGATCGATCTAAAATATAAGTAAAAAGATCTCCCTGGCTTTGCTGAATACCGGCTTTTTTTACTAAATCAATATAATCTTCTTTATCTAATAGCATTGTAGGATCTGGCATTTGAATCGCTTCCACCCCCAAATAATTTTTACATAAATCTATTCCAGATTTTTCTCTGACAGAGATATTATCAAAAAGTTTAGCTAATCGTGCATATTTTTCGGTTTCATCTTTCGTATAGTTCCAATTGTCTATTCCAAAAGATGCCGAGTATGCAATTTTTTTAATGTCATTGACATTTGAAACAAAATCTAAAAACTCATTGTCATTCCCATATCCGTTTCTTCTCCAAACTTGATCACTTCCAACGATATAGCCATCAAATCCATATTCCGAGTGAATGTTTTCCAAGTCATTAGAGCTATAGACGGTCCTTGTCGTTGAAATATGGCGATTCACAAAGCCTCTAGTATATTGATTAATGATATCATCTTCTTTTTTTGTGGTCCAGGCTCTCAACTTTACATTTTCGCCTGAAACTTTTCTAAGACCTCGTTTTAAGATAGACTTTATTTTTACACTGAAAGGTGTATTCTTCATTCTATCTACGGTAAGCACCTCATGTCCCATTTGTTTTAGAACTACTTGCAGAGCATAGTTTTGCAATAATCCGCCGTAGTTATTTTTTAATGAATGTGTAAGTATTCCTATTTTCATAATCCTAATTTTCTCTTTATAGCCCTAATATAATGGTTCACTCTAGTTACTTTTTTTAATTTATCTTTTGACATAGCCATTGCTTGATCAAATCTATCACTATCGGTAGATTTCACCCATTCAACTAAGCTGAGTTTACGCACAATCCTCCTCTGTTTTTGCACCATCTTAAAGTCAAGTGTTATTCTCTCGTTATCATGTCGTTTTGGAGGTATGATATATCCTTGCTTCTCGACTAACTTTTTTCTGTATGCTAATGCTTTTTGACGATGGTTAAAACTACCTTGCTGAGACGACAGAAATTGATCAAATGCTAAAGATTCTATGGTTAAATCGTCGTTCTCGATACCGATCTTCAAAAGATCTTCTGCCAATTGGGAACGTGTAACGACGACATTGTGTCCCATTCCATCTTGATTATATGGCTTCAACCACGCATCACCCAATGAGATGTCCGCTAACTCGGTTGTAACATCATCGCAAAAATCACATGCATTATTTTTAAACATACCGGAGCCCCACATATCACCTATTGTTCTCATTTTAATGGTATGCAGCTCACCATTTGAATCATTACATCCGAATGAATAATCAGAAGCGGTACTTTGGTCATCTTTTATTCTGAATTGTGGGTCTGTGAATTGGTTATTCTTAACGCCAGTCTTACCCGCTAAATACTCCGCAAAAAACTTACTTTTCACACCACCACAAATTATACCAATGGTGAATTTCACTCTCTCCCTAAGCTCAGGGTGATAATGCTGTAATAAACGTACTGACTTTATAAAACAAGCAATACCCACGACTGCAAGGCGTTCGTTGGAATTCTTGATTTCATCCATTACCGTACCCATCGTAACCGGATAATATCTAGTTTTAGAAGTAGCTAACAACTCATCCGTCGATCGTATAATCGAATATTCATAAAAAGAGTCTTCTCCTTCCTTCACTGTAATAACAGCGTCAACAATTCCGTTGTCTAGTAGTGTACCGATTAAGTAAGTAGCGATTCCGCCGGATGAAGATGTTGCTCTATATCCATTTGCATATCCAGCATATGTATTGTAGTAATGTCCTACTCTAGCATGTCTATTTGGAGCATCTTGTAGAAATATGTCTGCAATTTCATTTTCTGTTCTGACTTCTTTATCAGGAAACGGGTTAAACGGGCACACTTTAAGGTTTGCTTCAGAAACTGTATCTCTATTGTCCGAAGCTGGATTTAAAAATCCCTCGCCATTCCACGACATCTTTAAGTCCTCGTTAGACGCTGAGTATAAACAAGCACCACAACCAATACAAAGGTCTTGCTTTACTACCGCATCAAATATATTTTTATTTGACATGACTGTTATTTTCGTTTTAGAATTTTACTTATTCCTTTTACTGCAATAGCTTTTTCAGATCGATTTAATCCAATAGTATACATGATCAATACACTCCAAATTAATGATATTAAAACAACCACCACCAATCGACCGAAAGTTGGATCCATTGTGTTTCTTATAATTAATGGTAAAGATATTGATAATGGGGTAATTAATACATTCTTCAAAATTATTTCTTTTATAAATTTTTGTATTGGGAAGCTTAGCAATTTCCATACAATATATAATCGGACAGCCAACGATATAATAGAAATTATAATATTAACATAAAGCGTAACCTCAGGAGCATATCCTTTTTTCAAAAGCACATATGAAATAGGTAGAATTAATATTAATAAAGTGCCAACAACTGCTTGATATATTCTAATCTTACCCGTCGCTTGAATTGCCGTCATTATTGGTCCGGATACACTATCGATTAGTATAACAGTTAATACAAGTACAGTAAATACAGGTGCTAAACTAGGTACGGTTTTTAACCATAATACTAATATTTGATCTACTTCCAATAAAACGGGAAGTGAGAGAAGGAAGAGTAAATAAAAAGAAAATTTTGCGCTTCTAATAATAAGTAATGTCATATACTCTTTGTCTCCACCGGCATATGATTTAATTATTTGGGGATTTACAGCCATTTGAAAATTACTGACAAAACCATTAACCGCCCCTTGAACCTGGGTGGCTACGCCTCGGGCAGCATTTACAACGGGCCCAAAAAACATATTTAACAGCACATTAACCCCTTGCCCTTTCGCTACCGCTGCTAGATTACCAAATAAATTCCAGCCCGAATAGCTAATTAGTGTTGAGTACAGTCTTTTATCTTTTACTACTTCAAATTTCGACTCTTTAAAATTTTTCCGCGCGTACACACTATAAATTACAGCGATAATAAAAACTACACTAAAGTATAATAATCCATACAACTTTAGTTTATCAAATGCGATCCAAGTTAACATAAAAGCGATCAGCAATTTAAGCCCCACTTCCAAAATGCTAACATATGCATACACATTCATTCGCTCATGAGCAATGATGGTAGCATTGTAAGGCACTTGAATAACAGAAACCATGAAGGATAAAACAGAGAAATGATACACCCACAAAGCCGCGCCCATTCTGTCCGCTGGAATCACCAAGTAGGTTTTCACAAACCATAAGCCTATTGTTTCGGAAAGAACAAATATCAGAACAGCAATTCCTATATGTATTATTTGAGTGGCATTAAATGTCTTTCTTAATTGCACGAAATCACCCTTTCCAATTTCATAAGAAAGAAAACGTTGAGTTGCTGATGACATTGCGCTATTAAAAAAAGCGAACATCGATACCACTCCTCCGACAACGCTGTAGATACCGTAATCCTCAACACCCAGTGTGTTGAGAATTACTCTGGATGTATATAAGGTCACTATTATAGTAAGCATCATCCGGAAATAAAGCATAAGCGTATTTTTAGCAATACGCTTATTATTCTGCGATGAAGTTGATGGGGTTGCTTCCAATTAATTTAACTTATCTTTTCGACTCTCTTCGTAATTACCTGCCCTTTTCACTAATCATTTTTTATCACCCCACAAAAATCCAACACCACTTGATTTTCTTTAAAAATCAACTCTTTAAACTCATTATGTGCCACTAATAACACTACAATATCCGCTTTTTTAACAGCTACTTTATAATCCGTCAATTTGAACACTTTATGTTCGTGCACATTTGGTTCTACGATGAACATATCCGCATCGCCTGAATCCTGCAGTACACGCTCCACAATATGAATAGCAGGCGATTCCCTTAGATCATCGATATTTGGTTTGAACGCCAAGCCCATTAAAGCGATCGATGGCTCTCGGCCCTCCTTCAATTCAAATTCCAAACGAGCGGTCTTCACTTTCTCAGCACACCAGAAAGGCTTGTAGTTGTTCGTTGCTCTTGCTTGTGCAATCATCCGTGACTCCATGGGGAAGTCTGCGGTGATAAAGTACGGGTCCACAGCGATACAGTGACCGCCCACGCCACAGCCCGGTTGCAGAATATTCACACGTGGGTGTTTGTTTGCCAGTCGGATCAATTCCCAAACATTGATACCTGCTTTATCACAGATTAGCGAAAGCTCATTGGCAAAGGCAATCTGCGAGTCACGGGAAGCATTCTCTGTGAGCTTACACATCTCCGCTGTACGGGCATTGGTTGCGTGTAATTCACCTTTGACAAACTGTCCGTAAAATGCC
>Ga0079224_100012203_pt1 | contig 11880 bp, 9 predicted proteins | sample Stecom2015_FD_80414 | JGI IMG/M metagenome (GOLD analysis project Ga0079224, IMG submission 80414) | Agricultural soil microbial communities from Utah to study Nitrogen management - Steer compost 2015 | ecosystem: Environmental > Terrestrial > Soil > Agricultural land | place: USA: Utah...
GCCGATCTGCGGATATACGGCGCCGGGATCCTCTCCGGCCCGCGCGAAGCCGTCTTCGCGCTCGAGGGCCGCTCGCCCAACCGCATCATGCTCAACGTCGACCGGGTCATGCGCACCGATTACGTGATCGACGACTTGCAGCCGACCTACTTCGTGATCGACAGCTTCGAAGACCTCTACCACCAGACAGTCGCGCGCGATTTCGACCGGCTGTACCGAGGCCTCAACCCCGGCTTCACTTATGCCAACTCGGCAGTCATCGACGTCGACGCCGTGTTGCACCGGGGGACCCAGGAATATCACCTGCGCGGCGGACGCGGCTCGAACGCCGAGCCGGTCTGAGGCCAGTATAAAGGCCGGCCCCGAGCATCCTCGGGGCCGGCCTTCAGTATCTCGCCTCGCGGCAATATTACATGGTCGATTCGTCCATCGTGCTGCCGACCGGGTCGTCGTTCGTGCCCATGTCGGTGTCGCCCTCGGCGGCGTCTTCCACGCGATCGGCCTGCTCTTCCATGATATCTGCCTCGGCGTCGGTAATCGCGCCGCTGTCTTCCATCGCGTCGGCCCGATCCTCGATGGCTTCAGCCTGTTCTTCGGCGGCGTCTTCCGACGCACTGTCACAGGCCGCCAGGCCAAGACCCAGAGCCGCAGCCGAAGCGATAGCAACCAATTTCTTCATGATAATCCCCTTGTGAAACGGCGGTCGTCGTGACGACCCCACCCGCGTGAACGCTCGCAAACGACGGCGATCAGGGATTAAATCGCGCTCGGTCCCGATAGTTCCTCAGCGCAGCGCGAGCCACGCCACCGCGGCCGCGCCGATCACGATGCGATACCATGCGAACGGCGCGAATCCGTGCCTGCTGACGTAAGCCACGAAAGCGCGGATCACGGCGAGCGCGACGACAAAGGAAACCACGAACCCTATTGCGATTTCGTCCCAGCCGACGCCGGTATCGCCGGCCGGGAAGTGGCCCCAGTTGTCGGCCAGCTCGAGCGTGGAGGCCCCGATCATCGTCGGCACTGCAAGGAAAAACGAGAACTCCGCCGCGGTCTTGCGGCCAACGCCCATCGCCAGCGCACCCATGATCGTTGCGCCAGAGCGGCTCACCCCCGGAATCATCGAGACGCACTGCGCCAGGCCGATGCCGACGATCTTCTTCAGCGGCAGGTCGGCGACGCCCGTGTCGGGCCCCGGCTTTGCGACCTTCTCGATTCCCAGGATGACGATGCCGCCCACGATCAGCGCCCAGCCCACGATCTCGGGCGTGCCGAGCATCACGTCGATATAGTCCTTGAGCATCAGCCCGAGAATCGCCGAGGGCAAGAAAGCGAGAAGGATGTTGCGCGCAAAACGCAAGCCGTGCGCCTCCAGTTTCAGGACGCCGATCCCGGCATCCCAGAACGTCTTCCAGTATTGCACCACGACCGCGAGGATCGCTCCCAGCTGGATCACGACGTTGAACATCGCCCATTCCGCGGCGTCGTAGCCGAACAGCTCGGACGCGAGGATCAGGTGCCCGGTCGATGAAACCGGCACGAACTCGGTCAGTCCTTCGACAATGCCGAGGAGGATGGCAGTGAGGGTCAGTCCCATGGGAGCGCGCTCATGGCCGAGCGGACGGTCAAGTCAACCGTCTACTCCAGCCATCACCAGATGCGGACGCGCTCTTCGGGCGGCAGGTAGAGCGCATCGTCCGGCGTGACCTCGAACGCTGCGTACCACGCGTCGTGGTTCCGCACAGCGCCGTTGACCCGTGCTTGGGGCGGACTGTGCGGATCGGTCAGCAGACGCTGGCGCGCGCTCGCCTCGCGCTCGGCCGCGCGCCACACCTGGGCCCAGGCCATGAAGAAGCGCTGGTCGCCGCTGAACCCGTCGATCACCGGCGCTTCCTGGCCATTGAGCGACATCCGGTAGGCGCGATAAGCCATCGACAACCCGCCGACATCGCCGATGTTCTCCCCCAGAGTCAGGCGGCCGTTGATGCAGGTCTCGCCCTCGTCCCACGGACAGATCGCGGAATACTGCGCAGCGAGCGCGTCTCCCTTGGCCTGGAACTTCGCCTTGTCTTCGGACTGCCACCAGTCCCGCAGCGCCCCGGTGCCGTCGGACTTGGCCCCCTGGTCGTCGAAGCCGTGGCCGATCTCGTGCCCGATCACCGCGCCGATCGCGCCATAATTGACCGCCGGATCCGCGTTGGGCCCAAAGAACGGCGGCTGCAGAATGCCGCCGGGGAATGTGATCGCGTTGAACACCGGCGTGTACGACGCGTTGACTGTCTGCGCGAGCATTCCCCATTCGGTCTTGTCGACCGGCTGGCCGAGCTTGCTGCGGTCGTCCGCGAGCTGCCAGTCGATCGCGGCGAGGCGATTCGCCAAAGGCGCCGCGCGATCGATTTCCAGGCCGTGGTAACTTTCGGGTTCGTCGGGATAGCCGATGCGCGGGGTGAATGCGTCGAGCTTGGCGAAAGCCTCGCGCTTGGTCGCCTCGGTCATCCAGTCGTTGCCCGTAATGCTTTCGGCGAGCGCCTTGCGCAGGTTGCCGACCAGCTCTTCCATCGCTGCCTTGCTTTCGGCCGGGAAATATCGCTCGGCATAGAGTGCGCCGAGCTGCTCACCGAGCTGGCTTTCCGCCGCCGCGATCGCCCGTTTCCAGCGCGGGCGCTGCTCGGGCTGGCCGTTCAGGAAAGTCCCGTAGAAGGCGAACTGCGCCTCGTCGATCGCGCTGGGCAGCACGGGTGCGTGATTCGCGAGGAAGCGCACCGTCATATAAGCCTTGAGCGTGTTGAGCGGGGTCTCGGCCAGCAGCTTCATCATCGCCGGCAATCCGCCGCCGATTCCCGAGACGTATTCGGGGCTCAATTCGTACTGGGCGACCTCTTCCTGCGTCGGCGGCAGTTGCGCGACGAGGAAATGCTGCGTGTCGGCGAACGTGGCCGATTGCAGCACTGTTTCCAGCGGAAACTCAGGCGCAAGCGCAACGACCTCGGCCCGGGAAAGCTTGTTGTAAGTGATGTCGCGGTTGCGCAGCGCCTGCCGTGCCCATTCGAGCTCCGCCACGTTGTGCTCGAAGGCATAGACCTGCTCGGCCATCGTAGCCGTGTCGGCGTAGCCAGCCTGGCCCAGCATGAACGCCAGGAACTCCTTGTATTTCGCCCGTATCTCCCGATTGCGCTCGGAATCGACGAGGTAATAGTCGCGGTCGGGCAGGCCCATCCCGTCGAACCCGACCGAGACGATGTAACTGTCCGGATCCTTCGAATCGACCGTGACGCCGGCGCTGACGAGCGAGGGATACCCCGCTTGCGGGAATAGCGCGGCGAGCTGTCCGAGGCTTTCTGCCTGCGCGATCGCATCGAGATAGGGTTGCGCCGGGGCCAGTCCGGCCGCTTCGATCGCCGCCGTGTCGGTATAGGCAACGTAGGCGTCGACGATGCGGCGCTCGGGCGTGCCGGGCGCGGGGCTCGACGCGACCAGGTCGTCTACCAGCTGCTTCACGTCGCTGGTCGATTTTTCGGCCAGGATGTCGAACGCGCCGAAGCGGCTGTATTCGGGCGGCATCGGGTTTTCGCGCACCCACTTGCCGTTGACGTACGCGAAGAAGTCGTCGCCGGGATCGACCGCGCGGTCGATCGTCGTCGGCTCGATGCCCCAGGTGCCGAAGTCCATAGTGGGCGGCACGCTGGCCTCGTCTTGCGCGGCAACGGGAACCGACAGCGCGAGCGCGGCGGCAGAAACGCCCATGGCTAGAGTGCGGCGGATCATGTCGAGCAAATGCCTTTCGTCGGGCCGGCCGCGCCAAGGCAGCCAGGCATGATGATGATCGGGTTTAGCGCCGACACTCCACGAGCTGGCGCCTTTCGTCGGTTTCACTTGATACTTGGTCGATTAACCGAGGCTTATGAGGCCTCGGCCGGGGCCAGCCCCCCCTCGTCGAACTGCAGCGCCGCCAACCGGGCGTAAAGCCCTTTCGCCGCGCTCAGTTCGACATGTGTCCCTTGCTCGACGATGCGCCCGCGATCCATTACCACGATCCGGTCGGCAGCCCGCCCCGTCGCCAGGCGGTGGGCGATGACGAGCGTGGTGCGCCCCACCATCAGCCGCTCGAGCGCCTGCTGCACGAGTTGCTCGCTCTCCGCATCGAGCGCGCTCGTCGCCTCGTCGAGCAAGAGGATCGGCGCGTCGCGCAGCAGCGCTCGCGCGATGGCGACGCGCTGACGCTGGCCTCCGGAAAGCCGCGCCCCGCCTTCGCCGAGAAAAGTGTGAAGTCCTTGCGGCAGGTCTTTGAGGAAGCTCTCGGCGTTCGCCGCCTGCGCGGCTTGCCATATGGTTTCCTCGCTAGCGTCCCAGTTGCCGTAACGCAGGTTGTCGAGCGCACTCGCCGCGAACAGCGTGCCTTCCTGCGGCACCAGCGCCATGCGGCGGCGCACGTCGGCGGGATCAGCCGCGACCAGCGGGACACCGTCGAGACGAATCGTGCCTACCTGCGGATCGTAGAACCGCTCGGCCAGCTGGAAGACAGTCGACTTGCCCGCGCCCGAAGGCCCGACGATCGCCACCGTCTCGCCAGGCTCGATCGTCAGGTCGAAATCGACCAGCGCCGGTGCATCGGGCCGTGTCGGATAACGGAACGTGACGTTCTGGAACGAAAGCGCGCCCCGCGCAGGGTCGGGAAGAGCTACCGGCCGCGCCGGCGGCGCGATAGCCGGTTTCTCCTGCCGCAGTTCGTTCAGGCGGCTTGCCGCGCCCGCCCCTCGCAGGAGGTCGCCGTAGACTTCGGTAAGCGAGCCGAACGCGCCTGCAACCAGGACGCCAGTGAGCACGAAGGCGGCAATCGTGCCGCCCGAAAGGGTTCCCTCGGCCACCTGTAGCGCGCCGCGCCACAACAGCAGGGTAATCGCGCCGAAGATCACGGTGATGACCACCCCGGTCATCGCCGAGCGCAGCAGGATGCGGCGCTTCGCCGTGACGAAGGTGGACTCGACCGCTTCGCTGAAGCGCTGCTGCTCGCGCCACTCCTGATTGAACCCCTGCACGATCTTCATCGCGCCGAGCACTTCCGAAACACGCGAGCCGACCGTCGCAACACGGTCCTGGCTCTCGCGCGAGACCGTTCGCAAGCGGCGCCCGAACCAGACGATCGGCAGCAGCACCAGCGGGACACCGATGAGCAGGAAAGCCGTGAGCGCAGGCGCGAGGTAGAGCAGGTAGCCGACGCCGCCGACTGCCATCAGAACGTTGCGCAGCGCCACCGAGATCGTCGTCCCGACCACGTGCTCGATCTGCGCAGTATCGGCGGTCATTCGCGAAGCGATCTCACTCGGCGAGTTTTCCTCGAAGAAGCCGGGTGACAGGCGCAGCAGGTTGCGTTGCACGGCGGCGCGGATGTCGGCGACCACCCGTTCGCCGAGCCACGATACGAAGTAAAATCGGGACGCGGTTCCGAGCGCGAGCACGAACACGATGGCAAAAAGATACCGGAACCACCGCCCGATTTCCGCAGGGTCCGCCCCTGCAGCAAAGCCGCGGTCGATGATCAGGCGAAAGCCCGATGGAATGGCCAGCGTCGCAGCGGCGGTAATCACGAGCGCGGCCAGCGCCAGCGCGACCTTGCCCGGATAGCGGGTGGCGGCAGCGAAGATCATCCGCAGCGGGCCGAGCGAACTTGCGGGCTCCACTTGTGGTTTGGGGGCTCTGGCCATGGCGCGGGCTCTAGGGCCTGGGCTCGGGGCCTGTCGAGAGAGAAGCGCCTCGGCCGCGGAAAACATGGCGCGCTGCAGCATTGGCCCCTATCTAGAGACAAGCCGTCATCGCATGCGAAGGAATCCCGCTTGCTCTACAACGCCTACGAACTGCATCGATCCTGGCTTGGCAGCGCGAGCAACTGGGCGTCGATTGGCGCCGAGCTGCTTAACAACCCCGCCTTGCCGATGGGCTATTTCGGCACGGGTCCGATCATGGCGAGCGCTTTGCAGGTATTCGCCCACCTCTATGCCGAGCGCGGCAAGCCCTCTTTCAACATCGACAGCGTGACGGTCGGCGGGAAAAAACGGTCCGTCACCGAAACGGTCGTGCTCGAAAAGCCATTCGGCGGGCTGCGCCGCTTCCGTCGCACAGGCTTGCCCAAAGCCGCACCGAAGTTGCTGATCGTTGCCCCCATGAGCGGACACTACGCCACGCTGCTGCGTGGCACGGTGGCGCGGATGGTCGAAAATCAGGACGTCTGGGTCACCGATTGGGCCGATGCCAAGGCGGTCCCGCTCGATGCAGGCCTTTTCGACCTCGACGATTACATCGATTACCTGATCGAGTTTCTCCAGTTCATCGGCCCGGACACCCATGTCCTCGCGGTGTGCCAGCCCTCGGTGCCGGCCTTTGCCGCAGCCGCGGTGATGGCCGCCGAGAACGACTCTTGCCGCCCGGCGACGCTAACCCTCATGGGGGGTCCGATCGACACCCGCGCCAGCCCGACGTCGGTCAACGACGTGGCGGTGCGCCGCCCTTTGAGCTGGTTCGTGAATAACGTGATTTCGACGGTCCCACTGAGCTACCCGGGGGCGGGGCGACCGGTCTATCCCGGCTTCCTCCAGCTTGCGGGGTTTCTCTCGATGAACCTCCAGAGCCACATGCAGAGCCACTGGGAAATGTTCAAGCATCTGACGCTGGGCGATCAGGATAGCGCGGACGCGACCCGCCGCTTCTACGACGAATACCTGTCGGTCTGCGACATGACCGCCGAGTTCTATCTCCAGACTATCGAGCACGTGTTCCAGAAACACTCGTTGCCCAAGGGCGAATTCGTCCATCGCGGCAAACCGATCGATCCGGATGCGATCCGCGATACCGCAATTCTCGCGATCGAAGGCGAGCGCGACGACATCTCCGGCATCGGCCAGACCCGCGCCGCGCTCGGCCTCGCTCCGCACCTTCCGGCCGCGAAGAAGAAATATCACCTTGCACGCGATGTCGGTCACTACGGCATCTTCAACGGCAGCAAGTGGCGCAACCGCATCGCGCCGCTGGTCGAGGACTGGATCAGGTCGAACGCACGTTGAAGCCCTCTCCCGCTCGCGCGAGTGGGGACCCTGACGCGAATCGGAATGGTGGAACGGCGCACTATCCGGCTCGCCACGCTTGCTAACTACCAAACGGGGGGATCAGGCCGGCAGTGCCTCGCCGGCCCGCCTGAACCTGGCCTTCCGCGGCGCTCTCTCGGTCCTCCGCACGTAGCTCCACAGCGCGCATTGCAGGCCGACCAGCATGAAGATGAACGGCTGGTAGGCGATGCCCACGAACAGGGCCCCGACGAGATAGACGATCTGCGACTGCTGCAGCGACGTCGCCAACCCCCATTGCCACGACTTGCGGCCGTTCTCCTGCTTGCCGAAAAGCCAGCGGATGCGCTCCATTTGCCAAAGGCCGAGCCCATGAAGCAGGAGCCACAGGAACAAGCCCAGCCATCCCTGCTCGCCCAGCATCTCGAAATATGCCGAGTGGTAGGCGCGGCCTTTGTCGGTCACCTCGTTGTACTCGATGGTCAGATTGTTGCCTTCGCCCACCACTTTGCGCGTCTCGTAAGTGAAGCTGTTGCCCAGGTAGGCGTCGAAGCCGCCCCCGAACGGATGGTCCTTCACGTAATCGAGCGTCCACATCCACACCTGTACGCGGGTCGAGGCGCTTTCGTCCCCTTGGTATTCGGTGATGGTACCCATCCGTTCGGTGAAGCTCTGCGGCAGGAACGGGATCGCCGCGACCATCGCCACTGCGGCGATCCCGGCATAGACGAACTTGTATCTGACCGAGCGCATCAGGAGCACCGCGAGCACCGCGGCACAAACGAGCCCGGTCCGCGCCGCGGTCCCGACGGGGATCAGCAGGCAGGCGAAAATCAGCCCGGCAACGAAGCTGTAAACGCGCCAGTCGGGCTTGAAGATCGTTCCGTGCCGCGCCAGCCATAACGCGAGCGGAACAGTCGCGATCGCCGCTGTCGAGAGGATCGAGCCTTCGTAGAGCCCCGCGTTCTCGCGCACGAGCAGCGCGAGCGTGCCGTAGCCGCCGCCGCCGAGCGCCGTCTTGATTCCGCCGTTGATCACGATCGTCGCGATTGACAGCACCATGATCAGCGCGGCGGCCTCGATCCTGAGCTTGGTGCGAAGCGTCAAAGGAAGGAACATCGCGAAGACCAGTGCCTTCCACACCCAGTCCCATTTGGTCCCCGCTTCGATCGGATAGGCCGACGACAGCGTCGATATTCCGCAAATCACGAGCAGCACGCCGATCAGGGCCTGGCGCAAGGTGAATCGGCTCCCGCGCTTGCTGTCGAGGAACAGCCACCCGGCGAACGCCGCCACGAAGGCAATCAGCGAAACCGGCAGCGACTGGATGAAGCCCCATCCGACCTTCTGCGGTGCGACCACGTCGATGTAGATATAGGCCAGCACCCAGAAGAACGGCCGCTTGAGCCCGAGCGCGAGCAACAGGCCGATGAAGCCGACGAGCGCCAGATCAAGCATCGGCCGATCCCTCGTCGGGCGGGGACGGTTTCTGCTTGAGCCACGGCTTCGGCATCGTGGCCGGCTCCTCCGTATCCAGCTCGTCGCGGAACAGCAGGCGCCACAGCGCGAGCACGATCAGCCCATGAGTCAGCGCGAGGGTGAGGAGGTCGATCAAGCGTCAGGTTCCGGCCAGGTGCCATCGGCAATAACGGCTCGCGGTTGACGCGCCGTTAAGGTTGCCGTGGCACATTTTCCGCCATGTTCAGGGTGCTCCACGTCCTCGATCACTCGCTGCCGCTGCACAGCGGCTACACTTTCCGCACGCGGGCGATCCTGAAGGCGCAAGAGGCCGGCGGCTTCGAAGTGCGCGGCGTCACCGGCTTGCGGCACCATGCCGACGGGCCCGATGTCGAGGAGGCCGAGGGCCTCGTGTTCCATCGCACGCGCGGCGCCGCCGGTCTGGCGCGCGAGTGGGGCGAGATCGCCGCGCTGGCCCATTCGATCGGAGCGCTCGTGGAAGAGTGGCGGCCCGACGTGCTCCATGCGCATTCGCCCGCCTTGTGCGGCCTCGCCGCGCTGAGAGCGGCGCGGCGCCACGGCTTGCCGCTGGTCTATGAGATCCGCGCCTTCTGGGAGGATGCCGCCGTGGGCAACGGCACCGGCAAGGAAGGCTCGCTCAAGTACCGCCTGACGCGCGCGCTCGAGAACCATGTCGTGGCGGGCGCCGACGCGGTCGTGACGATCTGCGATGGCCTGCGCGACGACCTGATCGCGCGCGGCTTCCCGGCCGGACGGATCGGGATCATGCCCAACGGCGTCGACCTGACCCTGTTCGGCGATCCGCCGCCGCGCGATGACGCGCTCTGCGAGGCGTTGACGCTCGGGACCGGCCCGGTGATCGGCTTCATCGGCAGCTTCTACGACTACGAGGGTCTCGACGATCTGATCGAGGCGATGCCCGCCTTGCTCGCCGAGTGGCCCGACGCGCGCCTGCTCCTGGTCGGCGGCGGCCCTGTCGAAGACGCGCTGCGCCGCCAGGCCGAGGCATCGCCGGCGGCCGATGCCATCCGCTTCGTCGGTCGCGTTCCGCACCGGGAAGTCGAGCGTTACTACGCGCTTTGCGACATCATGGCTTATCCGCGCAAGGCGAGCCGGCTGACCGAATTGGTCACGCCGCTGAAGCCGCTCGAGGCGATGGCTCAGCGCAAGCTCGTCGCCGCGTCTTCGGTCGGCGGCCATCGCGAACTGATCCGCGACGGACTGACCGGCACACTGTTCGCTCCCGACGACCCCGCCGACTGCGCCGCTTCGCTGGCGGCCCTTCTGGGTCGCCGCGGCGACTGGTCATCGATGCGCGCCGTCGCCCGCGCTCATGTCGCCGATAAACACGACTGGGCTCGCAACGTGAAACGTTATCAGGGCATTTACCAGACCCTGCTAGAGGGCCGTGAATTCCGCCGTCCGGCAGCGGCCTGATGCGGCGCCGGCGCTTGCGATAGATTGGGACTCAAGTGGCTACGATCGCTTTCGACGACTCCCGCGAGGAGGGAACGCCCAGGCCGCCGATCAGTCTGCATCCGGCGTTCCCGGGAATCGTGGCGTTGTGGTTCGCCGCGCTTCTGGGGCTGGGTAGCCTGGTGCTGCCCGTGGTGCTGCTCGAACGGGCCGTCGTCGCGAGCGGGATCGCGTCGCTCGTCCCGGCCGCCAGCCCTCCGCTCGGCTTCACCGCCCGCGCCATCCTCGCTGCCGTTGGCACATTCGCAGGCGCCGCGATCGGCATCGCGATCGCCCGGCGCGTAGCGCGGGCCCATCGGCCGCGCCCGGAATCCCGGGTAGCCTTGTTCACCGGCAGTTCGCGTCGACCGATCAGCATCAAGGACGAGATCGGAGGCGAAGGCGTGGTGAATGGGGAAAGTCTGCCGATAAACCGCCGTCGCGCGCTGGCGATCAGCGAGGACGACCGGCCTAGCGACTTTCTGTATCGGGCGCCGCTACCCGGCGATTCTGAGCACGAGCCGACGCCCCTTTCCGACGAACCCGCCGCACAGCTCCTTGATGATCCGGAGCCGCTCGAACTGAGCGACCTGGCCGAGGACGCGCCCGACCAAGGAGCTTTCGGCGCGCCCGACCCTGCCGAACAGGAGACCATCGTGATGACGCAAAGCCGAGAGTTCCAGCCCCCTTCTTCGAGCGAGCCGCTCGATGCTACCCGGGGCGAGCTTTCGGAAGATGGCGAATTCGACAACCCGTCTGGATGGGATGCGCCCGTCGGCTCCCAACCGCTGCAGTTCTCTCCGCCTTCGATGGCACGCCGCTCGGCCGAAGGGCCCGAGACGTCTGTCCCGGCCGAATCCGACATCCAGCTTGCGGCCGTCGAGAGCAGCGCTGATTCGCGTGATGCCCCGGCGCACGCCGACTGGGAAACGGCACCGCTGGAGGGACTGGGCCTCGTCCAGCTGGTCCAGCGGCTCGGCTCCACGATCGAGCGCCGTCGCGAACTGATGGCGCAGGCGCAGGCCGCGCCCGTCGTGGCTGCGGCGCCGTTCGCTACTTCCGCCGCCGCCGACCTCGAAGCCGCTCCGGCTGAGGAAGCCGCCCAGGCCATGGCTGCCTATTTCGGTTCTGCCCCGGCCACCGAGGCTCTCGAAGAGCAGACCGCGGGCGAGCCTTCCGAGGCGGCCGCGCGCATCTCCGATCTCGCCGATGCGCAGCCTTCGCCGATGGCCTTTCCAACGTTTCTGCAACCGCTGTCCGCGGAAGAAGACGACGATGAAGACGTCGACGCGATTCCCGACTTCTCGCTGCCGCTGCGCCGGCGCCGGGCCGACACGCCTCCGGTCGCGGCCGCGGTTGACGAAGGCACCGCAGACGATTCCGACCCGGGCTACAGCTCACTGCTCGGCCTCAACAATCCGTTCGGCCCGTCGAAACACGAATTCGTTCGCATCGAGGAGCCCGATCCGGCCGCCGGGCCGGCGGAGCAGGCCGTGGTCTTTCCCGGACAGGAAGAGCCCGCCGGCCGGCTGTTCGATCCGCCGGGCCAGGGACCGGCCGCAGGCGCGCCTCGTGCGCAGGCGCCTGCCGACGCCGACGCGGCGCTGCGCGCAGCGCTGGCGACGCTCCAGCGGATGAGCGGCGCCGCATAGCCAAAATTACCCTATCCTCGGCCCACGCGTAATTTTGTGGCGCGACCGACGTAACCTTGCCAAAACTGTTTCCCGTCGCCATGGGGGGCGCCTCGCGAAATTCTGCAAGGCACCCCGTGCCGGGTGATTCGTGCTCCGCCGCCGCCTAGGCTGGCCGGAGCGGGCTGGGACCCGGCTGGAAACAGGAACGAATAGTTTGACCCAGTATCCGGCGCCCCAGGGCCTCTACGATCCGCGCA
>Ga0079224_100012205_pt1 | contig 11879 bp, 9 predicted proteins | sample Stecom2015_FD_80414 | JGI IMG/M metagenome (GOLD analysis project Ga0079224, IMG submission 80414) | Agricultural soil microbial communities from Utah to study Nitrogen management - Steer compost 2015 | ecosystem: Environmental > Terrestrial > Soil > Agricultural land | place: USA: Utah...
CGCCGAAGTCCGGCTGGCCGGTCTTGGGGCACAGGCAGGTGAATTCCGGCACGCGGATGCGCAGGGTGTAATCCCGCTCGGGCTGCGGGTTGGGGAAGGTTTCCAGATCTCTGCTCGGCTGAGTGGCCATGACTTTCCAAGAGTAAGGGTTGCCGGGATAATGAGGGCCGCATTCTACACGCTACGACGCGGTTCATGGTCCGCCCGGGCGGGAGCGGCTAAAGTAGACGTCCGTTGATCTTCACAAAACGCTAAATTGTCGCAGAACACGCTGGCCGGGCGCGGCCCAGCGGAGGCATACCCGCGGATGCGGCTGACCAAGATCAAACTCGCCGGTTTCAAGTCCTTCGTCGACCCGACCACGGTGGTGCTGCCGAGCCAGCTGGTCGGCGTCGTCGGGCCGAACGGCTGCGGCAAGTCCAACATCATCGACTGCGTACGCTGGGTGATGGGCGAGAGCTCGGCCAAGCACTTGCGCGGCGAGTCGATGACCGACGTCATCTTCAACGGTTCCGCCTCGCGCAAGCCGGTCAGCCAGGCCTCGGTGGAACTGGTGTTCGACAACCGTGACGGCGGCATAGGCGGCCAGTACGCCGCCTATGCCGAGATCTCGGTCAAGCGGACGGTCAACCGCGACGGTCAGAGCGCCTACTACCTCAACGGCACCCGCTGTCGTCGCCGCGACATCACCGACGTTTTCCTCGGCACCGGGCTGGGGCCGCGCAGCTACGCCATCATCGAACAGGGCATGATCTCGCGGGTGGTGGAGGCCAAGCCCGAGGAGCTGCGCACCTATCTGGAGGAAGCCGCCGGCATTTCGCTCTACAAGGAGCGGCGCCGCGAGACCGAGCGGCGCATGCGCGATACCCGCGACAACCTCGACCGCCTCAATGACGTGCGCCAGGAAGTGGCGGTGCAGCTCGAGAAACTGCAGCGCCAGGCCGAGACCGCCGAGCGCTACAAGACGCTCAAGGCCGAGGAACGGACGCGTCGCGGCGAACTGATCGCGCTGCGCATTCGCAGTCTGAACCAGGAGCTGGAGGCGCTGGAACAGGGCCTGTCGGAACGGCAGACCGCGGTGGAGGCGGCGCTGGCGCGCCAGCGCGAGATCGAGCGCGAGATCGAGCAGCTGCGTGAGCAGTACAGCGAGGGCTCCGACGCCCTCAACGAGATCCAGGGCCGCTACTACGCCTTGGGCAGCGACATCGCCCGCATCGAGCAGCAGATTGCCCATCGGCGCGAGCTGCGCGACAAGCAGGGCAAGGAGCTGGAGCGCACCCTGGAGGCGCTGCGGGAGCTGGAGCAGGGCATCGGCCTCGACCAGGGCAAGCTCGACGAGCTGGAACAGCAGGTGGAAGAGCTGCAGCCCGAGCTGGAGCTGATCCGCGAGCGGGAAGACGTCGCCAATGACGCCGTGGCCGATGCCCAGGACGCACTGGATGACTGGCAGCATCGCTCCGACGCCTTCAATCAGCGGGCGGCGGAATCGGTCCAGGCCGCCCAGGTGGAACGGGCCCGCATCGAGCAGCTGGAGCGCCGTGGCCAGGAGCTGGCGAGCCGGCGCGAACGGCTCGAGCGCGAACGCGACGCCGTTGAACTCGATGCGCTGGAAGACGAGATCGCCGCGCTGGCTGCCGAAGAGGCGGAGCTGCGCGAGCAGCAGACAGGGCTCGGCGAGCAGCTCGACGAGCTGCAGGAGCGCTACGGCGAGCTGCGCGCGCAGCAGGAAGCCCGGCGTCAAGCCCTGGACCAGGCCCGCAGCGAGCTGCAGGCGCGCCGGGGACGGCTCGCTTCCCTGGAAACCCTGCAGCAGGCGGCACTGGGTCGCGATGCTGGCGCGCTCGGGCAGTGGCTGCAGGAGCGGGGCTGGGCGGAGCACGACCGCCTGGCGCAGCTGCTGACGGTGGAGCCGGGCTGGGAGCGGGCGGTCGAGACCGTGCTCGGGCAGGCGCTGCAGGCGGTCTGCGTGGAATCGCTGACCGATGCCGAAGCAGCGCTCGCAGAGGTGCCGGAGGGCGGGCTCACGGTGATCGCTGCGGATCATCCGGCAGCCGCCGGCGCAGCGGCGCCACAGTCGCTGCTGTCCAAGGTCGCCGGCCCCGGGCCGCTGGCCGAGTTGCTGGCCGGCGTCCACTGCGCCGACGACCGGGTTGCAGCGCAGGCGCTGCGTGCGCAGCTCGCCCCGGGGGAATCGGTCATTACCCGCGACGGCCTGTGGCTGGGCCATGGCTGGGCGCGCGTGCATGTCGGCGGCAGCGGCGAGGCCGGGGTGCTGGCTCGCGAGCGGGAGATTCAGGCCCTGCGCGAAGAACTGGCCCGGCTCGAAGCGCGGATCGACACGGCAGCCGCGGCGCTTGAAGAGGGCGAGGCGGCGCTGGCGGAATGCGAAGAGCAGCGCGATGAGCGGCAGGACGCGCACAATGCGCTGAGCCGGCGGCTGGCGGCTCTACAGGCCCGGCTTGAGGCGCACCGCTCGCGCCTGGACGAGCTGCGCCAGCGGCGGCAGCAGCTGAGCGACGAACTGGAGGATCTGGCCGCGCAGATCACCCGCACCGATGCCGAGATCCAGGAAGCGCACCGGCGGTTGCAGGTGGCGCTGGAGGAGGGCGAACGCTTCGACGAGGAGCGCGAGCGGCTGCAGCGCGAGCGCGCCGAGCTTCTCGAGCGGCTCAATGCCTGCCGTGAACAGCTGGGCGAGTATCGCGACCGCCGCCACGAGCTGGCCCTCAAGCTGGAGAGTGCAGCCACCGCTCGCCGCTCGATGCTGGACGCCATCCAGCGCATGCGCACGCAGCTGGAGCGTACCGAGGCGCGTCGCCAGGAGCTGGAAGCGCAGCTCGCCGAGATCGACGAGCCCGGCACAGAGCTCGAGCCGCAACGGGAAAGCCTGCTGCAGCAGCGGCTCGAGGTCGAGACACAGCTCAGCGCCGCCCGCGCCCGGCTGTCGGAGAGCGAGCAGCGGCTGCGCGAGCTGGAAGCGGCCCGGGTCGAGGCTGACCGGCAGGCCCAGGCCCTGCGCGAGACGCTGGAGGGCATCCGCCTCAAGGTCCAGGAGCTGAAGGTACGTCGGCAGGGAGAGGGAGAGCGGCTGCTCGAACTGGGGCTGGATGCACAGGCGCTGCTGGCCGAGCTGCCGGCAACCGCCACCGAAGCCGAGTGGCAGGCATTGCTGGAGCGGCTGGAAGCCCGCATCGGCCGGCTGGGGCCGATCAATCTGGCCGCCATCGACGAATACCAGGCGCTGCAGGAACGCTCCGGCTACCTGGAGCGTCAGTACGCCGACCTGACGGAGGCGCTGGAAACGCTGGAGGGCGCGATCCGCAGGATAGACCGCGAGACCCGCCAGCGCTTCAAGGAAACCTACGACAAGGTCAATGCCGGCATGCAGCGGATCTTCCCGCGGCTGTTCGGCGGCGGCCGGGGCTATCTGGAGCTGACCGGGGAAGACCTGCTGGAGACGGGTGTCACCATCATGGCGCAGCCTCCCGGCAAGCGCATCACCAACATCCACCTGCTGTCCGGCGGCGAGAAGGCGCTGACGGCGGTGGCGCTGGTATTCGCGATCTTCGAGCTCAATCCGTCGCCCTTCTGTATGCTGGACGAGGTCGACGCACCGCTGGACGAGGCCAACGTTGGCCGATTCTGCGACATGCTGGTGGAGATGTCGGACCGGGTGCAGTTCATTTTCATCACCCATAACAAGGTCACCATGCAGATTGCCGAGCACCTGCAGGGCGTCACCATGCACGAGCCGGGCGTGTCCAGGCTGGTGGCGGTAGACGTCAACGAAGCCGTGCGGCTGGCGGCTGTGTGAGGACGGGAGGCGATTCCGAACCGCCATGGACGAAATGCGCTGGATATTGCTGATCGTCGGCGCAGTGCTGGTCGCCGGCGTATATGGCTATACCCGCTGGCAGGAAAGCCGGCGGCGGCCGCGGCGTGGCCGCCGCGAAGTCTTTGCCGACGACCTCGCCATCGAGGAGGCGCTGCGTGAGCTCGACAGCGTGGTGGTCGAGCTGGATCCGCTGGAGCCGTGCGCCGACCAGCCCGCTGCCACGGCGCCGGCCGAACCGCCGCGGCCGGAGCCGGCCGTCGCTGCCCCCGAGCCGGCGCCGGCGGCAGCGCTGGCGGAGGACGAGCCCCAGACCGGCCTGGAGGACAAGGTGATCGTCCTCAACGTCGCCGCCACCGACGGCCGCCTGTTCGGCGGCCGGCTGCTGGTGGAGGCGCTGCAGGCGGCCGGCATGCGCTACGGCGAGCGCTCCATCTACCACCGGGTGCTGGAAACCCGCAAAGGGCCGGTTGCGCTGTTCAGCGCCGCCAACATCCTCCGACCCGGTACCCTGGCGCCGGAGGAGCTGGATGCCATCCAGAGTCCGGGGCTAGCGCTGTTCCTGCAGCTGCCCGGCCCCTACGACGGCCTGGCCGCCTTCGAGCAGATGCTGGAAACGGCCCGGCGGCTGGCCGAGCAGCTGGATGTCAAGCTGCTGGACGAGCGCCGCTGCGGCCTGACCAACCAGGCCATCGAGCATATCCGCGAGGAACTGCGCGAATACCGCCGGCTCGCCCACTTGGTCGCCAAGAAGGGCTGACGCCGGCCCGGGCGGCGGGGCGCTGGGTTCAACGCCCCAGGTTCTGCTGCTGCCTGAGCATCTCTTCCATCATCTGCTGCATGGTGATGCGCCGGTAGTCCGCCGGGATCGAGAAGCTGCCGGGAGCCTTGGCGTTGGCCTGGATGCGCACGACCTCGTGCTGAACGCCTTCCGAGCTTACCTGCCGCATCGGGAAGCCGAGTTCCGGGAAGCGGGTCACGGCGTAGTGCTCGGCGAGGTCGCAGGCGGCATCCGAGGCGTCGGCGTCGGTAGGCATGTTCCGGAAGCTGTCCGCCATGCGGCGTATGTCCTTGTGCTCCAGCGCCCGCTTCGACAGGAAATACTCGCCACAGGCCTCGCCGGCGCCGGTCAGCAGGTAACGCCGGGTCGGATAGCCGGCGATTTCCGGGCCGGCGCCCTTGTCTTCCAGCCTGGCGTCGAGCTTGCCGGCCTCGGTCTGGGCGGTGCTGTTGCCAAGGTCGATCTCCATCGCCTGCTTGCGGACGTCGTCGACGCCATACAGCCGGCCGTGGCGGAGGTCCATCAGCATGTGGCCTTCCTTGCCGGGCTGTTGAAAGCGCGCCATGTCACCTTCGATCCACATCTGGGTCAGCTCGCCGCTGCCGTCGCGGGATTCGATGAGAGTGGCTGCCAGGGCGCCGCCGGGGAGGGTGCAGAGCAGGAAAAGGATCGATCGACGCAGTCCGTTTGTCATTATGCGGCTCTCCTTGTCGGCATCGAACGCTCAGCATCCAGTGGCAGCGCCTCCCTGTCAATCGATGAGCTCGCCGCTGTCGAAGTGCAGGCAGATCCGCTCGGCCAGGGTCTGTTCCACCAGGGCGTCCATGTTCGGCATGATCTCGGCTTCCATGGCCCGCAGGGTGGCGACGTCAGAGCGGGTGCGCGGGTTTTCGCTGAGCAGGGCGCAGCAATCCTTGTACGGCTGGATGGAGAGCTCGTAGGTGCCGATGCGGCGGGCCAGATCGACGATCTCCTGCTTGTCCATGCCGATCAGCGGGCGCAGGAACGGCAAGGCGGTGGCATCGGAGGTGCTGACCAGGTTCTCCAGCGTCTGCGAGGCGACCTGGCCGAGGCTGTCGCCGCTGACCAGCGCCAGGGCGCCGCTCTCGCCGGCAATGCGCTCGGCGACCCGCGCCATGAAGCGGCGGAACAGCACCACATCGAAGCCGGTATTGTGGCCCATCAGGGCCAGGTCGAAATGGGTGTAGGGCAGCAGGTGCAACCGTGAGCGCAGGGTATAGCAGCTCAGCTGGCGGGCGATGCGGGCCACCAGATCCTCGGCCGCCCGGGTCTGCTGCACGCGGGTCGCCGTGAAGTGCACGAAATCCACCTCGCAGCCGCGCTTGGCGAGCAGATAGGCGGCCACCGGCGAGTCGATGCCGCCCGACAGCAGCGTCAGCACCCGGCCGGCCGTGCCCACCGGCAGGCCGCCGACGCCGCGGCGCTTGTCGACGTGGCAGTAGGTACCTTCCTCGTAGATGTCCACATTGAACTGCTGGTCCGGCCGGCTGAGGTTGACCTTGTCCCAGGCCGTTTCCCGCAGAATGGCGGCTCCCAGGTTGCGTGCCAGCTGGTCGGACCTGGCCGGGATGCGCTTGTCGGCCCGGTTCACCCGCACGGCGAAGCTGGCGCCCGGCGTGTGGCGCTCGGCCGCCCAGGCCACCAGCAGCCGCTCGATGGGTTCCGGATCGAAGCGGTGCGGCTGGCCGGTGCGCTCGGCCTCGAAGAACACGGTCGGCGCGATGGTGGCGATGCCTGCCACCTGGCTGAGAGCGTCCAGTGCTGCCGCGAGCCGCTCGCCGGCATCCGCCGGCACGTTGATGTAGGTACGCTGGTGGCGCTGTTCCACACCCCAGTCGATGCCGGCCCGGCGCAGCCGGTGGCGGATATTGTCGCCAAGCACGCGTTCGAAATCGCGGCGGTTGCGGCCCTTGAGGGTGAGCTCGCCGTACTGGATGAGGATGCGGTTGATGGCTGTCGTCATGGGGGCGTGCTTGCTCGTCGCTTCGGGGGTGTGGCGGGGGCCGTATTTAACCGCGTCGCCGAAGATGGCGCAAACGATGGCCGCGCGGCATGGCGCGGCAGGCAGGAGGCCTGGCCTGCCGGCGCAGGGCGTGCGCCGGCAGGCGGGTGGTGTGTTGAGCCGTCAGCGCACCACCAGGATGTCGCACGGCGGGCGGCGGACCAGGGCGCTGGCCACGCTGCCGAGCAGGGCCCGGGCCACCCCGCCGCGTCCCTGCGAGCCGATCACCAGCAGGTCTGCCTGCTGCTGCGCCACTTCCTCCGGGATCACCGACAGGACCTGGCCGGCCCGGATATTCACCTTCTGTTCGCTGCCGAGCTTGGCGAATTCGTCAAGCTGGCGACGATCTTCCTCGCGCAGCAGGTTGCGCAGCAACTGCTCGTTCTTCTCGCTGTCGGCCGGATCCTGGCTCAGGCTGGCCACGCCGGTATAGGACATGGAGTAGACGTACAGCAGGCTGATCGGCAGCTGCGGCAGCAGCGAGGCCGCGAACTCGACCGCCCGCCGCGAGTGGTCGGAGAGATCGATGGCCGCCAGCGCCTTGCGGTACGCCTGAGTCGGCGCGTCACGCACCACCAGTACCGGGCGCTGCGCATGGCGAATGAGCTGGTCGGCGGTGGTGCCGACCAGGATGTCCTTGAGCGGGCTCTTGCGGTGGGTGCCGAGCACGATCAGTTCGGCTTCCTTGGCCTCGGCAGCGGCAAGGACGTGCTCGACCGGATGGCCGAGGACCACTTCCACATGCGCGTTGACGCCGGCAGGGCCGGCGTCGACCTGCCGTTGCAGTTCCCGTTCGGCCTCGGCTTTCGCATGCTTGGCCAGTGTTGCCGGCTGATCCTCGTCAACCACGTGCAGGACATGCAGCTCCGCGTTGAGCTGTGCAGCCAGTTGCAGCGCGCGCCCGACGGCATGCGCGGAGCGCGGCGAAAGATCGGAGGCCACCAGTAGACGTTGCATCGAGCATCTCCCCTTGACGGACAGGTTCTGTCGTTGAGGCCTGTTTAACAGATAGGGGAGCGGGGACCAAGCTTTTGGCCGCGGCACGGCGCCTGGCTCGGGGTTCGCGGGGTGGGAGGCACCGGCGGTCGGCTGGTTTGGACCTGCCAGGCTGGAGCAGGCCTTGCCGGGTCAGGCCTGCGACCTGCCGTCGATTCCAGCGGCCCGGCCCTAGGCCTGCCCGCAAATCCGGCTGTTCCACGCCGGCTGGCTGGCCTGATGGCCCGAAGGCAGCGGCTGTTGCGGAGCGAGGATCCAGCTGGCGATGTCGGCGATGACCTGTTCGCCGTTCAGGTCGCGGGTGAGCATGTGGTAGCCCTCGGGGTACAGCCCCAGCCGCCAGTCGACATTGCTCGGCAGGGTCTGCAGCATCCGGCAGGTCGGCAGTTTCGGCACGATCTCGTCGCGCTCGCCGTAGAGCACCAGGGTGCGGGTGTTCACCCGGGGCGCGGAGGCCAGCGCGAGGTCCATCAGGTCGGCGAGGCCGGCGACGGCATCGATGCGGGTTTTCTTGATCACCAGCGGATCGCGGCCGAACGCGCGCAGCATCGGGATGTTGTCCGAGGCCTGCCGCTTGAGGCCATGGCCGGTCGGCTGCCAGCCCGGCGCCACGGTGCGGGCCACGGCCAGCGCCCAGCGCTGATACCAGGGCATGGTCTCACGCGCCCACACCGCCGGCGCTACCAGCACCGCGCCGTCCACCAGTTCGTCGACGCCGCTCGCCGTCGCCAGGCTGACCGCGCCGCCCATGCTCTCGCCGAGCAGATAGACGGGCAGCGAGGGATGCTGTATGCGCAGCAGCTCGACCATGGTCCGGGCATCGGCGATCATGCGGTCGCTGCCTACCCAGAAGCCGCGATCCGCTGTGGCACCGAAGCCGCGCTGGTCGTATGCATAGGTAGCGATGCCACGCGCGGCAAGGTAGGGGCCGACGCTGGCAAAGGCATTGCGGTAGTCGTTGAAGCCATGCAGGGCGAGAACCACGGCCTGCGGCTCCGCTTCCGGCAGCCAATGCTCGAGCGGCAGTTCGTAACCGTCGTCCATGATGGCGCGATCGTCCAGCAGCGTCGGTACCTGCGCTGCGAGCGGAGCGCGCTCCTGCTCCGGGGGCACCGTACAGCCGAGGGCCGCACAGAGCAGGCCGAGGCAGAGCGCATGGCGCAGAAGTCGCTTGGAGCGGTCGAGAGGCATAGGCAGACGTCGTCATGCTGGCGTCCTGGCATGGGTTTCCGCCGTCCCTGGCACGGTGGTTCTTTTACCCTGGCGATCTGCGCCCGTACCATGTACCGGGTCACCCTTTGCCATATCCGAGGTGGTCGCCGATGGCTCGCCCGCAGACTCCGCAGATTGCCGCCGACGTCATCATCCGCCTGCGCGGCAGGCCCGATGCCGTGGTACTGATCGAGCGCCGCCATCCGCCGCTGGGGCTGGCGATTCCGGGCGGGTTCGTCGATGTTGGCGAGCGGGTCGAGGCGGCCGCGATCAGGGAGGCGCGCGAGGAGACATCGCTGGACGTGAGCCTGGATTGCCTGCTGGGCCTGTATTCGGATCCGGCCCGCGATCCGCGCGGCCATACCGTCACCGCGGTCTACGTGGCCACGGCCGACGGCGAGCCGCGGGCCGCCGATGACGCCAAGGCGATCGTCATGGCCGATCCGGCCGATCCCGAACTGGCGCTGGTGTTCGATCACCGGCTGGTGCTGGACGATTATCTCCGCTGGCTGCGGACCGGCCAGCCCGCTCCCTTGCGCGCCTGAAGCCGGCTCGGGAACATCCTGCTTGGCCGACTGCCCGGGCGGCGCCAGATCCCTGCCAGGTGCCGCTCATCGTCCTGCGTATTGCGACACAATGAGAACAGAGGGCGCCGGCACGGCGCACGAGGACAGAGCTTGATTCGAATCACGTCTGCCGTGCTGCCGGTCCTGCTGCTGTGGACCGGCCTGGGGGCCGCCGCGCCCCCGGCAGCCCCGCTGCTGCCGCAACCGTTCGCCGAGTCCGACGAGGCGGATCCTCCCGGCTTGCTGGATCGGATCGACCGCACCCATGAGACCTGGTCGCAGCAGGTCATGGACATGGGAGTCTGGCTGGACAGGCTGTTCGGTGGCGAAGAATTCGTGCCGGAACGGTCCAGCTATGTGCGACTGCGCACCACGGCGCTGATGCGTGAAGGCGGCTCCGAGGTCGAGCCCCGGCTGCAGGCCCGCATCACCTTGCCCAACACCGAGCGGCGCCTGAGCCTGATGCTGGAGGGCGAGGACGAGGATCCCTTCGGGCGGGGTGTTGGCGGCGTGCAACCGGATCCGCCGATGCTCCTGCGGTCTCCCGGCGATAGAGGGTTTACCGCCGGACTGCGTTATCTGAGCGAGCTCTGGAAAGCCGTCGATCTCGATGCCGATGCCGGCATCCGGCTGCGCTCCGGCCTGCCGGACCCTTTCGTGCGGGCCCGAGTCCGCCGGGTCGTCGGACTCGGCAGCTGGGAGCTGCGGCCGCTGCAGGAGCTGTACTGGCGGGAGCAGAAAGGCGCGGGCGCCCGCTTCCAGCTGCTGGTCCAGCGGTCGCTGGGCGGTCCACGGCTGTTCCGTTCCATCAGCGAGGTGGACTGGGTACATCGCGAGCGGACTACCTACTATGCCCAGGACCTGATATTCGTGCACGCGTTCAGCCGCCTCAACGCCGTCCAGGCTGTGATCGGCGTGCGCGGCGAGAGCCATCCGCAGCGGGTGGAATCCTGGTTCGTGAATATCGGCTGGCGCCGTAATATCTACAGGGACTGGCTGTTTGCCGAGGTGAGACCGGAGCTGCTGTTCGAACGGGACGCCGACTTTCAGGCCGAGCCGCGGCTGTTTCTGACCCTGGAAGCCTATTTCGGCAACTTTCGTTAACGCCTGAGAAGGGAGGTGCAGCCGTTATGAGCACGATGCACGTGACGGTGGAGCTGTGTGTGGTCCCGCTGGGGGTGGGGACTTCGCTCTCGGAATACATCGCCGCCTGCCAGCGGGTGCTGGAGGAGGCAGGCCTGCGTTACGAACTGCATGCCTACGGCACCAACATCGAGGGCGACTGGGATGCGGTGTTCGCCGCCGTCCGCCGCTGCCACGAGGCGGTCCATGCGCTGGGGGCGCCGCGCATCTTCACCAGCCTCAAGGTCGGCACCCGCACCGACCGCGAGCAGGGGCTGCAGGACAAGGTCGACAGCGTGCGCCGCCGGCTGGCGGCGCAGGGCTGAGCGGCGTGGCCAACCGGCCAGCAACAGCATCGCAGGGCGGTGGCGCCTGATTCCATGAACCACGACCCGCTGCGGGACAAGCGGGCGTCGCTGCGACGCCACCGGGCTGTGGCAACGCTGCTGCTGCTGTTCGCGGCGGTGGTGTTCGTGCTTACGCAGTTGGTGCCGGAGCCCGGGTTCTGGGTCCTGCTGCTGCGGGCCGGCGCCGAGGCAGGCGTGGTAGGCGGTCTCGCCGACTGGTTCGCGGTCACCGCGCTGTTCCGGCGCCCGCTCGGCCTGCCCATTCCCCACACCGGCATCATCCCGCGCAACAAGGACCGCATCGGGCAGGGGCTGGGTTCCTTTGTCGAGCGCAACTTCCTCGCCCCCGAACTGATTGCCGGCAAGCTGCGCGCCAGCAACGCCGCGCTGCGGTTTAGCCGCTGGCTGGCGCGCCCTCGCAACAGCCGGCTGATCGCCAAACAGGCCGTGGCGCTGCTGCCGGAGCTGATCGGCTCGCTGCAGGACCGCGAGGTGCGCGCCTTTTTCCGCGAAGCCTTCCGCGACCAGCTACGGGCCGTGGATCTGCTGCCGCTGGTGGCGCGGCTGCTGCGACTGCTGCAGGAAAGCGGCCAGCACCAGCGGCTGTTTGAGCGCGCCCTGCAGCTCGCCCGCGAGCTGCTGCTGCGTAACGAGGAGACCATCTATCGCAAGGTCGAGGAGCGTACCAGCTGGTGGATTCCGCGGGCCGTTGACGCCCGCATGGCGCGGGCGATCATCGAGGGCACTGAGGACCTGCTCGGCGAGCTGGCGCAGCCCGAGCATCCGGTGCGGGCCGATTTCGACCGCGCCGTGCGCGAGCTGACCGATCAGCTCGCGCATTCCGAGCGTTTCCACGCCCGGGTCGAAGAATTCAAGGACCAGCTGCTGGCGAGCCCGGAAGTGCTGCAGCTGCTGGAGTCGCTCTGGGACGAGCTGCGAACGCTGCTGCTGGCCCGCACCAGCGGTCCTTCGCCGCGGCTGGTGAATTCCATCGCCCGCA
>Ga0079224_100012206_pt1 | contig 11878 bp, 13 predicted proteins | sample Stecom2015_FD_80414 | JGI IMG/M metagenome (GOLD analysis project Ga0079224, IMG submission 80414) | Agricultural soil microbial communities from Utah to study Nitrogen management - Steer compost 2015 | ecosystem: Environmental > Terrestrial > Soil > Agricultural land | place: USA: Utah...
CGTCGACTGGTACATGGACGGCAAGCTCAACATCGACGACCTGATCACCCACACCATGCCCCTGGAGCGCATCAACGAAGCCTTCGACCTCATGCACGAAGGCAAGTCCATCCGCTCCGTCGTCGTCTACTGATTCTTCTCTTCGCCAATTTAGGATAGAGAGGCCGGTGCTTGCGTGCGCCGGCCTCTCTTGCTTTCGGCGACTTGCCTTGTGGAGAGCCGGGGAGGAGGATGCCGCATCGAACGACTGGGGGACCGATGAAACAGGATATTGCGACCATGATCCGGGCAAAGCTTCCCAAGATCGCCTGGGGAAGCGGGCTCTACCTGCATGATACCGATGGGAAGGTATATCTAGACGGCTCCGGCGGGCCGGCCGTCTACTGCATCGGGCACGGCAATCAGGAAGTGAACGAGGCGATCAAGGCGCAGCTCGATCGTGTCGCCCACGGCTATCGCTACAGCTTTACCAGCGACCCGCTGGAAGAATTGACGGAGATTATCACCCGGCGCTGTGCCGAAGGGGGAGGGGAGGGGCTGGACCGCATGGTCTTCGTCTCCGGTGGCTCGGAGGCTGTGGAATCTTGCCTGAAGATCGCCCTGCAGTATCAGAGCGCCCGTGGTGAACAGGGGCGTCGGAAGATCATCGCCCGCCAGCGCTCCTGGCACGGCAATACCCTCGGCGCGCTCTCCTGCTCGGGCTTTGCCGAAAGACGCGAGCCCTTCGAAGGCGCACTCCTGGATGTGCCGCTGCTGTCACCGGTCAACACCTACCGCCCGCCGGTTGGCGTTCCCGCGAATGATGTGGCCCAATGGTGCGCGGACGAACTGGAACGGGAAATCCTGAAGCTGGGACCGCATCGCGTCGCTGCCTTCATCTTCGAGCCCGTGGTCGGGGCGGCTGGCGGCTGCGTGCCGGCACCGCCGGGCTATGCGGCGCGCGTGCGCGAGATCTGCGACCGCTATGGCGTGGTGATGATTGCGGACGAGGTCATGTGCGGCAGTGGCCGCTGCGGCACCTGGCGTGCCCTCCAGCATGATGGTGTGGTGCCGGATGTCATGTCTGTCGCCAAAGGGTTGGCGGCTGGGTATATGCCACTCGGCGCCGCGATCTATCACCGCCGCATCGGGGAGGTGATTGAGGATCGCTATGGTGCCGTCTCCACCGGTCATACCTTTACCGGGCATACAGCTGCTTGCGCAGCCGGCGTGGCAGTACAGCGGATCGTTCAGCGGGAGAAGCTGGTGGAGAAGGTGGCTGCCGAAGGGCCACTGCTCCGTGAACTGCTGGTCCAGGCGATGGAGGGAATAGCGGAAGCCGGCGATATTCGCGGCCGCGGTTTCTTCCAGGCGGTCGAACTGGTCAAAGACCCGGAAATCCGAGAGCCTTTCCCGGCCGATCTGCAGGTCCATCTGAGAGTTCGGCAGGCGGCGCTGGCGCGCGGCTTGATCTGCTATCCGGTCAACGGGAACGTCGACGGCAAGTGCGGGGATCACGTGATCCTGGCGCCGCCCTACAACGTGACCCGCGCCGAGTTGGAAGACATTGCCGGGCGGCTTGGCGAAGCCGTACGTGCAGTTATTGTAGAGGTGCGAAAAGCCGGCCCCTCACACTCGTGACGGACCGGCTCTTCGGAGCCTCGGCATCTTCAGGTGTGAAGACGGGCGTTAGATCGTGCGCCAGGTGCCATCCGGCTGGCGGCACGCTGTGCCGACCGCCTGCTCAGTGCGGCCACCGACAACGATGGTCTGCTGAAACTCCCGGCAATAGGCGCCATTCTGGTGGTAGCCGTCGCGCACTGGGACGACAGTGCCATAGTTACCGCTGTTGGGGTTGTTCCAGTGGATCGGCTGCCCCACTGGTGCGTTGGTAGCCTGGTTCCATGCAGTGTAGGAACGCTGCCGGTCCTGTTCATCCATATAGCGCCCGATTTCGGAGCCGATGGCGAGACCAAGCACGGCGCCGATGCCCGTAGCTGCGGCGCGGGTGGCGGAACTGCTGTTCTTGGCCAGCGCTGCGCCGGCCAGTCCGCCCGCGCCGGCGCCCAGGAGGCCGCCGCCAATCTGTCTGGTGTTGTCCGGCTGGTTCGCGCAGCCCGCAAGAACCAGTCCTGCGCTCATGACCAGGCCGATAAGAAAAGTACGCATGCTTCGTCACTCCATATGACGGCGGAAAAAGTGAATGCTGATGATACGCTACAAAGGTCGGCCGCCATCCCCAAGGAGTTATCCTTCGGCGAAACCGGGACGCTCTCTATAAAAGGGGAAGAGTAGAGGCATGTTCCAGACTGCCTGCCTCAAGGCCAGTCCGTTCCCAAACTCGTCGCTTAGGAAAAGGCTTTGAAGGTGATCAAGGTGAAGGTGTCCTTGATGCCCTTGATGCGCTGGATGGACTCGGTCACGAAGTGCCCGATATCGGCGCCTTCCGGCAGGTAGCACTTGATCAGCAAGTCATACTGACCAGAAGTCGAATAGACCTCGGAGACCTGTTCGACCGTCTGAACGAGTTCGTCAGCGACCTGGTAGGCCTCGCCGAGCTCGCATTTGATTTGGACAAAGATCGCTTGCATGGACACCATGATAGCCGCTGAACCGGATCACGTTCAATCCGTACAACCTCAAAGGTATAGAGCAGACTCACGCACCAATTCGGATCACTTCGTGAACCTGATTTGGTGCGATCTGCCCTAGAGCAACCGAATGAAGCGTAATCCGATAGACCTGACAGGTGTCAGGCGGTGGCAGAAAGCGGGACAGGCCGCAGGATAAAGGCCGGCGTATGATCGCCGAAGGGACCCGACGTCGAACCGTTGGCGACTTCCTGCTGTTCTTCCCTTACGGAGACCTTTCGCTGTGGCCTCCGTCGCGGCTTGTCGTCCTGGTTTTTTTCGGGACGCTTGGCATCCTTCTGCGGGGTTAGCGGCACGCTGGGCTTCGCGGTCGCGCTCGCTTTGCTCTTCCGGCTCCGCTGCCGCTTGTCGAGGGAGTAATCCCTGGGATCTGGCGCCGGAACGTCCTCGAGTTGGAGCTCCTCGATCGGGCCACCGATCAACTCAGTAACTCCGGCCAGCGCCTTGGTGTCATCCGGCGTGTAGAGCGTGAAAGCCTTGCCGCTGCGACCCGCCCTGCCGGTCCGACCAATGCGGTGAACATAGTCTTCTGCATGCACGGGCACATCGTAGTTATAGACGTGGCTGACGGCCGGAATATCGAGACCGCGTGCGGCCACGTCGGAACACACGAGGATCCGGAATTCGCTGGCCTTGAAGCGCGCCAGTGTCTCGGTCCGCGCCGACTGGACCATATCGCCGTGGAGCGCCTCTGCGTCGAAACCATGCCGCTGTAGCGAGCGCTGCACGATGGCTACATCGCGCTTGCGATTACAGAACACTAGGGCGCTCTGCGTTTGCTCCGCCTCCGCGCGCAGAAGGCTGCGCAGGGCATGACGCTTCGCCTTGGGCTCTACCTCACAGCGCAAAATGCGCTGGGTGACGGTCTTGGCTGGGCTGGCCGGCGGAGCGACGCTGATCTCCTTCGGATTAAGAAGGAACTTGTCTGCTAGCTTGCGGATCTCCGGCGCCATGGTGGCGGAGAAGAAGAGCGTCTGCCGTATGGTAGGAAGCATCGAAACGATACGCTCGATATCGGGAATGAAGCCCATGTCGAGCATGCGGTCGGCCTCATCGATCACCAGAAGCTTGGTATCAGCCAGCAAAATAAGGCCGCGCTCGAAAAGATCGAGAAGACGGCCTGGCGTTGCGATGAGAACGTCGACACCGCGCTGCAGAATTTGCTGCTGGTCGCGCATGGACTCGCCGCCGATTAACAGTGCCATCGAAAGCTTCGTGTACTTGCCGTACTTCTCGAAGCTTTCGGCAACCTGTGTCGCCAGCTCACGCGTGGGCTCCAGGATCAACGAGCGGGGCATGCGCGCACGCCCCCTTTCGCTGCCGAGGATGTCGATCATCGGAAGGGTGAACCCGGCCGTCTTGCCTGTGCCGGTTTGTGCAACCCCGAGAACATCCCGTCCCATCAGGATGAAGGGAATTGCCCTTTCCTGGATCGGGGTGGGAGTGGTGTAACCAGTTTCCGTGACTGCACGAAGGACTTCGGTGCTAAGCCCGAGCTTTTCGAAACTCATGCGCTCCAGCGCTTTCATGGGAGATGGCCTTAGGTAGCGGTGCTGCAAAGCCTGCTACCGGCTTGCGGTTGAACGTTGTGCCTGGCGGCAGACTTGTCAAGGACACTGTGTGGTATCGTGGCATCTATGCGCCAGTTGCTTGGGCCCGACTTCATGAATTGCGCGAGACCGACATGTTCCCTCAACAAGAAGTAAACTCCATCGAGCAGATGCGCGCGGCGGACTCGGTGCTTTTACTGGTCGACATTCAACAGCGTCTGGCGCCGGCTCTCCATGAGGTAGAATCGCTCGTTCGTAACGTCGCAAAGCTGATCGAGGGCGCTCGCCGTCTGAAAGTACCGCTTGTCGCGACGGAACATTGCGCCTCGTCGATCGGGCAAACCCTCCCGGATCTGCGTGCGCAGCTGACAGAAGATGAAATATACGGCAAGCGCCACTTCGACGCCTGTGATGAAGAGGCTTTCAGAGGAAGAGTGAGTCAGATTGCGCGACGCCAGTGGGTCCTGTGTGGCGCCGAGGCTCATGTGTGCCTGCTGCAGACCGCGCTCGGGTTGCGCCGGCTGGGTGCGGCCGTCTTTGTGGTTGCCGATGCCGCCGGTTCACGTACGGAAGCGAACTCGCGTCTCGGCATGGAGCGCCTGCGCGCAGCCGGCTGCGTGATAGTTTCGACTGAAATGGTTCTGTTCGAGTGGTTGCAGCATGCCGACAATCCTGCCTTTAAAGAGGTTCTTGCCTTGATCAAGCAAGCGAATGACGGCCTTTAGATTGCTGCTCCGCTTGAGCCTTTCTCTACCTTGGAGTTTCACCTGTGGTGAATAGAGTGCCCCTAGCCCTTCTACCGGGTCTGCTTCTAAATGAAAGCTTCTGGATAAATCAGATCCCGGCGGTGGCGGACCTGGCAGAGCCTTGTGTCGCGGATTTTACCCGGCAGGATTCTATTGCCGAGATGGCGGACAGCGTCTTGTCGACCATGCCCGACCGCTTTGCCCTTTGCGGCCTTTCCATGGGTGGCTACGTGGCGCTGGAAATTATGCGGCGAGCGCCAGAGCGTGTGCTTCGGCTGGCGCTCCTGGACACCAAGGCGGCCCCTGACCAACCAGACGTGGCAACCCGGCGCCGCGGCCTGATCGAGCTGGCCCAAAAGGGTGCTTTCAAGGGCGTCACACCTCGACTCCTGCCCCTGCTGGTGCACCCCTCTCGACTTCAGGACGAAGCCTTGACCAGTCATATCATGCAGATGGCGGAGGATGTTGGGCGCGATGCCTTCATCCGCCAGCAGCAGGCCATCCTCGGCAGGCCGGATTTCCGCTCGGCCCTGGCTACTGTTCGTTGCCCGACGTTGGTGCTCTGTGGCCGAGACGATCAGATCACGCCGGTCGAGGCCCACCGGGAGATGGCAGCCGGGATTGCTGATGCGCGCCTGGTTGTTCTCGACGACTGCGGCCACCTCCCGCCCCTGGAGCTGCCAGAAGAGACGAACCGAGAACTGCGCCGCTGGCTGGTCATGGAGAACTAGGCGGGGACCGTCGTGAAGAAGCAGCGAAGCGCGCTTGGGGAGGACGCATTCATTTAGTGAGTATCAGCCCTCCCTTGCCGGTGCGACGCAGGCAATAAACCTGACCCTGATGGTGGATCAGCAACTCGCCCACTTGTCCGAGGAGTGCCTCGCTCTCGACTTCTTCAGGACCGCATAGCGCCAGCGACTCTCCTTCTTGATCCTGCTTATGGCTTGGCTGGCCGTCACCCATCTCCACTTCGCCTCAATGCATCTGTTCGTTGTCCCCGACTTGATAGCGTGAATGCGAGGCAGTTGCAATGCGATTGAGTCGCATGTGCGCGATCATGGCGCATCTGGTCTGCGCACTTGTCTAGGAGGTGGCAGTGCTACACGTCGAGACTATCGGCCGTCACGAAGCGCGCGTGCTCTTGAATGAACGCGAAGCGTAGCTCAGCCTTTCGACCCATCAGCTGTTCTACACGTTCCTCGGCAAGGCGTCGCTCTGTGCCATCATCGTCCAGATCCGTCGCTTCCTGCACCACGACTCGAAGAAGCGTACGCTTCTCCGGGTCCATCGTGGTTTCCTTCAATTGGGCGGGCGGCATTTCGCCCAGGCCCTTGAAGCGGCTGACATCAATCTTTCCTTTGCCGGTAAAGACCTCTCGCAAGAGGCGTTCGCGATCGTCTTCGTCGCGGGCATAGGCGATCTTGCCGCCCTGGCTCAGGCGATAAAGCGGTGGCTGTGCGAGGAAGAGGCGACCAGCCTCGATCAGTCCCGGCATTTCCCGGAAGAAAAAGGTCATCAGAAGGCTGGCGATGTGGGCGCCGTCCACATCGGCGTCCGTCATGATGATGATCCGCTCATAGCGAAGCTTGGCGAGATCAAAGTCTTTACGGGTCCCGCACCCGAGAGCCTGACTGATGTCCTGAACCTCCTGGTTGGCGCGCAGCTTTTCAGGAGAGGCAGAGGCCACGTTCAGGATTTTACCGCGCAGCGGCAGCACCGCCTGGGTTTCGCGACGACGGGCCTGCTTGGCCGACCCGCCGGCCGAATCGCCTTCCACCAGAAAGAGTTCGGTTCCATCCGCACCGCTCCGCGCGCAGTCGGCGAGTTTGCCGGGCAACCGAAGCCGGCGGTTGGTCGCGGTCTTGCGCGACTGCTCCCGCTCCTGGCGACGGCGCAGACGCTCCTCTGCTCGTTCCACCAGCCGCTCGAGCAAGGCTGACGCGCGCGCCGGATCGGCAGACAGCCAAAGATCGAAGCGATCCTTGATGACCCCTTCGACAAGCTTGGCGGCTTCGGGAGAGGCCAGCTTCTCCTTGGTCTGCCCCTGGAACTGCGGATTGGGGATGAAGAGGGAGAGGAGGGCACAGGAACCACCCACGACGTCGTCGCCGGTGATCTGCGACGCCTTGCGATTGCCGATCATCTCCCCGTGCGCCTTGATTGACCGCAAGAGGGCGGACCTCAGGCCCTGCTCGTGGCTACCACCTTCTGGAGTAGGCACGGTGTTGCAGTAGGAGGAGGCAAAGCCGTCATCTCGATCTGCCGGCCAGGTTATGGCCCATTCGAGCCGGCCCGCATTGTCGGCGAAATCGGCTTCGCCGGCGAAAGGTTCTGGCACCAGGGTGTGGCGCTCGCCCATCACCGCCTGGAGAAAATCGCGCAGCCCATCGGGAAAGTGCAGAGTCGCCTCTGCGGGGGTTTTTTCCCCTTGGCCCAGCAGTCCCGGGGCGCAACTCCAGCGGATTTCTACGCCGCGATGCAAATAAGCCTTGGAGCGAGCCATGCGGTACAGGCGCGCCGGGATGAAGCGCGCATGGCTGCCGAAAATTTCCGGATCTGGCTGGAACACCACACTGGTGCCGCGTCGGTTATGAACGGCGCCGGCGGCTTCCAGCGGCCCAAGGGGCTTGCCTTGGGAGTAGCTCTGGCGCCAAAGCTTTCGCTCGCGCGCAACCTCAATTGTAAGTTCCTGGGCCAGCGCATTGACGACCGAAAGGCCAACGCCGTGCAGGCCGCCCGATGTCTGGTAGGACTTGGTGGTGAACTTGGCCCCGGAATGTAGGGTCGTAAGGATCACCTCCAAGGCTGACTTGTCTTTGTACTTCGGGTGCGGGTCAATGGGGATGCCCCGCCCGTTGTCGCGGACGATGATGCGATTACCTTCCTCCAGCGCAAGCTCGATACGGGTGGCGTGGCCTGCCACGGCCTCGTCCATCGCATTATCGAGCAACTCTGCCACCAAGTGGTGGAGGGCGCGCTCGTCGGTGCCGCCGATGTACATGCCTGGGCGGCGGCGCACCGGTTCCAGTCCCTCAAGGACCTCGATATCCTTGGCGGAGTAGCTTGCTTCAGCCTCGGGTAGACTTTGAAAAAGATCGGCCATGGGCGCGCATTATAGGAGGAGGCTTCTATCCCGCAAGCACATGCGGTAGGCTTCCTGATGATTGACCACGATATGTTGTAGAGTAGCAGCCAGATGATCGGGACTGACCGCCCACCTGATGAGCAGCCTGCACTGCGCGCCCAGCCTATGCCTGCTGACGCCAATGTAAATGGTGATATTTTCGGCGGCTGGGTGTTGTCGCAAATGGATCTTGCGGGCGCGGTTCCGGCGGCCGCTCGCGCAAGGGGGCGCATAGCGACTGTAGCCGTGGAGGCCATGCGCTTCCACAAGCCTGTGTTAGTTGGGGATTTGGTTTCCTGCTATGCACGGATCCTGCGAGAGGGCACCACTTCCATCACCGTGGTGATAGAGACCTGGGCTCGGCGCCGCTTTACTCAAGAAGAGGTGAAGGTAACGGAAGGCACCTTCGTCTACGTGGCAATCGATGAGCAGGGAAGACCTCGGCCCCTTCCACCGCGTGAGACTGCTTGAAGTAGCATTGTCTTTTTGACACTCTCGGACCAAACGGGGAGACAAGAAGCTCGGGCCGAGCTAAGGGGAGGGTTTGCCCGGGAATGCGATTAGCCAACATCGGGAACTGCCGGCTTCACCGACTGTACAATTTCTGGGATAGCCGCCGCCTGGCTGATGGAAGGCCGATGCCGCGTTCGGCGCTCGATCCCGTCGCCTTGGGGCCAATCTTGACCAACGTCTTGTTGATCGAAGTCGCTGAGACGGCGCAACAAGATTACCTTCCCATGATGCGTTTTCGCGTCGCCGGCGATGAAATCGAATCTCGCTACGGCCGATCCCTGCGGGGTGCGGCTCTGCATGAGACCTTTCCCCTGGTACGGCGGGCCGACACTTCGCATCAGTGGTCGGAGATCGTAAGGGACGGTCGGCCGAAGTACCGTCGTGGCCCGATGGAATTTCCTGACAATCGAACCTTTGAGGCAGAGCGTCTGCTGTTGCCGCTATCGTGCGGTGAGCGGGATACGGCCTTCATACTCGGTGCAATTTTTTATCTGCCGATGCCGCCAGATTGGAAGGAAAACGACACCTTCGCCTGCACCCTGGACGGAAGATAGCTCCCCTTTCACAGCGTGGGGGCCCTGAAAGGGGAGCTCTTTCGATCCGGTCTAGCCAGAATAGTACATCTGGAACTCGATCGGGTGGGGTGACTGTTCGAAGGCGTAGACTTCAGTCCACTTGAGTCCGAGATAACCTTCGATCTGGTCGCGGTCGAAGACATCGCCCGCGAGCAGGAAGTCGTGGTCCGCTTCCAGCGCTTCCAGTGCCTGACGCAAGGAGCCGCAGACGGTCGGGATGTCCTTCAGCTCTTCTGCAGGCAGGTCATAAAGGTTCTTGTCCATGGCATCGCCCGGATGAATGCGATTCTGGATCCCGTCCAGGCCAGCCATCAGCATCGCGGTAAAGGCGAGATATGGGTTGGCGAGCGGATCGGGGAAGCGTACTTCCACGCGCTTTGCCTTGGGGCTAGCGCCGAAGGGTATGCGGCAAGAGGCCGAACGGTTGCGGGCCGAATAGGCAAGCAGCACCGGCGCCTCGAATCCCGGCACCAGCCGCTTGTAGCTGTTGGTGCTGGGGTTGGTGAAGGCATTGATCGCCCGGGCGTGCTTGATGATGCCCCCGATGTAGTAGAGGGCCGTCTCGGAGAGCCCGGCATAGCCGTCACCGGCGAAGAGCGGCTTTCCGTCCTTCCAGAGCGACTGGTGCACATGCATGCCGGAGCCGTTATCACCATAAACGGGCTTCGGCATGAAGGTCGCGGTCTTGCCGTAGCTGTGTGCGACGTTATGGACCACGTACTTGTAGACCTGCATGTGGTCGGCGCAGCGCACCAGGGTGTCAAACTTCACCCCCAACTCGTGCTGTGAGGGAGCCACCTCGTGGTGATGCTTCTCGACGTTCACGCCCATCTGCTTCATGACCGAAACCATTTCGGCGCGTAGGTCCGTGCCGCTATCCACCGGGGGAACCGGGAAGTAGCCGCCCTTGATGCCAGGCCGGTGACCCAGATTGCCCTCGGCGATCTTGGCCCCGGACATGTAGGGGCCTTCCTCGCTCTCGAACTTCACGAAGGTGTGGTTCATGTTCACGGCAAAGCGGATCTCGTCGAAGACAAAGAACTCGGCTTCGGGACCAACGATCGCGGTGTCCGCGATGCCCGTGGAAGCCATGTACTTCAGGGCCTTCTTCGCAGTAGTCCGCGGGTCGCGGTTATAGGGCTGACCGGTTACCGGATCGAGTACGTCACAGGTGACGACGAGCTGCGGCTGCGCGGCAAAGGGATCCATCACCGCGGTCTCAAGGTCAGGCTTAAGGCTCATGTCGGATTCGTTGATCTCCTTCCATCCCGCAATGGAAGAACCGTCAAACATGATGCCTTCTTCGAGCAGTTCTTCGTCGACTGTATCGACGTGCTGCGCGATGTGCTGCCATTTGCCGCGTGGGTCGGTAAAGCGGAAATCGACGTAGCTGACGTCGTTGTCCTTGATCATTTGGAGAACGTTCTTCGAGTCCGACATTGCGGCTCCGTCCTTTCTGACTGCGTTAGTTCAGGTGTACTTGCTCGGTGAGGCTGTATGGCGACACGGCCGCTAGAGGGTCAAACTGCCTCCGGCCCGCGTTCGCCGGTTCTAATGCGGATCGCTTCGTCCACTGAAGAGACGAAGATCTTGCCGTCGCCGATGCGACCGGTTCGTGCAGCCTCCATGATGGCCTCAACCGCACGCTCGACCAGGCCGTTGTCCACCACCACCTCGATTTTCACCTTGGGCAGGAAATCCACGACGTATTCCGCTCCTCGGTAAAGTTCGGTGTGGCCTTTCTGGCGTCCATAGCCCTTGGCCTCGGCCACTGTAATGCCCTTGATGCTGACCTCGTGAAGGGCCTCCTTCACTTCGTCGAGCTTGAAGGGTTTGATGATGGCTTCGATTTTTTTCATGGGCCCATGTCGCTGTTTTCTGCGTCCAAAGCTGACGCCGGATAATCTCACCGAACAACCAGAAGCAAGAAGCGTGCCAAATAGATGGGCTGGTGCCTCTGCCGGTCAGATTACGCCACCACGCACTCATTTGCCTGCAAAGGTAGCAGCTTGCTCAAGGAATGAGCAACGAGACATCCGGCAGTCTTGGAACCCTTAGCGGAGCCTCGCCGTTCCTCAAATCAATTCGGCCTATGGGTGGATCGACCCCGCCAATCGGCTTGAGCCCGCTATGCGTGAGACTTCTTCGAACAGGATCGGAGGGAGGACAAGGATGCGGCTCGCTCTACCAGGACTGCTCGCAGCGTTCATCCTTTCTATGAACGCTGGGGCCGGCTGGTCACAGGAAGAGGATGATCTCCTGACCTTCAACTCCTATTGCCGCCAGTGTCATGTGACGAACGAGGGCGATCACAGACTTGGCCCGAGCCTGTACGGCATAGTGGGGAAAGAGGTGGGTAGCCAGGAGGGCTTCAATTACTCATCCGCCATGGCCAACAGCGACCTGGTTTGGGATGAGGAGACATTGGACGCCTTTCTGGAACAGCCGGACGAAACCTTGCCAGGGCACAACATGAAACCCTTCGCGGGCGTCCCCTCGGCCGAAGAACGGGCCAAGATAATCGCCTACCTCAAGGCCGAAAGCGAAGACAGACCTCTAACAACCGCCTCTTCATTCGCAGGGAATAGCTCGAGCGCTGCTGAGGTGACGCTATGCTTCGCGCGTGCGAAGCAATGATGTGTGGCATCATGGAGGAGCAGATAGCGGCCACGAGCCGGCTTGATCAGAGCTTGGCTGACATTGACGAGGAGGGAGAAGGTTGCACTGATCTAATCCAAGA
>Ga0079224_100012207_pt1 | contig 11878 bp, 11 predicted proteins | sample Stecom2015_FD_80414 | JGI IMG/M metagenome (GOLD analysis project Ga0079224, IMG submission 80414) | Agricultural soil microbial communities from Utah to study Nitrogen management - Steer compost 2015 | ecosystem: Environmental > Terrestrial > Soil > Agricultural land | place: USA: Utah...
ATCGAGAACGCCGCGGTCTACGAGACGCTCCATCCCGACAAGGCCGCCCTCGGCCGCCCGCGGGCGATCAGCGAGTTTTTGCGGTAAGCCATCCTACCGTACTTTCTCTCCCTTCGTCATTGCGAGCAAAGCGAAGCAATCCAGGAGTGCTTCACGCCGCACCGGATTGGTCGGCCCTGCCGGGCCAGCTTCGCTTCCGTCGCTTCGCTCCTCGCAATGACGAAAGGGACCGGTTAGGTCGTCCCTCATGCCCCCGCGCGAAAATCTCATCACTCCCGCCGGCCTTGCCACGCTCAAGGGTCGCTACGACCATCTGCTCGGCACGGAGCGGCCGGAGATCGTCGCCATCGTCTCGTGGGCAGCAGGCAACGGCGACCGCAGCGAGAACGGCGATTACATCTATGGCCGCAAGCGCATGCGCGAGATCGACCGCGAGCTGGCCCACCTCGCCCGCCGGATGAAAGCCGCGCGGGTGGTCGATCCCGCGCAGGCGCCCGACAAGGCCCGCGCCTGGTTTGGCGCCACGGTCACCATCGTGGACGAGGAGGACACCGAGCGCACCGTCACGCTGGTCGGCGACGACGAGCAGGACGTGACGGCCGGCAGGATCGGCTGGAGCGCCCCGCTCGCTCGCGCGCTGCGCGGCGCCGCAGCCGGCGACTTGCGCACGGTGCGTCTGCCGGCGGGCGAGAAGGAATGGGAAGTGCTGTCGATCGCCTATCCAGAGAGGTCCTGATGCGCAGCACCTGGCAGGACGCCACCGTCCGGCTCTATTATCTCGATCGCGACAGCGAAGGAGGCGCGGCGGAGACGCTGTTCTACGGCCCGCTGTCTGAAGCGCTCGACATCGCCGCCGCCCAGCCGGCGGAGGTCCAGGAAGGCCTGTTCCTCGCCACCGACAACGATGTCGTCGCCTATCTCGACTTGCTCGAGGGCTAAGCCCGGCCCTACACCGCCGCTTCGGGTTCGCCGGCATCGCCCGCGTCGTTTTCGGCACGGGCGATCTTCTTCTCGTCGTCCGCCGCAACGGGCGCGGGGGGACTCACCGTCGGTGCGGCCGTTGCGGCGACGAGGCCATCCAGCGATCGTCCGTCGAGCCCCAGCTCCTTCATCAGCCCGTCGAGTACCGGCGCCTGCGCGCGATAGGCGAGCGCGGCGGAGACCGCGTCCTGCGCGAGATTGCCGCTGCCGTAGCTGGAGCCGTCGCCTCCGCTACCGCTGGCGTTGCCCGTCTTCTGGGTCAGCCCGTCGACCTGGACGATCTTGATCGAATCGATCGCTTCGAGCGGCTTGGCGCTCTCGCGGATCACTTCGGGCAGGACCTTGAGCAGAGCCAGCTTGGTCTGCAGCGAAATCTGATCGTTAGAGAGGATGTTGGCCGCCTCGTTGACCGCGCGCTGCCCCGCCGCCTCGACTTCGAAACGGACGCGGTCGGCTTCGGCGCGGAGCTTGGTCGCGTCGGCTTCGCCCTGGGCGGCGAGCCGCGCGGCCTGGGCGCGGTTGGTCGCCGCGTCCTTCTCGGCCTCGGCCTCGACCTTGACGCGGATCGCCTCGCGCTCGGCCGCCTTGGCCGCCTCGATCAGCTCGATCCGCTTGTCGCGCTCGGCAATCTCGGTCTGCCGCGAAGTGGCGACCTGTTCCTCGGCAGCCACCGCCTTGGCACGAGCGGCGTCGGCCTCGGCTCGCGCCTGGCTTTCCTCGCGACTCTTGTTCTGGACTGCGATCTGCTGCTCCTGCCGGGCGATCTCGACCGCCTGGACCTGGGCGATGCGGGCCTCCTCGATCGTCCGATCGGCCTCGATTTGCTGTGCGTCGATCAACTTCTTGGCGTCGATCCGCGCGGCCTCAGCCTCCTGACTGCGCAGGGCCTGTTCGCGGGCGACTTCGGCGGATTGCGCGGCGCGGCGCATCTCGACCTCGCGCTCCTGCTCGAGCCGGGCGAACTCGTTGTCACGGCTGATCTGGAAGCTGCGCTGGTCGGCCTCGAGGTTCTTGGTCTCGATCTGGACGCGCGTGTCCATCTCGATGTCGTTGCGCGCTTTCTTTCGTAGCTGAATCTGCTCGGTAAGCTTGGTCAGGCCCTCGGCGTCGAAAGCGTTGTTGGCGTTGAAGTGCTCGATGCTCGTCTGGTCGAGCCCGGTAAGCGAGACCGATTCGAGTTCGAGTCCGTTCATCGCCAGATCGCTTGAGCTGACCTGCTGCACCTTTTGCACGAAGTCGGCGCGCTTTTCGTGCAGCTCGTTCATTGTCATTCCAGCGGCAACCGAGCGGAGGGCATCGACGAACTTGCCCTCGACCAGATCCTTCAGCAGATCGGGCTGCATGGTACGAAGGCCGAGTGTTTGAGCGGCCATTGCAATCGCCTGCGAATCGGGTCGCACGCGGACGTAAAACTCGGCCTTCACGTCGATCCGCAGGCGGTCGAGCGTGATCAGTGCGTCCACGTTCTTGCGCTCGACCGCTAGCCGCACCGTGTTCATGTTGACCGGCATCGTCTCGTGGAACACCGGCAGCACCAACGCGCCCCCGTCCATGACCACGCGCTCACCGCGAACGCCGGTACGAACGAACGCCACTTCTTTGCTCGCGCGCCGGTATAACTTGGCGATCACCAAGCCGATGATCAGCAGTGCGAGGAAGCCACCGCCCGCCAAAATCAGGATGTCTAACAAGTTGCCGTCCAACATCTTCGTCTCCCCCCGGGCCGCTACAGCGGCCCCAACCGGCGCTCCTGCAAGGCGACGCCATAGAATGTTTCGCTTTCGCGGCGGACGAGTAACAGTTCGTCACCCTCGAGCATCTCCGAGCCCGCCTCGTGCGGTTCGACCATCACATAGTGCGCGCGTCCGTGGCGATCTGTTACCTGCGCGCGCGCCGGATAGCCCGCCGCGGCCCGGCCGGTGACGACCCTCGCGCGGCGCCCGACCAGGCTGTCGAGGCCGACGGCGGAAGTCTCATCGCTCGGAAGGATGGCCGCGAGCGGCCGAACCAGCCCCCCTGCCGCCGGAAGCCCCGCCACCGCCGCGAGCACCGCAGCGAGCCAGCGGTCGAGTGGAGCGCCCAGCAGACTGTTTGCCAGCGCTTGGATGCCGACACCACTCGCCGCAAAGAGTAGCAGGAAACTGGCGAGCCAGACCATGAACGGAACCCGCCCCACGCCGAGAAAACTTAGCAAGCCATCGAAGACGCCCAGTTCAATATCACCATCGACATCGACGTCGGCATCGACATCGACATCGCCAAACACATGACCAAGGCCGAATGCTTGCAACAGCGCGATCAGCACCATCAGCACCAGCGCCGCGGCAAAAGGCAGATTGTAGTCGGCCAGCAGGCTCATTCTATTCGCCACCGGCTACGCCGGTCGCCCCTCCCCCACACGAATCTCTGCGCCCATCATGCCGCTTCCGTGCGGCAAATCCAGAAAAACCGGGTTGAGCCTCGCGCCTGATATCATCCCGGATATATTGAGATTAAGCGAGCCGTCGCTAGAGAGGTTCCAATGCGCCCCCTTGTCGTCGCACTCTCACTTCTCGCCTTAGCCGCGCCGCTTTCGGCGAAGGACAGCCTCGGCGTATTTGGCGATTGGGGCGCTTTTCGCGATCCGCAGGTTCCGCGGTGTTATGCAATTGCCTCAGCGGGCAACGAAGCGCGTGATCACGCGCCCTTTGCCAGTGTCGGAACCTGGCCTCGGCGCGGCGTGCGCGGGCAGTTTCACGTTCGTCTCTCGCGCAATATCGCTCGCTCTGCCGCGATCGCCCTCGCAATCGGCGGCGACCGTTTCGAACTCACCGGAGGCGGCGCGGACGCTTGGGCACCAAACCGGCAAACCGACGCGGCAATCGTCGCCGCAATGCGCTCAGCCGACGTGATGCGCGTAAGTGCCCGAGATCAGGCGGGTAACAGGTTTACCGACCGATACAGCCTCGAAGGCGCGGCAACGGCGATGGATGCGGCAACGGTGGGATGTGCGAGAATTGAATAAGACCTCCCCGAGCTTGGCTCGGGGAGGTCGCGCCAGTGGACGGGCTTATGTGCACTGCCCTCCACGATTTGGGGTCTGCTCCCCGAGCAAGCCGGGGAATGAATGGCGTTAGAAGCGCCACCCGACGCCGGCCATCACCTGATGGCGATCGGTGTCGATGTCGAACCTGTCGCTGTCGGGGATGTTCTCGGCCTCGAAGTCGATCTCGCCCTTTCCATAGTTGGAGTAGCGATACTCGACTTTGGCGAAGGCGTTGCTGCCGAGCTTCTGCTCGACGCCCGCGCCCACGCGCCAGCCGTCTGTATCCAGGTTCTGATCGTAGTTCGTCGTTCCATCAGTGCCGATGAAATTGAACCGGGCGTTCGTGTAGCCGCCCTTGGCATAGACAAGAGTGCTCGGGGTTGCCTTGAAGCCGGCGCGCGCGCCAACGTAGATGTCGCGGCCCGCGTCCACAGTCCCCAGACCGAAGTTTGTGTAGGGATCGCTGTAGTCGGAATCGGCGGTCGAATCGGTCAGCTCGGCTTCGGCGCCGAGGACGACACCGCCCATGTCGACGTCGTAACCGACGCCCACGCCATAGACGAGGCCTTCGGCGTTCTGATCGAGGTCAGCATTCACGCCGTCGTCCTGCGAGCTGCCCGCCTGGTTGATGTCGTAACCCGCCATGCCCGCGATCCACGGACCGGAGAAGCTGGAATCGTCCTGCGCCATGGCTGGAACCGAAAGCGCGACCACCGAACCGGCGGCCAGCAGGAGTGCGATACCCTTTTTCATTGTAAGCTCCATTTCACTTCATTCGCGCGGCGATGCGCCGCGGACAGTGGAAATGGTGCTCCGCCCGGCAAGTTTCATGAACCTTTCACAACGGAAATATCGATGTATTTGAGCAACATATTTCATCGACCAGCGGTGGGAACCGCGCGACGGGCGGCCGGACCCGTGGCACAAATGCGATGATTTGCCGGAGCGGTCGAGGAAGCTTTGCCCTGACGGTGTGCGCTCCTATATGCGCGGGACATGGCCAACACCGCCCTCATGCCGATCCCCGGGCCGATCGATCCGGTAACCGTGCCGCGCGACATCACGCCGCGCGAGGATGGCCGCGTCGACCTGATCGGGTTGACGCGCCCGCAGATCGCAGCGCTGTTCGCCGAAGCGGGGCTCGACGCGAAGCAGGCGAAGCTGCGCGCCAAGCAGGTGTTTCACTGGCTGTATCACCGCGGCGTGGCCGGGTTCGAGGCGATGACAGACATTGCCAAGACGATGCGCCCGTGGCTGGCCGAACGTTTCGTGATCGGGCGGCCCGAGATCGTCGAAGCGCAGCATTCGAACGACGGCACGCGCAAGTGGCTGCTGCGCACCGCCGACGGCCACGATTTCGAGATGGTCTTCATTCCCGACGCCGACCGCGGCACGCTATGCGTTTCGAGCCAGGTCGGCTGCACCCTCAATTGCACGTTCTGCCACACCGGCACGATGCGGCTGGTGCGCAACCTGACGCCGGGCGAGATCGTCGGCCAAGTTATGCTCGCACGCGACGCGCTGGGCGAATGGCCCAAGGTTGGCGCAAAAAAGGACGCGAGCCCCTGCGCAGGCAGGGACCTCGGGCAGTCTGGTGCCAGGCCGCCCAGCGCCTCCTCGCCTGAGGTCCCTGCCTACGCAGGGACGCACGGTGAGGAGGACGATGAGCCCGGCGAATACACCGCCGACGGGCGCCTGCTGACCAATATCGTGATGATGGGCATGGGCGAGCCGCTGTATAACTTCGACAACGTGCGCGACGCGCTCAAGCTGGTGATGGACGGCGACGGTCTCGGCCTGTCGCGCCGCCGCATCACGCTCTCGACCAGCGGCGTGGTGCCGATGATGGCCCGCGCCGGCGCGGAGATCGGAGTGAACCTGGCGGTCTCGCTCCACGCCACGAACAAGGAGGTGCGCGACGAGATCGTGCCCCTGAACAAGAAGTACGGCATCGAGGAACTGCTCGAGGCCTGCGCTGCTTATCCCGGCGCCAGCAATGCTCGGCGCATCACGTTCGAATACGTGATGCTGAGGGACAAGAACGACAGCGACGACGACGCGCGCGAGTTGGTGCGGCTAATCAGGCGGTACGACCTCCCCGCCAAGGTCAACCTGATCCCATTCAACCCTTGGCCTGGCGCGCCCTACGAATGCTCGAGCTCCGAGCGGATCCGGCGCTTCTCCGAGATCGTGTTCGAGGCGGGTATCTCGGCCCCCGTCCGCACCCCGCGCGGCCGCGACATCGACGCCGCGTGCGGACAGCTCAGGACCGCAGCGGAAAAGAAGAGCCGCGCCGAGCTCGACCGGCTGGCCGCCGAGAAGCAGTCCGCGCTCGGCTAACAGGCGCGCATATTACAGCACGATTACCGTGATCTGACGGTCGGGTCATTCGCGCGTCACGCGGACGCCATGCGAATCGCATTCGATCGTCACATTCAGCCGATACCCGGAGCCCCATCTTCACTCCCGAGGGGGCATTTCGATGAACGGCAATGATCTGACACGCGGCTATTCCGACGGCGACGTCGACACCAACCCGACCCGCAACCGCGATCTCGGTACAATCGTCACGGAACGCTACTCGCGCCGCCAAACCCTGCTCGGCGGCCTCGGCGCGTCGACTGCCGCATTCCTCGGCACGACGCTCCTTGCCGCCTGCGACAGCGATGTCTTCGGCGGCAGCGACTCCGGCGGCGCGTTCACCGTCAGCGCCGGGAACAGCGGCACGACGACTGCCGGGAATCTCGTCATGCTCAGCGGAACGCAAGTCGCCGGGGCGGCCAGCGCGGTGCAGTGGACCCAGGTCGGCGGGCCCGCGGTCGAGCTGACCGGCGCAGACGGCAATGTCGCGACTTTCATCGCTCCCGCCGTAGCCGGCAGCACCCCGCTCGAGTTCCGCTTCGAAGCGGCCGGCGGCGGGCAGTCGTCGGCGCAGAACACTGTCGTGACGGTGCAGCCTGCGCGGCTCGGCTTTCAGGCAGTGGCCCACAACTTCGACGACGTGGTCACCGTACCGGCAGGCTATACCGTCACCGTGATGACGTGCCTCGGCGATCCGCTCGCCGCGAACGTGCCGGCTTATGCGAATGACGGTACCGACACCAATTTCGGCGAGCGCATCGGCGATCACGGCGACGCGCTGAGCTGGTACGGCCTGAGCGCCGCCGGGACCCGCGACGACGACAGCTCGAACCGGGGGCTGCTGGTGCAGAACTTCGAGAACCTGAACGTCGATTACCTGCACCCGAATGGCCCGACCAACGTTGGTTCAGGCCCGCGTCCGGCCGCGGAAGCGATCAAGGAAATCGAGGCCCACGGCGTCGGTGTGATCGAGTATCGCGACACCGGCAACCGCACTTGGGGTTGGGAGCAAGACAGCCCCTTCAACCGCCGCATTACACCGAACACCCCGATGGTCTTCCACGGTCCCGTCCGTGGCTCCGAGTTCCTCAGAACGGTCGCTTCCACCGACAGCACCACCGGCCGCGGCACGATCAACAACTGCGCCAACGGATATGCGCCCTGGGGCACCAACCTGACCTGCGAGGAGAACTGGGCCGGCTACTTCCGCCGGAGCGGTGACGACGCGGCCCGCACCCCGCGCGAACTCGCCGGCCTGCGCCGCTACGGCGTGTCCAGCGCCAACGGCAACTACGCGTGGTCCAGCGCCGGCAGCGACCCGGTGTTTCGCCGCTGGGACGCGCGCGCGACCGGCGCCTCCGCGCTGGCCGACTACCGCAACGAGCCCAACCAATTCGGTTGGGTGGTCGAGATCGATCCGTACGATCCGAACAGCACGCCGCGCAAGCGGACGGCTCTCGGGCGGATGGGGCACGAAGGGGCTTGGGTCGGAAAACTGGCCTCTGGTCAGAAGCTCGCTGTCTACATGGGTGACGATTCCCGCCGGGAATACTTCTACAAGTTCGTTTCCGCCGCCTCCTGGAATCCGTCCGACGCCCAGGCCCCAGACCGTCTCGCGGTCGGCGACAAGTATCTCGACGCAGGCACGCTCTATGTGGCCCGGTTCAATCCCGACGGCAGTGGAGCCTGGCTGCCGCTCGTCCACGGACAAGTGCCGAACCGTCCCGCCGCCGGCTCCGATCCGGAATATGTCTTCTCCAGCCAAGCGGACGTGCTCGTAAACACGCGCCTCGCCGCCGATGCGTTCGGCGCCACGCCCATGGACCGACCGGAGTGGACGGCGGTCAATCCGGAGACGGGCGAGATCTACCTGACGCTCACCAACAACAACGCCGGCGGCCGCCCGCTCGACGGCACCGATGCCGCCAATCCGCGACACTACAACGACCCAAAAGGCGCTTCGAACCAGCTCGGCAACCCGAACGGTCACATCGTCCGCATCCGCGAAGCCGGCGATAATCCCGCGGCGACCGAGTTCGTCTGGGACGTCTATCTCTTCGGCGCCGACTCCGCCGAAGCCGGAGACGACGTCAACCTCTCCGGCCTCGAGGCAAGCAACGACTTTTCCAGCCCCGACGGTTTGTGGTTCTCGCGTTCCCAAAACCCAGCCGGCCAGATACGGCCGCTGCTGTGGCTGCAGACCGACGACGGCGCGCTGACCGATCGCACGAACAATCAGATGCTGGCGGCGCTGCCCGGCTCGGTAGGCGACGGAGGATCGCGTACGATCACCAATGTCGGCGCCGGCGGCGCGACTGCGAGGCAGGCGACCCTCGTAGGAGCTGCTGCGACGACGGCGACATTGAAGCGCTTCCTGACCGGGCCGAAGGAATGCGAGATTACCGGCGTCGACTCGACCCCTGACGGCCGCACGCTGTTCGTGGGAATCCAGCACCCCGGCGAACGCGGTAGCGCCAACTCGCCCACCAGCAACTGGCCGCAAAGTCAGTCGGGTAACGTGAGCGGCCGTCCGCGCTCGGCTGTCGTGGCCATCACTCGCGACGATGGAGGCGTCGTCGGCCTCTGAGCCTCACCGCGCTCACGAAGGGCACCTCGGCGGCAATCCCGATGGCTCGATCCGAGCGAGCTGGGCACGGGAATCGATCGTGACGCTCATGCCGGCCATTCCCCGCGAGCCGAGGTTTCCGCCTGGCCGCGGGCTCGGCCAGCCAACTGCGCGGACCGGCAGCGGTTTGCCGTCGATCGTGACCGAAACGGCAAGCGGCGCTTCCATTGCCGCGAAGTCACCGAAGCTGCTGCGCGCCGTTGGGATTTCCACGGGGTCGCCCGAGAAAGTCAGCCCTTGCACCGCCACTTCATCGAGAAGGAGCGCATTGGCGCCATTGCCGCTGTCGAAATGCACGCTGAAACGCTGCCCGGCAATGTCGATCGGCAGGACAGGGACACCGCGATCGAAGGAGATCGGAAGACCTTCGATCAATCCGGGCCCACCGAAGCGCGCTCGCCCATTGCCGTAGTCGAGCGTTAGCGGCAGCAACTCGATCAGCGCGTTACCTATGATGCCGTCCCATTCGGCTTCGCCATTCGCGACCGAGAGCGCGACCAGATCGGGGTTCTTGAAACTGACGCTACCGACCGAAACTTCGGGTGCTGCGAAAACCGCCCGCCTCGCCGTGGTGCCGCCGGCTGAAGCTGTGTCGACTTCGCCGAGCTTCGGAAGACCTAGCTCCGCGGCCAAAGCGGCGCTGATCCGCCCGTGTCCCTGCTCCGCGGTGTCTATCGCGAAGCGGTACGGTCCTCTTCCGCCGATGGTCGCCTCGACGACCGGGATCGAGGCAGGCAGGATCGGCACCGTGGCGCAGCCGCCTGTGGCCGCCATACCCGTATCCTGGGCAAGCGCAGGCCCCGATGCCGTCAGGGTCAATGCCAAAGCGAGAAATCGTCGCAAATCTTTCCTCCACTCGTCCCGGCAGGTAGCGGACCGCCCATCGTCGCTTGCCGTAATAGGTGCAGCGCGACCCGCAAGCCCGACAACACGCCGCATGTTCGGAGCGGTTCGTCGCGCAATTCCCTCGCCGGCCATTCGTTCATCCGAGGTTGTGGACCGCTGAACAAACTCCGGGATTGAAGAGGGCAAGAACAGCCAGGGAAAGGCAATCATGATGCGTAAGACCGTGCTAGCCATCGCCGCCGGAGCGATGACGATGACATTCTCCGCCCCCGCCGCGGCCGATCCGCCGCCGTGGGCCCCTGCGCACGGGAAAAGAGCGAAGGAAGAACGCCGTTACTACACTACCGACAACGGTATTCGGTACTGGCGCGGCGACGACGGCCGCTACCACTGTCGCAAGTCCAACGGCACGACGGGACTGATCGTCGGTGCCGCCGCGGGCGCGCTCGCCGGCCGGGCTATCGACACGCGCGGGGAGCGCGCCACAGGAACGATCCTCGGCGCCGCCGCCGGCGCTCTGCTCGGCCGGGAGGTGACTCGGAAAGTCACTTGCCGCTGACTGTGGCAACAAATGGAAGCTACCAGGGCGCCCCTTCGGGGGCGCCCTTTTTCGTTGCCGGTCAACAATGCCGCTGCCATTCCCCTGCTAGTCAAGTTCCGGAGAGTACCATGATCGACGCCGCCCTCGTCTCCTGCGACGACCATCTCGACCTCAACATGCTGCCGGCCGACGTATGGCAGAAGCGGATGGCGGCGAAATGGGGCGAGCGGACACCTCGCGTCGAAATCTCCGAGACCGGCGGGATGTGGATTGCCGACGGCGAGCGTTGGGGTTTCTGGGCGGGCAAGAAGAAACCACTATTCGGCAACGGCCCGAAGCCGATCCACACCGCCTACGACCGCGGCGGGATCGAGGACACGACCGAGCTGCGCGCCGGTCATCCACATCTCAGGTTGCAGGACATGGATCGCGACCACGTCTGGGGCCATCTCGTGTTCGGCCCCGTTACCTCGATCAGGACCGACGACGAGGCGTTCATGCGCGCCTGCTATGCGGCCTACAACGACTGGCTTTACGAGGACTTCTGCAGCATCGCGCCCGAGCGGTTGATCGGGGTCGCGATGCTGCCACCCTATCCCGAGGCGGCTTACGACGAGCTCGAGCGTCTCGCCAAAAAGGGAGGCGTCCGCCAGGCTAACCTGCAGATCGCCGTCGCAGAGCCGCGCCTCGAAGACAAACGCTGGGAGCCGCTGTTCGACCTGCTCGAGCAGTCGGGAATCGTCCTCTCGTTCCACGTCACCGTCTTCCCCAAGGCGGGCGATGCGTTCGACAAGTACAAGGGCAGCCCCGGCGCCACCTTCCTCCATGCCAAGATGTTCATCGAGCAGTTCCTCGACCCGTTCGTCGACCTGTTCGCCTGGGGCATCCTCGAGCGGCACCCGAAGCTCAAGATCGTCATCGCCGAGAGCGGCGTGGGCTGGGTACCATGGGTCGTCGAGGAGCTCGACTATCGCCACTGGCGTCTGTTGGAATGTGCCGACTACTGGGACGACAAGGGCGGTATTCCGCACAAGATGAAGCCGAGCGAAGTCTTCCAGCGCCAAATATATGGCACCTTCCAGCAGAGCCCGACCGCCATGCGGCTGCTCGAGTTCTGGGGGCCCGAGAACTTGCTCTGGGCGAGCGATTATCCGCATCCCGATTCGATCTGGCCGAACTCGGTCAAGACGATCGGCGAGACGATGGGGCACCTCGAGCCCGACGTGGTGCGCGGCCTCGTCGGCGGAAACGCGGCCAAGCTCTACGACCTCGACCTGTCGAAGGCGACCCTGCGCGCGAGGCTGCCGATCGGCTGCGAGGCGGTCGCCGCGGAGTAGGCCAGCGGGTCCTCCCCCATCGAGGGGCAAGGGAACCGCTCGCGCTCTCGAACGATAACAGCGCATATGGCCGAAACCCTCGATCCCGCCTTGCCGACCGAAGTTCAGGACCGGGCGGACGAGGTTCTCGAGCTCGCGTGCGACAAGGAACTCAAGCTCAC
>Ga0079224_100012209_pt1 | contig 11877 bp, 8 predicted proteins | sample Stecom2015_FD_80414 | JGI IMG/M metagenome (GOLD analysis project Ga0079224, IMG submission 80414) | Agricultural soil microbial communities from Utah to study Nitrogen management - Steer compost 2015 | ecosystem: Environmental > Terrestrial > Soil > Agricultural land | place: USA: Utah...
GACGGGGGCGGCGCGGGAGGGGGAGGGGTTCCTCCTCCGCCAGAACGGACGGGAGCTGCGCGCCCGTCATCTCGTGCTGGCGACGGGCGTGCGCGACCGGATGCCACCCGTCGCGAACGCGGAGGCGCATGTGCGGACCGGCACGATCCGGCAATGCCCGATCTGCGACGCCTACGAGGTGATCGACAAGCGCCTCGCGGTGATCGGCGCGAAGAAATGCTCGGCCGGCGAGGCGATGTTCCTGTCCACCTACACGGACGACATCACCCTGGTGACGCTCAGCGAGACGCCCGAATGGGGCGGGGAAGATGCGGCGCGGCTCGACTCGGCGGGGATACGGCTCGAGACGCGCCCGGTCGCCGGCATCACCGCGGAGGAAGGGAGCGGCGCGCACATCCGCTTCACGGATGGGGAGGAGCTTGCCTACGACGCCCTCTATTCCGGCCTCGGCATCGAGCCGCGGACACGGCTCGCCCGGGCGCTCGGGGTCGAACTCACCGGGGATGGCCGCATCATCACCGACTTCCGCCAGCGCACGAATGTCGAGGGCTGTTTCGCCGCCGGCGACGCGGTGACCGGGCTCAACCAGATCGCGGTGGCCATGGCCCAGGCCGAGATCGCCGCCGTCAACATCCACAACACCCTGCGCGAGGCCGAGGGCCGCTGCCTCACGCCCTGACCGCGACAGCCGCGAGTTGTGGCCGGACCGGTGTGATCACGCCGGCTTCTCCCGCGACACTTCCTTGCGAAGTGCCGGCCGTTTCCCTATACCTGCGTCCGTATTCCAGTAAGGCCGCAACACCTTGAGCGACACCCCCGAAGACGACGAGAACGGCGCCCCGGAGAAGGGCGGCCATTCCGGCCCGACCATCGCGATCGAGCAGGAGATGCGCACCTCCTATCTCGATTACGCGATGAGCGTGATCGTCAGCCGGGCGATCCCCGATCTGCGCGACGGGCTGAAGCCGGTGCACCGCCGCATCCTCTTCGCGATGCACGAGACCGGCAACACCCATGACAAGCCCTACCGCAAGTCGGCGCGGCCGGTGGGCGACGTGATGGGCAAGTACCATCCCCACGGCGACAGCGCGATCTACGACGCCCTCGTGCGGATGGCGCAGGATTTCTCGATGTCCCTGCCGCTCCTCGACGGCCAGGGCAACTTCGGCTCGATGGACGGCGACGCCCCGGCCGCCATGCGCTACACCGAGGTGCGGATGGCGCGGGTGGCGAACTACCTCCTCGCCGACATCGACAAGGACACGGTCGATTTCCAGCCGAACTACGACGGCAAGGACATGGAGCCCACGGTCCTGCCGGCGCGGTTCCCGAACATGCTGGTCAACGGCGCGAGCGGCATCGCCGTCGGCATGGCCACCAACATCCCGCCGCACAACCTCGGCGAGGTCATCGACGCGACGCTCGCGCTCATCGAGAACCCGGATCTCGAGGTCGGCGAGCTGATGGAATACATTCCCGCGCCCGACTTTCCGACCGGGGCGCTGATCCTCGGTCAATCCGGCGCGCGCAAGGCCTATCACGAGGGCCGCGGCTCCGTCATCCTCCGCGCCCGCACCGCGATCGAGGAGGTCCGCGGCGGCCGCATGGCCATCGTCGTCACCGAGATTCCCTACCAGGTGAACAAGGCGACGATGATCGAGCGCATCGCCGAGCTCGCCCGGGACAAGCGGATCGAGGGCATCGCCCATGTCCAGGACGAGAGCGACCGTTTCGGCGTCCGCGTGGTGATCGAGCTCCGCCGTGACGCCACGCCCGAGGTGGTGCTGAACCAGCTCTACCGGTTCACGCCGATGCAGACCTCCTTCGGCTGCAACATGCTGGCGCTGAACGGCGGCCGGCCGGAGCAGCTCGACCTCAGGAAGTTCCTCTCCGAATTCATCCGCTTCCGCGAGGACGTGGTGGCGCGGCGCACCGCCTTCGAGCTGCGCAAGGCGCGTGAACGGGCGCATCTCCTGTGCGGCCTCGCGGTCGCGGTCTCGAATGTCGACGAGGTCGTGGCCACCATCCGCTCCTCGGCGGATGCGGCCGAGGCGCGCGAGCGGCTGATGGCCCGCGCCTGGCCGGCCGAGGACATTGCGCCCTACATCGCGCTGATCGACGATCCCTCGCACCGGGTCCAGCCCGTCGGCACCTATTTCCTCTCCGAGACCCAGGCCCGCGCCATCCTCGAGCTGCGGCTCCAGCGGCTGACGGCGATGGGCGTGAAGGAGATCACCGACGAGCTCGAGACGCTTGCGGGCAGGATCACCGACTATCTCGACATCCTGCGCTCGCGCGAGCGGATCATGGGCATCATCTCGGACGAGTTGCGCGAGGTGAAGGAGCTCTTCGCCGTGCCGCGCCGGTCCGAGGTCGTCGAGATCGAGGGAGAGGTCGAGGACGAGGACCTCATCGAGCGCGAGGACATGGTCGTCACGGTGACCCAGGGCGGTTACATCAAGCGCACGCCGCTGACGGAATACCGTGCGCAGCGCCGGGGCGGGAAGGGCCTCGCCGGGATGGCGAGCCGGCACGAGGATTTCGTCACCACCCTCTTTGTCGCCAACACCCACACGCCGCTTCTCTTCTTCACCACCGACGGCATGGTCTACAAGCTCAAGACCTGGCGGGTGCCGCTGGGTTCGCGCTCCTCGCGGGGCAAGGCCATCGTCAACATCCTGCCGATCCCGCCGGGAAGCTCGATCGCCGCGATCATGCCCGTCGACAAGCCCGAGGAGGAATGGGCGAGCCTCCAGATCATGTTCGCCACCTCGCATGGCGACGTGCGCCGCAACGCCCTCGACGATTTCACCAACGTGATGAAGAACGGCAAGATCGCCATGAAGCTGCCCGAGGGGGTCCGGCTCATCGGCGCCCGGATCTGCTCGGAGAGCCAGGACGTGATGCTGACCACGCGGCTTGGCCGCGCGATCCGTTTCCCGGTCGGTGACGTGCGCATCTTCAAGGGCCGGGAATCGACCGGCGTGCGCGGCATCCGCCTTGCCGAAGGCGACGAGGTCGTGTCGATGGCGATCATCCGCCATTTCGTCGCGACTCCCGAGGAGCGCGCGGCCTACATCCGGATGCGCCGCGCCGTGGCCGGGGCGACCGAGGAGGAGCCGGCCGAGGACGCCGCCGACGAGGAGGCCGCGGTGGAGAACATCTCGCTCGGCCAGGAACGCTATGTCGAGATGTCGGAGGCGGAGGACCTGCTTCTCACCATCACCGAGAACGGCCTCGGCAAGCTCTCGTCGAGCCATGACTACCCGGTCCGCGGCCGCGGCGGCATGGGCGTCGCCGCGATGGACCGGGCGATGCGCGGCGGGCCGCTCGTCACCCTCTTCCCGGTCGAGATGGACGACCAGATCATGCTCGCCACCGACGCCGGCCAGTCGATCCGGGTGCCGGTCTCCGACATCTCCTTCCGCTCGCGCGCGGCCGGCGGGGTGCGGGTCTTCCATACCGCTCCCGGCGAGCGCGTGGTTTCCGTCGCCCTCGTTGCCGAAGCGGCGGAAGAGGCCGAAGGCGAGGACGACACTCCGGAGGGCTGAGGCCTCCGGAGATCCCCTCGCGAACCGGGCGGACGGTCCCGGCCGGAGCTGATCGGCTCAGCTGTTGAGGTTCCGCGCTTCCTCGATGGTTGCGGCGACCGGCGTCTCGTCATGTTCGCGGTAGAGCTGCCTCAGCGTCAGCTGCCGGTCGATCGCCAGTTCGCGCAGGAGCGACCACACCATCGCGTAGATGATCAGCGTGAACGGCAGGGCGGCGACGATGGCGCCGGCCTGAAGTCCCTCGAGGCCTCCCGTCGCCATCAGGGTCAGGCAGATGGCCGCGATCAGCACGCCCCAGAGCAGCCGCTTGACGAGCGGCGGGTCGAGACTGCCGCGGTCGGTCATCTGGGCGACGATGTAGGAGGCACTGTCGGCCGAGGTGATGAGGAAGATGAAGATCAGCGCCATTCCCATCACCGACAGGAAGAAGGACAGCGGCAGGAGGTCGAAGAGGCGGAAGAGGGCGGAGGTGATGTTCTCCTGCACGGCCATCCCGAGGCCCGCGTCGGCGGTAAGGTCGTAATGCAGCCCGGCGCCTCCGAAGACGCCCATCCAGATGCAGGCGATCAGCGGAGGCATCACCAGCACCCCGAGCACGTATTCGCGGATCGTCCGCCCCCGCGAGATCCGGGCGACGAAGGTGCCGACGAAGGGCGACCAGGCGATCACCCAGGCCCAGTAGAAGATCGTCCACTGGCCCGCCCATTCCGCGCCCTGATAGGGACCGGCGCGCAGGCTCATCTGCAGGAAGTTCTGGAGATAGTCGCCGATCCCTTGCACCACGGTGCGCAGGATCGCGATCGTCGGCCCGAATGCCAGCACATAGACCATCAGGGCGAGCGCCAGCGCCAGGTTGATGCTCGAGAGGATGCGGATTCCCTTCTCGAGCCCGGTCGCCGCGGAGATCATGTAGGCCGCGAACATCACCCCGAGGATCGCGGTCTGCCACCAGAAGCCCTCCGGGATGCCGAAGGCGAGGTTCAGCCCGCCGTTGATCTGCAGCACCCCGAGGCCGAGCGAGGTCGCGACCCCCATCACGGTGGCGACCACCGCGAAGATGTCGAGCGTGCCGGCGATCGCGCGGCGGGCCGGGGCGCGCCGGAGGGCGGGCGCAAGCACAGTGGAGACCAGCCCGGGCTTCTCCTTGCGGAACTGGTAGATGCCGATGATCAGCCCGACGATGGAGAATCCCGCCCACTGGCTGATGCCCCAGTTGAACATCGCATACTGGATGGCGAGGCGGGCCGCCTCCGGGGTGCCGGGTTCGGTCAGCCCGTAGGGCGTCTCCAGGAAATGGCTCATCGGCTCCGCGACGCCGTAGAAGACGAGGCCGATGCCGAAGCCGGCGGCGAGCAGCATGGAGATCCACGAGTAGTAGGAGAATTCCGGCTCGCTGTCGGGCTTGCCGATCCGGGTCTCGCCATATTTCGAGAAGGCGAGATAGACGAGTACGACCACGAAGCCGAAGACCGAGGCGAGATAGAACCAGCCGAAATTCGTCGTCACCCAGTCGAGCGCGGCGCTGGTCGCCGCTCCGAAGCTTTCCGGAGCGCCGGCGCCGGCGATCACGAGCAGCGCGACGATGGCGACGGAGACTATGAAGACCGGCTGACGGAACGGTTCGGACATGGATTTCCTGCTCTCTCCGGGAGTTGAACCTCTGTCGTTCACAAGCCCGGGAGGCGCCCGAGGGTTCCTCCCCGCCCTGCGGTATCGCAGCCATCGTGCCCTTTTCCCCGACCGGGGAGAGGGATAGATCATGGGCCATGGCAGAACTGGCTCCGGTCCATATCATCGGCGGCGGCATGGCGGGATCCGAGGCGGCCTGGCAGGTCGCCGCCGCCGGCGTCCCGGTGGTGCTGCACGAGATGCGGCCCACGGTCACCACCTTCGCCCACCGCACGGACGGGCTCGCGGAGATGGTCTGTTCCAACTCATTCCGCTCCGACGATCACAAGAACAACGCCGTCGGCCTCCTCCACTGGGAGATGCGGGAGGCGGGCGGCCTCGTCATCGCCGCGGCCGATGCCCATGCGCTGCCGGCGGGCGGCGCGCTTGCCGTCGATCGCGAACCCTTCTCGGCCACCGTTACCGAACGCCTCGCCAGCCATCCGCTGGTGACGATCGAGCGCGGCGAGGTCGCGGGCCTGCCGCCAGCCGAATGGGATTCCGTCATCATCGCCACCGGCCCGCTGACGAGCATGGCGCTGGCCGAGAGCCTCCGCAGCCTCACCGGCGAGGACGCGCTCGCCTTCTTCGACGCGATCGCCCCCATCGTCCATTTCGACACGATCGACCTGTCGAAGGCATGGTTCCAGTCGCGCTACGACAAGGGCGAGACCGAGGAACAGCGCACCGCCTATCTGAACTGCCCGATGGACCGCGAGGAATACGAGCGGTTCATCGACGCGCTCCTTGCCGCCGAGACCACCGAGTTCAAGGACTGGGAGCGTGAGACACCCTATTTCGAAGGCTGCCTGCCGATCGAGGTCATGGCCGCGCGCGGCCGCGACACGCTGCGGTTCGGACCGCTGAAGCCGATCGGCCTCACCAATCCCCACGCGCCCGACCGCAAGCCCTACGCGGTTGTCCAACTCCGCCGCGACAATGCGCTCGGCACGCTCTACAACATGGTCGGTTTCCAGACCAAGATGAAATACGGCGCGCAGACCGAGGTGTTCAGGCTGATCCCCGGCCTCGAGAATGCCTCCTTCGCCCGGCTCGGTGGCATCCACCGCAACACCTTCCTGAACTCGCCGCGGCTTCTCGACGGGCGGATGCGGCTTCGCGCCAATCCGCGCCTGCGCTTTGCCGGCCAGATCACCGGCGTCGAGGGATATGTCGAGAGCGCGGCGATGGGCCTTCTCGCCGGCCGCCTTGCCGCTTCCGAACGGCTCGGGCGGCCGATCGACCTGCCGCCTCCGACCACGGCGACCGGCGCGCTGCTCGCCCATGTCACCGGCGGCGCCGATGCGCGGAGCTTCCAGCCGATGAACGTGAATTTCGGCCTCTTTCCCCCGCTCGACGGCGCGCGCGGCGGGCGGCGCGGGCGGCGTGAGCGCTATCGCGGCTACACCGACCGCGCGAAGGAGGACTGGCGCAGGTGGCTCGCGCGCGCCGCCGCCGCCGCGACCGCTGCCGCTCCGGGCAGGTGAGGCGCGCTTGCGCACCCGTTTCGCCCCGTCCCCGACCGGTCTCCTCCATCTCGGCCATGCCTTTTCCGCGTTAACGGCATGGGATCTCGCGCAAGGCGCAGGCGGCGAATTCCTGCTGCGGATCGAGGATATCGACGGGACGCGCTGCCGCCCGGAATACGAGGCGGCGATCCTCGACGATCTCTGCTGGCTCGGCCTCGCCTGGCCGGAGCCGGTGATCCGCCAGTCGGAGCGTCTCCCCCTCTATCGCGAGGCGCTCGAGCGGCTGCGTTCGGCGGGACTAGTCTATCCCTGCACCTGCACGCGGCGCGACATCCGCGAGGCCCTTGCCGCGCCGCAGGAGGGAGCGTCGCGGGCCGCCGTCCATCCCGGTACCTGCCGTGGCCGGACCGACCTGCCGGAAGACGCCGCCTGGCGTCTGGATCTCGGCCGCGCCCTTTCGCTGGCGGGACCACTCTACTTCGTCGAGACCGGCATCGAGGCGGGCAGGCACGGGGTCGACCCCGACGGGCTGATGGAGGGAATCGGCGATGTCGTGCTTGCACGGCGGGACATCGGCACCTCCTACCACCTCGCTGTCGTCATCGACGACGCGTTGCAGGGAATCACCCACGTCGTGCGTGGCATGGACCTGTTCGAGGTCACGGGACTGCACCGCCTGCTCCAGGCGCTCCTCGACCTGCCGGTGCCGGTCTGGCATCACCACCGCCTGATCCGCGATGCGAACGGCCGCCGCCTCGCCAAACGCGATGACGCGCGCGCAATTGTGCGTTACCGGGCCGACGGTCTCGCCCCTGCCGACCTGCGCCGGATGCTCGCCCACGCCTGAGGGCGGGCTGCTGTCGTGGCCCGGTATCCCGGCGGAGGCCCCGTTCCGGGGCCGAGTCTCTGGCTCGCTCCCGGCCGGCGGGCCGGAAGCAAGCAGTGGGCGGTCCCTGCGCCGGCGCGGCCCGTGTCCGGGATGCCGTGTGGGATTGCAGGCGGCACTTCCGGGTGGAGAGCCGTGGTCCGGCCGGGCCCCCGAGCCCCGGGCGAGGCCTGCAGGATCCCCATGCCGGATGTTGCGCCGCTCAGGCTGTCACGCCGTCCTGCCAACGCAGCTTGTTAACGAATGGGTAGGTTTTGATTATTGCCTTATATTAATGGCTTGGCGTGGTTTTCACGCGTGGGCGCCTCATGCCCACGGTTCGGCCAGAACCACTTCCTCGCCATCCCGGACCGCGGTGTGGAAGCAGCTCCTGCGGTTGGTGTGACAGGCCGGACCGGTCTGGTCCACGATCAGGAGGAGCGTGTCGCGGTCGCAATCGACCCGGAGCTCGACGAGCCGCTGCACGTGGCCCGATGTCTCGCCCTTTCGCCACAATTCCCCCCGGGAGCGCGACCAGTAGGTGACCTGCCCGGTCGCGAGCGTCTCCTTCAGGCTTTCGGCATTCATCCAGGCAAGCATCAGCACCTCGCCCTCCCGCGACTGGGCGATCGCCGGGATGAGCCCGCGCGCGTCGAATCGGAGGCTTGCGACATCGAAGGCAGGCATGGGAGACTTCCGTCCACTTTCCGGGGGGCGAGTTTCGTCCTATCTATCGCTCCTGGACAGAAGAATGAAGGTCATGAGCGGCGACACCGATCTCATCAAGCTCTACAGCCAGCGCATCCTCGCCCTTGCGGCGGAGATCCCGCGCGCGGAACGCCTGCCGAACCCGCAGGTGAGCGCGAAGAAACGCTCGCCGCTCTGCGGCTCCACCGTGACGGTCGATCTCGTGCTCCGGGACGGGAGGATCGTCGAGTTCGGCCAGGACGTGAAGGCCTGCGCCCTTGGCCAGGCCGCGGCTTCCGTGCTCGGCCACTGCGTGATCGGCTGCACGCGGGAGAATATCGCCCGTGCTCGCGACCAGCTTCGCGCCATGCTGAAGGAAGGTGGCCCGGCTCCGGATGCTCCCTTCGATGGCCTCGAGGTGCTGATGCCGGCGCGCGACTACAAGAATCGCCATGCCTCGATCCTTCTTGCGCTCGAGGCGACCCTCGCGGCCTTCGATGAGGCGCTCGAATCCGGCCTCGCGGAACCTGCCCCCGGCCACGCGGGTTGAGCTGCGTCGCCCGGCCGGTTCGCCGGGCATGCGCGGGCAGGGCCCATGACCTTCTCGATCATTGCGCGATGCCCGCGGACCGGGCAGTTCGGTATCGGCGCCGCGACCGCGGTGCCTGCCGTCGGCAAGCTTCTTACCCATGCCGCCGCCGGTGTCGGCGCCGTGGCCACGCAGGCGAAGCTCAACCCGTATATCGGCATCGACGGCCTCCGCCATCTCGGGGAAGGTGCGTCCGCCGCCTCTGTCCGCGACCGCCTTGCCGCCGGGGATCCCCGCCGCGAGGAGCGCCAGTTCGCGGTGATCGACGGCACCGGTGCGACGGCGGCCTTCACCGGGGAAGAGTGCATTCCCTGGGCGGGCGACCTGGCAGGGGCCGGGTTCAGTGTTCAGGGAAACCGCCTTGCCGGTCCGGAAGTGCTGGAGGCGGCGGCCGGGGCCTTCATGCGGGGCGCCGGTCTTTCCCTCGCCGACCGTCTCCTCGAGGCTCTCGCCGCAGGTGATGCGAAGGGAGGCGACACGAAGGGGGAGATTTCCGCGACCATCTATGTCGTCGATCGCGAGGAATATCCGCTCTGGGACATCCGGGTGGACGAGCATTCCCATCCGATCCGGGAGTTGCGGCGCCTGCATGGCATCTTCACGGAGAAGCTCCTGCCGGAGATCCTGAGCATGCCCTCCCGTCGCGATCCGGCGGGGAAGGCAAGGGAGGAGCCGGTCTAGCGGCCTGATCTACCCGACATCGATCAGCCGGATCGCCTTGTCGCGCTCGAGCAGGAACAGCAGCAGCCGCGCCGCCTCCCCGCGGGGTGAGGTCAGGTGCGGATCGCCCGCAAGCAGCAGGCGCGCGTCGTCCTGGGCCACGCGCATGAGGTCGCTCTGGGTCTCGAGATCGGCGATGCGGAAGCGGGGCAGGCCGGACTGCTGGACCCCGAGCAGGTCGCCGGCGCCACGGAGGCGCAGGTCCTCTTCGGCAATGCGGAAGCCGTCCTCGGTCTCGCGCATGATCTCGAGCCGGGCGCGGGCGGTTTCCCCGAGCGGCGGGTCGTAGAGCAGCAGGCAGGTCGAACGCGCAGCCCCGCGGCCGACGCGGCCGCGCAGCTGGTGGAGCTGGGAGAGGCCGAAATTCTCCGCTCCCTCGATCACCATGATCGAGGCGTTCGGCACGTCCACCCCCACCTCGATCACCGTCGTGGCGACGAGCAGCCGCGTGCGGCCGGCGGCGAAATCGGCCATGGCAGCATCCTTCTCCGCCGGGGGAAGCTGACCATGGACAAGGCCGATCGGCACGCGGAGCGCCTGCTCCAGGGCGGCGTGACGCTTCTCGGCGGCGGTCAGGGAGACAGCCTCCGATTCCCCGACGAGAGGGCAGACCCAGTAGGCCTGTCTTCCCTCGCCGAGCGCCCGGCGCAGATGGTCGATCACCTCGTCGAGGCGCTGCGACGAGACGAGGGCCGTCGTCACCGGCGTCCTGCCGGGGGGTTTCTCGTCGAGGATCGAGATGTCCATGTCGCCGTAATGGGCAAGGGCAAGCGAGCGCGGGATCGGTGTCGCGGTCATCACGAGTATGTCGGCGAACCGGCCCTTGGCGCCGAGCTCCATGCGCTGGCGGACGCCGAAACGATGCTGCTCGTCGATGACGGCGAGGCGCAGGTCGCGGAAGGTCACGTCGGGCTGGAAGAGGGCATGGGTGCCGACGAGGATGGAGGTGCGCCCCTCGGCCAGGTCGGAGAGCTTGCGCAGCCGTTCGGTCCCCTTGTCACGGCCGGTGAGGATGTCGAGGCCGATGCCGGCCTCGGCGGCAAGCGGGCGCAGGGTGGCGTGATGCTGGCGCGCGAGGATCTCGGTCGGCGCCATCAGGACCGCCTGTCCGCCAGCCTCGACCGCGGCGAGCATGGAAAGGAAGGCGACGAGCGTCTTGCCGGCGCCGACATCGCCCTGGAGCAGCCGGTTCATCCGCAGATCGGAGGCCATGTCGGCGGTGGTCTCGGCCACCGCCCGCGCCTGGGCGCCGGTGAGCGGGAAGGGAAGCGCGGCGATCACCCTGTCGCGCAGGCTTCCGTCGCCCTTCGTCGCGAAACCCTTCGCGCGGCGGGACCGGGAGCGGGCGAGAGCCAGGGTCAGCTGATGGGCGAAGAGCTCGTCATAGGCAAGACGCTCGCGCGCCGGAGCGTCGGGCGCGAGATCGGGAGGTCCCGCCGGCGCGTGGGCCTTGCGCAGGGCGGTGTTCCAGTCGGGCCAGCCGCGGCGGGCAAGGAGGCTCGGCTCGATCCATTCGGGAAGCTGCGGCGCACGCTCGAGGGCGCCGGAGACGGCGCGGATGACGGTCCGCTGGGTGAGGCCCTGGGTCAGCGGATAGACGGGTTCGAATTCGGGCAGCGCCTGCGCGGCGTCGGGGCGCAGGATATGGTCGGGATGGACCATCTGGGCGATGCCGTCGAAGAGCTCGACCCGGCCGGAGACGATGCGGCGGCTGCCGGCGGGCAGCTTGCGGCGGAGCTGCTCGGGCGCGGCGTGGAAGAAGACGAGAAGGAACTCGGCCTCGGCATCGCGGACATGGATGCGGTAGGCGCGGCCCTGTGCTGCAGGTGGCTGGTGGCGACCGATCTCAACCTCGACGGTGAGGGTCGCCGGCAGGGGAATGCCGCGGATCGTCGGCCGGAGCCGCCGGTCCGTGCCTCCGGTCGGAAGATGAAGGAGGAGATGGGCCGGCCGCTCGATGCCGAGCCGGGCGAATAGCCTGGCGAGTTTCGGGCCGATGCCGTTGAGAACGGTCAGCTCCGCAAAGATGGGGAACAGGATGTCGGGGCGGCTCATCGACCGTGGGCGCATGGGTGCCCACGCGTGAAAATACCATCAAGTGCCTGAATGCAAACGATAATCAAAGCCTACCCAGGTGTTAACAGCCACGAGCGCCAGACCGCGGCGAAGCTTATGCCGCTCTCCCGCCGCTGCAAAGGGCCTGCGGGCGGAAAGTTGCGCGCGTTAACGCTGCCTTAACCTCCTGCTGGAGGGCGGGGTGGCCGCCGACTAGCGTGCCCGGACCATGAGCCGGTTCCTGATCCTGATCCTGCCCTTCCTGCTCCTTGC
>Ga0079224_100012213_pt1 | contig 11875 bp, 9 predicted proteins | sample Stecom2015_FD_80414 | JGI IMG/M metagenome (GOLD analysis project Ga0079224, IMG submission 80414) | Agricultural soil microbial communities from Utah to study Nitrogen management - Steer compost 2015 | ecosystem: Environmental > Terrestrial > Soil > Agricultural land | place: USA: Utah...
AATCTGATGTGTTTTCTTTAAAAAAAAATGAATTTCACTTCAATACTATTAAAGAGCAATATTGTTTCAATCCATTTGAAGGTCAAATCGACACCGGTAAAATGATGGCGGGATTAACCAATTTAGTGTTGAGCAAAGGCATTAAAATACTTAACGCCATTCATGTTGAACAGTTTCAAGAATTGAATGATGCTGTCGAAATCAGAACCGATCATTTCGATTTCAAAACAAAAAACCTGCTGATCGCGACCAATGGTTTTGCAAAACAACTGATCGATGAAGGGGTAAAACCAGCAAGGGCGCAAGTGTTGATCACAAAGCCCATTGACAATCTTCATATAAAAGGCACCTTTCATCTCGACAAAGGGTTTTATTATTTTCGTAATATTGACAATCGAATTTTGCTTGGTGGCGGACGCAACCTGGACTTTAAAACAGAGGAGACTACCGAGATGCATCAGACTGAACTGATCCAAAACAAATTGGAAGAATTGTTGAAAACAACAATTTTGCCTAACACGGTTTTTGAAATCGAGCATCGATGGAGTGGTATTATGGGTGTTGGAAATCAGAAAAACCCGATTGTAAAACAGTTATCAGACAATGTGTTCTGTGGTGTACGATTGGGGGGAATGGGCATTGCCATAGGAAGTTTGGTTGGAAAGGAATTGGCGCAATTAATTGATTGATATGATTAAAAGGATACTCAAATTTTTATTGATGGCATTCTTATGGTTTTTGGCCATTCCATTGATTGCTGTTATTGTTTTCAAATGGGTCCCGGTTCCAGTGACTCCGCTGATGGTCATCCGGAGTTATGAGCAATGGCAAGAAGAAAAACCTGTGGTTTGGAAACATGAATGGGTGTCAATCAACGACATTTCCAATTATCTGGAATTGGCTGTGGTATGCACAGAAGATCAAAATTTTTTGAACCACAACGGTTTTGATTTGATAGCCATCGAGAAGGCCATAAAACATAACAAAACATCCCAACGGATGCGAGGCGCAAGCACCATAAGCCAACAAACCGCCAAAAACGTATTTCTATGGCCTAGCCGTGGCTGGATACGTAAAGGCCTGGAGACTTATGTTACTTTTTTGATTGAATTGATTTGGTCAAAAGAGCGAATTATGGAGGTATATCTGAATAGTATCGAAATGGGAAATGGTATATATGGTGCCGAAGCAGCATCACAACATTGGTTTAAAAAATCCGCAATCAAGCTCAATAAAAGCGAAGCCGCGGCCATTGCTGTCATTCTTCCAAACCCACGAAAGTTTAGGGCCAATCCGCCATCCGCTTATATAGGCGGACGCAAGGCATGGACAGTACGTCAAATGGGTTTTCATGGTGGTAAATTGGATTATGACAAGACCTATGACTGATTTAGATTTAAAAAGGGAACTCTTCATGCAATGTGATGCTTTTATTGAAAATCGGTTGGTGTCCATACAAAAAGTTATTGCCGAAATTCGGGAATCATTGACTGCGGAATCTAAAAGCAGTGCAGGAGACAAACATGAAACGGGCAGAGCCATGCTGCAGCTTGAACGAGAAAAAGCGGGAAAGCAGCTGGCAGAAATTGAAAAATTAAAACAGTATCTCGGCAAAGTTGATATTTCAAAAACGTCAAAAATTATCGGTTTAGGTAGTGTGGTTTATACCGATCAAGCCAATTACTTTATCTCTATAAGTGCGGGTGAATTATATTTAAAGGACCAAAAGTTCTTCGCCATTGCTCCCAACACGCCCATTGGTCTTCTGTTGATTAGGAAGAAGGTGAATGAGCATTTTTCATTCCGCAATCAAGACTTTGAGATTTTAAAAATAATTTAGAAGAACATTAAGGGTTGCCCTATGCGGATGGTTATTTATTGGTTTCCAGGTAAGCGATAGAATTAAATTCCAAAGGCAAAGGATGTTCGAAAAAAAGCGTTCTGCCACTATAATCGGTTTCAATGAGATAATGTGTTCCTTTGAAATAAGAATTTTTCACTACGGTTTTTATTTCTGATTTTTCCACAAGCCTTATTTGATGGGCATAAAAAATTTCTCCACCAAGACAATTAAATTCACCAAAAAAGGAAGCGATGAGATTATTTGTGGGATTTGCATACAACGCTTGCGGAGTTTGATGGGAAATAATTCTTGAACCCTGAAGTGCGATTATTTTGTCCGAATATCCCAGCACATCTTCCTTATCGTGCGTAGCCGCAATACACGTGATGTTTTTTTCTTTTAAATAATTGAACAGATTACGGCGAAGCGATTGCTTTTTAAAATTATCAATATGGCTGAAAGGTTCGTCCAACAATAAAAGTTCAGGTTCTTTGGCAAGCGCCCGAGCCAAGGCGACACGTTGTTTTTGACCACCACTTAGTTTTTTGACCTTTTCCAATCTGAAATCAGTTAGTTCTACAACTTGTAAAAGTTCTTCAATACGTTTCTTTTTTTCTTTAGGATAAAAATTGGATAAATGCTTGCCTATATTTTCCTCAACGGAAATAAAAGGCATCAAATCAAACTCCTGAGACACGAATTTCATGAAATCATATCCCACCACCAGATTGTATTTAGGCCCGAGAATGGGAATTTTTTCCCAGTAAATTTCTCCTTTCACTAAATCAAATTCACCATAAATCAATTTCAGCAAGGTTGATTTTCCGGAGCCGCTTTCGCCGATAATCGACAAGTGTTCGCCCATTTCAACAATGAAATTGATATTTCGCAACACGAAAATGTCATCATAAGCGAACGAGATATTTTTTATCTGAAGCATATTTAACTAAAAACAATGAACCTCAAAGTTCATAAAGGGCCTTGAGGTTCACTAATTTGTAGGATAGTAAATTATCCTTTTACTTTCTCATTGGTTTTGTTTGGCAATACTTTAAAACCCATATTATATAAGGTGAAACCAAAAATATCGGCATATTGCTCAATGCTTTTGCTAACGGGCGTTCCGGCACCATGGCCCGCATCTGTTTCAATACGAATCAACGTAGGATTCGTTCCTGTATGTTTGCTTTGCAATTCAGCTGCAAATTTAAAACTGTGTGCGGGAACGACACGATCGTCGTGGTCGCCCGTTGTGACCAATGTGGCCGGATATTCAACACCGTTCTTCACATTATGCACTGGCGAATAGCCTTTAAGATATTCAAACATTTCCCGGCTGTCTTCGGCAGTACCATAATCGTAAGCCCAGCCCGCACCCGAGGTAAACGTGTGGTAACGCAGCATGTCCAAAACACCTACGGCAGGTAAAGCGACTTGCATCAAATCAGGACGTTGTGTCATGGTTGCTCCAACCAATAAGCCTCCATTGGAGCCACCGCTGATAGCCAAATAATCGGAAGAAGTGTAATTGTTCCCAATTAAATATTCTGCAGCAGCAATGAAATCATCAAACACATTTTGTTTTTTCATTTGTGTTCCGGCATCATGCCACTTTTTACCGTATTCACCACCACCTCTAAGATTTGGTACCGCATAAATACCACCTTGTTCCATCCAAACGGCATTGGTAATACTGAACGAAGGTGTCAGACTCACATTAAAACCTCCATAACCATACAGAATGGTGGGGTTTTTTCCACTTAATATCAGTCCTTTTTTATGGGAAATGATCATGGGGATTTTAGTGCCATCCTTGGAAGTATAAAATACCTGCTTGCTTTCAAAATCGTCGGGGTTAAAATCTATGGAGGGTTTTTTGTAAACCGAAGATTGCCCAATTTTTGGATTGAAGGCATAAATAGTACTTGGTGTTGTATGGTTTGAAAACGAAAAATATAGGACAGTATCTTCTTTTTTCCCGCCGAAACCTCCCACGGTTCCTACTCCAGGAAGTTGAACATCCCTAACCAATTTGCCATTATAATCATATTGTTTGACTTTTGATATCGCATCTACCATGTATTTGGCAAATACATACCCACTTCCGGTGGAGGCGCTCAAAACGTTTTCTGTTTCCGGTATAAAATCAATCCAATTTTCTGGCGTCGGATTTGAGGCATCGACAGTCACTATTTTTTGGTTTGGTGCATTCCTATTGGTGACAAGATATAGTTTGCTGCCTACATTCTCAATCACATAGGTGTCACTATTGGTGTCGTCTAGAATGGTTACAATCCCACTGTCAGGAGTGGATAAATCCTTCATCAGCAATTTATTTCCCGATGTGGAAACTCGGGGAGAGATAAATAGGTATTTACCATCTTCAGTGACGTTACCGTAAATGTAGCGATGCTTTTGTTCAGGTGTCCCACCATAGACTAACTGGTCGTCTTTTTGTGGTGTGCCCAGTTTGTGGTAAAAAAGTTTGTGCTGGTCTGTTTTGGCGGAAAGCTCACTTCCTTTGGGTTTGTCATAGCTTGAATAATAAAACCCATCATTATTTTTCCAAGAAATAGCGCTGAATTTTATATCAATCAACGTATCTTCAATGATTTCCTTTGTTTGGGCATCCATCACAATGATTTTTCTCCAGTCGCTGCCACCTTCAGAAATGGAATATGCTGCAATCTTGCCGTCCTTTGAAAAATTAATTCCGCCCAAAGAAATTGTTCCATCTTCGGTAAACGTATTTGGGTCCAAAAATACTTCTTCATTGTCTTCGTCATTTTTCTTTCTATATACCACCGATTGATTTTGAAGTCCATCGTTTTTATAATAATATGTGTAATCCCCCTCTATAAATGGTGCACTGATGCGCTCATAATTCCATATTTCAGTAAGACGGTCTTTGAGTTCTTCGCGATAAGGAATATTGTCCAAATAATTGCCTGTTACCACATTTTGCGCCTTTACCCATTCAGCGGTTTCATCACTCATATCGTCTTCAAGCCAGCGATATGGGTCTTTGATTTTTTCACCAAAATAAATGCTCGCGGAATCAGCCATTTTGGTTTCCGGATATGTCACGGCCACCACACTGTTTTCTTTTTGTTCTTTTTCATTTTTACAAGAAGTGACCATTAAAATAATCACACAAATTGAAATTGTTTTTCTCATAGAGGAACTTTTTAAGGTTGAGAGCCAAAAATAAACAAAAAAGCGCCCACAATGGACTATAAGCGTTTTTTTGGGATTTTCTTAAGAAGGCTATTGTTTGATGAACTTTTGGTTTTTAACAGAGCCGTTGTCCATGATTCTTAAAACATAAGAGCCAGCGCTCAAGCTCGAAACATCAATTGTTTTTGAATCCAATCTAGCGTTAAGGACACGTCTTCCATTTAAATCGAATACACTGTATATGGCATTGTCCAGATACTGTGATGTATTCAAATTCAGAACGGATGTTGTTGGGTTGGGATAAAGAATCAAATCATTTACAAAAGCGCTGTCGGAGCTTAAAATATGTGTACCTTCAACAATGGTATTGGCTGAATTAATTGTAGGATCATCCAATTGATCGACGATACCGGACGGCCAATAAATTCTGATATAATCAATTTCGGTATCTTGGCCAATTCCAAAATGGGTGTTCAATGTGCTCATGAACTCGAAACCCTCTCCACTTCTTACGTCACGAATTTGTGTGCCAAGTGCCGAACTGATTTCAACCCGGGCACCTATTCCGTTTAGATTGCTGTATCCACCAGTTTCATCTCCAATGGTAATTATTTTTATCCAATTGTTGTCATTTCCATTGTTTATGCGAATAGATCCACCACCATTGAACACATCCAAAAATCCATCGTTGTTCAAATCCCCGATTCCTCCTGCGCCGGGTAAGGCGGCAGGCGACGCTGTAAAAGTCATGTCTCCATTGTTAAACAATATTGTTCCTCCCGAAAGTATATCCACCCAACCATCATTGTCAAAATCTCCCGGTGCATGCTCAACAGACGATGAGGTAAATGTGGAAAGACCTGTTGTATTAGTCACATCTGAAAACACTCTGGGATTTTCAGTGTCAGAAGTATTTGGATTCGGGATATTCAACATCATTTTATGAGGTGAACCATCAGAGGTACCAATAAAACAATCCATATAACCATCGTTATTGTAATCGGCCCACGCTGACGACCATGTTTGTATAGGGTCGTTGAGTCCAATAACAGAGGCGATTTCTATGTAATTGCCACTACCATCGTGTCTATACATTTGATTGGTTCGTCGCTCAGGTGATCCGCCACATTTTGCCATAAACATATCTATGTCTCTATCATTATCGTAATCAATCCAAACAGAACCATAATTCCCTCCGGAAGGATAACCACCCAGCCCGACATTGGCAACACTTTGATAAAAGGTTAGATTGCCACCACCATCACTTAAATAATATATACTTGGCGCCACATCGTGACATACAAAAATATCCAGATGGCCATCATTGTTGATGTCAGCAAAGTTGGTGCGTTGCGTAAAGACACTATTGTTCATAAAGGTGGTGTATGCTGTCCCATCATTATTAGCCTTTATCACATTGCATCCTGAGCTATCTCCAAACACAAGGTCATTGTACCCATTGCCATCAAAATCGCCAGCCGCCAAACTCCAGGAAGGTGCTCTATTGGCGTTAGGGAAATAATTACCTACCACAAAGCTACCATCGGTTTGTTGGTAATAGATATTGAGATTGTAGGTGCCGCCAGAATTTGGTATGGTCACCAGATCATCCAAGAAGTCGCCGTTCATGTCCACCACACCCATTCTAGAACCCGATGTTGAAGGATTTATGGTTGAAAAAGTAAGGTTGTCTCCAGAAGTTGCCGTTGATTCAATGATCTCAAAACTAAAATTGGAACTATTGCCCCATCTGTTGTCCCAAACAATTAGATAGGTCTGGCCCGCTGTTGCGTTGAAGGAAACGACAGATAAGTAGGACTGTCCGTTGGAGCCCCCATAGGTTCCCGAATCATCATCACCAGCAATACAAGATAGCGAGCCGCATGTTCCAGAATAGACATGCAAACGAGTATCAATATCGCCATTCATGGGTAAATCAGAAGTTATTGTAACATTGTAATCCTCTTGCGGTGTATAAGCAAACCATTCGGAATTCGTAGCAGCTTGTCCAATACAGGTGTTGGAAATTGTGGTACCGTTAATAATTCCCACGCTGTAAATGCCTTCTGCAGAAATGTGGGTGGAAATAATTGCATCAGTGCAATTATTTGAGCTTGATTGTGCAATGCTAGGTGCGATAGATGCACAAAACAAAAATAAGAGTAGTAGTTTATTCATAATTTATAATTTGAGAAATGATTTTTTTGCATTCTATGTTTATTCACAATTAGTTTCCAATGAATTTATCCATTCCTGTATGAGCTCGGTTCCATCTTCATGAATCAGGGTTCTACCCAACAATGGCATTCTTATCGAACCATCTGTTGTGTTTATCCGATTATAAATTATGGACCGAAGGTGATTGCCAGGCGCCACAATTTGCGTAATTGAATTGTCAAATAAAAATGTTCCATCGACACAAACACCCATATTCACGGGTTCATTGGTTTTATGAAACTCAAATCGCACATTGGCATATTCGCAATAGCTTTGATCCGAATGACAGTGTGCACAATTAATATCCAAATAAGAACGTACTCTTGTTTCCAAATCTTCAGATTCATCATCCCACGAAACTACCGAGTCTATATCGGAAGGGACGTCACTGTTGAGGTATCCCATTTCTACCCATTTTGCCAATTGATTTTGATTGCCATTGCCATATTGGAACAAACGGTTCAAATTTTGGGGTTTTGGGCCAATTGGGAGCGGAACTTCGTATTTGTTATGGCAGGTAAAACATTCGGGGAAAGGTGGTATTCTATAAACGACGTGCTTTGATTCTCCTTCTTCTATCCAATCTAACGTAATCTCCTCTTCATCGGTGGTAAACAAAGCCTCTGTCTGTGCCTCATTCCATTCATAGTTTGCGAATGTCCAACCTTCCGTTTGTTTGATCATTAATCGGGTTTCGATAATTTTTGTGCTATTGTCAGGAAGGACATTATCATAATAAAAACTCTTGATCAGGATGGTTCCTGTTGGGAAATCCAAACTCGTGTAGTCGTCAACATACGCGGCACTGACATTATCCGGCATCCAGATGAAACGTTTTTTTTTAGCATAATCAGAAAACAGAGGCGCAATCAGGTCGTAGGGAAGTACTCCAAAGACTGGATTTAGATCTTTAAGATCACCTTCAAAAAAATGGTATTCTGATAATGTGTCATAAGGTAATTCATCAAGGTCAACATTTACCGGCGAATTGGGCAGTACGCTTATCGTTACCATGGCGGCATCACAATTGGAATTGTTGCAAATGGTATATGAAAAATTCACATCGCCGATAAAATCGATGCTGGGGGTATATTTTAATTTGTCATCAGAAATATCATTTGGGGTTCCGGAATCCAAGATTTCAACTGTGCCGTTCAAAACGTTTCCGACAGTCCAAGTGCCTTGGTGAGGGATGTTGCTATCATTTTCCAGAACGTTCATCTCTAAATTGTTATTCTGATAAAGTTGATAAACATCATCCATAACATTCACTTCAAGTGCCGTGTAAGCATCATCCGAACCACAGGAAAAGCATACAGTGAATATTACTAAAAGAAGTTTTGAACAATATAATCTATTTAGCATCTTAAACCTGAAATAACTGCTAATATAAAAAGAATATTGATAGATTATTGAATTTTAGACAATTGTTTAAAGTCTAAAACCTAAAATGAAAGCTGATAATTGATTTAGTTTTATAGGTATGTACCTATTGTCTTCTCAGCTTAAAGAAGATTATGAGCAACAAGATATTCAGCTATTTGAATTGTATTTGTAGCAGCGCCCTTTCGTAAATTATCACTTACAATCCACATGTTCAATGAATTTGGCTGTGATCCATCCCGTCTTATACGGCCCACAAAAACATCGTCCTTACCTTCGGCATAAATGGGCATGGGATAAATATTTACATCGATATTGTCTTGAACGACAATACCGTTTGTTTTATTCAGGATTTGGCGTACATCATTGATATCGAAATCATTTTCAAACTCAACATTCACGGCCTCGCTGTGGCCACCAGATGTCGGTATCCTAACGGCGGTTGCCGTGACGGCAATGGTGCTGTCGTCGAGGATTTTTTGAGTTTCGCGAACTAATTTCATTTCTTCCTTGGTATAGCCATTTTCTTCGAAAACATCACAATGTGGGATGACATTTCTATGGATTGGATAGTGATAGGCCATTTCACCTTGGATACCGGCTAATTCATTTTCCAATTGTTTGACAGCTTTTAAACCTGTTCCTGAGATGGATTGGTAGGTAGAAACAACAATCCGCTTTATGTTATATTTTTTATGAAGCGGTGCCAAAACCATGACCATTTGAATAGTTGAACAATTTGGGTTGGCGATGATTTTATCGTCTTTGGTGAGCTGTGAGGCATTGATTTCGGGAACTATCAATTTTTTGGAATGGTCCATGCGCCATGCGGATGAGTTATCGATGACCGTGGTTCCAACTTCAGCAAATTTTGGAGCCCATTCCAATGATGTGCCACCTCCAGCAGAGAACAATGCAATATCAGGTTTTTGGCTGACAGCTTCTTCAAGTCCAATGACGTTATATACATTGCCTTTAAAGAGTATAGTTTTGCCAATCGATTTTTCAGATGCTACAAGCAACAACTCCGAATACGGAAAATTGCGCTCTTCTAAAACTTTTAACATTACTTCGCCTACCATTCCTGTGGCGCCCACTATTGCTATTTTCATTACAATTGAAATTGGAATTACAAAAATAGATAATTAATGAGTGCCATATTTTAAAAGTAACCCAAAAAAGAACCCGACTCTTTCAAATCGGGTTTAAGTTAAAATATGTCGTGTATCGGTATTATTTTTTCAATGCATCCCTAATTTCTTTCAGCAGATCGATTTCGGTGGGCCCTGATGGGGGCGCAGGAGCTTCTTCTTTTTTAGCTCTTACTTTTCCATAAGCTTTTACAATCATGAACAGTACAAAACCAATGATAAGCAAGTTAATGATGGAATTGATCCATTTGCCATAGGCGATTACGGCTGCCCCAGCTTCTGTCGCCGCGGCCAATGAGGCATATTCTTGTCCGTCCAATGCGATGAACATATCTGAAAAATCAACACCCCCAGCAAAATATCCCACGATAGGCATCATGATATCGCTCACAAAGCCGTTGACGACCAGGCCCACTGCGCCCGCAAGCAAGACTGCGACAGCTAAATCAATGACATTGCCCGTCATGATAAAATCTTTAAATTCTTTCCACATAATAGTTATATTAAGTTAGTGATTAAGATACTAATGTAAGAAAAATTAATAATGTTAAAAAAAGTTCGATGGATTATTTTAGAACTATACGTTTCACTCGCTGTGAAATGGACGTTATCAGTTCGTAGGAAATGGTGTTTGCATTCTGGGCGAGTGCGTCTGCGGTATGTTCACCATCAAAAATAATGACCTCATCACCCTCTGCGCAATCAATACCTGTGACATTCACCATAATCATGTCCATACAGACATTTCCCACCAAAGGTGCTTTTTCTCCTTGGATCGTGACATAGCCTTTTCCGTTTCCATAAATTCGGCTAATTCCGTCCGCATGCCCGATAGGAATGGTAGCTGTTTTTTGATCAGAATCGCTTTTAAATGCTCTGTTGTAACCCACGGATTCACCTTTCTCAATATGATGGATTTGAGAAATCACTGACTTTAATCTGGCAATAGGCATTAAATTTTTATTCTCTTCATCGGAATTCCCAAAACCGTACAATCCAATTCCGCTGCGTACCATATCAAAATGTGCTTCAGGATAATTCAATATCCCAGAAGTGTTGCATAAATGAGTCAGGACGGTATGTCCAAAATGAGTCTCAAATTGAGCGACAATATTTTTAAATGTTGAAATTTGATTTGAGGTAAATTCTTGTTCGTTCAAATCCTCACTTGCAGCCAAATGAGAAAAAATGGATTTTACTTTGACACTAGACGTCTTGCTTATCTTTTTTTGAATTAATTCAATATCTTTTTTTGCAAAACCAAGACGATTCAGACCCGTATTGAATTTAAGGTGTATCGGATACTGTTTCTGGTTATGCTGTTCTGCCACTTGGATAAATTCGGTCAACACTTTTTCATTGTAAATATTGGGCTCCAAACAGTGCACTATTAAATCCTTGAAACTTATGGGCAGTGGGTGCAATACCAAAATGGGTTTTGTAATTCCGGCATCGCGCAAGGCAAGGCCTTCATTGGTATAGGCCACGGCAAAGTAATCCACGTCCAGTTCCTGAAGGTAACTGGCAATCTCATTGGGGTCATTTCCGTAAGCGAAAGCTTTAACGACTGCCAAAAATTTAGTGTTTTTGTTGATTTTTGACCTGAGATATTCGAAATTATGCTTTAAAGCCTTCAAATCGATTTCGAGAATGGTTTCTTGTGCTTTAGGCATTCGAGTTGTTAGTTTTTGGAGATAGTTCTTCGGCATCGTTCACTTTCATATTTCGCACTTTATCGCGAAGCATTGCCTTATAAAATGCGGCGCGGCTTAGGGGCTCATATTCATCCACTTCACCAAGCAAGACAAGTGCATCATTTTTGGATTTTCGATAACTGTATTGGGCCAGATTTCCTGTGCGGGTGCAAATCGCATGCACTTTGGTAACATATTCCGCGGTGGCCATTAGATTTGGCATGGGGCCAAACGGATTTCCTTTAAAATCCATATCCAATCCGGCGACAATCACACGAACTCCCTTATTTGCCAAATCATTACAGACCCTCACTATCTCATCATCAAAAAACTGTGCTTCATCAATACCGACTACATCGCATCCGTCAGCTAGAATAGGAATATTTGCGGCCGCCGGAACTGGTGTGGAA
>Ga0079224_100012214_pt1 | contig 11874 bp, 8 predicted proteins | sample Stecom2015_FD_80414 | JGI IMG/M metagenome (GOLD analysis project Ga0079224, IMG submission 80414) | Agricultural soil microbial communities from Utah to study Nitrogen management - Steer compost 2015 | ecosystem: Environmental > Terrestrial > Soil > Agricultural land | place: USA: Utah...
CGGCGGCCGCGGCTGACCGGCGACGTCGCGGCAGAGCGGCCGGCCCGCGCGCCGCGGCCGCTGCGCAACACCGGCGAGGTGCGCCGCGTGCTGGTGGTGGACGACAACCAGGACGCCGCCGAGCTGCTCGGCGAGGCGCTGCGCGCGGTCGGCCACGACGTGGCGATCGCCCACGACGGCCCGACCGCCCTCGAGCTGGCGGCGCGCCGGCCGCCGGACGTGGCGCTGCTCGACATCGGCCTTCCGCTGATGGACGGCTACGAGCTGGCCCACCGGCTGCGCCAGCAGCACGGCGAGCGGCTCTCCCTCATCGCCATCACCGGCTACGGCCAGGACTCCGACCGCGCCCGCACCCGCGAGCTCGGCTTCTCGCACCACTTCGTCAAGCCGGTCGACCTCCAGACCCTGCTCGCCTCCCTGGAGGCATAGTAAGGTCGCGCCATGCGCGCGGCCCTGCTCGTCCTCTTGGCCCTCGTCGCCTGCGGCCCCGGCAGCCCGGGCGGCCCGACCATGAACAACCGGGTCAACCCGGAGCCGCCGCCGCCGGCGATCCAGTCCAACGACATCCTCGACCGCGACGCCGACACCAACCGGGCTCGGGTCCAGCACATCCTGATCGGCTGGCGCGGGCTGCGCGCGGAGGGCGAGCAGGACGGGCGCGCGGAGGCGCGCAGCCGGTCCGAGGCGGACGAGCTGGCGGTCGAGCTGCTCGAGCGGGTGCGGGCCGGCGAGCCGATGGAGCAGCTCATGGCCGAGTTCTCGGAGGATCCCGGCAGCTCGGACACCGGCGAGGCCTACGAGGTGACGCCTGACGCCTCGCTGGTGTTCGAGTTCAAGCGGCTCGGGCTGCGCCTCAAGGTGGGAGAGGCGGGGCTGGTGAAGTCGAAGTTCGGCTGGCACGTGATGAAGCGGATCGAGTGAGCGCGCCGGCCGCCCGGCCGAGCACGCCGTACGCCGGCCGGCGCGGCGGGGGGGCGCGTGGCGGGGGCCGCCGGGCCGCGGCGGCGCGGGCGGCCGCGCGGGGGGCCGGTCGCCCGCCCGGCGGCGCAGGCGAGCTATGATGGGAGCCCGCGTGCAGAACCACGGAGAGCCCAAGGTCGGGGACATCCTCGACTCGCGCTACCGCATCACCGGCCTGCTCGGGACCGGGGGGATGGGGAGCGTCTACCGCGCGGAGCACGTGACCATCCGGCGGCAGGTCGCCATCAAGGTGCTGCACCCGAGCTTCGCCGAGGACCCGGACTACGCCAAGCGGTTCGAGCGCGAGGCGTTCGTCACCGGCCAGACCGACCACCCCAACTGCGTCACCGTCTCCGACTTCGGGCCGCTCGACAGCGGCGGCTTCTACCTGGTGATGGAGCTGGTGGACGGGGTCCTGCTCGCCGACCTGCTCGACGAGGTGGAGCTGCTGCCGGCGCGCCGCGCGCTGCACATCGTGCGGCACGTTCTGCGCGGGCTGGGCCACGCCCACAAGCACGGCATCGTGCACCGGGACGTCAAGCCGGCCAACGTGATCCTGTTCGAGCAGGACGGCGACCCGGACTTCGCCAAGATCCTCGACTTCGGCATCGCCAAGCTGGTGGACGCGGCGGCGGCCAGCGACCCGGCCGACAACAAGCTCACCCGGCTCGGCACCACGGTCGGCACGCCGACCTACGTCGCCCCGGAGCAGGCGGTCGGCGGCTCGGTGGACGCCCGCTCCGACCTCTACGCGGTCTCGGTGATGCTCTACGAGATGCTCGTCGGGGTGCCGCCGTTCCAGGACGAGGACACGGTCAAGGTGCTCGCCAAGCACCTGTCGGCGCCGGTGCCGCCGATGGCCGAGCGGGCGCCGCACGTCGCGGTGTCGCCGGCGGTCGAGGCGGTGGTGCGGCGCGGTCTGGCCAAGGACCGCAAGGAGCGCTGGGCGAGCGCCGCGGAGATGATCGCCGCCATCGACGACCTGTTCGCCCGCGGGCTGGTCGATCCGCCGGCGGCGCCGGCGCAGGCCGCGGCGGCGGGTGCGCCGGGCGCGGCGCCCGGCGGCCGGCTGGCGACGCCGATGCCGGCCCCCCTTGCGACGCCGCCGCCCGGGCCGGCGCTGGTGTCCGATCCGATGATGGCGTCGGCGGCCTCCGGCCCGGTGGCGGTCCCGCCGGCTTCATCCGGCCCGGTGGCACCGTTGCCGAGCGCGCTCGATCCGCACACCGGGACCGCGCGGGCGGTGCGCCCGGCGCGGCGCTTCTCCCCCCGCCAGCTCGCCCTCATCGGGGGCGCGGCGGTGGCGGCGATCGTGATGATCGCGCTGGCCGCCGGCGGCGGCGGTGACGAGGCCGCGGCGCCCGCGATGGTGCCGCCGGCGGTCGAGGCGGCCGCCCGGGCCAAGGAGGCCGCGCGGGAGGAGGGCAACAAGCGGGACCCCGAGCGCGAGAACGCGCTGCGCCAGGCGGACTCGCTGGTCGACCGCAAGCGGCCGCGCCAGGCGCTGAGCCTGCTCGAGCGCGAGCTCGGCGACAAGGCGGACAACGACGCCCAGGCGCAGCTCCTCTACGGGCGCGCGTTCATGACCGACGGCCGGCCGATCGAGGGGCTCAAGGCGTACTGGCGGGTAAACGAGCTCGACCCGAAGCTGGCGCGGGAGAGCGACGCGCTCAGGCGGGACGTCGAGTCGCTGGTGACGCGGGGCAGCACCGAGGCGAGCATCGCCGCCGTCGAGCTGCTCGCGGCGATCGACGATGACGCGGCGCGGAAGGCGATCGCCGGGGCGGCGGTGGACAGGCGCAACGTGGTGCGCCACCGCGCCCGCGAGCTGGCCGAGTCGGGCGGCTTCGGGGACAAGGTCGACCGGCTCACCTCGTACGTGCTCGATCTCCTGCACGGCAAGACCTGCGAGGAGCGGGCCATCGCGGTCCCGGTCCTGCGCGCCCTCGGCGACAAGCGGGCCATCCCGGCGCTCAAGCGGGCGCTGCGGCGGCGGACCGGCGGCATCCTCGGCATCGGCGCGCGCCGCGCCAACGCCTGCATGAAGGACGCGCTGACCGAGGCGATCGCCCACCTCGAGAAAGCCTGAGCGGCGCGCCGCGCCGGCGCTTCCCTCGGCGGGTGGACCTGAAGTAGCGTCCCCCCATGGCAGTCTCACGCGCGCCCTCCCCTCCCCTCCTCGCCACCGCGGCGCTCGCCGCCCTGCTCGCCGGCTGCGGCGACGACTTGCCGGGCCCCGGCGGAGGCGACGCGGCGCCCGACGGGGATCTCGTGATCGAGGGCCTGAGCGGGCCGGTGACGGTCCACTTCGACGAGCACGGCGTCCTCCACGCGCGCTGCGAGAGCGAGGCGGACTGCTTCATGGTGGAGGGCTACTTCCACGCCGCCCACCGCTTCGTCCAGATGGACATCCGGCGCCGGCTGGGCCGCGGGCGGCTGTCGCGCCTGGCCGGGCCGGTGACGCTGCCGACCGACATGCGCTGGCGCCAGATGATGGCGACCACCGACGGCGACTCGCTGGCCGAGCGCCTCCTGGCCAGCGCCGACGAGCGCACCCGGGCGGCGCTCGAGGCCTACAGCGCCGGGGTGAACGCGTGGCTGGCCGACCTGGCGGCCGGCGAGAACGGCGCGGTGCTGGCCGACGAGTACAGCTTCGACATCATCGACGCCTCGGCGGTGCAGGACGACTGGGAGCCGCTCGACAGCATCGCCTGCGTGCTGCCGCTGCTCGACGGGCTGACCAACCACTCCGGCGCGGAGATCCTGGCCGGCCAGGTCTACGGCGCGCTCGAGCCGGCGGTGGCGCGCGACCTGTTCGGCCTGCGACCGGCCTCGCCGAGCGCGATCCTGCCGGCGGCCGGCGGGGGCAACGCGCGGGCGGCGCGGCGCGCGCGCGGCCCGGCGGCCACCCTGCGGGCGCGGATGGCCGCCGCCCGGCCGCTCCTCGAGCGCGCCCTGCGCCGCATGCCGGGCGCGTCGCTCGACTGGAACGGCCGGGGCTCGAACAACTGGGTGGTGGGGCCGGAGCGGGGCGGCGGCGCCGCGCTCCTGGCCAACGACCCGCACCTCGCCCTCAGCAACCCGGCCATCTGGTACCTGGTGCACCTGGACGCGCGCAGCGCCGGCGGCGACGGGCTGCACGTGGCCGGCTCCTCGTTCCCCGGCCTGCCCGGCATCATCCTCGGGCACAACGACGACATCGCGTGGGGCGCGACCACCACCGTCTTCGACGCGACCGACGTCTACCTCGAGACCCTGAACGAGGACCGGACCGCGGTGATCCGCGACGGCAAGGAGATCCCGCTGGTCGCGGTCGAGCAGACCTTCGAGGTCTCGCTGCAGGCGCCGAGCACCCAGACCTTCTACTACGTGCCGGGGCACGGGCCGCTCGTCGCCATCGACGAGGAGAGCGGCACCGGCCTGAGCGTCCGGTGGACCGGCCAGGACGCCGACAGCGACATCAACTTCTTCCTCGCGCTGGCCTCGGCCGGCTCGGTGGAGGAGGCGCGCGCGGCGCTCGAGAACGTCACCACCGTCGGCCAGAACTTCGTGGTGATCGATCGCGACGGCCACATCGGCTGGTTCCCGTACAACCGGCTGCCGACGAGGCCGTGGGCGTCGGCCGAGCTGCCGCCCTGGCTGCCGCTGCCGGGCGACGGCAGCGCCGAGTGGGGCGAGCCGATCCCGTACAGCGAGCTGCCGCAGGCGATGGATCCGCCGGCCGGCTTCATCGCGACCGCCAACAACGACATGACCGGCGCGCTGGCCGACGGCGACCCGACCGACGACGGCTACCCCTTCATGCAGAGCTTCGTCGACATCGGCTACCGCCACCAGCGCATCGTCGATCTGCTCGACGCGACGGAGCAGCACGACCTGGCCAGCATGCAGGCGATCCAGGCGGACGTGCGCTCGCTGGTCGGCGAGGCGGTCGCGCCGGAGGTGGTCGAGGCGCTGGATGGCGAGGAGCTCGAGCCGGCCGGGCAGGCGGTGGTGGACGCGCTGGCGGCGTGGGACTACCAGTGCCCGACCGGGCTCGCCGCCAGCGATCCGGACGCGCCGCCGGCGGAGGACGCCGCCGAGCTGGCGTCGGCGCGCGGCTGCGCCGCGTTCCACGTGCTCTGGCCGCACCTGCGCGAGCTCACCTTCGGCGACGAGCTGGACGCGGCGGATGTCGACGAGCAGCCGCTGCCGTCGGCGCTGGTCTTCGCGCTGACCGCGCCGGGTGAGCTGAGCCGGACCTACTGGGACGACGTGTCGACCTAGGGGCAGACCGAGTCGCGCCTCCACATCCTGGTCGCCGCCGCGAACGCCGCCGGCGCCGAGCTGGCCGAGGAGCTGGGCGAGGACCCGGCCGGCTGGCTGTGGGGTCGGCTGCACACGGTGACCCTGCGCGCCGACCTGTTCGACGCCGCCGGCGTCACCCGGTACAACAGCGACACCTTCGTCACCGACGGCGGCCTGTTCACGGTCGACGTCGCCCACCCGAGCGACGACTCGCGCGGCCGCTACGACGTGCGCCACGGCGCCTCCATGCGCCTGGCCTGCCGGGCCGACGGCGACGGCGTGGCCTGCACCATCGAGCTGCCCGGCGGCCAGCGGCACCAGCGCGACAGCCGCTTCTACAACAGCATGCTGCCGGGCTGGCTGGCCAACGCCCCGGTGCCGCTCACCTTCTCGATCGACGAGGCCGCCGCCGGCGCGGCCGAGACGCTGGTGGTGACCGGCGAGTAGCGGCGGGGCGGCGCGCGCGGCGCCGGCCTCCCCGGCGGGGCCCCCGCACGCCCTCACGTGGGCGCTGGTGCGCGGTCAGAACGACAGCTCGACGCCGAGGGTCAAGGCGCCCGGGTCGGCCTCGCTCGCGCTGAACGAGCGCTGGTAGCGGATCTCGACCGGGATCCGGCGGCCGAACCTGACGGCGGCGCTGACCCCGACGCCGACGGTGTCGCCGTCGACCAGGACCGGGCCGGCGCCGGCGAGGAGGCGCAGGGCGCCGCGCCACAGGGTGGCCCCGCCTGCCTCGAGGAGGAGGCCGGCCAGCGGTAGCCGAGCGCCGTCGCCGGCGGCGGCGAGCATGCCCAGGCGCGCGCCGAGCGAGAAGCGGCCGGTCAGCGCGCGGTCGACGCGCAGGTGCAGCGAGCCGACCAGGGCGTCGTCCGGGCCGGCGCGCCGGAGATCGCCGACGCCGAGGCCGATCGCGAACCGCCACGGGGCGGCGCCGGTCGCGGCGATCTCGAGCGCGCTCTCGGTCGTGATCTCGTGGCCGGTCGCGGCGGGCGCGCCGGCGGCGACGTCGCGCGACGGCGCGGCGCGCTCGCGCTCCTCGGCGGCGCCCGACGACGCGTCGTCGAGCGACGTGCCGGCGCTGGCGGCGCCGTCCGGCCCCGGCTCCCTCCCCTGCACCCCGTCCGGCAGATCGACCGGCACCACGTACACCCGCGGCGCGCCGCCGCCCGGCCGCGGCGTCCGGTCGAGGGCGACCAGCGAGGTGTAGGCGGTCACCAGTCGGTGGCGCACGCCGAGCTCGGTGATGGCGCGCTCGCGGGCCGGGTCGGGCGAGAGCGCCTGCTCGAGCGCGAGCGAGGCGATCTTGCGGCGCGCCCACAGCCGCGGCAGCGCCTCGTGATCGGCCGGCGCGGCGGTGATGGCGACAGGCACCGCGTACTCGACGGCGCGGCCGCCGAGCCGGCCGCGCAGGGTGATCCGCCCGGCGCCGGCGCGGGCGAACCGCCCGACCAGCGAGATCGGGTGGCCGGCGAACAGATCGCCCGGGCGGCGCGGCCACACCTCCGACACCTTCAGGTCGCCCCAGTCGATCTCGATGTCGGTGACGATCGGCGCGCGCAGCCGGCGGTGCAGCGCGGCGACCACCTCGGCCGCGTCGTCGGCCGGCAGCACGACCTCGGCGGCGCCGCGGCCGACCTCGGCCAGCCGGAACAGGAGCGATCGGTTGACCGACGAGCCGACGCCGAGGGCGAACAGCCGCTCGCGCTCGCCGAGCGCGCCGGCGACCGCGGCGAGGAGCGCGCGATCCTCGCCGGTCAGGCCGTCGCTGACCAGCCACACGATCCGCAGGCGGCCGGGCGGCGGCGCGCCGGTCAGGGCGAGGTCGAGCGCGGCGCCGAGCTCGCTGCCGCCGCCGGCCGGGGCGGCGGCCACCGCCTCGAGGGCGCGCCGGCGCGCCGCGGCGGTCGCGCGCACCGGTTGCTCGCCGAGCTCGCGCGCCCCGCCGGCGAGGCCGATCACGCGGAAGGTGTCGCGCCGGTCGAGCCCGGCCAGCGCGGCGCGCGCCGCGGCCAGCGCGACCTCGCGCGGCCGGCCCTCCATCGATCCGGACAGGTCCATGACCAGCACCAGCTCGCGCGGGGTGATCGCGGCGCGCCGCGGCGAGGCGGGCGGCTCCACCATGAGCGCGAAGGTGCCGCCGGGGCCGCCCGGGTCGCGGCGCGCCAGCACCGTGGCGACCGGCGCGCGGCCGGCCAGCCGGTAGCGCAGGACGAAGTCGCGGTTGGGGATGCGGTCGCGCCCGACCAGCGACACGCGCACGGAGGTCCCCTTGCCGTCGCGGGCGACGGCGATCTCGTGGGTCGGGCTGTCGAGGGTGCGGATCGGCGCGCCGGGGTCGATCGTCACCTCGAGGGTGACGTTGCGGCCGCTGCGCTGACCGGGCGGCAGCGCCGGCGGTGTGATGCGCGAGGCGTCCGGCACCCGATCGGTGTCCGGCGCGGTGCCGCGGCCGTCCGGCGGCGTGCCGTCCGGCTGGCCCGGGATGTAGCGCGGCCCGACCACCATCGGGTAGACGAACTCGAAGGCGCGGTCGCGGTAGTCGAGCGCCAGGTCGTAGACGATCTCGACGTGGACGGTCTCGCCCGGCGGGATGTGGGTGACCGACTGGGTGAAGACGTTCGGCCGCTCCTGCTCGAGGAGCGCGGCGGTGCGGCGGTCGCGGCGGGCGCGGGCGAAGCGGGCGGCGGCCTCGGCGCGCGGCATCACCCGGGTGGTGATGGTGCGATCGCCGATGGTGACGACGAGCTGGCTCACCGCGGCCGCGCGCGGCAGCGGGAAGACGTAGATCGCCTCGAGCGGGCGCTTGAAGGGGTTGTTGAACGCCTGGCGGACGCGGACCTGGGCGGCCAGGCCGAGCACGTGGGCGCTGACCGCGGTGGTGCGCGCCGGCAGGGAGCGATCGGGAGCGCCGCCGTCGCCCGGGATGACGAGCGAGCCGGCGCCGGGGCCGGCCGGCGCCGTGGCGGCCGCGGCCGCCGCCGGGCGCGCCGCCAGCGCGAGGCCGAGTCCACAGATCACGAGGGCCGATCGGCGCACGATCGGGTTGTAACGCGCGGGGCGCGTCATCCGGTCTGGCGGCCCCTCACTTCTTCCTGACGTGGGCCTCGGGGGAGCCCCGGCGCCCCCTTGGACAGCCGGGTCGCGCGAGGCCGCAGGCGGCGGCGACGTCGTCGCGGTAGGCGAGCCAGGCGGCCAGGGAGCGCTCCATGCCGTCCACCACCGCGGGGCGCGCGGCGGCGCCCACGTGATCGAGGATGACCTTCCACGCCGCCTGGCGGTGGCTGCCCTCCACCTGCCGGTGCGCCCGGGTCAGCGCGAGGTGCTCCACCGGCAGGCCGTAGTGGCGGACCAGCGGGTGCTCCTCGAGCGGCGCCTCCGGCCGGCGCGCGGCGCCCTCCTCCAGCTCGCCGCGCTCGTACGCGGTGCCCTCGATGAAGATCGTGCTCACCGCCGCGCTCACCTCCCAGCCGCTCCGCCGGGTGAGCTCGTCGATGAGCTCGCGATAGCGCGCCGCCGCCGGCAACAGCTCGACCCGGTCGAAGCGGCCGAGATCCATGCCGAGCCCGCGCGGGTACTCGAGGACCAGCTCCGGGTGCGGACGCCCCGCCACCAGGCCGCCGGTCTCTTCCTCGTAGACGTGCTCGACCAGCTCTCGCCGCACCTCCGGGAACGGGCACTGCACGTACGCCCAGCCGACCATCACCGGGAAGTCCCGCACGTAGGTCGCGTACTCCTGCTCGAAGTGCACGTGGAGCCGCTCGCGCGGAACCTTCCCCGAGGTGAACAGCGGCCAGGCCCAGTGCTCCTTGCGCTCCATGATGGCGAGCAGGGCCTCCCGGAAGGCGTCGCGATCCATCTTCTCGCGAGCTTAACACGCGCCATTCAGGTGCGCCCGGCGCCCAGCGAGCGCGCGCTCGCCGAGCGCCGCCGCCGCGAGGGGCGTGAACCGGGATCGCGGGGCGGGCCCGGCCACCCGCGATCGATCCCTGTACACTTCCGCGCGTGCCGCGCGGGTACCGCCAGATCGATCACACCGCGGATCTCGCGCTCGAGGTGTGGGCGGAGAGCGAGGAGGAGCTGCTCGCGGCCGGCGCACAGGCGTTGACCGAGATCATGACCGAGGGCGCCCGGATCGAGCCGCGCTCCGAGCGCGACGTCGCCATCGACGGCATCGACGCCGCCGACCGCCTGGTGCAGTGGCTGAACGAGATCGTGGTGGCGGCGGTGGTGGACGGCTTCTTGTTCCACTCGGCGGCCATTCAGCTCGAGCCGCCCGGCCGCCTGCGCGCCCGCGTCCGCGGCGAGCCGGACGCCGGCGCCCGGGTCGTCGCCGAGCTGAAGAGCGCCACCTACCACGACCTCGAGCTCGGCCGCGCCGGCGACACCTGGCGCGCCCGCGTGGTGATCGACGTCTAGAGGGAAAAAGATGCCGATCGAGCTGGAGCACATCGACGAGTACCGCCACCGGATCCCGCAGCGCGGCGCCATGCGGGTGCCGGGGCTCATCTACGCCTCGGGCGAGCTCCTCGCCGACATCCGCGAGGACCGCAGCCCCGAGCAGGTGGTCAACGTCGCCACCCTGCCCGGTATCCTCGGCCACTCGATCGCGATGCCGGACATCCACTGGGGCTACGGCTTCCCGATCGGCGGGGTCGCCGCCTTCGATCCGGACGAGGGGGTGCTCTCGCCCGGCGGGGTCGGCTACGACATCAACTGCGGGGTGCGCCTCCTGCGCAGCCGGCTCGACCGGCGCGAGCTCGACGGCCGCCTGGCCGACCTCGCGAGCGCCCTGCACCGCGCGATCCCGTCCGGCGTCGGCTCGACCAGCCGCCGCGCGCTCAGCGCCGCCGAGCTGCGCCGGGTCCTGGTCCGCGGCGCCCGCTGGGCGGTCGAGCAGGGCCACGGCAGCGCCGAGGACCTCGCCCACGCCGAGGAGGGCGGCTGCATCGACGGCGCCGATCCGGATCAGGTGTCGCCGCGGGCGCAGGAGCGCGGCCGGCCGCAGCTCGGCTCGCTCGGCTCCGGCAACCACTTCTGCGAGCTCGGCGCGGTGGACGAGATCTACGACGCCGAGGCGGCGCGCGCCTTCGGCCTGGCCGAGGGGATGGTCACCGTGCTCATCCACTCCGGCAGCCGCGGCCTCGGCTACCAGGTGTGCGACGACTCGCTGCGCACCATGCTGCGGGCGGCCGACCGCTACCGCATCGCGCTTCCGGACCGGCAGCTCGCCGCGGCGCCGCTCACCTCCGACGAGGCGCGCCGCTACCTCGCCGCCATGGCCTGCGCCATCAACTACGCGTTCGCCAACCGGCAGATGATGACCGACGCCGTGCGCCGCGCCATGGAGCGCTTCACCGGCCGGGCCGACCTCGGCCTCGAGCTGGTCTACGACGTCTGCCACAACATCGCCAAGTGGGAGCGCCACAGCGTGAACGGCGACCAGCGGACCGTGTGCGTGCACCGCAAGGGGGCGACCCGCGCCTTCGGGCCGGGCCACCCGGACGTGCCGGAGGACTACCGCGCGGTCGGCCAGCCGGTGCTGGTACCGGGCGACATGGGCCGCTACAGCTACGTGCTGCGCGGCACCGAGCAGGCGATGCGCGAGACCTGGGGCTCGAGCTGCCACGGCGCCGGCCGGCGGATGTCGCGGGCGCAGGCCCGGCGCAGCGCGCGCGGGCGGCCGATCTTCCGCGAGCTCGAGGAGCGCGGCATCTTCGTGCGGTCGGACAGCGCCGGCACCGTGGCGGAGGAGATACCGGAGGCGTACAAGGACGTGGCAGAGGTGATCGACGTGATGGACGGCGCCGGCATCGCGCGCAAGGTGGCGCGGCTCGTCCCGCTGGCGGTGGTGAAGGGCTGATGCAGGGCGTCCACGACATCATCGTGGTGAGCGACCTCCACCTCGGGCGGGGCAAGAACCCGGAGACCGGCCGGTTCGACCGGCTGGAGGCGTTCTTCTACGACGAGGACTTTCACCACTTCTGCTCGCACCTGGTGCACGACGCGCGCGAGCGCGGCATCGAGCTCAAGCTGGTGCTCAACGGCGACACCTTCGACCTCCTGCGCTTCGAGCCGGACGCCGACGCCCGCAGCGGCGACCGGCCGCGCTACGCCCCGGCGCTCACCCCGCCGCGCGCGGCCGACATGGTCCGCCGCATCCTCGAGGGTCACCCGCTGTTCGTCCGCGGGCTGGCCGAGGTGCTGGAGGCGGGCCACCGGCTGGTCCTGATCGCCGGCAACCACGACGCCGAGCTGCAGTGGGAGGTGGTGCAGGAAGAGGTCCGCCGCGCGCTCCTGGCCGAGGTGGCGCGCCAGGCCGGCGGCTCGGCGGTGGCGGTCGCCGAGGCGAGCGCGCGGCTCACCTTCGAGGGCTGGTTCCACCACGAGCCGGGCCGCATCTGGATCGAGCACGGCTGCCAGTACGACCCGGAGAACGCGTTCCGCTACCAGCTCCGGCGCCGCTTCGCCGACCTGCCGGAGGAGGTGCTCGAGGCGGAGGTGGACCTGCCGCTCGGCACCTTCTTCCAGCGCTACCTGTACAACTCGTTCGGCAGCATCACCTTCATCGTGCCGACCTCGCGGTCGAACTTCCGCTACTTCCGCTGGCTGGTGCTCAACCGCCCGCGC
>Ga0079224_100012215_pt1 | contig 11874 bp, 10 predicted proteins | sample Stecom2015_FD_80414 | JGI IMG/M metagenome (GOLD analysis project Ga0079224, IMG submission 80414) | Agricultural soil microbial communities from Utah to study Nitrogen management - Steer compost 2015 | ecosystem: Environmental > Terrestrial > Soil > Agricultural land | place: USA: Utah...
CGCTGCGCGCTGAAGCCGATCAGGATGCCGCCGAGCAGCGAGAGCCCCATCGTGAGCCCGAGACCCCAGACGGAAGCGCGCCCAAAGACCGCGTCGATCTGTCGGAGCTCGCGGATGTCGCGTCCGACGAGCAGGCGGAAGCCGGGGCCGACGCCGAGCACGAGCGCGCGCACCGGCGTGTAGTGTCCGCTTCCGTCGCGTTTCAGGAAGTCGACCCATTCGCCGCGCCGATCGAGCTCTTCGGGCCAGTACGGCACGTTGCCCGCGATCGGCCTGAGCGCCGCGTCGGCCAGCAGGTAGACGGAGCGTCCCTCCGTGTCGCGCCGCACGCGCTCGTCGATGACGTTCGCGAGCCCGACGAGCCCCCGCCGCTCGGCCTGCTCGGCGAGGCCGCGGATCTCCGCCTCGATGATCTCTTCGGTTTGCCGTTCCAGGTATCCGAACGTCGACCAGTAGATGAACGTGAAGAGCGCGAGCACGGACGCGCCGAAGAGCGCCATGTAGACGAGCGTGAGCTGGAAGACCGTCGTGCGAAACAGCGCCGGAAGCCGCATGACATGCCGGCTCAGGGCCGCGTGTCGAGCCGGTAGCCGGCGCCGCGGACCGTGTGCAGGAGCGGCGTCGCGAAGTCGCGGTCGATCTTCGCGCGCAGGCGGCTGATGTGCACGTCGATCACGTTCGTCTGCGGATCGAAGTGGTAGTCCCAGACGCCTTCGAGCAGCATCGTGCGGGTCACGACCTGACCCGCGTGGCGCATCAGGAACTCGAGCAGCTGGAACTCGCGCGGCTGCAGGTCGATCTTGCGGTCGCCGCGATAGACCTCGCGCCGCAAGAGATCCATGCGCAGGTCGCCGACCTCGAGCACGGTCGGCGGCGCCGCTCCGGCCGATGCCGAGCGGCGGATCAGCGCCTCGAGCCGCGCGTGAAGCTCGCTGAACGCGAACGGTTTGACGAGGTAGTCGTCGCCGCCCGCCTTCAGACCCTCGACGCGGTCATCGACCTCGCCGAGCGCGCTCAGCACGAGCGCGGGGGTGCGATTGTTCGACGCGCGCAGCGTGCGGATCACGCTCAGTCCGTCGACGGCGGGCAGCATGCGATCGACGATTAGCGCGTCGTAGTTTTCGGTCGCGGCGAGAAACAGGCCGTCCCGGCCGTTGTCGGCGTGATCGACGTTCCAGCCCGCCTCGGTCAGGCCTTTGCGGATGAACGCGGCGACGTCCTTGTCGTCCTCGATGATCAGAATGCGCACGTTGCAGCGGGCCTCGCGCGGCGATCGGAGGCCGGCGCCGGATCGCTCCGGCGCCTGGCGACGCTACGATGTCGCCTTCAATGCCTTCGCGTCGTCGCGGCTCAATTCGTAGATTCGCCGGATAGGGTAGCGGAATCCGTCGACCTCGACGGAATCGAACCGCGCGTGAATCCGGCTGCCGAACGACGTCACGCCGATGCTCACGGCGAACTTGAGCTCCGGGCTCGGCATGAACAGCTCGACGAGATAGGGCTGGAACGGCGTCGCCCAGATGATCAGCCTGTCGTCGTCGACGACGCTCCAGCTGTGCAGTCGGCCGAATGCCGGGATGCTGTCCACCGGCACGAGGCTCGCGAGCCGTGCATCGCCGTGCTCCGGCGCGGCATCGATCTCGATCTCGGCGGCCGCGTCGGCTGCCGCGGCGGACGCGCCGGGCAGGCCCGCGGCGAAGGCCGTCGAGGCCAATAACGCGGCCAGCCACCTGGCCCGCGGAACTCGATTCGTCGTAGCTCTCATGACCAATCTCCTCAGCGCGCCAATCGACTCGTGAACGCAGGAAATGTTCCGTGACGGTAGTGAGTGCGAGCTGAACGGCGCATTAACGATCCGTAAGGAAACCCGAGGTTATCGAACCGGGGCGGAGCCCTTGGCCTCCGGGCTCCGACCCCAATCTGCACTCATCTGCATTACGAATCCGTAGGGAAATTGTGAGGAGGATGTAAGGCGCGCGTGACTACGGTGCACGGCAGTGAGCCGATCGGCTCGAACGATTCGAGGAGGTCACGCGATGAGTGAGTCGAACACCAGAAAGCGCTTGCGCGCGTTGCCGCTCACGGCCGCAGTCGCCGCCGCGCTCGGCGGCGCCGCCGTGCTCGAGCTCGGTGCACCGCCGTTCGGTGCCGCGCTCGCACAGGAAGAGTCTGCCCGACCGCGCTTCGAGGCGCCGTCGTTCGCGGACGTCGTCGAGCGCGCAAGCCCTGCCGTCGTGAACATCTCGGTCACGAAAGTGATGGGGCCGACGCCGACGACGGGATGGCGCGAGGCGTGGCCGCGCGACGTGCCGCGGAGCCCCCTCGACGAGTTCTTCGGACGCTTCTTCGAGGTGCCGGGCGTTCCGCGCCGCGCGGCCGGTGCCGGCTCGGGCTTCATCGTCGATCCCGACGGCTACATCGTGACGAACCACCATGTCGTCAGCGACGCGGAGGAGATCGTCGTGACGCTCGCCGACGGCCGGCAGCTCGACGCGCGCGTCGTCGGAGACGACCCGCAAATGGATCTCGCGCTGCTCGAGGTCGACGCGGGCGAGCCGTTGCCGTACGTCCGCTTCGGCGATTCCGACGCCGTGCGCGTCGGCGACTGGGTGCTCGCGATCGGCAATCCGTTCGGGCTCGGCGGCTCGGCTTCGGCCGGCATCGTCTCCGCGCGCGGCCGCGACATCCGCTCCGGGCCCTACGACGACTATCTGCAGATCGATGCGCCGATCAACCAGGGCAACTCCGGCGGCCCGGTGTTCAACGCCGCGGGCGAAGTGATCGGCGTCAGCACGGCGATCGTCTCGCCGAACGGCGGCAGCGTCGGCATCGGTTTCGCGATTCCGTCGAATCACGTGACGGCCGTCGTCGAGCAGCTGAAGGAGTCCGGCAGCGTCGCACGCGGCTGGCTCGGCGTGTCGCTGCAGGATCTCGACGCGTCGCTCGCGGCGTCGCTCGGCGTCGATGCGACGAAGGGCGCACTCGTCGCCGAGGTCGTGTCGGGAAGTCCCGCCGAGGATGCGGGCTTCGAGGTCGGCGACGTCGTGACTCGCTTCGACGGCGAGGACATCGACTCGGTGCGCGACCTGACGTTCACCGTCGCGCGGCACCGGCCGGGAAAGTCCGTGACGGTCGAGGTGATCCGCGACGGTCGGCGACGCGAGCTCGAGGTCGAGCTCGGCGACCGCGCGAGCGCGACTGCGATGCCGTCGTCGGGCTCGCGGGCGCCGCTGCGTCCCGGTGCGCGAGCCGGCGACGCGGCGCTCGGCGGCATGAGGCTCGCGCCGCTGACCGACCGCGACCGCACGCGTCTCGGTCTGCCGCGGGACGTCGACGGCGTGCTGATCGTTGACGTGCGGCCCGGGAGCGCCGCCGCGCGCGAAGGCTTGCGCAGCGGCGACGTGATCGTATCCGTGAACCGGCAGCGCGTGGATTCGGTCGACGACGTGACCGCGGCACTCGATGCCGCGCGGCGCAGGAACGGCCGCGCGCTGCTGCTCGTGCGACGGGGCAGCGGACAGCACTTCGTCGCGCTCGACTTCTCCTGATCCGCAACGGAGCCCGGCGCATCCGCCGGGCTCCGCGATCGCGCCCGTTCGCGCGCGCCGGCCGATGAGCCCAATGCGCCTTGTACCCCGCTTCCCGGGCGGTCGATAATGCAGCCCGCCCGGGGGGTGTCGGGGTGTCATGCTCGTCAAGCTGCTCAAGGATCCACTGCTCCATTTTCTCGTGCTCGGCGCGGCGCTCTTCGCGATCTCGGCGTCGCGCGGCGGCGATGACGAGGCGCCCGACCGGATCGTGATCGACGAGCTCGTCGTCGAGCGCGTCGCTGCGGCAGCCGAGCGTCTCTACGGGCGCGAACCGACTCGCGCCGAGCTCGAAGCGCTGCTCGAGCCGACGATTCGTGACGAGGTCTTCTACCGCGAGGCGCTCGCGCTCGGCCTCGACGTCGATGACGACGAGGTGCGTCGGCGGCTGATCGAGAAGATGCAGTACCTGACGCAGGACCTCGCGGATCCGGAGCCGCCTTCGGAGGACGAGCTCCGCACGTTCTTCGAGCAGGATCCGTCGCGCTTCGCGCTGCCCGCCGCCGTGACGTTCGAGCAGGTGTTCTTCAGTCCGCAGATGCGCGGCGACGCGCTCGAGCAGGACGTCGAGAACGCGCGGCGCGCGCTCGAGGAGGGTGCCGACCCGCTCGAGGTCGGAGACCGCACGCCGCTCTCGCTGCGCTTCGAAGCAGCCGGACGCGAACGCATCGAAGTGCTGTTCGGCGAGACGATGACCGAGGCGCTCTTCTCGACCGAACCGGGCGGCTGGGTCGGCCCGTACCGCTCCGATTTCGGCCTGCATCTCGTGCGCGTGCTCGAGCAAAGGCCGGTCACGCCGCGCTCGTTCGACGAAGCGCGCGACGACGTCCGCGAGGTCTACGCGGCCGAGCGGCGCGCGGCGCGCAACGAGGAAGAGTACGCGCGAATGAGGGCCCGCTACGACGTCGTGATCGAGTGGCCCGAAGACGGAGCCGCACGTTGAGCTGCGCGAAGCGGCTCCTGATTCTCGCGCTGTCGCTGCTCGCGCTGCCCGCGCTCGCACACCGCCTGAGCCCTGCCTACCTGGGTCTCACCGAGACGTCGCCCGGCGTCTACGACGTCGAGTGGAAGGTGTCGATACCGGGCGGCCTCGCGGACGTGCTCGCGCCGCAAATCCCGGAAGGCTGCCGCGTCGAAGGCAATGTCCGCACGTATCTCGTCTCGGACGCGCGGCTGCAGCACGGCGTGATCGCCTGCGACGGCGACCTCGCCGGCCGCGAGGTCGCGATCGACGGCTTGCGGGCCACCGACACGGACGTGCTGGTCCGCATAGCGTTCTTGGACGGCTCGTCGTTCACGCATCGGCTCGTGCCGTGGGCGCCTGCGGTGACGGTGCCCGAGCGGGCCGGCACGGGCGCCGTGATCGCGACGTATCTCGTGCTCGGCATCGAGCACATCCTCCTCGGCATCGATCATCTCTTGTTCGTGCTCGCGCTGCTTCTGATCGTGCGAGGCATCGGGCGGCTCGTCGCGACGATCACCGCGTTCACGGTCGCGCACAGCATCACGCTCGGTGCCGCGACGCTCGGGCTTGCGAACGTGCCGTCCGCGCCGGTCGAGGCGACGATCGCGTTGAGCATCCTGTTTCTCGCGACGGAGCTTGCGCGGCGCGGTCCGGCGGACGCGGGTGCTCCGGAAGACCTGACGACGCGCTTCCCGTGGCTCGTCGCGTTCTCGTTCGGGCTTCTGCACGGCTTCGGTTTCGCCGGCGCCCTTGCGGAGGTCGGGCTGCCGCAGCACGCGATTCCGGTCGCGCTCCTTTTCTTCAACGTCGGCGTCGAGCTCGGACAGCTCGTATTCGTCGCCGCCGTGCTCGCGCTCGGCTGGGCATGGCGGCGTGCCGCGCTGCCCGTGCCCGCGGCGTGGGCGCGCGCGACCGCCTACGTCATCGGCACGATCTCCGCCTTCTGGGCGATCGAGCGGACGGCCGCAGTCTTCTGATACGACGAGGTCCGGAACGGGGGGGAGATGGACACGTTCACGGCGCTGATCGGCAGCATCAACGGCATCGTCTGGCACGACTACGCGCTCTTGACGCTGCTCGGCGTCGGCATCCTGTTCACGCTGTGGAGCGGCTTCGGTCAGTACCGTGCGCTGACGCACGGCGTCGCGGTCGTGCGCGGCAAGTACGACGACACGTCCGATCCCGGCGCGATCAATCACTTCCAGGCGCTGTCGACCGCGCTCTCCGCGACCGTCGGCCTTGGCAACATCGCGGGCGTCGCGATCGCGATCTCGCTCGGCGGTCCGGGCGCGCTGTTCTGGATGTGGGTCGTCGGCGCGGTCGGCATGGCGCTCAAGATGACCGAGGTCACGCAGGCGATGCTGTTCCGCGATACGTCGGACCCGCAGGACCCGCACGGCGGCCCGATGTACGTCGTGCGGCGCGGGCTCGCCGCGTTGAGCCCGAAGCTCGCGCCGGTCGGCGTCGTCGTCGGGGGCATTTTCTGCGTGACGCTCCTCGTCTCGACGGTGACCGGCGGCAACATGTTCCAGGCGTGGAATGTCGCCGACATCTCGTACACGTACTTCGGCGTGCCGCACTGGATCAGCGGGCTCGTGCTGACGCTCGCTGTCGGCGCCGTCATCGTAGGCGGCATCCGCCGCATCGGCGAGGTCGCGAGCCGCATCGTGCCGTTCATGTGCGGCGTGTACGTGCTCGCGGCGCTTTACGTCGTGCTCGCGAACCTCGGCGATGTCCCCGCGATGTTCGCGCTGATTTTCACGGAGGCATTCTCGCCGTCCGAGGGGGTCGGCGCGTTCATCGGCGGCACGGCCGGCTACGGCTTCCTGAAGGGCATGCAGCGCGCGCTCTTCTCGAACGAAGCAGGGCAGGGGTCCGCACCGATCGCGCACGCCGCCGCGAAGACCGACGAGCCGGTCCGCGAGGGCGTCGTCGCGGGGCTCGAGCCGTTCATCGACACGCTCGTCGTCTGCACGATGACCGGTCTCGTGATTCTCCTGAGCGGCGCGTGGAACCGCGATCCGGCGCTCGTCTACGACACGGCGCCGCGGATCGAGCGGGTCGTCGCGAACGGCGGTCCGGTGCTCGATGCGCGGGGCCGGCAGGAGTGGCAGATCACGCCGGTGCGGGTTCGCGTCGCGGACGCCGTCGAGGCCGAGGCCCAGATGCGCGAGGGCAATGTCGTCTTCGTCGTGATCGAGGCGGGCGTCAACCCCGAGACCGGCGGGACCCGGCATCGCGTGTACGGCACGTTGGCCGGCAGCGACGCGGTCGGCTGGAGCGCGATCTTCGACACGTTCGCGCTGCCGGCCGGCGATACGCCCAGGGTCGCCGTCGATGGCGTTTACTTCGATCTGAAGGGCGCAACGCTGACCGCGAAGGCTTTCGATCGCGTGCTGCCCGGGCTCGGTATCTGGGTAGTGCCCGTCGCGGTGTGGCTCTTCGCGTTCTCGACGATCATCTCGTGGAGCTACTACGGCGAGCAGGGCATCGTCTATCTCTTGGGCCGGCGCGCGGTGATGCCGTACCGCGTCGTCTATTGCTTCCTGATCATCGTATCGGTCGAGCTCGTGCGCACGCAGGATCAGCTCGATCTGTTCTCGACGTTCGGCACCGGCGTGATGCTCTGGGCGAACATCCCGATCATGCTGATCTTCGGCAGCACGGCGATGCGTGCCTATCACGACTACTTCAGGCGTTTCCGGAGCGGCGAGATGGTGCCGGCGCATGCCGCGCCGCGGCTAGGCGACGTCGTGTCCGGGCGGGACGTGCGCTGAGCGTCGTGTCGGACACCTTTTTCGTACGAAAAAGGTGCCTGACGCATTCCGTGCGCCGTTCGGCGTTTATAAAGCGCCGAAGATCGGCTAACGTGATGCGCGCTCGACAATCCGTTCTGCGTTGAAATGCCCGAATCATTGCACCGAGCCGCTAACGAACAGCACGATCAGATTCGAGAGCAGGCCGCGAAAATTCTCGCGAGCGGCGCTCTCGGACGGTCGCGCTCGTATGCGCGGCTGCTCGAGTTCCTCGTCGATTGCACGCTCGAGGGGCGCACGCCGAAGGAGCACGAGATCGCGACGAGCGTGTTCAACCGCGGGCCCGACTTCGATCCCGGGCAGGATTCGATGGTGCGTGTCTACGCGCATCATTTGCGGCAGAAGCTCGACAACTACTACTCGACGACGGGCCGCGGCGAGGCCGTCAGGATCGTCGTTCCGAAGGGCGAGTATCGTGTCGCGCTCGCGCCGCTCGAGGCGGAGCAGGGGACGGATGAGCAGCAGGCGAGCGAGCCCGCGCGCGCACGGATCGCGTCATGGGCCGTCGCGGCGATCGCGGCGGCCGCAGCCGCAGTGGGGATCGGCCTCGGCTGGTGGCTCGCGCAGGACAGGAGCCCCCCGACTCCGATCGAGGCGGTCGCGGCCTCGGAGATCTGGACGCCGATCCTCGCCGACGATACGCCGACGCTGATCGTCGTCGGCGACTACTACATTTTCGGCGAGCTCGACGAGGTCGGGAACGTCGACCGGCTGATCCGCAACTTCTCGATCAACTCGAGCAAGGACCTCGACGACTACCTGATGTTCGACCCGAATCCGGGACGCTACATCGACCTCGATTTGACCTATCTGCCGCGCAGCACGGCGTTCGCGCTCAGAGACCTGCTGCGCGTGCTGTACACGTCCGACAAGCACGTCGGGATCGCGTCGATGTCGGACCTGAACGCGGCGGACATCCGCGAGAACCACATCGTCTACGTCGGCTACATCAGCGCGCTCGACAAGCTCTACGACTTCATGTTCGACGGCTCGGGCCTCACCGTCGGTGAGACGTTCGACGAGGTCATCGAGCGCGAGTCCGGGAAGCTCTACGTGAGCGGCGGCGGCATGCCGTCGGCGTCGCGTAATTACCGCGACTACGGTCTGTTCGCGACGTTCCCGGGACCGGGCGGCAATCAGTTCATGGTCGTCGCCGGCACACGCGACGCCGGGCTGATGCAGACGGCGTATGCGCTCGCGAACCTCCGCCACGTCAGAGCGCTCGAGGAGGCGGCGCCCGAGAGGGCGCCCGGGGCACCGCTCTCGTTCGAGGTGCTCTACGAGGTCTCGGGGCTCGACCGCACGAATCTCGACGCGGTCATCGTCTACGCCGCTGCGCGCTAAGCGGACGGCGCGCCGGGCAATCGCTCAGCCTTTACGTTGCGTGAAGCTCGTGCGCGTCGTCGGCGCGCGCCGGAAGGTGGATTTCGGCCAGCATGCAGCGGACGCTGCCGCCGCCGTACGTCTCGATCGTGTCGACGGCGACCGGCACGAGAGCGCCGTGCTCGGCGAGCGCGGCGCGCTGCGCGCCGGAGAGCGAATCGGCGGCGCGCCGCGAGAGCGCGATCACGGGGCCGTCCCGCCCGCGGAGCTCGAGCAGGTTCCCGGCGAACGCATGGAGCTCCCGGTAACCGATCTCGATCACGCGCTTGCCGACGTCGCGGAGCGCGCCGAGCACGCGGGCGCGTGCGTCCGAGTCGCGGATCGCGTCGGCGCAGACGAGCGCGAAGCCCGTCCCGACGGACATCATCACGTTCGTGTGATAGATCGGGTGGCCGTCGCGGTCGAGCGCATCGAACAGCACGGGCTCGTAGCCTAGACGCCCGCAGAACATCCGGACCGCGTCTGGCGACGTCCGCGCCGACGCGCACGCGAACGCGACGCGCGCGGCCCGGTCGAGCACGAGGCTGCCGGTGCCTTCGAGATAGAGGCCCTGCGCTTCGAGCCCCGTGAGATCGACGATGCTCCGGACCGAGTAGCCGAGGCCGCGCAGCGTCTCGACGACGTCGTCGCGGCGCTCGAGCCGCCGATTCGGCGCGTGCATCGGATAACGCACGAGCGTGCCGTCGGCATGCGTGCTGAACCAGTTGTTCGGGAACACTTCGTCCGGGCAGACGAGCTCGGCCCGCCCGGGAAGGACGTGCACGCGGATTCCGGCGCGCGCGAGCGCCTCGGCGAGCGCATCGAACTCGGCGAGCGCCGCGGCAGCGATTCCCGCGTCGTCGGTCCCCGCACGTGCCGCATCGCTCGTCGCCTGGAAACGGTTCGAAGCGGCCGTTTCGGGGTTCGCGGCGAAGTGCGCGGGCCGGATCATCACCACCGCGCGTGCGGCCTGCGCTTCCGATGCCGGCATGGAACGCGATTCCGACGCGGCCGCGCGGCCGTCGAGTGCGCGATTCCGCGCGGCCGGCGAAGACGGGCCCGACGAGCCCTCGTTCACGTCCCGGCTCCCGCGCTCGGCCGTTCGCGCCGTCCGGCACGGCCGGCATTCGCTTCATCGAACGCGGCTCGCACTTCGCGCGCGAGGATCCTGATGCCGCGGGCAACGGTCTCGTCGTCCTGCGCGTACGAGATCCGGATGCACTCGTCCCGATGCGGCCATGGCTCGTCGAGGCCAGGGAAGAAATAGTGCCCGGACAGCACGAGCACGCCCGCCGCCTTGAGCCGCCGATAGAGCTCGGCGCTCGGGATCGGCAGCCCCGGCAGCCAGAGCCACAGGAAGAACGCGCCCTCGGGCTCGTGCATCCGGAACGGAAGCCCCTCGAGCTCCCGCTCGACGAGCTCACGCGCTCGGAGCGCCTTGTCCCGGTAGTACGGCATGATCGCGCGCGCGCCGAGCGTCAGAATCTCGCCGCTCTCGACCCAGGGTTGCGCGAGGACCGGTCCGACGCTGCCGACGGCGAGGTTCAGCACGGCCGTCATGTTGGTGAGCGCCGCGACGATCTCCGGGTGCGCGACGACGATGCCCGTGCGCACGCCCGGCAGCCCGAGCTTCGACAGGCTCAGGCACAGGATGATGTCCTCGTTCCACAACGGCGTCGCGCGCCCGAACACGATGCTCGGGAACGGCAGGCCGTACGCGCCGTCGATGATCAGCGGCACCTTCGCCGCACGGCAAAGCGATGCGAGCCGCGCGAGCTCGTCGTCCGTCAGCACGTTGCCGGTCGGGTTCGCCGGACGCGAGACGCAGACTGCGCCGATGTCGGTGCCGATCGTGAGACTCGTGAAGTCGACGCGGTACTTGAAGGTATGGTCGGAGCGCTCGTCGATCGCGGGGCGCCGCGACACGATGAGCCCGTCGTCCAGGCCGACGTCGGCGTAGCCCACGTACTCGGGCGTCATCGGCAGCAGCACGCGGCGCAGGCCGCCGTCGCGTGTGCGGCCGGCGAACAGGTTGAACAGAAGGAAGAAGCTTGCCTGGCTGCCCGCGGTCAGCGCGATGTGATCCTCGGTCAGCGCCCAGCCGTACTCGCGTGCGAGAAGACTCGCGAGCGCGCGCCTGAACGGCAGGTCGCCGGCCGGATGCGCGTAGTTCGAGACCATCCGCTCGAGCGCAGCGGGGTCTTCCGCGACCTCGCGCAGCCGGCGCCTGACGAGCGCCTGCACCGCGGGAATCTTCGCCGGGTTGCCGCCGCCGAGGAACGCGACGTCCGCGTCGCCGCCGAGCGCGCGGCCGAGATCGTCCATCAGCTCGAGGGCGCCGGTCGGTCGCGTGAAGCGCTCGCCGAAGACGGAATAGGGGAACCGGGGGCGGCTCATTGCGGATGCATCGGGCTCACGGGCAGGCCGGTCCCCGTCATCGTAACCGAACGGCTCAACGACCGCCGCGCCCGGCCGCCCGTGCGGTGCGCTGCACGTACGTGAGCGGGAGCGCGGTCGTGTCGATCGGCTTGCGCAGCACGAACGACGAATGCACGCCGATCACGCCGTCGATCCGCGTGATCTTGTTCAGAAGGAAATCCTGATACTCCTCCATGTTCGGCACGATGATCTTCAGCTGATAGTCGGCCTCCTGGCCCGTGATCAGGTAGCACTCCTGCACCTCGGGGTAGCGGCGCACGACGCTCTCGAACTGCTCGAAGCGCTCGGGCGTGTGCCGGTCCATTCGGATGTGCAGCAGCACGGTCAGCTCGAGCCCGAGCGCACGCGGCGACAACCGCACGACGCGCTCGCGGATCACGCCGGCTTCCTCGAGCTGCTTGATCCGCCGCGAGCACGGCGACGGCGACAAGCCGATCCGATCGGCGATCTCCTGATTGCTGAGTCCGCCGTCCTGCTGCAGCAGGTCGAGGATCTTCAGGTCGTAAGCGTCAAGCCTCACGTTTTCCGGCATGTTATTGCGTCATTTGTTCTATGTGCACTGGAGTGTTGCCCAATTCTGTATATTCTTGCAAGCTTTATCTCGCTTTTCCGCTACTTGTGTAAATTTCTGTCCGCCCCTAGAAGCGGCTGCCGCAGTCGACGTCCAGCCTTCGCCTGGCCGAAAACAATGCTATTGCGCCTCTTC
>Ga0079224_100012216_pt1 | contig 11874 bp, 11 predicted proteins | sample Stecom2015_FD_80414 | JGI IMG/M metagenome (GOLD analysis project Ga0079224, IMG submission 80414) | Agricultural soil microbial communities from Utah to study Nitrogen management - Steer compost 2015 | ecosystem: Environmental > Terrestrial > Soil > Agricultural land | place: USA: Utah...
ACACCCGACACTTCCATCCAGGAAGCGATCGATTGCATGTCCGAGCAGGACATCGGCTCTCTTGTAATCATGGACCATGGCCAACTGGCTGGAATGCTGACCTTCCGGGAAATCATCCGCTATCTGCACACAGCGGGGGGCAATGTTGGGAATTACACGGTGCGAAGCATTATGGATGATGCGCCCGTGAGCGTTTCACCCAACACGGGCTTCGAAGAAGTCCAGCGTCTGATGCTTGAAAAGCACGCCCGGTATATTCCAGTGATGGATGGCCCCACCCTACTAGGCGTCATTTCCTTCTATGACATGGCCGCGGCGATTGTTGCAGCACAAGCTTTCGAGAACACCATGCTCAAAGCGTATATCCGAGACTGGCCCGGAGACCAAAAAGCGGCAGTGTAAGTCTCGGGCCCTTTTGGGGCCCGAATCACTTCAGGCCAGCTCCGCCCAGGCCTTGGACAGGATTTGTGGATCGTTGGCGGCCATCGCTGACGGTTCCGACAGCACTCGACGCCAGCGGCGGGCACCGGAGCGGCCGCTCTGCCAGCCCAGCATCGACTTCACCACCATGCGCAGTGGCACGCCCGCCTTCACCTGCTGTTCAGCATAGCTTTGCATGGTCGCCAGCACAGTGTTGTCCGCCAGGGCCTCATCCATATGCCCCAGGGCAAGCGAAAGCGAAGTCAGCACCCCGGGGTTGTGCCAGGCGGCGCGGCCGAGCATCACACCATGAAAAGTGTCCAAGGCATTCAAGCTCGCAGCTACATCCGCCAGGCCGCCATTCAACACAAACACGGCATCTGGAAAGTCTGTCAAAAGCTGGGCCGCCATATCATAACGAAGCGGCGGAATCTCGCGATTGTCCTTGGGACTTAAGCCCTTCAATACCGCATTGCGGGCATGAACAATGAATACCCGGCAACCAGTGTCATAGATCCGACCCACGAAATCACGGACGAAAGCATAGGAATTGTCGTAATCGAGACCAAGCCGGTGCTTGACCGTCACAGGCACATCGACAGCGTCTTGCATGGCTTTCATGCAATCGGCGACCAGCGCCGGCTCCGCCATGAGACAGGCGCCGAAAGCTCCTTTCTGGACGCGTTCCGACGGACACCCACAGTTCAGATTGATTTCGTCGTAACCCCATTGCTGCCCCAAGCGCGCCGCCTGGGCCAGATCTGCCGGATCACTTCCTCCCAGTTGCAGCGCAACCGGGTGTTCGACAGCGTCGAAATCCAGGTGTCGTGCGACATTACCGTGCAGGAGCGCCCCTGTAGTGATCATTTCGGTGTACAGCCGGGCACGGGGTGCGAGCAGGCGATGGAAGTAACGGCAGTGGCGGTCGGTAACATCAATCATGGGTGCCACACACAGCTGCCAGCCGGAAGAATCAGGGACAGCCGGAGAAGCAGCAAGCGCATGGGCTTCGGTACTGGATGCTAAGGTCATCAGAAAGTCAGTGTAGGAAATGCCCTAAACCGGCTATTTTCGCATGAGTGCGCAAGCTGGACTAAAATTCAGCGGCTCAAGGGCGCCGACCGTCATAGCCGGGCGCCGACAGCGGAACAAAAAGCCGGGGTGGTCTTTGTACGCCCCTCGCCCATATAAGGAAATACACGTATCCATGGCTGTTTTCACCCCCGTCAGCGATGACGACGCCCGCGAACTTCTGCAGCGCTATAACCTCGGGGAACTGGTTTCCCTGCGTGGCATCACGGCAGGGATCGAGAATACCAACTATTTCTTGAATACCACGCGCGGCGAATACGTCCTTACGATATTCGAGGTGTTGACGGCTGAGCAATTGCCCTTCTACATCGAGCTGATGACGCATTTGGCCGAGCGTAAGGTCCCGGTGCCTCATCCGCAGTCCATGCGTGACGGCAGCCGCCTCACCTCCCTGCACGGCAAGCCGTGCACCATTGTCACGCGTCTGACGGGCGGATACGAGCCCGATCCGAGTCCAGCTCACTGTGCTCAAGCAGGGCTGACTTTGGCGCGCATGCACTTGGCCGCCCAGGACTTTGGTATTCGCCAGCCCAATTTACGTGGTTTGCCGTGGTGGCGCGACACTGCTCCTCACGTATTGCCATTTCTAGATGCGGAGCAGGCAGGAATGCTCCGCGAAACACTGGATGAACAGATTGAGTTCGCCGAATCCGCAATCTATCGTACGCTCCCGGCCGGGCCTGCTCACTGCGATTTGTTCCGCGACAACGTGCTTTTCGATGGAACCTATGAAGACCCTCGCATGGGCGGAATTATCGACTTCTATTTTGCGGGCTGCGATACCTGGCTGTTCGACGTTGCAGTGTGCGCCAATGATTGGTGCATAGAACGCGAAACAGGGGCGTTCATTCCGGAACGGCTCTCGGCCTTCTTGACTGCCTATGCCTCCGTACGCCCATTTTCTGATGAAGAACGGCAAGCTTGGCCCGTGTTGCTCAAAGCGGGTGCACTACGATTCTGGATTTCTCGCCTGTACGACTATTTCTTGCCCCGCCCCGCACAAACGCTTAAGCCGCACGACCCTCGCCACTTCGAACGCATCTTGAAATTGCGCCGACAACATCCGGCGCCCGTGCTGCCTTAACCTCGGATCACCATGCAAGCAGCCATACTTCCAGTCCACGCCGGATGGTTTTGGATTCATCAGGGTTACCGTATCTGCATGAAGCAGCCCATGGCCATGTTCTTTTGGAGCATGACACTTGGCCTGTTGATCACGTTCAGTTATCTGATCCCGATTTTCGGCCAGATGGCGCTTATCATCGCCACCCCCAGCTTCACGTTCATGACACTTGCCGTCTGTCGCCGCATAGAATCCGGCGAGCCTATGCAGCTGGGAATGTGGTCCGCCCCCTTGCGCGCGCCCAACGTGCGCAAGCGACTGCTTGTGTTGGGCTTTGCCTATTTGCTATGTTGCTTTGCAGGAGGCGTGCTGGCGACACTGCCGTTTCTTGATGGGCTGACGGCTGCCTTGGAAGGGGCGGAGCAAATTGATGATTTGGCGTTACTGCGCGCGATGCAGGCGCCGATGCTCACGTTTGGCATTTTCTACATCCTGATCTCCATGCTCTTCTGGCATGCGCCGGCGCTCATCGGATGGCATGGCATTCCCATGAAACGGGCTCTGTTTTATTCGATGGTGGCTTGCTGGCGTAATAAATGGGCGTTTTTGCTCTATGGCGTAAGCTGGGCGGCCATTTTCTTCGCTGTACAGATGGCCGGCACCTTGCTGGTCGTGCTCGGCCTTTCAGCCGGCGTTGTTCAGCTGCTGATGACTCCCGTGAATATCGCGGTAGCGGCTGTGCTGTATGCGAGCTTTTATCCCGCCTACGAGAGCGTCTTCCGCTCGCGTTGAGAGTGTTTCCGTATGGCCCTGTGAATTAACTCCAAATAATCCATATGCCGGCGACAGTACCCTGCCGGCAGCTCCACCACCATCGCTGCGTGGCGTTCGAAAACCACGCGTCTGGGCCTGACAGCGAGTACGCAGCGTAGCAGCCGTCCCTCGGAATCCAGGAACACTATATCCAGGGCCTGTCTGAGGAAGAAGGTATGAACTGCCCTGCACGGGTAAAGAAGAAGTCCTTCGTCCCCGCGTAAACCACCAAAAGCATGCGCCCCTAGTAAGCGCGAACGGAAACCGTTTGCCACCTTTAGGCTTAAGCCGGATTCACGATCGGACGGATGAGGGATGGGCATCATTGACGACGTCTCCACGTCTCGACTCACTCTAAAAGACCTAGAAACTGAATCGCGATAGGAAAGGCGATGATGAGAAAGGTGCAGGGAAAAATACAGAACACCAAAGGAAACATAAGCTTCACCGGAGCCTCCAACGCTCGCCGCTCCGCTTCTAGGAAACGCTCGTTCCTCCATTGGTCGGCTTGTTCGCGGAGTACGTGACCGAGGCTCATGCCTGACTGCTCTGCCTGAACGATGGTCGCCACAAATTGATGTATTGGGGCAATATCACAGCGTTTCGCCCAGGCATTTAAGGCCTCCTGTCGCGAAGTGCCCGCTCGAATATCGGCCAGAAGATAGCGCAGCTCCTGGCTCATGGGACCGTCCGGACCATGAATGGACGCTTGTTTCAAAGCGCCATGAAGGTTCAATCCCGCCTCCACACACAGCGTGACCATGTCGAGTACGAAGGGTAGTTCGCGCAACAAGTCGCGTTTGCGACGCTGTACCTTCTCACGCAGTTGCTGCCACGGCCAGAGGGCGAAAATGCATGAGGCAATCGTGGCGCCCATCAGTGCCGAGCTCGCCCCTCCCGCGCCCGCGAGTAGCAAACCGGTAGTCACTACTGCAGCGAAACTCGCCAGCACGCACTGCGTGGCGCAGAAGTGTTGCGGAGACATGTAATAGTCAGCGCCTGCCTGTTCCAGAAGCGTCTGAAGTTTGCGCCGCAAGCGCCAGGTCACGAGAGGTTGCACCACGGGCAACGCGGCCTCCACCCAAGGCCAGAGGATACGCAGCCAAGCGGGTTGACTGCGGTTTCCCGGGTACCCGGTGACTGCGAAGGGACGCGTAATCAACCAGCTCAATAGGCACAGTGAACAGGCCGCAAACACAACGCTGATGATTGCCCACATGTCACACCTCTATATTCACAATCCGCTTTACCGAGTAAACACCAATGATTTCGAGCACCGCGACCACCGCAAGCACTCCCCAGCCCGCCGGTGTGCTCCACAGCAGTCGCATGGATTCTTTCTCTAGAACGTGCAATACGGCGATAAGAAGTAGCGGCAGACACGCCATAATCCATGCCTGCAACCGCCCTTGGGACGTAAGCGCCCTTACCTTTTTCAGTAATTGCAATCGAGTACGTAATGTGGAGGCAATGCGCTCCAGTATTTCGGCAAGGCTTCCGCCCGTTTGTCCCGATACCTTGATGGATGCCACCACCAGACCGGTTGAGTCGGTCGCTGTGCGAGGCTGACAGAAATCCAGAGCCTCGTTAAACCCGATACCCATACGTAATTGCTGCTGCAGTAGGCCAAGTTCCTGAGCGAGTGGCCGACGCGTATGCAGACTTACCAACCTGATTCCAGCCTGTAGGCCGGAACCGGCCCGCAAGGCTCCGGAAAGCGCAAGAAGAAAGTCGGGGAGCTGCTCGTCTATGCGTCTTAAGCGCTTACGACGCGCAACACTCAAAGCCCAGCCTGGACCCCATAGCGCTGCGCCTCCCGCCAAACTGGAAAACAGCACATTGCCGCCTACGATGAAAACTGTGCCGGCGACAGTAAGAGCAACAAACACATTGGCGCTCCATATCTGTGTGGGATCCAAAAATAGAAAGAAATCCGCCAGCCCCGTGCCCGTCTCATGTTCATACGTTGCACGGTATCTCAAATATTCGCGATGCAGTAGGCGCAGCACCGCCCATGTCGCGATCGCCGCAGACAAGCCTGTCGCCAACATGAGACTCATCATGACCATGCCGGACGCTCCGTAGTTTCAGCGAGGAACGTCGTCTGACTAAGCAATTCCAGTGGTGGAGCAATGCCGCCTTCCCCAAAGCATTCAGGCATCACTCCACAGCCTTCAAACCTCGGCCGTTCGTCCGCGCGGTACCGGAACAGTTCCTGTGTCTGTATTCGCATACCTTCCATCCCCGTCACTTCGACGATCGAGGTAATGAGGCGGCGCCCGTCTGAGAGCCGCGCTTGCTGAATGATGAGATCAACGGCCGCGGCAATATGCTCGCGTATGGCCGCTAACGGAAGCTCCATACCCGCCATCAGAATCATGGTTTCCAGCCGCGCAATCGCGTCACGCGGCGAATTGGCATGCAAGGTGGACAAGGAGCCTTCGTGTCCCGTGTTCATGGCCGCCAGCATGTCAAAGGCCTCCGCACCGCGGCACTCGCCCACGATGATGCGGTCCGGTCGCATCCGTAAAGCGTTACGAACCAGGTCGCGTATGTCGATCTTGCCTTTGCCTTCAGTGTTAGGAGGCCTAGCCTCCAGAGACACCAAATGTGCGTGGTTGAGCCTGAGTTCAGCAGCGTCTTCTATGGTGATGATTCGTTCGCCATCGGGAATGCAATTGGAAAGAATATTCAGCAAAGTGGTTTTTCCGGAGCCAGTCCCACCCGATACCAATATGCTCTTTCGGGCAACGACACAGTGGTTAAGAAACCCAGCCATGTGCCGATCCAGACTACCTGCGGCAATCAGGTCCTGCATGGCGAGACGACGCTGAGGAAATTTTCGAATCGTCAGACACGGCCCTCGTAGCGCCACCGGAGGGATCACCGCATTCAGTCTGGACCCGTCCTTCAGCCTCGCGTCCACCATGGGCGAAGATTCATCTACCCGCCGACCAAGCGGTGCGACGATTCTGTCGATAATGGACCTGACCGCCTGCTCACTGCTGAAGCTTGCCTGCGATTTATGAAGCCTGCCTCCGCGTTCGACGTATATATCCTCGCAGGAATTCACCATGATCTCACTCACGTCTGGATCCGCGAGCAAGGGTTCAAGCGGACCCAGACCCACGGCCTCATCCACCACTTGCGCGAGCAATTCCTCGCGATCAATACCAGCAGGCAATTCCTCGTCGTCAGCGAGAATCGCGGACAATGCAGCGGCAGCTTCATTCCGTAAGACTTCATCGCTCAAGGACAGAATGTCCCGCCTGCGCAAATCGAGCGCCTCGAGCAAGGCCTTGTGAAGCCGCCTACGGTGATTCACCAGATTATTTCCTGTACCGGCAGGCATGACGCTGATGACAGCAGACCGAGGCTCGGCAAGAACAGTGCGGACATCGAACTCTTCCGCGTGCGGGCTGGGGGTCGCCAGGCGATTCCGATCGCATGCGTGCAATTCCGAACGCGGCGTTCCCGGGGCGTCGACACCGGGATTCGAGCAGCCTGGTTCCGAAGCTAGATCTGTAATGGCGAAGGAATCGTCCAAGCCAGACGCAGGCTCGCCGCTACCCCTCCTCAAGACGCGCATACGACACGGCCCCACCAGAATTTCGTCTCCGATGGTGAGCGGGCCATGCTCGGCGACACGTGAGCCGTTGACGAAGGGTCCCCCTAAGCTACCAAGGTCTTCCAAGTACACGTGATTTCCTCGCTTAAAGATCCGCGCATGCTGACGGGCCACGCGCCAAGACTTCAGAACCAGGTGACACGGCGCCCCCCTTCCTATGAGCAGTGGCACCGAAAAGCGCGAGCTATGGATACGGCCATCTTCGTACGAGAGTTCAAGTTCCAGCATTCCTCTCCCCTTACTCCACATGCAGCGCATGAGCGCCAGCATCCACCGTTCTGCCCTCTTGAACTCCAGACTTCCACTGTCCTCCCGAGCCGGTCCATGGCTGCCAGGAAGGAAGGGATCCGGACAACGGTTGTGGGAGTGGCAGCTTTTCGCGAATAGGTGTATTGAGTCGTACCGGCTCGGGAAAGCTCGCATGGACCAAAGCTTGCCCCTGCCTGACTCGCTGCTGCATGTCTGGGTCGTCCGCAGATACGACGATCGGTGTCACGAAAACCGCCAGTTCCGTATCATTCCGCTGGGTTTTGACCGAACGGAATAGTTGTCCTATGACAGGCAGTCCGCCCAGGAGAGGAACACTGTCAACGTTACGGGCTTCATCCTTGGACAGAAATCCCGCCAATACGAGAGTGTGACCTGATCGGGCATTGAACTCCGTAGAAGCCCTGCGAGTTTTTAGCGCCGGCCCGTTTTCCACGGACAGCGCGTGGTCTACCGAACTGACTTCCACTTCGATTCTGGATCGAACCACCCCGTTACGCTCTACTCGGGGCGTGATGCGCAGCGATACCCCATAGGGTTTGAACGCCGTGCTGCTGTTGCCATTGGCGTCAGTCGTGGAATAAGGTACCTCTCCTCCGGCCAGGAATTCGGCCGTGGATCCACTACGCGCCACTAGCTGAGGTTGAGCGAGGACTGTGGCCTGCCCCGCCTGCAACAAGGCATTCAACTGTGCGGGCCACAGTGCACTTGCCCCCATGTAGCCGGCAACCGTTCCCGTGGGAAATAGAGCTGGAACCACGCTTTCTCCCGGCCTGTCCGCCAGGCGACGAGTGCCGCCATCCCAAGCCACTGCTGCCGTCAATCCCCCTGTTGCAGGCGACTGCCAACGAATACCAAGTTCCTGAATGAGGCTACGAGGCAACTCGAGAACCTGGACGTCGAGCAGAATCATATTGTTCCATCCGACGCGACCCGTGAAATTCAAGAGCTGCGGATAGCGCTGCGCCAACTCGTCGATACGCACTAAGTCATCGTCACTCAGTCCGTCGCCTTCGACCAATAGCTTGTCGCCGACCGTCCTGACGCTGGCACCCGGTATGGTTGCCACGACTTCGCGCAGCTCTTGTTCTATTCGCCGGGCTCCCTCCGGCGCCACTTCCACATCAAAACGACGCCGGCTGCCATCGGACGCCCAGATCTGCAGCATGCTCGAGCCTTCGTTCCGGGCAAAGACAATCACCTCCTTCTCTTCAGTCGTAACGGCATTGATGACATGACCGTCACCCACCGCAACCCTTGCCACATCCGTCGCCGACAGAACTCGAACCTCCCCCACCTGCATACTTAAGAGTGTCTCCGCCCGAAGCCCCGTGGCAGCCCAGGCTGAAACCAGTAAAACCATGCACGTCAAATACCGGATGCCCATCATTCACTCCTGACTTCTGCACCCGCATCACTTTGAACCGGCGCTACATCCGTCTCCAGCATTTGCCGCAACCACGCACTGGCCAGCTCTTGCTGAAGGGGCAGATCAAAAAGCCCCGAAGGCGCACGCGGAGTTGGCGAGTCAGGGGAAAGACGGGGGACGTTGCGTGCACTCTGATTGCCGTAAAGCACAGGAGCCCGGGAAGAGGAACGTGGTGGAGGTGGATTCGCCACACCCAACAAACTCGCCAGATCACCACGCACGGCTTTTCGAGAGGGGTGGTCGTCGGCGGGATGTCGAAGAACAGCGGTCAAAGTGCCACTTTGGCGGGCCGCTACCAGTTTGACTGCATCCTCCGGCGAAGTGTCCAAAGTCACTGTCGTGAACCCCAGCCCCTGGGACGCGGATGCAGAGGCGGAATTGAGCGTCTGGCTTCCCGTGGCGAGGACGAGGACCCCCTGGAGCAAAGGTGCAGTAATCCGCCTGCGTTGATAGTCAAAAGAAACATACAAATCGATCAGGTCTCCCGGCTCTAGCAGTCCGGAAACCGAGTTGATGGCGTCCACGGGTAAGGTGATTGCCCGACGGCCTTCACCCAGCTGCTTTGAGAATGCAGGACGCTCCGCGGCGCGTCCATGCACCGGCAAAATAAGGTCACCCGCGCGCAAGCCGCTTCGAAGGACCATCCCAAGCAGACGCGAATAATGGGCAGAGTCAACGCTTTCACTGGGGACCATGGTGGATGGAAAGTCTCTGGTCGCCAGGTGGTCGACTCCAATCAAAGTTCCTGCCGGTAAATCGTGCGCAGCGACCACACGGGACACCGTAGGTGTTCGGGCCTGGGCTTCCAACCTGTCCACATGGCCCTGAATGTGCATGCGAGCCGCCCATGCCGCAGCGAGTCCCGCCGCTACCGCAATACCAAATACTGCGAGGGAGCGAGCCGAACCTTTTCGTAACCGGGCAGAAAGAAAGCTGAGTACCATCTCACTGCTCCGGTATTTCGAGCGCGACGCCCATGCCCGGATACTCGGCGGAAGGGATGAAATGTCGACTTTTGTGCTTTGAGCCGACCAGGGTTTCGCTGGCTGCTGCGGGAGCGCCCAGAGTGACAGCTGCGGCATGGGACTTAGTGAGGCTTGTCTCCCTGTAAGGCAAGGACGAAACATAGCCGTGAGACCCAGATCCCCATTCTTGAATCTCCGCGATTTCATGCCTGCCCGCTGCGAACCCCGACAGCAGGATTCTTCCCTCATGGGCCAGGAAATTCCGGTATGGGCTGCTAGGCTGAGTCAGCGCATTCGCCACAGCTTCTGGCGGAAGAGAACTTGAAAATGAACGGACAGAAATCAACTTTCCGTTCAAGCGTAGCTCCCAGGGCAAACCCCAAAAAATTTCCGCTGCACAATTCAGAGGCAAGCAAAGAAAGGTCCAGCCAAAAAACATGATCAACCCTGTCCGCCGCAGATAGAAGCGGACCGTCAACACACCCGACAGCATGTCAGCTCCTTAGTGGGTTAAAAAGAATGTGCGAGGAACTCTTGAGGCACACGTCCACGCCACGAGGAAAGCCAGTCAAGCTCTGGCGCCGCGCGATTCCACGCTCGCTCCACCCCGAACGATCGATGAGTGACTTGGCGAGCAGTGATCGCCGCAGCCTGATAGGCTGCAGACCAGGCCAGCATGGAGTCTGCGATCCGTGACTGAGCCCCCTCGTCCGACTCGGCATGGGCGGCATCCGTCAATATCGCCGTACTTCGCGAAAGGTCCGGGTGGGGCGCATCAAATTCGGCCAGGTTCAACAGACCCGCCTGCCGAGATATTGTGGACTGACGATTGCCACGAAACCCAAGATTCACACGAGCATGGAGAACACCCTCATCCTCCACCGCCCATTCCCTCCGTAGCACGGACGAGGGGGCTTGCCGCCCGCCCGGCTGAGCTTCCTCACTCAGGCCTGGCTCACGAAACCAAGCTATGTCCACGTCTTGTTCCAGGTCTAGAATGGACTGCCCTCTACGGTCCTTCCATCTATGAGCGCTCCCCGCCATAAAGGGCTCAACAACGCGCTTATATGTTTCGGACACCTCACCGCGAGCAGCAGCGAATGCAGCATAGCCACTCGCGTGTGTAGCCGAGAGTGCCGCATCGGCATACGTGAATAACCAGTGCAGCGCTATCCAGAGAACTGCAAGGCCAGACACCACCACAAGCGCTTCTATCAGCGCTTGGCCTGACTCCGAGTCTGGTTTGACAGTCGCCCGGCCTCTCCACGACTGCTGGATCATTGCTTCTTCTCCGACGACTCTGCAGAGGCCCGCAACCTGGCCTGCCAATACGGATGAAAAACGTTGGGCAATTCGCGGTGCCCGTCCTGCCGCGGATACGGTCGACGAAAATAGGCCTCCGCTGCACTACGAGAATAGAGAGGCTGGCTATTGCGCCCTATACGGCGAAGCTTGACAGTAAAGTGGGCCGGCACTGAACGCGGCACTGAGAGATCGTAAAAAGGCGGCAGCCCGCCACCCTGCCAAGCCTGGCGCTGAGTATGTGCCCAGGAGTTCGCCAGAGGATTTCTACCGCCGCTAGTAATATTCCAGGGGGTGGACGCCCGGACCCAGCGCCAAAAATCCTGTTCGGAAAAATTCCAGGGCGCATCTTCAACATATTCGATACCTGTTGGCCTGGCCGCTTCGGGCAGGATCCATCCCCAAGCCATGGGGTACTCGCGGTAGTAACAGCCTATCCATCTGTTAGACCGAAGCGCATGGTAAGACTGGCTGTCCACGGATTGCCAGATGCCGTCTCCGTCTAGCTGAGTCGCCCCTCGGCGCCGAATCTCATGCCGCCGCCAAGGACAGCGTGAGCTCACAGGTAACAAGCTACGATCCGTATGATTGCGGGGTCCGAGAAAAGAATAGAGACCGGATAGCTCCCGCAGGAATGGAAGCATGAAGGGATTCGCCGCCTGTTGCCCTAGGAACCGTGGAAGCGTGTCCTCAATGACGTTGAAGTCGAAATGGTCTTCGGACGGGTAGTTTGCGTTAAGGACCTCACGTATGGCGTTATTCCGGCTCTCGACGATATGGCTCGTGATCTGTGCCGCTGCTGACGTCAGAACGGAACGCGCTAGATGATCGTGCTGAGCGTAGGCCGCCGCCAGTGGACCGTGAGTGCTTGCCTGATAATCGAGACCCACGGCCT
>Ga0079224_100012217_pt1 | contig 11874 bp, 6 predicted proteins | sample Stecom2015_FD_80414 | JGI IMG/M metagenome (GOLD analysis project Ga0079224, IMG submission 80414) | Agricultural soil microbial communities from Utah to study Nitrogen management - Steer compost 2015 | ecosystem: Environmental > Terrestrial > Soil > Agricultural land | place: USA: Utah...
CGTGACGTGCCCGATCCTGAGGTCCTCCAAGGCTGTTCGGATCCCATCCAGCGCCGCCGGATGCTGCTCCAGCGCCGGCACCACCGCGTGTCCGCTCATCGCCACCATGCCGCTGGTGACCGTCCAGACGTGCAGGTCATGCACGGCGGTCACCCCCGGGACGGCCAGCATCCGCCGCTCCACTTCCGCCATCGAGACACCGCGGGGCACCGCCTCGAGCAGGATGTCAGTGCTCTCGTGCACCAGCCGCCAGGCCCCCACCAGGATGAGCACCGCCACCCCGATCGAGAGGATCGGGTCGGCGGGCGTCCAGACGGTCAGGGCAATGACGGCCCCGGCCATGATGGCCGCGACCGAGCCGAGCAGGTCGCCCAGGATATGGAGGTAGGCGCCGCGGGTGTTGAGGTTATGCTCGTGGGCGCCGTGCAGGACCTTGAGCCCGATCAGGTTGACCACCAGGCCCGCGCTGGCCACGCCGAGCAGCAGGTCGGCCCGGACCGGCGCCGGATTTCCGAGCCGATGGACGGCCTCCACCACCACCCAGCCGGCAATGCCGAACAGGGCGGCCCCGTTGACCAGAGCCGCCAGAATCTCCCAGCGGCGGTAGCCGTAAGTCTTGAACTCGTCCGCCGGCCGGCGGCCGATCAGCGCGGTCACCAGCGAGAGCCCGATGGCGCCGACGTCCGCCAGCATGTGCCCGGCATCGGCCAGCAGGGCCAGCGAGCCGCTCAGCCATCCGCCCACCGCCTCCACCACCATGAAGACGGCCGTGAGGCCCAGCACCAGCATCAGGCGCCGGGTCGGGGCGGGCGCGGCCTGGTGGGTGGGGTGGATGCAGTCGGTCATGACCGCCGCTCCCGGCGGGGGGCCATCCTGCTTACAGTTGACACATGCTCATCCTCGCGGTCCTGCTGCTCCTGGCGAATGCCTTCTTCGTGGCGGCGGAATTTGCCCTCGTGGGGGCCCGGCGCACCCGCCTGGATGCCCTGGCCCAGGGGGGCGATGGCAAAGCTAGGCTGGCCCGGCGGGCGGTTCAATCGCTCGACCGCTACATCTCCGCCACCCAGCTGGGCATTACCCTCGCGTCGCTGGGCCTGGGCTGGATCGGCGAGCCGGCCCTGGCCCACCTGATCGAGCCGGCGCTCTCCTGGCTGCCGGAAGTCACTGCCGCCTTTGCGGTGCATACCGGCGCCGTGGTGATCGCCTTCACGATCATCACCATGATGCACATCATCCTGGGCGAGCTCGTCCCGAAAGCGCTGGCCCTGCTCTATCCCGAGGACGTGAGCCGCTGGGTGGCGGCGCCGCTCATGGGGTTTGCCTGGGTCATGGCCCTGCCGATTGCCGTGCTCAACGGGACCGCCAACCGCCTTCTCAGCCTCTTCGGCATCAATCCGCCCGGGGATCACGAGCGGCTCCATTCGCCGGAGGAGATCCGGATGCTGGTGGAGCAGAGCGAGGAAGGGGGCAGCCTGCTCCAGGGGGATGCACGGATGCTGGAGGGGGTCTTCGAGTTCAGCGAGAAGACCGCCCAGGAAGTGATGACGCCGCGGACCCAGATGGAAGCGCTCGCCTCGGATCTCACGATCGAGCAGGCAGCCGACGAAGTGGCCCTGCATGGACGCTCACGGTATCCGGTCTTTGTCGAATCGCTCGACGAGATCGTGGGCATCGTGCATTCCAAGGACCTGCTGCGCGCGCTGCGGCAGGAGCCGGGCGCCGGCCTTCGCTCGGTGATGCGGCCGCCCCTCTTCGTTCCCGGAACCCGGGAGGTCGAGGATGTCCTCACCGACATGAAGCGGCTGAAGAACCACATGGCCGTGGTGCTCGATGAATACGGCGGCACGGCGGGGCTCGTCACGATGGAAGACCTGCTCGAAGAGATCGTCGGCGACATTTTCGACGAGCACGACCGGCCCCTGGCGCCGGTGGCCCGGGAGGGCGCGCCGGTGGTCGAGGGCGCGCTCCCGATATCCGACTTCAATACCGACTACGAGACCGAGATCGACGATGCGGACTACACCACGATCGGTGGCTACGTCTTCGGCGAGCTCGGCCGGCTTCCGCGGCCGGGAGACCGTGTGCCGGCGGGATCGCATATGCTCGAAGTGATGGCGATGGATGGCCGGCGAGTGGAAACGTTGCGGGTGCTGCCCGGTGAGCCGCTCACCGGGAATGCAGAGGATGGGAAGACCTAACCGACCGGCGGGGTCGCCCGTGCCACCCGGCTCCCGGTAAGCCGCACCGCCAGCTTGAGCGCTTCCCGCATGCTCTCCGCATCCGCCTGGCCCGTGCCCGCAATATCGAAAGCGGTCCCATGATCGGGTGAGGTCCGCGGGAACGGCAATCCCAGCGTGACATTCACCGCCCTGCCGAATGCCGCCACCTTGATGGCGGTCATCCCCACATCGTGATACGGTGCGAGCACCGCATCGAACTCCCCCCGCATGGCCCGGACGAAGACCGTATCGGCCGGCAGCGGGCCGGCCGCGCCGAGGGTTCGCGCGGCCGGCGCCAGGATCCGGATCTCCTCGTCTCCGAAGAGACCTGATTCGCCGGCATGGGGGTTGAGGGCACAGAGCGCGAGCCGCGGTTCGGCAATGCCGAACCACTCCCGCAGGGCTGTTCGGGCCACCTGCCCGGTGCGGACGATGCGATCGACAGACAGGAGGACGGGAACGTCGCGGAAGGGCACGTGGGTCGTCACCAGCACGACTCGCAGCTCGGTCGAGGCCAGCATCATGGCGACTTCGACATCGCCGGCCAGATGGGCCAGCCACTCGGTGTGGCCGGGCCAGGGGAAGCCGGCCAGGTGCAGTGCGTGCTTGTGGGCGGGAGCGGTGACGATACCGTCGACGTCACCGTCGAGCGCCAGTCGGACTGCCGCTTCCACGGCGTGCCCCGTGATCCGGCCGGCTCGGAGAATCCGCTGGTGATCCGCCGTTTCCCCGCTTCCGGCATTCCAGGCGCCGACGGAGATGCGCCGGGCGGCCGGAATCGCCGCGATCTGGTCGTCGGCGCCGATCAGCGTGATTTCCGCGCCCACCCCTTCCGCCAGTGCGCGCGCGGTGATCTCGGGGCCAATTCCCCGGGGATCGCCGAGCGTCACCGCGAGACGCGGCATCAGGGGCGGCGTGGCATCAGGAGCGCCCCGCCATCAGTTGGGGCGCACGTCGACGTACGTGGAGGTGCGGAGGCGGTCCACGTAGCGCTCCATGGCCATGGTCTCGGCCAGGTGGGTTCGAAGCTGTTCCTCGACGTCCGCGTACGACGCGGTGCCGGCCGCGCGGCGCTCCGTCACCTTGAGCACGGCAAACTTGACCCGGCCGCCGGGCCCGGGAAGGGCAAACGGACCCACGACGGCCCCCGAGTCGGCGTTGGCCAGGCTCTGGGTGTAGGACGGCGGCAGTGCCTCCAGCGGAACGCGGATCGCTTCCCGCTCTTCGGCCGGGTCGTGATGGCGCTGCTGCAGGGAATCGAATGAGGTGCCGGCCCGGGCCCGGGCCGCCACGCTGTCGGCCCGCACCCGGGCGCTGTCCACGTTCTCCGGGGTCGTCTCGGGGATGATGAGAATGTGCCGCGCCTGAACTTCGGTGGGCTGGACCCGTTCCACCTGGATGACGTGATATCCGAAGACGGTCTCGACCGGGTCGGAGATGACACCGGGCTTGAGGCGGAATACCACTTCGTCGAACGGGCGTTCGAACGAGCCGCGCCGCTGCCAGCCGAGGTCGCCCCCCTGGACCGCCGAAGCGGAATCCTGCGAGAAGCGCCGCGCCGCGGTGGCGAAATCGCCGTCCTGCCGGAGCGCCTGGGCAATCGAGTCCGCCAGCGCAAACGCGCGCTGCTTGGCCGCCGCGGACGGCTGGGGCGCCACGACGATCTGCCGGAAGGAAATTGCCTCCGGGCGCTGGCCCATGTCCGCCTTGTTCTCCTCGAAGAACCGCCGCATCTCGCGGTCGGTGGGCGATACCGGGCGGATCACGTTCATCGCCTTGAGGCGCTCCACCAGCCGCGTGCGCAGGAAGCGCCGCCGATGCTGGTCGGAGAGGTAGCGGCGGAATTCGTCCGGCGTCTGGAAGCCGGCATTCTGGAGCTCACGGCGGTAATCGACTTCCGAGGTGAACTGGCCGCGGAGGCTCCGGAGACGCTGGCTCACCGCTTCGTTCACTTCCTGGTCGGTGACCTTCACCGCCGTATCCCGCAGCGCCTCCTGCACCAGGATTTCCTCGTCGATCATGTCGTCGAGAATGCGGCGACGCAGATCGGCGGAGTCGGAGGGGGTGGCGAGAGGGGGCGCATTGGGGCTCGCCAGCGCGGTGAAGAGCTGCTCCTCGACCTGCGATCCGAGGATCGGCTGCGTTCCCACCACCGCCACGATCCGGTCCACCACGAAGGAAGTGTCGGCCTGAAGCATGAATGCCTCGTCCTCCTGCGCAGCGCCGATCCGCGGCATGACCGCGGAGAGCAGGATCACGCTCGCCAGCAGGGCTGCGGAACGCTCCATGCTATTGGCCCTGTGGCGCGGCCTGGCCCTGCGGGACCGGCTGGCCCGGAGGCGCATTCGGGTCCGCGGTAACCGGGGGTGCACCCGGTGCCGGCTGGAGCTGCCCCGGCATCGGCGCGTTGGCCGGAGTCGGGTTGGCCGCCTGGATCCGCTGGGCTACTTCGAGCCCGCGCGCCACGCCGGCCGGGTGCACGTGGTAGGGGAAGTTGTCCCGGAGGACCTGGCCGAGGGTGGCCGGGAGCCGGCGAAGCCGGACCTGTCCCGCCAGGAGCCGGTCGAAGTAGGTCTGGACCTTCATCGCGGCGATCTCGCGCCGCTGGTCCACGGGGATCGTCGAATCGCTCACGTCGCTGCCGAGGCCCATCTCTGCCCGAAGTGAATCGACCTCCGCCTGGTACTGCTGGCGCATCCCCTGCCACTCGATCGGCGTGAGGTCGATCCCGGCGGAATCGGCCTGCTGCAGCACCAGGACGTTCTGGGCCACCGTGCGGGTGAAGGTGACGAGCTGGGAATCGGCCAGGCCCTTGAGCTGCATCTGGAACTGGGGCGGGATCTGGTCGATCCAGCGGACCACCTGGCCGATGGTGATCTCACCGCCGTCGAACGTCGCCACGGTGCGGTCCGAATCGCGGGACTTGTCGAGGTCCTCGATGGCCTTGCGCACGTCACGCGCGGCCGACGAGCGGACCGTGAGATCGTTGGCCTTGGCGAGGCTGTCGATGTACATCGAGTCGAGCTGCCGGACCGCGAGCGCCTGGGCAGCCTGCCGCAGCCGGTCCCGGACCTCATCCACCGGCGGCCGGCGGATCAGGTGAACGCCGTAAGGCGTTTCGACCGGGCCGCTCACCTGCCCCGGTGCGAGGGTCCACCCCGCGCTGTCGAACGCCGTCACGAACTGGCCCTTCGGGGCCGCCGGCAGATAGCCGCTGTCCTGCGCACTCTGCGGATCCTTGGAAAGGCGGGTGGCAAGGCCGCCGAAGTCGGCGCCGTTGTCGACCTGCTGGCGGGTGCGCTCGGCCTGGCTGCGGGCTGCGGCACGCTCTTCCGGCGTGGCGGTCTGCTCGGTGGCAAAGAGGATATGCTGGAACACCCGCACGTCGTTGCCACCGTAGACGCTGTCCACGTCGGCATCGGTCAGCGCGGCGCGCCGCGACACGAGGGTGTCATGCCAGCGCTGCTCGCGGACCTCCGCGATGACCGGCCAGAGCGCCTGCGCCACGGACACTGAATCGCTGGGGAGCTTTCCTTCGGCCACGGCCTGGGCGAAAAGCGCGTAGTCCACCCACATCGCCGTGACCAGGTTGGCGGCCTCGCTGTTGAGCCGGACGCTCTTCGGTCCCGCCAGGATCTCGCCCAGCCGCTCGGGGGTGAGGGTCAGCGTCCCCGCTTCGGCCGCGGTATCTGCCTGGGCGGAAAACGCGTCGCGGAAATTCGAGCACCCCGCCGTCGCAAATACGGTTGCTCCAACGATCACCAGCAGTCGGCGCATGCCATCTCCAGAGTAGAGTTCCAACAGTGCCACAGCAGAATTCCGATGATGTCGCGGGCGTTATCCCGCGACGGCCTTCAGGGCCCGGACCAGGGCGGGCACGATCGCCTCGCCTCCCAGGCGTTCGAGCTTGAGTGAGAGCGGTACGGTGCGGCGGACGTCGGCGGCAAGCTGCACATCGACCAGCGCCGCCGAGAGCGCGGCCATCCTGGGCGCCGTGCCCGCCCGGAACGTGAGCCGGGCTTCGTTGCCTCGGACCAGCACGTGCTGAAGCCCGAGCGTGGCGCCGACCACCCGGAGCCGCGTCAGGTCCAGCAGCATCCTGGCCTCTTCCGGGAGCGGACCGAACCGCTCGCGCAGTTCCTCGCCCAACCCGTCAATCTCGCCGATTGTGCCGGCCCGCGCCAGTCGCCGGTAGAGGTCCAGCTTGGCCTCGTCATCGGCCACGAAGGCCTCGGGCAGGTGGGCCGGACGGTCGAGCACTACGTCCGGTGGCGCCGGCGCGACGATCCCTCCCTGGCCCCGCATCGCCGTGACGGTTTCTTCCAGCCATCGCATGTAGAGGTCGAACCCCACCGCATGTGCGTGGCCCGACTGCTCGCTCCCGAGCAGGTTGCCGGCCCCCCGGAGCTCGAGGTCCTTGAGTGCTATCCGGTAGCCGGCGCCGAGCTCGGTATGGTGCTCGAGCACTTTGAGCCGCTCCTCCGCGTCCGGATCGATCAGATCGGGGACCAGGAGATAGCAGTACGCCCGCCGGTGACTCCGTCCCACCCGTCCCCGCAGCTGGTAGAGCTGGGCCAGCCCCATCCGGTGCGCATCGTGGACCACCATGGTATTGGCGTTGGGCACGTCGAGGCCGGATTCCACGATCATCGTGGTGACGAGTATGTCCACCTCACCCGACACGAATCCCTGCATTACGCGCTCCAGCGCCTCGGCCGGAAGCTGCCCGTGGGCCACCCCGATCCGCGCCCGCGGGGCCAGCGCCCGCACGCGCGCGGCGATGGTCTCGATCGTCTCGATCCGGTTGTGCACCAGGAAGGCCTGCCCCCCGCGGTCCAGCTCCCGCGCAAAGGCCTCCTCCAGGAGCCCGTCGTCCCAGGGCTCGACGAAGGTGAGCACCGGCGAGCGGTCCCGCGGCGCAGTCTCGATCAGGGTCAGATCACGCAGGCCGGCCAGGGAGAGATGGAGCGTGCGCGGGATCGGCGTGGCGGTCAGGGTGAGCACGTCCACCTGCAGCCGCAGCTCCTTGAGGCGTTCCTTGTGCCGGACGCCGAACCGGTGCTCCTCGTCCACCACCAGGAGCCCGAGGTCCTTGAAGACGACGTCCTTCGACAGCAGCCGGTGGGTGCCGATGATGATGTCCGTCTGCCCCGACGCGAGTCGCGCGAGGGCCTGCTTCTGCTCCTTTGCGGTGCGGAAGCGGGACAGGACCTCGACCGTGATGGGGAAGTCGGCCAGGCGCTCACCGAAGGTGCGGCCATGCTGTTCCGCCAGAATCGTCGTCGGCACCAGCACGGCCGCCTGCTTTCCGCCCTGCACCGCCTTGAACGCGGCGCGGACCGCGACCTCCGTCTTGCCGTAGCCCACGTCCCCCACCAGCAGGCGGTCCATGGGCCGGGGCTGTTCCATGTCCTGCTTGATGTTCTCGGTGGCGGTCCGCTGGTCCGGGGTGTCTTCGTACAGAAAGCTGGACTCGAGCTCCCGCTGCCACCGGGAATCGGGCGGAAAGGCAAAGCCGGCGGAGACCGTGCGCCGGGCATAGAGGTCGAGCAGTTCCGCGGCCATCTGGCGGATCGCGTTGCGAGTGCGTTCCCGCACCTTCGACCAGCTGGTGCCGCCGAGCTTGTGCAGGCGGGGCGGCGGGCGCTCACCATCGTCTCCCGCTGCCCGATACCGTTCGAGCTGATCCAGCCGGTAGAGGGGCACGTTGAGCCGGTCCCCGCCTTCGTACTCGACGATCGCCACCTCGAGCGTGCTCTCGCCGACCATGATCGTGTCGATCCCCCGGTAGATGCCGATTCCGTGATCGAGGTGCACGACGTAGTCGCCCTGCGCCAGCGCGCCGGTGGCCATGCCGGGCGCGGCCTCCCGGTAGCGGCGCGGACGGCGCAGGCGCCGGGCCCGGCGGAAGATCTCGTGATCGGTGAGCACCCGGAGCGACGGAAGCACGAACCCGCCGTCGAGCGCGCCCACGGCGAGCATTGCCCCGATGGCGCGGCGGCCACCGTCCTCGAGCAGCTCCTCCATGCGCTCGAGCTGGCCTTCGTTGTCGCAGAGGATCAGGGTAGGCGGCTGCCCGGCCAGGAGGGCGCGGAGCCGCGCAAGGTCGCGGTCCACCCGCTCGGGCGGCAGGAACCCCATCTGGAGATCGGCCGGCTCGTCGCGGAGGAGCAGCCGCGGAAAGCGCTCGAGCCGCAGCCGCCAGCGCTCCGGCTCCTCCAGAATGTCCTCCCGGGCCGGGACTTCCTCTCCCAGGCGGCGGGCAATCTCGAGATGGTGTGCCGCCTCCTTCCATGCGCGGGCCACCTCGTCGGCATCCGGACCGCCGGCTTCTTCGATGATCAGCGCATCGGGCGGAAGCAGGTCCAGCAGGGTGCGGCGCGCCGCCCCGTCGCCGGCCGATGCCTCTCGCTCCGGCATGGCGGCACGAATGGGAAGGACGGTGACTTCGGTCAGTTCCTCGTGGGAGCGCTGGGTGGTCAGGTCGAAGCCCCGCAGGGAGGAGATTTCGTCTCCCCACCACTCGAGCCGCGCCGGTTCCGCCATGCCGAAGCCGTACACGTCCACGATCCCGCCGCGCACGCTGAACTCGGCGACTTCGGTCACGGTCGGCACCCGGGTATAGCCCATCTCCTCGAGCCGCCGTGCGAGCGCGCCCGGCGGGAATGACGCGCCGACCGCCAGTCGGATCCGGAGCTGTTCCACGGCCGCCGGAACCAGGGTCCGTTCGGCCGTGGCGCGTGCCGTGGTGACCAGCATGGCCAGCCGCCCGGAGAGCAGGTCCGCGATGGTCTCGGCGCGCTCGCCGGCAATTTCGTAGTGCGGCTCATCCTCGCCCAGCGATTCCCGCTGGGGGTAGAGCGCCACCGATGGGCCTGCGAGCAGCGTGAGGTCCGCGAGCCACCGCTCCGCTTCGGTCGGCGTCGGTGCCATCACCACGAGCATCCGCTCCGGCGCCACGCGTGCGAGCCAGGCCGCCACCGCCGCGGCGCTCGATCCGGGGAGGCCGGCCAGGCGCAGCGCCGCACCCCGGCCCGGCATCCGCCGCGCCAGCTCCTGCGCCGACGGGGCCCGTCCGACCGCCTCCAGGATCCGGTCCAGGTTCATGCCGTTCTCCGCCACCAGCTTGCCAGCATCACCTCGGCCAGACCGCAAAGCAGTGCCGCAATGAGGAGTGCGCCACGCAGGTCGCCGCGCGCGCTCGAGGAGAGGGCCGCATCGCCGGCATCCGCGAGCGACACGACGCGGGCGCCGGGCCAAAGCTCCCGCACCTGGGCGTCCGCCGCCGGACCCAGGCGGGACTCACGGGAATCGAGGTTCACACTCAGAGCGCCGATCGTATCACGTTCTGCCAGGATGAAATGGACGCCCGTATCCGAGGGGCGGAACAGTCCGCCGCCGTCGGCGCGCCACGACCGTTCGTTCAGCCGGACCTCGGTGGCGAGGTCGGGGAGGGGCGCGTTCTCACCGGGCGCCGCGGAGACGAGCGCCACCTCGCCACGCGCCGTGCGGTTGACCAGCTGATCCATGAACGGCATGAACTCCGCTGCCACGGGGAGCGCCGTCCATTCCGGATCGAGCCGGCTCCCGAGCAGGATGAGGTCTCCGGTGCGCACGGCCCAGGGGATGCCGCCGGCGGTGATCAGCACGCCGGTCCGCCCGCTGCCCACCGGCTCCAGCGCGTGGCGGCGGGAGATGCGGTGCGATCCGAGCAGGGCGTTGCTGTCGGTGGTGACCGGATCGAGGCGCGCCGCGCCGAACCGCCAGGTGGCGCCACGCCGTTCCAGCGCGCGGTTGAGGGCGCCGAGCTCCGCGGCGTCGGCCGGAGGAAACAATACCGACACGCGGGGGCCGATACGCCCGAGCGTCACTTCGGTGCCCCGCCCGATGCGGCCATTGCTCGCGAGGACGTCGCAGGCAGCGGCAACGTGGCGGCCGGCGCCGGCGCAATCGGCCCGCCCCACCGGGGCCACGCGCACCATCGCCACCCGCCGGTCGTCGAGCCGGAATTCGTCCGCATCGAGCTCGGCGGAGACCGTCCACCAGCCGGCCGGCGCGCCCGGAACCCGGACCGTCATGGAGGCGCCGGTGCGCGCCAGCACCTGGCGCGATGCGCGGTCGCCCAGCCGGGCGATCATCGGCACCGCAAGTGCGCTGTCTCCCACCACTGCCACGACGACCCGCCCGCCTTCCGACGACCATGGCTGCGGACCGGTGGCAAGCGCCGCTACCCCCGCGTTCGGCGGCGGTTCACTGGCAGTCCGGCCGACGATGACCGGTTGCCGCACCGCAGCCGGCGTCATCGCGGATGCCTGCAGGTCGGACAGCACCAGGATCTCGCCGGGCAGCACCGCCGCGGCAAGGATCTCCCCGGCCAGCGCCACCGCCTGGCCCAGATCCATGCGCATCGGTGAGGGTCCGGTGCTGTCCACCAGCGCCGTGAGCATACCGGCGTCTCCCCGTCGAGGCACCCCGTCCGCGAGGAGGAGCCAGAGCGCATCCTCGGCCGTGGCACGGGCCAGCGCGCTCCGCGCCGCCTGCCGCAGCCGGGCGAGGAGCGGGGTGCCGTCGGTCACGGCGGTGCTGCTCGCACTGTTGTCCAGAATCACGACCAGTGCGCTCGGGGCATGGCCCGGCACGCCGGTGCGCTGCACGGTCGGGCCGGCGGCCGCGAGGACCAGCGCAATGATGAGCAGCGTCCGGAGCAGCAGCAGCACCCAGTTCTGCAGCTTGAGGCGCTTCTGGTGCTCCTGCGTGGTGGAGCGAAGATAGCGGACGGCCGGAAAAACGACCGTGGGGGGCCGGCGGCGGGCAACCAGGTGGAGCAGGATCGGAATCCCCGCGGCCAGCAGCCCCGCCAGGACCCAGGGATTGAGAAAAGCAATCATCGACGCGGCTGCGCCAGCGCTTCACGCAGCACGTCACCGAAGGGCGTGCTCGTGAGGACCCGGTGATAGGCGATGCCCTGCCGCCGGCATGCCGCGCGCCATTCCGCCACGACCCCGTTCACGGTTTCCTCGTAGGCCGCCGCCCAGTCCCTGGGCCTGAGAATCACGGCTTCCTGCGTTTCGGGGTCTTCGAACCGCGCCTCCGCCGGGCCGCTCAGGGTGGCCTCCGCCGGATCCATGACATGGAGCACCAGCACCTGATGCCCGCGATGCCGGAGGAAGCGCAAGGCGGTGAGCGCCAGATGGCGGTCCAGCAGGAGGTCCGATACGAACACCACGAGCCCCCGCCGCCGGAGCAGGCTCACCACGCGGCGGAGCGCCGGCTCCGCCGCCGTCCCCGCCCCGGCCTCGACGGCGGCGAGCTCGTCCAGCAGGAGGTGCCAGTGGCTGGAGCGTGCGCGGGGGGGCACCACACTCCGCACCTCGTCGTCGAAGGTGATCAGGCCGGTGGCGTCGCGCTGGCGGAGGAGCACGAGCGAGAGCGCCGCAACCAGGCGGCGGGCATAATCGAGCTTGGGAAGCACCGTTTCGGGGGCGCCGGTCCAGGCCATCGAGCGGGAGGTGTCCAGCACCACCATGGCGCGAAGGTTGGTTTCTTCCTCGAACTGCTTGACGTAGAGCCGATCGTTCCGGCCGAGTATCTTCCAGTCCACGTAGCGCAGCTCATCGCCGGGCTGGTACATCCGATGTTCGGCGAACTCGACGGA
>Ga0079224_100012219_pt1 | contig 11873 bp, 11 predicted proteins | sample Stecom2015_FD_80414 | JGI IMG/M metagenome (GOLD analysis project Ga0079224, IMG submission 80414) | Agricultural soil microbial communities from Utah to study Nitrogen management - Steer compost 2015 | ecosystem: Environmental > Terrestrial > Soil > Agricultural land | place: USA: Utah...
CTCCTTGATGACGCCGAGCACCTGGTCGAGCCGGGCGATATCCGCACGTACGTGGACGGCGCCCTCAGTCTCCTCGCGCACGGCCCCGGCGGGCGCCGCGACATCGCACGCCACCACCGGATGGCCTTCGTCCAGTAGCCGCCGGGTGAGCTTTCGGCCGACGAGGCCGGAACTGCCCAGCACGAGGATGGTCATCGGCAGGGTTCCTTTCGGGCGCTTTCGGGATGTGGTCGGTCATCGGGCGGGCAGCAGAATCGTCTGGAGCTCGGTGTAGGCCGTGATCCCCTCGTGTCCGCCCTCCCGGCCCATGCCGGATTGCTTGAGACCTCCGAAGGGACCGAACGGATCCAGCGCGCCGGGCGAGTTCACCGCCACCGCGCCCGAGCGCACGCGGCCCGCGACCTGCGCGCCGCGTTCGGGGTCGGCCGTCCAGACGGCGCCGGCCAGGCCGTAGTCGGAGTCGTTGGCCAGCGCGACCGCCTCGCCCTCCGCCTCGTAGGGAATGACGGCGGCGACAGGCCCGAAGATCTCCTCCCTGGCGATCGTCATCCGGTTGTCGACACCGGAGAAGACGGTCGGCTGGACGTACCAGCCTCGTTCCATGTCGGCGCGGCCGCCGCCCACCACCGCGGTGGCGCCCTCCTCACGGCCGATCCGCAGGTACCGTTCGACGCGATCACGCTGCCGCCGGGAGACCAGCGGACCAATGTCGGTACCGGGGTCGGACGGGTCGCCCACGACCAGCGCACCGGCCGTCTCAGCCATCGCGTCGACGATCTCCTTGTAGCGGCCGCGTGGCACCAAGACGCGGCTGAGCGCCGCGCACACCTGGCCGCTGTTGACCATGGCGCCGGTCACCAGCATCCGCACGGCCTGGGGCGTGAGCTCGAAGTCGTCCAGCACGATCGAGGCGGACTTGCCGCCGAGTTCAAGCGTGCAGCGCTTCATCGCGCTGCCGCAGATCGCGCCGACCTTGCGGCCGACGGCCGTGGACCCGGTGAAGCTGACCTTGTCCACGCCCGGGTGGCGCACCAGGTGTTCGCTGACCTCCGCGCCCGCGGGCAGGATGTTGAGCACGCCCGGTGGCAGCCCGCTCGCGAGGGCGGCCTCGGCCAGGTGGTAGGTGTGCAGCGGGCTTTCCGCCGCGGGTTTCAGGACGACGGTGTTCCCGGCGATGAGCGCCGGGGCGAGCTTCATCGCCGTGATGAGCAGCGGCGCATTCCAGGGAACGATCGCCGCCACCACCCCGACCGGCATGTGCCGCACGCGCAGCCGCCTGCCGCCCGACCCCGTCCGGGTCTCCTCCCAGGGATAGTCCTCGGCCAACTCGAGGAACGCGTCGAAGGTCGCGTCCGTCTTGGCGAGCTGCCCCGCCGGCAGTGTGCGCCGGGGCAGTCCGACTTCGGCGCACAGCACATCGGCGAGTTCGTCGGCGCGCTCGCGGATCGCGGCGGAGAATCGGCGGACTTGCTCCATCCGCTCGGTGACATCGAGCAGTGGCCAGCCGCCGCGATCGAAAGCTTCCCGCGCGGCCTCGACCGCCCGGTCGGCGTCGGCGGCGGACGCGTCCGGTACCCGGCCGATCACTTCTTCGGTTGCCGGGGAGACGATCTCGATGCGTCCGCGCCCCTCGGGCTCCTTCCAGCCGCCCCCCAGAAAGAGACGGTCATGGGTCAGCATCGGCGGCTCCCGAGTCCGTACGAGGATTCTCACTAGTGAGCATGATGTCAGAAATGCTAGAATCAAGGCTCCACTCCCGTCAATCCCCGCACGCGCTGAAGAGCCAGCCACATCGTGCACTACGTGGCATCCGAGGAGGAGATCCGGGCATTGGCCGACACCCTGGACTGAAAATGTATGCCATGTAAGATTTGGTTCGGGCTGGCTGTCTCCACCAGCCACCCTCCCTTCACGGACCTCAAGGAATCCGGGGTATCGACATCAACAGCTCATCGCCCATCGCCTCGCAGTCCGGACGGTCTGAGCAACTCGACCGCCTCGGCTGCTACGTCCTTCCCGGCGCCGCCCACGACCTGAGGGAAGGTCTGGAACAAGCGCGCGATGCCGAGGCGCTCGGCCTCGGCACCGTGTGGATCGGCGAACGGTACGACTCGAAGGACCTGCCCTCCCTCGCCTCGGCCCTAGGCCAGGTCACGGAACGGGTCCGGATCGGCGCGGCCATCGCCCACCCGATCCTGCGCCACCCCATGGTCCTGGCGTCCATGGGCCAGACACTGCAGTCCCTGACCGGTGGACGGTTCGCGCTAGGATCGGGCCGCTCGGGAACTTCCCCTGCCTGCGCCTGCCGGTGACGCTCGACCTCCCGCCGCCGCCGCTTCTTCTCGCCGCAGTCGGGCCCAAGACGATCGCGCTGGCCAGCCGCTACTACGACGGGGTGATCCTGCATCCGTTCCTCACCCCGGAAGGAGTACGCCGATCACGCGCGACACTGTGCGAGGCCGCGGACGCCGCCGGACGCGACCCAGACACCGTCCGCTGCAACGCCACCGTCGCCGTGGCACCCGCCGTCTCCCCGGAACGGGAGCAACTCGCCATCCATGCCCGCGCGGCGGGCTACCTTTCGGTTCCCGGGCTGGGAGACGCCATCGCGCGCGCCAACGGCTGGAACGAGTCGGACCTGGCCGCGTACCGCTCCCAGAAGGCACTCACCGACCTCGGCGGGCTGCCCGCCGACAAGCATTTGACCCGCCGGCAGCTCATCGATCTGTGCGACGGGCTGCCGTCCTCCTGGCTGCCGTCCTCCTCGGCGGCGGGGGACGTCGGCACCGTCGAGGCCAAGCTCTCCGAGTACGTCAAGGCGGGCGCAGACGAGTTGATCCTCCATTGTGCGGTCGGCGGCGAGCTGGCGCCACTGGCCGAGCACTACCGCAGTCGCGCTGAAGCCTGAGCCTGGAAGGAAAGATTGCCTTGCCGGAGGAACAGCACGAGGCACTCACGGACGTCCTGGCGGGATGGCTGCTCGGCCGGTTGCGGGACGAGTCCGGGACATCGGTCACCGACCTGAGCCTGGAGTCGCTGGAACGCCCGGTGTCGGGCCAGTCCAGTGAGATGCTCATCTTCGGGGCCCGGTGGCGGGAAGGGCCGAAGGAGCGGTCCGCCGAACTCGTCCTGCGCCGGCAGCCGGGACCCGGCGGCATCTTCCTGCGCCCGGACGCGATCCGCGAGGCCAGGGTGCTGAGAGGCTGGCGGACCATTCTCGCGCCCCCGTGCCCGCCGTCCGCTGGACCGAGCCCGGCGCCAAGGTGCTCGGAAGGCCCTTCTTCGTGATGGAGCGGGTGCCGGGACGCGTCCCCGCTGCCAATCCGTCCATCCACAGCGACGGATGGCTCCTCCCCTCAGCCCCGCCGAACGCCGGCACCTGTGGGATTCGGCCATGGACACCCTGGTCGCCGTCCACGCGACCCCTTGGCGGGAGTCGCACGCCTTCCTGACCGAGGAGGTCGGTGAACCCGACCTTGACGGCCACCTGAGCCGAACCGCCGAGTGGTACCGCTGGGCAGTGGACGGCCGGAGGTTCCCGACGACCGATGCCGCACTCGAATACCTGATGGACCGGCGGGCCGACGTGACGGCCGGTGAACCCGTCCTCGTATGGGGGGACGCCCGTATTGGCAACATGATCTTCGATGCGGACCTGCGCGTCGCGGCGGCGCTGGACTGGGAGGTCGCGTGCATCGGCCCGCCTGCCATCGACGTCGCGCACTGGCTGGTTTTCGACGAGTTCGCCACGACGGCGTGCGGGGTCGACCGGCTCGACGGCTTCCCGGGACGGGACGAGACCATCGCGCGCTATGAGGCCGCGTCCGGGCACCTCCTACACGACCTCGAGTACTTCGAGATCCTTTCAGGTGTTCTTCCTGGCCACGACGCTGATCCGGCAGGCCGACGCAAAGATCCGGGCTGGGTTGCTGCCCGAGGGGAGCCGCATGGGGCACGGCAACGCCCTGACCCAGATGCTCGCTCGACGGCTCGGTCTGCCCGTCCCGGAACTCGCGGAGGACTACCTGGCGCACCGGCAGGGCCGCGCGGGGCAGCCAGCCACTTCTCATCGGGGTACGGGTGCTCGCTCATCGCGATGGCGTCGAAGCCGGCCGACTCCGCCGCTCGGGCGACGTCTCCGAGGTCGGCCTTCCCGATCCAGCGCTCATAGTGCTTGACCGCACGCATCGGGAACATCAGGTTGTACTTGAGCGTCACGCGGGCACCTCGATGAGCACGGCACCGGCCTGTCCGCCACCGGCGCACACCGCGGCCAGCCCATAGCCGCCGCCGCGGCGGCGCAGCTCGTTCATCAGGGTGATCACCATCCGCGCTCCGGTCGCGGCCACAGGATGTCCGAGACTGCATCCGCTGCCGTGCACGTTGACCAGTTCCTCGTCGATGCCAAGGCCCTTGCAGGCGGCGATCGGCACGGACACGAAGGCTTCGTTGATCTCCCATAGAGCGATATCGCCCACGCCCAACCCGGCCCGGGCCAGCAGCTTGGGAATGACATCGAGCACCGCCATGCCGGTGCACGCGGGATCGGTGGCGGTGGCGGCACAGGAGCGCACCATCGCCAGCGGAGGCAGCCCGCGCTCAGAGGCCAGGTCGGAGCCGGCCAGCACGACCGCGGCCGCCGCGTCGTTGATGCCACTGGAGTTTCCCGCCGTGATGGAGAAGCCCTCGATCTCGAGGTGCAGCACCTTCAGGCCGGCGAGCCGCTCAGCGGTGGTGTCCCGGCGCGGGTGCTCGTCCACCGCGAACTCGGCGAACGACCCATCGTCCTGTAGAGCCTTCACCGGGACGATCTCGTCGGCGAACACACCCGCGTCGATTGCGGCGATGGCCCGCTGGTGGGAGCACAGCGCCCACGCGTCCATCTCCTCCCGGGTGATGCCCGCCAGCGCAATGCCGGTTCACGGACTGGCCCGGCACCTGGTGCATCCCCGCCGCCACCGCCGCATGGCGGGCGAGGTCACCTCCGCCGTAGTTGGACTCGGCCAGGATCTACCTCGTCGATGTCGGCGACGTCCAGCCCCGACCGCGCCCGCGCTTCGGTAACCACAATCTGGGCGAGTTCCATGGCGGTGGTGTGGCGGAGGGCCCTTTGAAGGACGTGCCGATGGGCGTCCTGACGCCCGCGACGATGACCGCCTCGAGCCTTGTGCTTTGAGACATTCGGTGTGCTCCGTCGGTGTGAGGGACCGGTGGCATCTTCGTGACGGCAGGGCGGCGGCTACCCGGCCGCCGGTGCTGAGGCCGATGCCGCGTCACCGTTCGCGGAGAACCCGCCGTCGACGGTGATCAGTGCCCCGGTGGTGAAGGCCGCCTCGTCCGAAGCCAGGTAGGTGGCCGCGTAGGCGATGTCCATCGGGTTCCCGATTCGCGTCATCCGACCTCCGCCGGTGTGAAGGCCGGAGTCCCCCCGAGAAGCGACGACACGGCCCACGATGATGCAGTTGGCGCGGATCCCAGCGGCGCTGCCCTCGGCGGCCAGTGTGCGGGTCAGGCTGTTCACCCCGCCCTTGGCCGCCGCGTAGGCGCCGAAGCCTTTGAAGCCGGCCAGTGACTGCCCGGAGGAGATGTTGATGATCGAGGCGCCCGGCGCTGCCGCGAGATGCGGCCAGGCGTACTTGGTGGCCCAGAAGACGTTGCCGGTCAGCGTGCCGAGCAGGATCCGCTCCCACTCCTCGCTGCTGTACTCGTGCAGCGGCTTGACCGTACCCGCGACCGCGTCGGTCGGGGCGGCGTTGTTGACGAGGGTGTGGAGCGCGCCGAATCGCTCCACGGTCGCCTCGACCACGCTTCGGACGCTCTCCTCGGAGGTGACGTCGAGCTGGAAGAACTCGGCATCGCCGCCCGCTTCCCTGATCCGGCCCACCAGCTTCTCACCACGGTGCACGGTGCGGCCTGTCACAGCCACACACGCCCCCTCCGCCGCGAAATGCTCTGCGATCGAGCGTCCGATGCCTCGGGTGGAACCCGAGATCAGCGCTACCTTGCCGGCCATCCTGTCGCCCACGCGACCCCCTTATCTCGCAAAACGTCGTGGCCGTCCACCGACGAACGGCGGGGTGAGCCGGCGCACGCGGCCGGCTCCCCCCGCCGCCGTTCACGTGCGCGGGAAGTTGAAGATCCGGCGAGCGTTCAACTCGACGATCTTGTGGGCCTCCTCGTCCGGCACCTCCTGCAGGGCCTTGGCCATGTGCTCACGGCTGTTGGGCCAGTTGGAGTCGGAGTGCGGGTAGTCGCATTCCCACATGATGTTGTCGATGCCCACCTGGTGACGGCGGGCGACGCCCTCGAAGTCGTCGATGAAGCAGCCGAACATGTTGCTGCGCCACAGGTCCGACGGGCGAACCTCCTTGTTGACGTTCTGATACCAGCGATGGCGCTCCCAGGTCTGGTCGATCCGTTCCAGCAGGTAGGGGACCCAGCCGATGCCTCCCTCGGAGAGGACTACCTTCAAGTTCGGGAACTTGTAGAACACCGGGGAGAACAGGAGGTCGGCGGTCGCGTCCATGGAGTTCGTGCCGAACAGAGCGATCATCACCGCCATCGGTGCCTCGGGTGAAGTGATCGGGGGTTTGCCGGAGGAGCCGAAGTGCATGCACAACGGCATTCCTGTCTCCTCTGCCGCGCGGAACACCGGATCCCAGTGGTCGGTGTAGAAGGACGGCAGCCCCAAACCGACGGTGTTCTCGGGGAAGGTGATCGCTTTGGCGCCCTTGGCGGCGCAGCGGTAGACCTCAGCGGCCGCGGCCTCCGGGTCCCACAGCGGCAGAATGATCATTGGGATGAAGCGGTCGGGATAGGCCGCGGCCCACTCGTCGAGGTGGAAGTCGTTCCAGGCCTTGACCGACAGCAGCGCAAGTTCCTTGTCCTGGCCTTCCAGAAACACGGTGCCGGCGAAGCGGGGGAAGGACGGGAAGCACAGTGCCGCCCGGACTCCGTCGATGTCCATGTCCCGCACCCGAGCATGCACGTCATAGCACCCGGGCAGCATGTCGTCGAAGCTGGACGGCTCCATGCCGTACTCCTGCGGCTTCTTGCCTGCAACGGCGTTGAGGCCGATGTTGGGGTAGATCCGGCCCTCGTACACCCATACGTCGGCCAGTCCCTTCTCAACCGGGGTGTCCTTGCCCTGCCGGGCCGCCTGGAGCAGAGCCGCGGACAGTCCTTCGTCACCAGCGCTCTTACTCATGTCCATCTGGACGATGCGGGGGCCCGCCTCCCTGAACTTCTTGGGTAGGCGGTCCTCCCACAGTGAAGGTGGCTCGATCAGGTGGTCGTCCACCGACACCAGCTGCATGTGATCTTGAAGCGGCACCGTGCCTCCTCTTGGGGGTGGGCTGAGACGCACGTGACCCGGCGGCCGGAGCGGCGAGAGACGGATCAGCGTCCCGAATTTCTGACACTATGTTTTAGATGATTGCAGCTATATCCAGTTTCAACAGCAATACAAGAGCATTGTTCTGACGGCAAGTCACGTGCCGCGGGTCAATAGCAAGCAGCCGGCCTCGGGTCCACCGCCGACCCCGACCGCGGCGACGGCGGGATCATCGGGGACTTGTCGCTCGCCTGCCTCGCCCCACAGCTGGACACAGGCCTCGTGCAAGAAGCCGTAACCATGCAGGCGTCCAGCTGACAGCTGGCCACCGTGAGGGTTGATGGGCAGAATTCCTTCCAGCCTGTAGTGCTCCTCCTCGTCGAGGAACGCACCGGCCTTGCCGTGCTCGCAGAATCCCAGCGCCTCGATCCACTGGAGGCAGAGGTAACTGAAGCCGTCGTACAGCAGCGCCACATCGACGTCGGCGGGAGTCAGCCGCGTCGTCTCCCACATCGACGCGCCCGCGTCATGGGCCGCCATCGTGGTCAGGTCGGCGCGCTGATCCCAGGAGTGCCGCTCGTACAGTGCCGAGCCCACGGCCTCGAAGGCGAGGGGCGGGTTGGGGAGGCCCGCGGCCGCCTCGCGCCGGGATATGACGAACGCCGTAGCACCGTCAGCGGGAACGTCGCAGTCGTACAGGCCCAGCGGCCAGGAGATGAGCCGCGCTCCCAGGTAGTCTTCCATGGTCATCGGCGTCGTGTAGATCGCGTTGGGATTGCGCGCCGCGTTGCGCCGGGCGTTGATGACCAGCTTGCCCAGCTGCTCGCGGGTAAGGCCGAAGTCGTGCATGTAGCGCTGGGCGTACATCCCGATCCAGTTCGCGGGGGACGCCGCGCCGAACGGCATCCGGAACTCGGCGTGACCGCTCACCCGCTCCTGTTTCCCGGTGAGCGCGGCCGCCCGTCCTGTTGCCTGAGCAGTGGCCTCCCAGACAGCGCGGAAGCACAGCACGTGCGTCGCACGTCCGGTGGCGACCGCGGCGGCCGCGTCGAACAGCGTCCCGAGCTGGCCGGAGGTCTCGTTGCCGCTGACGTGCCACCGGGTTCGGATCCCGAACGCGTCCCGGACGTCATGGGTGGTCGCGCCCACGAACCCTGCTTCGGCGGGCACCGGACCGGGATAGCTGGCCACGCCGTCGATGTCGTCGAAGGACAGGCCGGCATGTGCCACCGCGCGCTCCGCGGCCTCCAGGGCGAGATCAAGACCCGTCCGGCCGATCCGCCTCCCGATCTGGGATTGACCGGCACCGCTGATAACGGCTCGATCGTCTGCGAAGGTCATGGGGTGTCTCCTTCCGCGCGCACGGGCCGGAACAAGGGCAGGGCTACGTCTTCATGCACGTCGAACACCACTTCGACCGGCATGCCGACTGCGACCTGATCGATTGAGCACTCGAACAGGCAGGTGGTAAGCCGAACGTCAGGTTGTTCGTCGAGTTCGACGATCGCGATCACGTAGGGCGGAGGGAAGTCCGGGAACCAGGGATGGTGGTTGACGGTGAAAGCCGCAACCTTCGCACGTCCCGAGGCGACCTCCGCGCCGACGTCCCGGCTGCGGCACCGGAAGCAGGCGCCCACTGGCGGATGGAACCAGGCGCGGCAGGCGCGACAGCGGTAGATACGTAGTTCCCCGTCAAAACCACCGGTCCAGAAGGGCCGGGACTCCTCGGTCACCGCGGGCAGCACGCGCCCGGGCCGATCCGCCATCGCTCTCCCCCATTCGACCTGCGGGAGGGTCCCTGGGGACCCGCCGAATCAGTATGGGCATACTGTCAGATCAGTGGGGCACTAACAAGACCTCCGAGCAACTCTTACCTCTTTCACTTTCACCGAATGCATGTGTACGATTCGTCAGATAGCTAACGAAGGAGGAGCGACCTTGACCAGCGTGATGAGCGGTGTGCGCGTCGTGGAAGTGGCTGCTTGGACGTTCGTGCCCTCAGCCGGTGCGATCCTCACCGAGTGGGGTGCCGACGTGCTTAAGATCGAGCACCCGGAGACCGGCGACCCGCAGCGCGGCCTGGTCACCTCCGGGCTGATCCCGGCCGGCGGGGTCAATCACATGTTCGAGCTGCCCAACCGCGGCAAACGCAGCGTGGGCCTCGACCTGAAGTCCGAACAGGGCCGCGAGCTGCTGATGAAGCTGGTCGCCTCGGCCGATGTCTTCCTGACCAACCTGCGCCCGGACGCGCGCCGCAGACTCCGCATCGACGTCGAGGACGTGCGCACCCACAACGACAAGATCATTTATGTGCGAGGCTCGGCAGCGGGCCAGCGCGGCCCCGAAGCCGACCGCGGCGGCTACGACCAGACCCACTTCTGGGGACGTAGCGGCGCCGCCGACAACGCGAGCCCGACCGAGCTCGGGTACACGGTGAGCATGCCGGGGCCGGGCTTCGGCGATGTGATCGGCGGGTTGGCGCTCGCCGGCGCCGTCTCCTCCGCCCTCTTCCACCGGGAGCGCACCGGCGAGGCCCTTACGGTGGACGTCTCCCTCCTCGCCCTGGGCGCCTGGGCCATGGGCCCCACGATCGCCGGCGCGCATGCCCACCAGATCCAGGAGTACCCGAAGCACACCGCCTCCAACGCGCCCAACCCGCTGGTGAACAGCTACCGGACCGCCGACGGCCGCTCGATCTCTCTGGTCATGCTCGAATCGGACCGGTTCTGGCCCGAGCTCGTGACCGCGATCGGGCGTCCGGAGCTGGTCGACGATCCTCGTTTCGCGAGCCACGCCGACCGGATCGAGAACAACGTCGCGTGCTGCGCCGAACTGGCCGCTGCGTTCGCCGCCCGGTCCCTAGAGGAGTGGAAGCAGGCGCTGAAGGATCTCAGCGGTACCTGGACGCCGGTGCGGCGGCCGATCGAGGTGCTCGACGATCCCCAGGTGATGGCGAACGGCTACGTCGCCGACCTGGAGGACGCCGGCGGCAACCCGTTCAAACTGGTCTCCGCGCCGGTGCAGTTCGGAGAGCGGCAAGGTGAGGTGCGGCGGGCACCCCTCCATGGTGAACACACTGACGAAGTTCTTCAAGAGATCGGCCTGTCCATGGATGAAATCATCGAGCTCAAGGTGAGTGGAGCGGTCCTGTGAGACCTGCGCGACACTGGCGGTTTCACCGAGGGTGCTCAGGCGCCTTCGGACGCTCGGCTAGACTGGGCAGCGATGTCAGATTCCTCGATCACACGCCGTGCCAGCTATGGCCCCGCCAGTCCAGAGATCGGCCGCCGCGGCGCCACCACCCGCCGCCGAATCGTCGAGGTCTCTCTGGAACTGTTCGGCGAGCAGGGCTTCTTCAACACCTCTGTCGACGCCATCGCCAAGGCCGCGAACGTCTCTCGCGCCACGCTCTACCAGTACTTCCCCGGTAAGGACGAGATCTTCCTGGAGTTGCTGGACGAGTGCGGGAGCGCTCTGGTGCGGGTGGCCCGGAGGATCGGCCCCCTCGGCCCCACCGAACTCGGGTTGGACAACCTGCACTGGTGGCTGGGCGAGTGGGGCTGGGTCTTCGAAAAGTACCGGACCATGTTCGTTCAGTGGGCCGCAGTGGCCTCGGTGGACAGCCTGGTCCGCAGCGAGGTCATCGGTTTCGTGGGCCGCTACAACCAGCGCATCGCCCAACGCCTCGAAGCGAGCGAGATCGAGGGGATCGACCCCACGCCGACCGCGGCGGCGATGACCGCGATCGTGCACCGGCTGAACCTGTTCGCCCACACGGGGCAGGCACACGACGCCGACAGCGAGACCCTGACCACCGCACTGTCGCACTTCTTGCAATTGCTGCTGTTCCCCAGCACTCCCGCGGAGGTACTACGGAGCCTCTCGTCCGACCCCGGCGCCGAAGCCCCACCGATCACGATCAACGTTCCCCGCGCACCGTCTACCAAGGGGATGTCGATCGAGGCGCGGGTCGAGGGGCTGACCACCCGCGCAGCGAACACGGTCCGCCGGCTGGTTGAAGCGGGCCTCGTAATGTTCGCGCGCAACGGCTACCACCGCACCAACGTGGAGGACATCGTCGAGAAGGCCGGCGTCGCCCGGGGCAGCTTCTACAAGTACTTCAGCGAGAAGCTCGACCTGCTGCAGACGATCTGCGTCGAGTCGATGACCGAAATGAAGGTGCTGGCCGACCGGATGCGCACCATCGACCTGACCAGGGATGATGCGGAACTGCGGGCTTGGCTGGCGGACTTCTTGCACTTCGGGGCGCGGTACAAGGGGGCGATCAGCGTCTCGCAAACCAACCCGGACGATCCGCTCATCGCCGCGCTGGCCGCCTACTCACAGTGCTTGCTCGACCAGTCCCTGGAACACGCCCTGGCGAAGCTGTCCCACAGCTACCCGTTCGATCCCGCGCTCGGCGCCGTGATCTTCCGGGCGCTGATCTCCCGCGTGCCTGGCGCGCTCAAGGAGATCCCAGAGCCACTCGACGACGAGCAGGTGCTCGACTTCCTGATGCTGGCCATCCGGCGCGGGTTCC
>Ga0079224_100012220_pt1 | contig 11873 bp, 8 predicted proteins | sample Stecom2015_FD_80414 | JGI IMG/M metagenome (GOLD analysis project Ga0079224, IMG submission 80414) | Agricultural soil microbial communities from Utah to study Nitrogen management - Steer compost 2015 | ecosystem: Environmental > Terrestrial > Soil > Agricultural land | place: USA: Utah...
GCTGCGCCGAACCACCCGCCCGACGAGGGTGTGGTCGGTGGCCACCCAAAGGGGTTGCAGAGCCGTCGCGGGCCCGAACGCGTCCCGGGCGACCAGGCCTCCCGGATCGGCCCGCACCCACGTCCCATCCAGCAGGAAGACCTCGCGCTCGAGCTGGTCGAGGAGCAGCAACGTGTCGGGAGGAACGAGGGCCATCGATCCGGGGAACATCAGCTCGCCGGGGCCTTCGCCTTCCCGGCCGAACGTCAGCACCCGCGCGCCCGCTCCGTCGAAGACGTGGACCTCGCGGCTCCCCCCGGACACGGCCAGGGCGCCGCCGTCCGGCGTGCGTGCGAACCCACGGACCTCCCACAGATCCTCCGTGCCCGCTTCGCCCCCCAGCACGACCGGCGCCCCCCCGACCGTCCAGGCGTCGGTCCGCTCCCAGCCGCCGCCGGAGCTCGTGACGATCCGGACGCCCGCGCTGTCTTCGACGGTCGCGGCGACCGGGTCGTCTCCCTCTGCCGCGGCCCCGCAGCCGGTGAGCGCGGCCACGAGCAGGGAGAGCAGCGGAGCCCGCCGTCGCGCAGGCTCCGTGCGGCAAGACCGACCCGTCGATCCAACGGTCACGACCGCCTCCCCGTCGATGGTCCCATGGCGGCGACGCCCGGCCGGGCGGCACGCGAGAGGCACCATGGAAGACCTCGGCTCCACGCGCAACGTGGGCGACCGAGCCCCCCGACGGCGTGGCGTGCGATCCGCGCCTGCGGCCGTGCCCCGGCGGCTCCGCGCCGGACGTCGCGGAGCGATCGCGGCCGGCCCCGCTCATCCTCCGGCCGGCAACTCCAGCGTGAACGTCGATCCCTCTCCGACGGTGCTCGTCACGAAGAGATCTCCCCTCATGGCGCGCGCCAGGTGCTGGCTGATCGCCAGCCCCAGGCCGCTCCCGCCCCTGCTCCTGCCGCCACCGAGGGCGACCTGTACGAACGGCTCGAAAATCGCGTCCAGGTACTCCGGCGGAATCCCCACGCCCGTGTCGCTCACCTCCACCACGGCGCGTCCGTCGAGCAGGCGCGCGGAGATTCGTACCTCGCCGCCGTGCTCCGTGTACTTGACCGCGTTCGAAACGAGGTTGAGCAGGATCTGCTCCACCCGCGTCCGGTCCGCGACCGCCATGACAGGTCCGGTCCCATCCGCCCACTCGATGGAGATGCCGTTCGTCAGGGCCATGGGCTCGATCATCGGCCGCACCGTTTCGACCAGGACCTCGGCGAGATCCAGGGGAAGGCTATCGTAGACCAGGCGCCCTCCCTCGATGGTGCCGAACTGGACCAGATCGTTGATCAGGGTCAGCAGGTGCTCCTGGCTCGCATGGATGCGCTCGAGCGCGGCGGCCTGGGCTTCGGTCAGCTCGCCGTAGACGCCGTGCCCGAGCAGGTCCACGTACCCAGCGATCGCGTTGAGCGGTGTGCGGAGGTCGTGGGCCATTCCGGTCAGGAACTCGCTCCGCGAGCGGTTGGTGGTCTCGAGGCGCGCGAGCCGTGTTGCATCCTCGATGGCCCGCTCCTCTGCGGCTCGCCGCTCCGTCAGGTCACGAGTGACTTTGGCGAACCCGAGGAGCAGGCCGTCGGCGTTGCGCAACGGAGCGACCACCACGTTAGCCCAGAATCGCGTGCCGTCCTTCCTCACCCTCCACCCCTCGTCCTCGAGCCGGCCCTGCTCCGCGGCCGTACTCAACTCGATCGCGGGCCTGTCCCGAGCCACGTCTTCCTCGGGATAGAAGATCGAGAAGTGACGTCCGAGGACCTCCTGCTCGGTGTAGCCCTTGATCTCCTCGGCTCCCTCGTTCCAGCTCGTGACGTGACCGTGCGCGTCGAGCATGAAGATGCCGTAATCCTTCACGCTCTTCACGAGCAGCCGGAAGCGCTGCTCGCTCTCCCGCAGCGCGTCCATGTACAGCTTCCGCTCGGTCAGGTCGCGCGTGACCTTGGCGAAGCCGACCAGGGCCCCGTCCTCGCCCCGGAGCGAGGTGATCGTCACGCTCGCCCAGAAGGGGGATCCGCCCTTCCGCAGCCTCCAACCCTCCTCCTCGTAGCGGCCCCGGGCCTCGGCCACCGTGAGCTCGTACTCGGGATGGCCCCGCTCGACCGCCTCCCTCGCGTAGAACACCGAGAAGTGCTTGCCGATGATCTCGTCGGCCGCATAGCCCTTCAACCGTTCCGCGCCGGGATTCCAGGTGAGGACCCGGCCACGGGTGTCCAGGACGAAGATCGCGTAATCCTGAACGGTTTCCACCAGGAGGCGATGGATATCGATGGGCACGGACGAGCCGCCGGACGCGAGCTCGGCGTCGTCCCGGGCGCTGTCCGCAGTTGGATGCTCGATGTGGGTCATCAGGTCCGCCTCGTTGGCTCCGGGCTGCGCCTGCCGGCCTCAGGAGCGCATCGCTGCCCGCACGTGGGTCTCGACGAATCGTCCTCGCAGTTCGCCACCTTCGCCCTCCGCTGCAAGGTGCGCGCCCAGAGGGGCGGGCCGCAATGAGCCGCTGGACGTCGGCGGTACGTATGAGTACTATCAAATCATACCATCAATCGATGATCGGAGGCTCGCTTGAAATCCCTCAGGTACCACATCCTGCTCGCCCTGGCGGACGAGCCCCTGCACGGGGCCGAGATCCGACGGAGGGCCGAGGAGGAGAGCGGTGGAGCGGTCACCCTGTATCCGGCCACTCTGTACGGCACGCTCGACGGCATGCAGGAGGCGGGCTGGATCCGAGAGGTGGAGAGGGAGTCCGCCGGGGCCGACCAGGCGCGCTGGCGGTTCTACGCGTTGACGCCCGTGGGGCGGGCCGCGCTCGAGGCCGAGACGGACCGGCTGGAGTTCGTGGTGGGGAGGGCCCGCGCGCTTCTGGGCGGGGGCGCCGGCGGGTGAGTCCCGGCCCGCGCGGCTCCACGGCCTACCGGAGGCTGCTCCGCATCCTCCCGAAGGCCTTCAGGGACAGGCACGAGGAGGACATGGTCCGGGTGTTCGAGGACCTGCAGGAGCGCGCTCCCGAGCCGCTCGCGCGCGGCCGGCTCTGGCTCGGGGCCGCGTGGGACGTCTCGCGCTCGGCATGGAGGGAGCGCGTGGGAGGAGGGGGGCGGTCGCGCACGCGGCGCGGGCGAGGGGCGGGCGGACACGACGACGGGAGGGGGGGAGATCCGATGGACGAGATCATTCGGGACCTCAGGTACGCGCTCAGGCAGATGGTGCAGCGACCCGGCTTTTCGGCCATCCTCATCACGACGCTCGCGCTCGGGATCGGTGCCAACACCGCGGTCTTCAGCGTGGTGAACGGCGTGGTGCTCCGGCCGCTCCCCTATCCGGAGCCCGAGCGCCTGACGGCCGTCTGGTCGCAGTTCCCGACCATGGAGCTGCTGGAGTTCCCCTCGTCCTGGCCGGAGTTCGTCGACTACCGCGACGCCTCCCGCTCCTTCGAGTCGATGGGCACCTGGGGCCGGACCCAGCGCACGATCACCGGGGGGGAGTCGCCCGAGCGCCTGGACGTGGCGCAATTCTCGGCCTCCATGTTCCGGGTGCTGAGGGTCGAGCCGGCCCTCGGCCGCGTGTTCGGGCCGGAGGAGGACGTGGCCGGCCGAGACGCGGTCGCCGTGCTGAGCCACGCGCTCTGGCAACGCAGGTTCGGAGGGGATCCGACCGTCGTCGGGCGCACCGTGGAGCTCGACGGGAGCTCGACCACCGTGCTCGGCGTCATGCCGGAGGGCTTCGGCTTCCCCGACCGCGACACGCAGGCTTGGCTTCCCGCCGGCATCGATCCGACGAACCCGCCGAGCCGATCGAGCCATTTCGCCAACATCCTTGGTCGCCTCGCCCCGGGCGTGACGCTGGAGGAGGCGACCGTCGAGCTCGGGAACCTCGTCGCGCGCTGGGAGGCGGACGACGGGCTCGACCACACCTGGAGCCGCGAGCTGCACCCGGCCTTCCTGCGCCCGCTCCACGCGGACACCGTGGGTGACGTGCGCCGCTCGCTCCTGGTCCTCCTCGGCGCGGTCGGGATCGTGCTTCTCATCGCCTGCGCCAACGTCGCCAATCTGCTGCTCGTGCGCGGAGAAGGTCGCGCCCGGGAAATCTCGGTGCGGGCGGCCATCGGCGCGGGCCGTGGACGGATCGTCCGGCAGCTCGTCACCGAGAGCCTCCTGGTGGCGGTGCTGGGCGGGGCGGCCGGGCTCCTGCTCGCACGCTTCGGTCTGACGGCGCTGGTGGCGCTCGCGCCCCCCGACCTGCCGCGGCTGGACACCGTCGCGCTCGACGGGCGCGTGCTGGCGTTCTCGGCCGCCGCGGCGCTCCTGTCGGGGCTTCTCTTCGGGCTCGCGCCCGCGCTCCAGACGGTCCGCACCGACGTGCAGGGTACGCTCCGCAACGAGAGCCGCGGCGGCACGGCGGGTCCCGGCCGCTTCCGGCTGCGCCGCTTCCTCGTCATCGGGCAGACCGCGCTGGCGGTCGTGCTGCTCGTCGGTGGGGGCCTGCTCCTGCAGAGCTACCGGCACCTGAGCAGGATCGATCCAGGCTTCCGTGGTGAGGGCGTGCTCGCGGCTTCGATCAACGTGCCGCAGACGAGCTACCCGGAGGACGAGGACGTCATGCTCTTCTACCGGGACCTGGTGCCGGGGCTGGCGGCGCTACCCGGCGTGACCGCGGCGGGCATGGTGCGCACGGCGCCGCTCGCGGGCACGCTGCCCCCGAACGACATCGAGTTCGAGAACAGGATCAGGACCGAGGACGACCCTCCGCTCAACGCGGACATCCAGGTGGTGTCACCGGGCTATTTCGAAGCGCTCTCCGTCCCCGTGCTGTGGGGGCGGGGATTCGACGCCACCGACGACGAGAGCTCGGAGACGGTGGTGGTGGTGGACGAGACCTTCGCACGCCGGTTCTTCGGAAACCCGGCCGACGCGTTGGGGCACGGCGTGCGGCAATACGGCACGCCCGGCTTCTCCCGCATCGTCGGAGTCGCGGGCGGCGTCCGGCAGGTGGGGCTCGATTCCGAGCCCCGCGCCCAGCTGTACCTTCTGCACGCTCAGTCACCCCGCACCTGGTTCGGGGTGCGCGGCATGACGCTCCTGCTCCGGACGGACGGGGATCCGGGGACGCTGGTCGACGGGCTCCGGACCGAAGTGCGCTCGCTGGACCCGAACCTTCCCGTCTTCGAGGTCGGAACGGTTCAGGGCATCGTGGAGGCGTCGGTGGCCACCGAGAGGTTCAACCTCTTCCTGCAGCTCGTGTTCGCGGGGGTCGCCCTGAGCCTCGCCGCGATCGGGCTCTACGGCGTTCTGTCGTACTCCGTTGTCCAGCGCACCCGGGAGATCGGCATCCGCATAGCACTCGGAGCCGAACGAGACAGCATCGTCGGATTGGTGGTCCGTCAGGGCCTGGCGCTGGTCGTGGTGGCCATCGGCGTCGGCGTCGTGGGCGCGCTCGTCGTCGGCCAGGCGCTTTCCGGCCTCCTCTTCGAGGTATCGCCGCGGGATCCGACGACGTACGTGGTCGTGACTGCCATGCTCGGGGTCGTCGCGGCACTAGCGTGCTGGATTCCCGCTCGAAGGGCGAGCGGCGTCGATCCGCAGACCGCCCTCAGGAGCTCGTCGTAGGCTCGAGCCGGCGATCGATTATGATTCGGGTATGACACCCGTCCTCGCCCACGATCTCGTCACGGCCCCGGAAGCGGCGCCGGACCGATGGATGTACGTCCTGCACGGCGTCTACGGCGCGGGCCGGAACTGGTCGTCGGTGGCCCGGCGCTTCGCGCGCGAGCGACCGGGGTGGGGGGCGGTGCTGGTGGACCTGCGCCTGCACGGCGACTCGTCGGGCTTCGAGCCGCCTCATACGCTGGCGCGGTGTGCGGCGGACGTCGCGGCGCTCGAGCGTCGCCTGGAGCTGCCGGCCGACGCCGTGCTCGGGCACTCCTTCGGCGGAAAGGTGGCGCTCCTCCACGCCCAGGCCGCCGCCGCCCCGCCGTCGAGCGTCTGGGTGGTGGACTCGACGCCGGCGTCCAGGGCGCCCGATGGCAGCGCCTGGCAGATGCTCGAGGTCCTACGGCGTCACCCGGGTCCGTTCACGGATCGGGCCGAGGGGATCGCGGCCGTCGAATCCGGTGGCTTCACGAGGCCCGTGGCGCAGTGGATGAGCACGAACCTGGTGGACGATCCGCACGGGGACGGCCTGGCGTGGCGCATCCAGGTCGACGACATGGAGGCGCTGCTGCGCGACTTCTTCGCCACCGACGCATGGCCGACCGTCGAGCGGCCGCCGGACGGCTCGGAGATCCACGTGGTGAAGGCGAGGGAATCCAACGTGCTCGACGACGAGGCGTGTGAGCGCATCCTTTCGGCCGGTCGCGCCACGGGGGGCCGGGTGCATCTGCATCATGTCGACGGTGGGCACTGGGTCAACGCGGACGATCCGGAGGGGCTGCAGCGGCTGTTGCTCCGGCACCTTGACGGGTCGTGAGCGGCTTCAGGTCCGATCGTCGAGGGGGCATCGGGGGCTCGCAGGGTCCGCGAGGGGAAGGTAGACCGTGAACGTGGCGCCGTGGCCCGGCGCGCTCTCCACGCGCAGGTAGCCGCTCAGCGCCTTCACGATGCCGAAGGCCTGCGCGAGCCCCAGGCCCCTCCCGGCGCCGCGGCCCTTGGTCGTGAAGAAGGGCTCGAAGAGCCGCCCGCTGATTTCGGGAGCGATGCCGATGCCGTCGTCCACCACCTCCATCACGGCGAACGTGCCCTGCGTCGATCCCGGATTCCGACGCACGAAGTCGGGGCTCAGCGTCTCGCGTCGGGTGCGGACCCGGATCCGGCCGGCGCCCCTCACGGCGTCGTGGGCGTTCCGGACCAGCGCGAGCAGCACCACCTCCATCTGAGGGCGGTCCCCCTCGACCAGTAGGGGATCGTCCGCCGGCTCGAGGACGAGGTCGACGGCCCGATCCGCGATCTCCGGCCGGATGCGCTCGACGGCTTCGGAGACCAGGGTGCGCAGGTCGAGCATGACGACCCGGACCAGCTGACGGCGGGAGAACGCGAGGAGCCCGTTGACCAGCCCTTCGGCCTGGTGGATCGCATCGTGCGTGGCGGCCAGCGATTCGACGACCACTCCCGGAAGCCCGGGATGCTCCTGACTGAGCTCGATCTCCGCCTTCATCACGGTGAGCAGGTTGTTGAAGTCGTGCGCGATCCCTGCGGCCAGGTTGCCCATGGCCTCCATCTTGCCCACCACCCGGCCGGGGCCGGGCCCCGACGATGGGCCCAGGCCAGGCTCCGACGGTGAGCCGGGGCCGCGTTCCGACGGCGTGCGGGGGCCATCCTCGCCCTCCTCCGTTGCGACCGGCCGGCCGGTGCATCGGGCGGGCGGGTCGAGCGGCACGCAGTGCAGCAGAATGCTCGGGACCGGGTCGCGACCGGCCGACATCACCCGCAGCCCTTCGCCCCGGAACCGGCGCTCCCGGCCAGGTCCCGTGCCGAGCCGCAGGGGCCGCCCGACGGCCACGCCGGCCGACGACCACGTGCGGAGCGCTTCCTCGAGCTCCGCGGCTTCGCCGGTGGCTAGCTCCTGGAGGGGGCGGCCGGCCGGGGACCGGCCGACGAGACGCGTGGCCGGATCATTGGCGGCCAGAATCATTCCGTCGACCGAAAGCAGGAGGGACGGAAACGGACTGCGAGCCGTGAGCAGCAGGAAGGACTCGGGGGTCAACGAAGGCGCGCTGAAGGTAGGACTACTCGGAACGAGCTCGACCGGACGCGCCGGTGATCCTTCGAGCATCCGCCCGGCCCATGCGGATCCTGCGCCGCGCGTGGCTCGGTGACCTACGTGACCCCCCGATCAACCGTAGATCTCAGAATGCCGGCCTCCATGATAGAGCCCGGCGGCTGGCATTGGCAACCGCAGCGGCAGCGCGGGGCCGTTTCGTGGCCTTGCGCCCGCCGCCCTCGGCACGCCCCTCGGCACGCCCCTCGGCGCCCGCGGGAGCTCGTACCTCAGTCCAGCGTGACGTTGTCGATGAGCCGCGTGGTGCCGAGATGGGCGGCGAGGGAGAGCAGCGCCCCCGGCCTACCCTCGTCCAGCTCGCGCAGGGTGTCCGCATCGGCGACGCTCACGTACTCCAACCGAGCGAGTCGGGAGCGGCCGACCCGCGCGCGCACCGACGCTCGGAGCACCTCCGCGTCACGCGCTCCCCCCCGCCAGAGCTCCCGTGCCTCGGAGAGCGCCCGGTGGAGGACGGGGGCCTCCGCCCGCTCCTCCGGCGACAGCCGCGCGTTCCGGGAGCTCAACGCCAACCCGTCGGCATCCCGCACCGTCGGCACGAGCACGTGGCGCACGGGCATGCGCAGGTCCGTCGACAGCCTGCGGATCACGACGTTCTGCTGCGCGTCCTTGGCGCCCCACACCGCCACGTCCGGGGCCAGCACCACGAGGATCTTGGTGACCACCGTCGCGACGCCCCTGAAGTGGCCGGGCCGATGCGCGCCCTCCAGGATGTTGCCTACGGGCCCCGGATCCACCTCCGTCGTCGCGCCGGCCGGATACATCTCCTCGACGGTCGGCTGGAAGACGACGTCCACGCCGTGCCCTTCGAAGATGCCCAGATCCCGATCCGGATCGGTCGGGTACCGCGCCAGGTCCGCGGGATCGTCGAACTGCGTCGGGTTCAGGAAGAGCGAGGCCACGAGGGACGCGCCCTCGCCGCGGGCCACGTCCAGGAGCGCCTCGTGCCCGGCGTGCATGGCGCCGAGCGTGGCCATCATCGCCACAGGCGAGGGAAGACCGGCCCGGACGCGACGCATCTCGTCGACGGTCCGCACGATGCGCATGGGCCGCGTGTCAGATGGGCGGGATGCGGCGGCCGCAGCGAGCACGCCTGCCGGTCATCCGGCCGCTTCCGGGCTCAACGTCCGGCTTCCGAGGTCGACCGGCTCCCGCAGGTGCGACGTCTGCGCGTCCGTCGGAAACCGCCCCTCCCGCACGTCCGCGGCGTAGCGCTCGAGCGCGTCCTGGATCGCCTCACCCACCTCGGCGAAGCGGGCCGCGTGCCGCGGCGTGAACTCCAGCGAAAGGCCGAGGAGGTCGTGCCACACCTGCACCTGTCCGTCGCAGGAGGGGCCGGCGCCGATGCCTATGGTGGGGATCGTCAGCACACGGGTCACCTCGGCGGCGAGCTCCGCGGGCACGAGCTCCAGCACGACCGCGAACGCGCCGGCTTCCTCCAGCGCGAGCGCGTCGTCCACGAGGGTGCGCGCCGCGCCGGAGGACCGCCCCTGGATGCCGTAGCCGCCCAGGCTGTGCACGGACTGCGGGGTGAGGCCCAGGTGGGCCATGACGGCGATGCCGGCTCCGGTGAGCGCGCGGATGGTCGGAAGCACCACGCGCCCCCCCTCGAGCTTCACCGCCTGCGCGCCCCCCTCCTTGAGGAGCCGGCCGGCGTTCCGCAGCGCGTCCTCGGGGCTCGCCTGGTAGCTCATGAACGGCATGTCCGCGATGACGAACGCGCTCCGCGTGCCCCGCACGACCGCGGCCGTGTGCCGCACCATGTCGTCGACGGTGACGGGCAGCGTGTCCTCGAAGCCGAGCATCCCCTGCGCCATGCTGTCGCCTACGAGGATGATCGGGATCCCGGCCCGCTCCACGAGCAGCGCGGAGGTATAGTCGTAGGCCGTCACCATGGGGATGGCCTCTCCGGACTCCTGCAGCCGGCGGATCGCTCGAAGGTCGGTTCTCACGGTACGCTGTCGGTGTTGTGAGGAGGCGCCGGACGCTGCGTCGGCATCAGGTCAGGGATCGTCCCGATCGACCACGTCCCGCAGCAGCCGCTGCAGCTCGTGCAGGCGCTCGTCAGGAATGTTGCCACGCTCGGCCGCAAGAGGAAGCTGCGCCAGTGCGAGCGCCGCGTAGGCACGGGCGGCGGCGGGATCGAAGGCCCGGAGGGCGCGTACGTGCGCACGCACGGGATCCACGTCGCCTCGTGCGAAGGGGCCGGTCAGGGCGGCCGGAAGTCCGCGCCCGACGACCTGCTCCGTGGTTGCGGTGAGGAGGGGCGCCAAAGCGCTCTGCCCGTGGGTCCGGTCGCGGCCGAGCCCCGCCCACAACCCCGCGGCGAGCCCGGCGAGCCCGGCGACGAGCGGGCCCGCCATCACGGCCGAGGCGTGATACAGGGCGCGCGACGCCGGATCGAGGGTGACCGTGGTTCCGCCGAGGTCGGCCGCGAGCCGCTTCAGCCAGGCGAGCACTTCCGGATCCGCCGCTTCGATGCCGAAGGTCACGCCCGTGAATCGGTCCTCCCCACGCGTGTCCGGGAAGGTCTGGAGCGGGTGGAAGCCCGCCACGGCCGCCCCGGCCTCGCGGGCGGCGTCGAGGGCGGAGAGCGGCGTGGCCCCGGAGCAGTGGACGACGATCTGGGTTTCGCTGAACCTCAGCTGCCGAGCGAGCTCCGGGATGTGGTCGTCCACCGTGGTGAGGAACAGCACGTCGCAGGCGTCGGCTACGCGTTGCGCATCCGCGGTCGCCAGCACGTCGCCCCCGATCCGGGCGGCGAGCTCGGCGGCGGCGTCCGGAGAGCGCCGCGAGACCGCGGTGACGCGGTGGCCGACCCGGGCGGCGGCGACCGCGAGGCTCGATCCGAGGTTGCCGGCATGGACGAAGCCGAGGTGCGGACGCTTCACGGCCGTGTCAGCCCGCTCCTCCCCTGAAGAACAGCAACCCACCGCCGGTGCCCCCCAGGAGGACATCGTCGAGGCCGTCACCGTCGAGGTCGCCCAGCGCCGGCGCGGCGAGCCCCTGGTGGCCGACCGGCAGCGAGCCGTCCCGCTCGAAGCGGGGCTCGCTCCGGGTTCCCCGGTTGCGGTAGATCTGGACACCCTCCCCCTCCGTGCCGACCAGGAGATCGAGCAGGCCGTCGCCGTCCAGGTCGTGGAGCAGCGGGACGGCGCGCCGTCCCGCGTCGATCCCCGCGTACTCCTCGGTGACGAGGGTGAACTCGGGCGCGAGCGGCGTGCCGGTGTTCTCGAAGTAGTTCACCGTGCCGGAGGCCTCACCGACCAGGAGGTCGAGGTCCCCGTCGCCGTCCAGGTCACCGAGCGCGGGCGTGGCATTGCGACCGCGAGGGAGCTGCGCGATCACGGAATCCACGAGCGTGAGCTCGATGCTCGCGCCCCCCTCGTTGCGGTAGTACGCCAGCCGGTCCGCCCATCCCCCGACGATGGCGTCCAGGTGCCCGTCCCCGTCGAGGTCCCCGAACGCCGGTACAGGGTTGTAGCCGGGGCCGACGTCCATGGTCCCGGCGTGGCGGAAGCTGGGCTCCGCCGCCGTGCCCTCGTTGACGAAGATCGTGAGGTCTCCGTTCTGCGGATCGTCCTGGGCGATCTTGTTGCTCACCAGCAGATCCAGGTCGCCGTCGCCGTCCAGGTCCACCACGACCGGAACGCTTTCGCTGCCGACGTCGATCATCGAGATGAAGCGGGAGGTGCGGTGCTCGAACCGCCCCGGAGCCACGTGCTCGAGGAGGTGGAGGTTGTCGATGCTGGTGGTGTTCGGATTGAAGGCGCCCCCGAGCACGCCCACGAGGAGATCGGGGAGCCCGTTCCCGGTCGCGTCCCCGAGCGTCGGGGCGTTGTAGCCGCTCGTCCGGAGCGGCGCACCCAGGGGGAACGGCTGCGGCTGTCCCCGGAACGACGGGGACTGGCACGTCCCGCTGTTCTCCAGCAGGAGGATGCCGGGCTCGAAGAAGTCTCCCCAGAAGAGGTCCTGGTCGCCGTCGCCGTCCACGTCCCCGAACGCCATCGTGTTGGCCCCGTGCAGGCTGCCGATCTGCGCCACGATCTCGATGTCCTCGAACCGGTCCGTGACGAGCTGGA
>Ga0079224_100012221_pt1 | contig 11872 bp, 9 predicted proteins | sample Stecom2015_FD_80414 | JGI IMG/M metagenome (GOLD analysis project Ga0079224, IMG submission 80414) | Agricultural soil microbial communities from Utah to study Nitrogen management - Steer compost 2015 | ecosystem: Environmental > Terrestrial > Soil > Agricultural land | place: USA: Utah...
GCAACGCGTTACCGTTTTTATTTTACTACCTTAGCCTCAACTTCTAAAGGTTCGGGGGAAAATATCCACCTTCAGTGGCAAAGATCGCCACTGAGTCGGATCTTCCGACGCACAGGACGTGCTAGTGCCAACTTAGCCACAGGACGCGGCACTTTAAGTTGGCCAGTTTCCTCATTTCTGAGCGAGACGTTTCAGCTTTTCTATCTGTCCAGCTCCAGCCACTAGAAACTCGAGAAATTTCAACTCCTTCTTCAGTGGCAAAAAACGCCACTGAGTCGGAGTCTCCGACGCACAGGAAGTGCTAGTGCCAACTTAGCCACAGGACGTGGCGCTTTAAGTTGGCCAATTTTCTCGTTTCTGAGCGAGTGGCTTCCGCTTTTCTACCTGTCCAGCTTCAACGTCTAGAAATTCGGGAAACTTCACCTCCTCTGGCAGAGGCAAAAAACGCCTCTTTGTCGGAGCCTCCAGTTTCCTCATTTCTGAGCGAGACGTTTCAGCTTTTCTATCTTGTGGACAACTTTTTTCGACAGTTTTTTTAATCCACAACATTTATCGACATGTTTTACACATCATCTTGTGTTGTGGATAATATTTTTCCACAAGGTATAGATATTGTGGATAAGTTTTCAAAAACCATTGATTATCTAGTCATAATCTGATATTATTATTTTGTTTTCACTCGTAATAAGTTATCAACATTATTCGTTTATCCACAGAATGTGGATATCGTGTGGATAGGTTTTTTCACAATGTGAATGAATAGTTGTCCACAACCAGTGGATTATGTCGAAAAGTCGTTATTCTACTATATTATATATTTATTCACAAATTATCTAGAATGTATATTTATTAACTTGTATTCATTTAACGAAAAACTACTGCATAATAACTTATTTTTATACATTTAACGTGATAACGATTAATACCTTACAAACAAATATATAAATAAAAAAACGAACAAAGGAGGGAGATTGTTGGAGAATATTGCTGATTTGTGGGACAAAGCACTCAAAGAGATTGAGAAAAAATTAAGTAAGCCAAGCTTTGAAACATGGTTAAAATCAACAAAAGCCCATGCCCTACAAAACGATACACTTATTATTACCGCTCCCAATGAGTTTGCTAGAGATTGGCTTGAATCTAGATATCTGCATTTGATTGCAGAGACGATTTATGATCTAACTGGTGCAGAACTCGGAATCAAATTTATCATTCCTCAAAATCAATTAGACGAAGAATTCGAATTGAAAAAGCCAGAGAAAAAGACAGCGAAACAAGATGAACCAGTTGAGTTCTCTCAAAATATGCTAAATCAAAAATACACATTCGATACATTTGTAATTGGCTCTGGCAATCGATTTGCTCATGCTGCATCATTAGCCGTTGCAGAAGCACCAGCGAAAGCCTATAATCCACTCTTTCTTTATGGTGGCGTTGGTTTAGGAAAAACGCATCTAATGCATTCTATTGGCCATTATGTACAAGAACATAATCCAAATGCCAAGGTTGTATACCTTTCATCAGAGAAATTCACTAATGAATTTATTAACTCTATACGAGATAACAAGGCTGTCGAATTTAGAAATAAATACAGAAATGTAGACATCTTACTTATAGATGATATTCAGTTCCTAGCTGGAAAAGAATCAACTCAAGAAGAATTTTTCCATACTTTTAATACCTTACACGAGGAAAGTAAACAAATCGTCATTTCAAGTGATAGACCGCCGAAGGAGATTCCAACTTTAGAGGATAGACTTCGTTCTCGCTTTGAATGGGGATTGATTACAGATATTACCCCTCCAGACCTTGAAACGAGAATTGCGATTTTACGCAAAAAGGCTAAAGCAGAGGGACTTGATATTCCGAATGAAGTCATGCTATATATCGCGAACCAAATCAATACGAATATTCGTGAGCTTGAAGGTGCGCTTATTCGTATCGTTGCCTATTCATCGCTTATTAATAAAGATATAAATGCAGATCTTGCTGCAGAAGCGTTAAAGGATATTATCCCAAGTTCTAGACCAAAAGTGATTACCATTTTTGAGATCCAAAAAGCTGTTGGGCAGCACTTTAGTGTCAAACTTGAAGATTTCAAAGCAAAAAAGCGAACAAAATCAATTGCATTTCCTCGCCAAATTGCAATGTATCTTTCAAGGGAACTAACTGATTCTTCACTACCTAAAATTGGTGAGGAATTTGGAGGGCGTGACCATACAACTGTCATTCATGCCCATGAAAAAATCACGAACCTATTAAAAACAGACACACAATTACAAAAACAAATAGATGAAATTATTACCCAATTAAAAGGCTAATATAGATCGTACATTTCATCTTTTAATTTGGACAAGTACTTGGTAACGTGAATACTGTGAATAACTTCTTTGTTGTTGCGCACAGTCTGTCCACATGTGGATAGACTGTTTTCATTTGCTTCGATTCGGTTATCCACATATTCACAAGGCCTACTAGTACTTCTACGATTTTTTCTTTTAAAAAATATATATAATTAATAAGCATATTCAGGTGCATTTCAAAATAGAACAATCTTTAGGAGGTTTTTTGATGAAATTTATCATTCAAAGAGATTATCTTGTACGAAGTGTTCAAGATGTCATGAAAGCTGTATCTTCAAAAACGACCATTCCGATCTTAACCGGTATAAAAATTGTTGCAACAAATGAAGGTGTAACTCTTACAGGTAGTGATTCTGATATTTCTATCGAGTCTTTTATCCCTATAGAAGAATCTGGGGATGAAATTGTTGAAATTAAAGAACAAGGTAGTATCGTGTTACAAGCTCGATTCTTTAGTGAGATTGTCAAGAAGCTTCCTAAGGATACTGTTGAAATTGAGGTTCAATCTAATCTATTAACAATTATTCGTTCTGGAAAAGCAGAATTTAATTTAAATGGTTTAGATGCTGATGAATATCCACAATTACCTCAAATTGAAGAAAATCATGGGTTTCAAATTCCAGCAGATCTATTAAAAAATCTCATTCGTCAAACTGTATTTGCTGTTTCAACTTCCGAAACACGTCCTATTCTTACTGGAGTAAATTGGAAGGTAGAAAATAATACACTACATTGTATTGCAACTGATAGTCATCGGTTGGCAATGCGCACAGCACATATCGAAACAGAAAATACTGGGTCATACAATGCTGTTGTTCCAGGTAAAAGCTTAAATGAATTAAGTAAAATACTTGATGATTCAACTGATTTAGTTGATATCGTTATTACGGAAAATCAGGTTCTTTTTAAGACAAAACATTTATTATTCTTTTCTCGTTTGTTAGATGGCAGCTATCCAGACACAACAAGACTTATCCCTAATGAAAGTAAAACAGAGGTAGTTTTAGCCACGAAAGAATTTTTACAATCAATCGACCGTGCCTCACTCCTTGCAAGAGAAGCGAATAACAATGTTGTTAAATTTTCAACATTACCTGATGGAGTAGTTGAAATTTCATCCACTTCTCCTGAAATTGGAAAGGTAAATGAGGAAATTCAAAGTAAATCTATAGATGGTGAGGAATTAAAGATTTCTTTTAGTGCAAAATATATGATGGACGCATTAAAAGCGTTAGAAAGTTCTGAGATCCGCATTAAATTTACAGGTGCAATGAGACCATTTGTTATAAACGGACTAGATGACGACACTGTCCTTCACCTGATTCTTCCGGTACGTACGTACTAATTTTGAATAGTGAACAGCAGTAACGACTATTTTGTGACCTACTTCGTAAGGGACTAAAAACTACTAGGTGGAATAAACCTAGTAGTTTTCTTTTCTAGTTAGGATTTCTTTAGTAAAATAAAAGAAAGAAGGCGAAAATAATGGCAAAAGAAATAGAAATTTCGACAGACTTTATTACATTAGGACAATTTTTGAAGCTAGCAGATGTTATTCAAACAGGCGGTATGGCAAAATGGTTTCTAGGTGAACATGAAGTCTATGTGAATGGAGAGTTAGAAAATCGCCGTGGGAAAAAGCTAATAAGTAAGGATGTAGTAGACATTCCTGGCTTTGGAACGTTTGTTATAACAAATGCTTAAGCAGCGAGGGTTTTACCCCTCGCACTTGTGTGTAAAGGGTGAAGCCAATTGTTCATTGAAGAAATTGAACTGACCAATTATCGTAACTATGAAAAAACATCAATTGAATTTGAAGATAAAGTGAATGTCATCTTGGGCGAAAATGCACAGGGCAAGACAAATGTGATGGAATCCATCTATGTTTTAGCGATGGCAAAGTCACATCGCACCTCAAATGATAAAGATTTGATTCGCTGGGAAGGAGAATATGCTAAAATAGAGGGTAGGGTTCAAAAAAGGAACGGCCCCCTATCTTTACAACTTGTTATCTCTAAAAAGGGTAAAAAAGCAAAGAGCAACCATTTGGAGCAGCAAAAACTGAGCCAATATGTAGGAAATATGAACGTTGTTATGTTTGCACCAGAGGATTTGAATCTTGTAAAGGGAAGTCCACAAGTGAGAAGACGATTTATTGATATGGAAATTGGTCAAGTTTCGGCTGTTTATTTACACGACTTAAGCCAATATCAAAAAATTCTCCAACAACGGAATCATTATTTAAAGCAACTTCAAACAAAAAAACAACACGATCAAACCATGCTTGATGTGTTAACTTCACAATTAATTCAGTCAGGTGCGAAAATTGTCAAAAAGCGCTTTGAATTTCTCGCCTTATTACAAAAATGGGCTGAGCCTATCCACCATGGAATCAGTAGGGGATTAGAAACGCTACGAATTGAATATAAACCATCAATTGAGGTATTAGAAACCGCTGATTTGTCGAAAATGGTAGATGTATATGACGAAAAATTTGCTAAAATAAGAGAAAGGGAAGTTGAAAGAGGTGTTACATTAGCGGGTCCACACCGGGATGACCTTACATTCTTTGTAAATGGAAAGGATGTTCAGACATTCGGATCCCAAGGCCAGCAACGTACGACTGCCTTATCTTTAAAGTTAGCAGAAATAGAATTAATTCATTCGGAAATTGGCGAATACCCGATTCTGTTGTTAGATGATGTTCTTTCGGAACTGGATGATTTTAGACAGTCCCATTTATTAAATACAATTCAAGGTAAAGTACAAACTTTTGTGACAACAACAAGCGTAGAGGGGATTAATCATGAGACATTGATGCAGGCTGCAACGTATACCGTTTCTGCAGGCAGCATAACAAAGCTAAAATGAGGTGATGAAATTTGTTCATACATTTGGGAGACAATGTAATGGTTCGTTCATCAGATGTCATTGCGATATTAGATCGACAGCTTTTAAAATCCTCCTCTATCGTTAATGAATATATAGATCTACAAAAAGACAGAGTGGTAGAATTATCAAATGGAAATACAAAATCTGTAGTGGTAACGGTAGATAAAGTATATTTTTCACCTTTATCCTCAAGTACATTAAAAAAACGTTCCCAGCATGTATCCGATTTTGAAACAATATTAGAAGAAATATAAGGTTGGAAGCGACTCGAACTCGTACTTTTTCGTTAATATAAAGTGTAGGTGATATTGGTGGCAATGGAAGAAAAAGAATTACAACAACATGAGTATGATGAGAATCAGATACAGGTATTAGAAGGTTTAGAGGCTGTAAGAAAAAGGCCAGGAATGTATATAGGTTCAACATCCGGAAAAGGTCTGCACCATTTAGTTTGGGAAATAGTTGATAATAGTATCGATGAAGCACTGGCAGGCCATTGTACGGAGATTAATGTCATCATTGAAGAAGATAATAGTATTACAGTAATTGATAATGGGCGTGGAATTCCAGTCGGTATTCATGAAAAAATGGGTCGTCCTGCAGTTGAAGTCATCATGACAGTCCTTCATGCTGGAGGAAAATTCGACGGCGGTGGTTATAAGGTTTCTGGTGGGCTACATGGAGTTGGTGCGTCAGTTGTTAACGCCCTTTCTACAAGTTTAGAGGTAACTGTTCATCGAGATGGTAAAATTCACCACATTAAATTTGAACGTGGCCATGTGGTTTCTGAGTTAAAAGTGATTGGTGAAACAGACAGTACAGGGACAATTACACACTTTAAGCCAGATGGTGAAATTTTCACTGAAACACTAGAATATGATTTTGATACACTTGCCACTCGTCTTCGTGAACTTGCATTCTTAACAAGAGGCGTTAAAATCACGATCGAAGACAAACGTGAAGAAAACAAACGTAAAGAATACTTCTACGAGGGTGGAATCAAACAGTATGTTGAGCACCTTAATCGTACGAAGGAAGTCCTTCATGAAGAGCCTGTATTTGTAGAAGGTGAAAAAGAAGGAATTGCAGTTGAGATCGCCCTTCAATACAATGACAGCTATACAAGTAATATTTACTCGTTTGCTAACAATATCCACACATATGAAGGTGGAACACACGAATCCGGATTTAAAACAGCATTAACAAGAATCATAAATGACTATGCACGTCGAAATAATATTTTTAAAGATAATGATGCGAATTTATCGGGTGATGATGTTCGAGAAGGACTTACTGCCATCATATCCGTTAAGCATCCAGACCCACAATTTGAGGGACAAACAAAAACAAAACTTGGAAACAGTGAAGCGAGAACTGTCACAGAGTCTGTCTTCTCTGAAAAATTTGAGTCGTTTTTATTAGAAAATCCTTCAGTTGCTCGAACCATTGTTGAAAAAGGGACTATGGCCGCAAGAGCACGTCTAGCAGCGAAAAAGGCTCGTGAATTAACCAGAAGAAAAAGTGCGTTGGAGGTTTCAAGCTTACCAGGTAAACTTGCTGACTGTTCGTCAAAAGATCCTTCTATAAGTGAACTTTATATCGTTGAGGGTGATTCCGCGGGAGGTTCTGCTAAGCAGGGACGTGACCGTCATTTCCAGGCAATCCTACCGCTACGAGGAAAAATCCTTAACGTTGAGAAGGCAAGACTTGATCGGATTTTATCCAATAATGAAGTACGTTCGATGATTACAGCATTAGGTACAGGTATTGGGGAAGATTTTGATATTACAAAAGCACGCTATCATAAAATTGTTATTATGACCGATGCTGATGTTGATGGTGCGCATATTCGGACCTTATTATTGACATTCTTCTATCGCTTTATGCGCAAGATTATCGAACATGGCTTTGTCTATATAGCTCAACCGCCATTATATAAAATTCAACAAGGTAAACGGGTTGAATATGCATACAATGACCGTGAATTAGAAAAATATTTAGCCGAATTACCAAGTAATCCAAAACCAGGCATTCAGCGCTACAAAGGTCTTGGTGAGATGAATCCAGAACAACTTTGGGAAACAACAATGGATCCAAAAAACCGTACGATGTTACAGGTGACGCTACAAGATGCAATTGATGCTGATGAAACCTTTGAAATGCTAATGGGCGATAAAGTTGAACCTAGACGTAATTTCATTGAAGAAAATGCTCAATATGTTAAAAACTTAGATGTTTAACTTTAATCAGTCAGTGAGCCTTGACTAATCAAAGTCAAAGCCTCTGCAGATGTCAAGGTGATTAGAGTGACCAAATGCAGGATAGTTTCGAGACTATCCTGTGTTTTGGTTACAGAATTGAATGGGGAAAAAGAGAACCCTAATTTATCCCGCATGAACTAGCAGTGAGATCCCCACCCCTTCAGTCTTTAGATAAGCTAAAGAAGAAAAAGTGGTAGATCAATTACTAGTAAAGGCCCCAATTGGTTCGACTAACTTTCAATGGGAAAGAATCCCCACTGAATGAAGTTTCACTTTATTTTATACCCCTGATAAGGAGGTTACTTTTTATGTCAGAAAGTCAAAATTCGCATATTCGTGAAATAAATATTAGCCAAGAGATGAAAACATCCTTCCTAGACTATGCGATGAGTGTAATCGTGTCACGAGCTCTTCCAGATGTTCGTGATGGTCTAAAGCCTGTTCACCGCCGAATTCTATATGCAATGAACGATTTAGGCATGACTGCTGAAAAGGCTTATAAGAAATCAGCACGTATCGTAGGAGAAGTAATTGGTAAGTACCATCCACATGGTGACTCTGCTGTTTACGATACGATGGTACGTATGGCTCAAGATTTTAACTATCGTTATATGTTAGTTGATGGCCACGGAAACTTTGGTTCTGTAGATGGTGATGCAGCAGCAGCCATGCGTTATACAGAAGCACGTATGTCCAAAATATCAATGGAACTATTGCGTGATATCAATAAAGACACAATCGATTATCAGGATAACTATGATGGTTCTGAGAAAGAACCAGCTGTTCTCCCTGCACGTTTTCCTAACCTTTTAGTAAATGGTGCAGCGGGTATTGCAGTAGGAATGGCAACGAATATTCCACCTCACCAATTAGGTGAAGTGATTGACGGTGTTTTAGCAATCAGTAAGGACCCTGAAATCACGATTGCTGAATTAATGGATATTATTCCTGGCCCAGATTTTCCTACTGCTGGACATATTCTTGGTAGAAGTGGCATTAGAAAGGCATATGAAACTGGAAAAGGTTCCATCACCCTTCGTGCAAAAGTTGAAATTGAACAAATGAAAAATGGGAAGGAAGTTATTATTGTTACAGAGCTTCCATACCAAGTTAACAAAGCAAAACTAATTGAAAAAATTGCTGAATTAGTTCGAGATAAAAAAATTGAAGGGATAACAGATCTTCGTGACGAATCAGACCGTACTGGTATGAGGATCGTGATGGAAGTACGAAAAGATGCAAATGCGAATGTTCTCTTAAATAATTTATATAAACATACTGCATTGCAAACTACATTTGGAATCAATATGCTTGCCCTTGTGAACGGGCATCCTAGAGTTCTTAATCTAAAGCAATGTTTACAATACTACTTAGACCATCAAGTTGTGGTTATCAAACGTAGAACAGCATTTGAACTTCGAAAAGCCGAAGCAAGGGCACATATTTTAGAAGGCTTACGAATTGCATTAGATCATATTGATGAAATTATTGCGTTAATTCGTGGCTCACAAAATACAGATATAGCTCGCGAAGGCTTAATGACAAGATTTGATCTATCTGAAAAGCAAGCTCAAGCGATTTTAGATATGCGTTTACAGCGTTTAACAGGCTTAGAACGTGATAAAATTGAAGCAGAATACCAAGAGCTTGTTGCATTAATTGCGGAATTAAAAGCTATATTAGCTGACGAAGAAAAAGTACTAGAAATTATTCGTGAAGAATTACTAGAATTGAAAGAACGTTTTAACGATACAAGACGTACTGAAATTTTAGCTGGTGGACTTGAAATGATTGAAGATGAGGATTTAATCCCAAGAGAGAATATCATTCTTACTCTCACGAATAAAGGGTATATTAAGCGTCTTCCAGTTTCAACATACCGTAGCCAAAAACGTGGTGGCCGTGGAATACAAGGAATGGGAACAAATGAAGATGATTTTGTTGAACAACTTCTATCAACTTCAACTCATGATACAATCCTATTCTTTACAAATAAAGGAAAAGTCTACCGTCTAAAAGGGTATGAAATTCCTGAATTTAGTAGAACAGCAAAAGGAATTCCAATCATTAACCTACTAGAAATTGATAAAGAAGAATGGATAAATGCAATAATCCCAGTATCTGAGCTTGTCGATGATTGGTTCTTATTCTTTACAACTAGAAAAGGTATCTCAAAACGAACTCCACTATCATCTTTTGCTAATATCCGTAAAGGTGGATTAATCGCTGTTGGCTTACATGAGGGAGATGAACTTATCTCTGTTCGACTCACAGATGGTACAAAAGATATCATTATCGGAACGAGAGATGGAATGCTTATTCGTTTCCCTGAGTCAGATGTACGATCAATGGGCCGTACAGCTGCAGGTGTTAAAGGAATCAATCTCTCCGAAGACGATGAAGTAGTCGGAATGGAAATACTAGAAGATAATCTCGATGTCCTAATCGTAACTGAGCATGGATATGGAAAACGTACTCCAGCAAGTGAATATCGTATCCAAAGCCGTGGTGGTAAAGGACTAAAAACAGTCAATATTACCGAAAAGAATGGTAAAGTCATTGCGGTAAAAGCAGTTACGGTAGAGAATGATCTCATGCTTATTACTGCTGATGGCGTTCTAATTAGAATGTCAATTGGAGATATTTCACAAATTGGCCGCACAACTCAAGGTGTTAAGCTCATCCGTTTAGATGAAAATGGACATGTAGCAACAGTAGCAGTTGTTGAGAAGGAAGAAGAGGAACAAGAAGAACAGGAAGTACAAGAAGGCGAACTTGAAGTAACAGAAACGGTAACAGATGAGAATCAATCAGTTAGCGAAGAAGAAGAAGAATAAACGATAGAAAGGGAGAAATGCTGCGGTGCAGTATTTCTCCTTTTTTGGTAAAATGAATGATACGAGTATTCGATTGAAAGTCGAGGTAGAAGAAAATGCGTGTGAAGACAAGTCAGTTACAAGCTGGATGCATTGTATCGAATGATATTTTTTCTTTAACAAATAATCCAATCATTCTTAAAAAAACTGTATTAACAAATGAGCATATAGATGTCCTTCAAGCATTCCTAATACAAGATGTACATGTTGAATCATTTTTAATCACTGGCGAACCCTTCACCCCTGAAGAGCAGATAGAGGAAATAGAAGTCTTAGAAAAGAAAAATACAATAGTAGAAGACTTTCTTAAATCTGTAAGCCAATACAAGCTTCTGTTCCATAGTTGGCAAGCGGGCGCATTAGTTGATATTACCAAGGTGCGTCAAACTATTCTTCCATTATTCAAAAGAATAAAGGACAATCCAAATGAACTACTCTCATTACATACATATACCAATCGTGAAAACTATATTTATCATCACTCTATTACACTAGGATTACTTTCTGGTTATCTTGGTAGAAAATTGCAATACAGCGAGGGAGATTGCTATCAATTAGTAATAGCGGGATTACTTTGTGACTGTGGAATGGCAAAAATAGACCCTAAAATCTTAGCCAAAACTTCATCCCTTACTCAAGCTGAATATAGCGAGATTAAAAAACACCCTCTTTACAGTTACCGAATGATTGAGAAGATACCGCTCATTAAAGATAGTGTAAAGCTAGCAGTACTTCAGCACCATGAACGTATGGATGGTACGGGTTATATACTGGGAGTGACAGGAGAAAAAATGCACCGATTTGGAAAGATTATTGCGGTTGCTGATGCGTATTTAGCTATGATCTCAGATAGACCTTATAGTAATCGACATCCTTCTTTTAAAGTGCTCGAGGAAATTAGAAGTGAGTCATTTGGAAAATTTGATATGAAAGTAATGGATGCTCTAACAGACATAGTTTGTAATATATCAATTGGTTCGAATGTAAAACTATCAAATGGACAAATCGGTGAGATTCTATTTATTGATAAAATACAGCCGACAAGACCATTAATAAAACTAAGTGAAAATGAACTTTTTGATTTAAGAAACTACCGGGATACTTTCATAGAAGAAATAATTTAAAGGCCTCCAATTTGGAGGTTTTAATTTTATTGAACAAGTTCTTTAATGCTGAATATATTGCGTATTAACCAGAACCTATTAATTATAAACAGACAACTACCAATTCGAGATAATCTTGTTTATAGGGAAATAATAAAACTTTCGTAAAAAACACTTGATTAAGGAGCATAAAGCATATATAATTCAAAAGTCTTATTCATTATCTACTATCTTTTATTATTTCAAAAAAACATTTGACTTTAATTATGATAGTGTGATATATTAATAAAGTCGCTTCGGTGCGATGAAATAGTTCTTTGAAAACTAAACATAATACAAGCGTCAACGTTAATTCTAAGTAACAAAACTTATTGAGC
>Ga0079224_100012222_pt1 | contig 11872 bp, 13 predicted proteins | sample Stecom2015_FD_80414 | JGI IMG/M metagenome (GOLD analysis project Ga0079224, IMG submission 80414) | Agricultural soil microbial communities from Utah to study Nitrogen management - Steer compost 2015 | ecosystem: Environmental > Terrestrial > Soil > Agricultural land | place: USA: Utah...
CGTCCTGCAGGATCATGAACTGGGAGAAGCCGCCTGTACGGCCACGTGCCCGGACGCTGCCCGGGTCCACCGCCTCGGTGATGTCGAAGTAGGTGCCGCCGCCCTCGGACCTGAACTGGCGCAGCCGCGTGCCGGGCGCCCATTGCAGTTCATGGGTGTGGACCTCGACCAGCACGGTGTTGGTGAACTGCAGGAGGCTCGATGGATCGACGCTGACCTGCAAGCGGAACGCATTGAGCACCGCGCCCAGGTCCAGCTCGAGCAGCTGCCGGACCAGCTTGAGCAGGTCGAGCAGGCCGAGCACCTTCACCCGGAGCCCGAGCGCCGACACCGACAGGCCCTGCACTTCGGTGAAGCTCAGCGTGAGGTCGGCATCGACGCCTCCCAGCGACACCGAGGAGGTGACGGTGTTGCCGTTGACGCTGGTGTGGACGCCCGCCTGGGCGGCGCCGCACACCAGCATGGCGAGGCCGAGCAGCAGCACCAGCGCGGGGCTGCTGCGCCGCACCGGCACCGTGGAATCCGGGGAAATGCCTGGCTGTTTCATGGTGGGTCCTCCGCCGGCCCCATGCCGGGTCGCTCCCATCCCGCGTACCCCGTGGCGCGCCGACGGCGTTGCCGCCCCCCGGCGCATGGAGGCACCGCCCGACTGTACGAAAACCGGGCAGGCGAGGGAATGGGTAGTTTCCACCAAGCTGAACAGGGCAGCAGCAGCGCAGCCTGGGCGATGCCTGTGCAGGTGCGGAATGGTGGCCGGGGACGGAATCGAACCGCCGACACGGGGATTTTCAATCCCCTGCTCTACCAACTGAGCTACCCGGCCTGAGAGACATGCTGTGCCGCGTTGGGCGCGGCAGCGAAGGCGCGGAATTAAAGCGGTTTCGCGGGGTTGCGTCAAGCTCCGGAGGCGTGGCGGCGCAGTTCAGCTCGCAGTCGGGGAGCGGGGCGGTCGCTTGTGGCATGGTGAACGGACCGCAAACCCCCGGCGGCGCGGACGCGACGCCTGCGCCGGCCGCGGCGTCCTGTGGTCGTGCCGGCCGTGTTCGGCCGGCGTGCCAACGTACCCCGAAGGAGACCCGAGGATGAGCGATTTCCTGCGACTGCGTGCGGCCGGCACCGCCGCCCTCGTATGCGGCGCCCTGCTGCTGGCTGCCTGCGCCGGCCGCGGCGGACCCGACGAGAGCATGGCGCGCCGCTACGACTTCGTCCAGCGATTCGCCGGCCCTCCGGTGGACAGCTTCCACTTCTGGGACATGAAGCGCTTCGAGGTGCTGGGCGACTACGACCTGGTGGTCTGGACCACCCTGGACGATGCCTACCTGATCCGGGTCGAGCGTCCCTGCACCGGCCTGGTGTTCACCAAGGCCGTGGGCCTGAGTTCGACCCAGCGGCGCGTGCACCAGCGCTTCGACACGGTGAACTTCGACCGCCAGCGCTGCGGCATCGAGGAAATCCGCACCGTGGACGGGCGTGCGCTGCGGCAGGCGCAGATGGCCGGGGAGTTCGACTGGTAGCGCCGGCCCAGGGCAACCGTTGCGCCCGTGCGGCGACTCAGGCTTCGGGCGGGACGTAGCCGGGCGGCTTTTCGGCGCCGCCGCCGAACAGGAACTTCTCCATCTCCGCCTCGATGAAGGCACGGTGCTTCGGGTCGAGCGGGGACAGGCGGTTCTCGTTGATCAGCATGGTCTGGTGCGCGAGCCACTCCGCCCAGGCCTCGCGGCCGATGTGCTCGTAGACGCGCTTGCCCAGTTCGCCAGGCCAGGGCACGAAGGGCAGGCCCTCGGTTTCGCGTTGCTGCTTGCGGCAGAAGACGGTTCGGCTCATGCGGGAATCATAGCCGCTGGCAGCGACCGGGCGAGCAGCCGCCGCACCGGGGCGGGCAGGCCGAGGCCGGCCAGCGCCTCCGGCTCCACCCAGCGGCGGCCGGGTTCGTCGGCCACGCGCGAACGCGCACGGACGCGGGCCAGTAGCGGCGTCACCGCCAGCCGGTAGTGGCTGAAGGCGTGCACGAAGGGCTCGCAGCCTTGCTGTCCGGCGGCGCTGCCGTCGTGGCGATCGAGCCAGTGCATCGCCGCCGGCAGGTCCGGCAGCTCGGGCAGGCTCCACAGGCCCTGCCACACGCCGGCACCGGTGCGCCGTTCCAGCAACACCCGGCCGTCGTCGTCGACCAGCACCAGCATCACGCAACTGCGCTGCGGGAGCGCACGCGCGGGTTTCGGCTCCGGCAGGCGCTCCACCAGTCCCTCGCGCCGTGCGACGCAGGGCCCTGCCACCGGGCAGGCATCGCAGGCGGGCCGCGTGCGGGTGCAGAGCGTGGCACCGAAGTCCATCAGCGCCTGGGTGTAATCGGCCAATCGCTGCGCCGGCAGGTGCAGTTCCGAGAGGCGCCAGAGCTCGCGCGCGGTGGCGCTGCTCCCCGGCCAGCCACGGACACCGTGCAGGCGCGCCAGCACGCGCTTGACGTTGCCGTCGAGGATGGCGGCGCGCTGGCCGTGTGCCTGTGCCAGGATGGCGCCGGCGGTGGAGCGGCCGATGCCGGGCAGGGACGCCAGCGCTTCCAGCTCGCGCGGCAGTTCGCCGTCGTAGCGTTCGACGCAGGTCCGGGCGGCACGGTGCAGGTTGCGCGCGCGGCTGTAGTAGCCGAGTCCCGACCACAATGCCAGGACCTGGTCCTCGTCCGCCGCGGCCAGCGCCGGCAGGTCCGGCAGTGCATCCACGAAGCGCTGGAAGTAGCGCAGGACCACCGGGACCTGGGTCTGCTGCAGCATGATCTCGGACACCCAGACGCGGTAGGGCGTGCGAGGGTGCTGCCAGGGAAGGTCGTGGCGGCCGTGGCGGTCGAACCAGGCCAGCAGCGCGGTGGCGAAGTCCTCTCCGGTGTCGCTCATGGCTGCTCGGTGCCACCGTTGCCGGCATCCGCGCCAGGCGCCTGTCCGGTGGTGCGGAGCTCGACGCCGGTCAGCATCGCGCCGCCGACATCCAGCCGCGGCGTGGCCAGTCGCACGGCCACCGGCGGCAGCGGCGAGGGAGCTTGCGCGGCGCGCCAGGCGAGCAGCTCCGCCACGGTCGCCTGCAGCTCCAGGCGCGAGCCGGCGGCGCCGCCCGCGTCGAGCGTGATTGGCGCGGAGAGGTCGGTGGGGCCTTCGTAGGCCAGGCGGAAGTCGAGTGGAAGCTCGCCGGCGGGCAGGCTGGCGATGGCCGCGTGCGGCCACTGCCGCAGCCGTCCGGAAAGTTCGAGCGCCAGCCGCTGCGGATGCAGTACCTCGCCGCGCCCCTCGAGGTCCAGGGGATCGGCCAGCTGCGGCATGCGCACGGTGAGCTGAAGCGGATCGAGCAGCAGCACGCCGTCTTCGCTGCGCGGCACGGTGGCGAGCGAGAGGCCCAGCGCATGCCGGTCGCCATCGAGCGTAAGCACGCCGTCCATGGTGGCTTCGAAGGCCTGGCCGGTGATGAGGGGGCTGGTGTCCAGCGACAGGTGCAGCAGCGACCATGCATCCGGGACGTCGCCGACCACGGTGCCGTCCTCGATGGCGATCCCCGCGGTCAGCTCCGGCAGGCGCATGGAAGCGGCAGCGCCGGCGCGCGCCGGCAGCGAGTCCAGCCAGCGCTGCAAGGCGTCGCGCTGCAGCAGCGGACCGACCAGGCGCAGCCGTTGCAGCACCGGTTCGCGGTCGAGCAGCGCCGACCAGGGCAGCACCAGGTCGAGCCGCCGCGCCGTGAACATGGGCGCGTTCGCCGCCGGCGCCGTGGCCGAAAGGCCGGCCAAGCTGACGTGCAGGTCCGGCCACAGGCCGACCCCGGCCTGGCCGGACGTGGCAAGCGCCAGCCCGCTGGCGTCCGACGCGCGTTCCAGCAGCAGCGCAGCCAGCCGCTGCGGTTCCAGCAGCCGTGCAAGCCACCAGACGGTGGCGCCAAGGAGGAGCGCCAGCACGGCCAGCACCCAGGGCCAGCGCCGCCGACGGCCGGTGCGCGCCGGGCTGCCCATGCTCAGGCGTTCGCCAGCGATTCCGGCAGCAGCGCGTCGACGAAGGCCTCGACGTCGAATACGCGCAGGTCCTGCACCCGCTCGCCCAGGCCGACGTAGCGGATCGGCAGGCCGAACTCGCGCGCCAGCGCGAACACCACGCCGCCGCGCGCGGTGCCATCCAGCTTGGTCACCACCAGGCCGGTGACGCCCGCGGCCTTGTGGAACTGGCGCACCTGGCTGATGGCGTTCTGCCCGGTGGTGCCGTCGATCACCATCAGCACCTCGTGCGGCGCAGCCGGGTCCTGGCGCGCCAGCACGCGGCGGATCTTGGCCAGCTCCTCCATCAGTCCCGACTGCGTGTGCAGGCGGCCGGCGGTGTCGGCGATCATCAGGTCGGCGTCGCGGGCGCGGGCCGACTGGAAGGCGTCGAAGATGACGCTGGCGGAATCGGCATTGGCGCCCTGGTGCACCACCGGAATGCCGTGGCGCTCGCCCCAGGAACGCAGCTGCTCCACCGCCGCGGCTCGGAAGGTGTCGCCGGCGGCCAGCACCACCTCGCGGCCCTGCTGCTGGTAGCGTCGCGCCAGCTTGCCGATGGTGGTGGTCTTGCCGACGCCGTTGACGCCGGCGGTCAGGATGACGAAGGGGCGCACGCCATCCGGGATCAGCAGCGGCTGCGCCACCGGCTTGAGCATCGCGACCAGGTCGGCGCGGAGAGCGGCCAGGAGGGCGCCGGCATCGGCGAACTCGCGCCGGGCGATGCGCGCGCGCAGGTCCCCGGCGATCGCGGTGCTGGCCTGGACGCCGACGTCGGCGGTGAGTAGGGTGGTCTCGATCTCGTCGGCCAGTTCCTCGTCCAGCCGCGGATGGCGCGCAAACAGCGAGGAAAAGCCGCGGGCGAAGCCGCTGCCGCGCAGCCGCTCCGACCAGCTGGCATCGGGCTCGGGTTCGGGAATCGCAGGCGCGGGCTCCGGGGCGACGGGCAGGGACGGTTCCGGGGCCGCCTCGAGCGGAACGACCTGCTCCGGCAACACCACGGGCACCGGCTCGGCCGCCGGCGCCGCCTCCGGCTGCTGGCCGGGCGGCTTCTTCTTCCAGAATTTCAGCATGGGGCGGGAAGACAGCAGAATGGGCGGATGGTAGCACCCGACACCATCGCTCCCCATGGCTGAACGCCGCGCCGCACCCGGCCGCATCCGCATCATCGGCGGGACGCTGCGGGGCTCGCGCCTCGACGTGCCGGACCGCCCGGGACTGCGGCCCACCGCCGACCGCGTGCGCGAGACCCTGTTCAACTGGCTGCAGCCGGTCCTGCCCGGCGCGCGCTGCCTGGACGCCTTCGCCGGAACCGGGGCGCTGGGGCTGGAAGCGGCGTCGCGCGGCGCTGCCAGCGTGCTGGCGCTGGAGCGCGACCCGGCGCTGGCGACGGCCCTGCGCGCCGCGGTGCAGCGGCTCGGGGCGACGACCGTCGAGGTGCACGCCGCCGACGCGCTGGCCTGGCTGGCGCGCCCGCCGGACCGACGCTTCGACATCGTGTTCCTGGACCCGCCCTTCGCCGAGAGCGCCTGGGACGCCGCGACCACGGCCGTCGCACCATGGCTGGCGCCGGCGGCGCGCGTGTACGTGGAATCGGCCCCGGCCCAGGAACTCGCGACACCGGGCTGGGAACTGCTGCGCGAAGGACGGACCCGCGACGTGCGCTACGCCCTGTACCGCGCGCCGGACTGACGCGCGACCGACCGGTTCCGGCCGCGGCGCCTGCCGGGTATCGCGCTGGTACACTTGGGCCTGGTCACCGCTCCGAACCGGATCCGCAACGCATGAGCGCCGCCCGCACCCGCATTGCGGTCTATCCCGGCACCTTCGATCCGATCACCAACGGCCACGTGGACCTGGTCAGCCGGGCGGCGCCGCTGTTCGAGCGGATCATCGTCGGGGTCGCCGAGAGCCCGGCCAAGGGACCGAGCTTCAGCATGGAGGAGCGGGTCGGCCTGGCGCGGCTGGCGCTGGCGGACTTCCCCAACGTGGAAGTGCGTGGATTCTCCGGTTTGCTGGCGCACTTCGTGCGCGACATGGGCGGAGGCATCCTGCTGCGCGGACTGCGCGCGGTCTCGGACTTCGAGTACGAGTTCCAGCTCGCCAGCATGAACCGGCACCTGATCCCGGAGGTGGAGACCCTGTTCCTGACGCCGGCGGAACAGTACAGCTTCATCTCCTCATCGCTGGTGCGCGAGATCGCCCGCCTGGGCGGCGACGTCGCCGGCTTCGTGCACCCGGCGGTGCAATCGGCGCTGCGCGGCAAGTGGCGCGACGCCGGCGTTCCCCTGGACCCGGCTCCAGACCTGACAAGGTGAGACCAAAGATGGCCAATATCGCTCGAGTATCCCTGTTCTGCCTGTTCGCCCTGGCGCTGGCCGCCTGCGGCAAGCAGGAGGACGACACCGCGGCGCAGGCGCAGCAACAGGCGCAGCCGGCGACGCTGACCCCACCCTCCGGAACCGACGACAAGGCCTGGCGCGAGTACCTGATGGCCGTGGTCAAGCAGAACATGCAGGGCATCCGCAATTCGCCCTACCTGTACTACCTGCCGAGCGCCACCGACCCGGAATTCGAGGCCAAGTACCAGCGCCAGCTGGAGAGCGTCGAAGGCACCATCCTGCGCACCGTGTTGCCGGGCAACATGCTGGCCTTCGGTTCGCCCGAGTCCGGCCGCATGGCCGACCTGATCGTCGCGGCCTTCGGCTCCGCCGAGCCCAACGCCTTCCAGGGCGTGCGCGTGCTGTACATCGGCACCGCGGCCGACGGCGACCGCGTGCGCGCCGCGGTGGAGCCGTCCGGCGCCGGGTTCGTGTTCGTGGACAACGGCCAGCAGGGCAGCAGCAGCGCCCCGCCGACCCCGGTCGAGGGCCAGCTCCCGGCCCCGGCGCCCGAGGCGGGTGCGGACGGGGACGCCATGGACGAAGCGGCAACGGACGAGGCTGCCGGCGACGCCGGCGACCAGTAAGCGGAGGAACCGCAAGCCGGCCCGGCGCAGGCGCGCCGCGGCCGGCCGCACGCTGCCATGGCACTGCTGATCAACGATCTCTGCATCAATTGCGACGTCTGCGCGCCGGCCTGCCCCAACCAGGCGATTGCGATGGGCCCGGACATCTACGAGATCGATCCGTCGCGCTGCACCGAGTGCGTCGGCCACCACGACGAACCGCAATGCCAGCTGGTGTGCCCGGTCGAATGCATCGAGCCCGATCCCGCGCACGCCGAATCCGAGGAGGAACTGATGGCCAGGTACCGGCAGCTCACCGGGGAAGCGGCATGAGTGCGCTCAACCGTGCAACGGCCTTGCCCTTGCTGCTGGCGGCGCTGCTGCTGGCGCCGTCCGGGCCGGCCCGGGCGCGCGACGCCGCGCCGGTGTTGCCGCGCCAGGCGGTGGTGGCGAGCGCCAACGCCGCGGCCACCGATGCCGGCCTCGAGGTGCTGGCCGCCGGCGGCAACGCCTTCGATGCCGCGGTGGCGGTGAGCGCCACGCTGGGCCTGGTCGAGCCCGAAAGCTCGGGCCTGGGCGGCGGTGCCTTCATGCTGCTGCACCTGGCCGATGGCGACCGCGAGGTCTTCATCGACGCGCGCGAGCGCGCGCCCGCTGCGGCCAGCCGCGACATGTTCCTGGACGAGCACGGCCAGCCCCGCGACCGGCTGTCGGTGGACGGCGCGCTCGCGGCCGGCATTCCCGGCCTGCCCGCGGCGCTCGACCACCTGGCGGGTCGCTACGGCAAGTTGCCGCTGTCGCGATCGCTGGCGCCGGCGATCCGGCTGGCACGCGAGGGCTGGACCTTCGGGCCCAAGAACGCCGCCATGCTCGGCTGGCGCAAGGAGGTGATCGCGCGCCATCCCGGCGCCGCGCAGCTGTTCCTGGTGGATGGCGCGCCGCCCGCCGCGGGAACGCGGATGCGCAACCCGGATTACGCAGCCACCCTGGAACTGCTCGCCAGCAAGGGTCGCGACGGCTTCTACACCGGCGCACTGGCCGGGCGCCTGGTCGAAGGCGTTCGCGCGCTGGGCGGCATCTGGAGCCTGGAGGACTTGCAGGGCTACCGCGTCGTGGAACGCGAGCCGATCCGCTTCCGGCACCGCGGCTTCCGCATCGTCTCGGCGCCGCCACCGTCCTCGGGCGGCGTCGCCCTGGCGACCATGCTCAACGTGCTGGACGGCTACGACTATCCAGCGCTGGACGCGGCCGATCGCGCCCACCTGCTGGCGGAAACCATGCGCCGCGCCTATCGCGATCGCGCCATCTACCTGGGCGATCCGGACTTCGTGCAGGTGCCGCTGGCGCTGCTGACCGCGCCGGAGTACGCCGCCGGCCTGCGCGCTTCGATCAGCATGGACAAGGCCATGCCGAGCGCGCTGCTGCCGGGCGTGGGCGGCGTTTCCGAGCGTCCCGACACCACGCATTTCTCCATTATCGACACCGAGGGCAACATGGTCGCGGTCACCCAGACCGTGAACCTGCCTTACGGCAACGCCGTGGTGGTACCGGGCACCGGCTTCCTGCTCAACAACGAGATGGACGACTTCTCCATGAAGCCGGGCGTGCCCAATGCCTTCGGCCTGGTGGGCGAGGATGCCAACGCGATCGCCCCGGGCAAGCGCCCGCTTTCCTCCATGACCCCGACCCTCGTGTTCGGCGGCGGCCGCGCCGCCGCCATCGGCACCCCGGGCGGCAGCCGCATCATCAGCATGGTGCTGCTGGGCGTGCTGGAGCTGATGCAGGGCGCCGACGCCGGGGCGGTGGTGGCGAAGCCGCGCATCCACCACCAGTACCTGCCGGACAGGCTGAGCACCGAACGCGGCGCGCTGGCGCCCGAAGTGGTCGAGGCGCTGCGCGCCCGCGGCCACGTGGTGGAGGAGCTGGACCGCACCTGGGGCAACATGCAGGTGGCGATCTGGAACCTCGCCACCGGCGAGGTCTCCGGCGCCGCCGACCCGCGCAGCGAGGGCGTCGGCAAGAGTGCCACCACCGACCTGATCTACAACTGACATGCAACTCTGGTCCCTGCTCGGCAACTCGCAACGCCTGGACGGCGGCGCCATGTTCGGCAACGTGCCGCGCGTGCTCTGGGAACAGTGGCTGCCGCCGGATGCACTGCACCGGGTGCCGCTGGCCTGCCGCGCATTGCTGGTGCGCGGACTGACGGGAAAGACCGTACTGTTCGAAACCGGCATCGGCGCCTTTTTCGAGCCCAGGCTCAGGGAGCGCTTCGGCGTGGTCGAAGACGAGCACGTGCTGCTGCGCTCGCTGGAACAGGCAGGGCTGTCCCACGAGGACGTGGACGCGGTGGTGCTGAGCCACCTGCACTTCGACCACGCCGGCGGCCTGCTGGCGCCGTACCGGGAGGGTGCGCGGCCGGGGCTGCTGTTCCCGAACGCGCACTACCTGGTCGGCGCGCGTTGCTGGGAGCGGGCCAGGCAGCCGCACCCGCGCGACCGGGCATCGTTCATCCCGGAATTGCCCGCGCTGCTGGAAGACAGCGGCCGGCTGGAACTGGTGGACGGCCCGCACGCCGGGTTCCTCGGCGAGGCCGTGCGTTTCCATTTCAGCGAAGGCCATACCCCGGGGCTGATGCTTGGTGAAGTGGTCGGGCCCGGCGGCCGTGGTGGCGTGGTCTTCTGCGCCGACCTGATCCCCGGCCGTCCCTGGGTGCACCTGCCGGTGACCATGGGCTACGACCGCAACCCGGAACTGCTGATCGACGAGAAGCGCGCCTTCCTCGACGACATGCTGGCGCGCGACGTGCGCCTGTTCTTCACCCACGACCCCGACTGCGCCATGGCGCGCGTGGTGCGCGACGAGCGCGGCCGTTACGGCACCGCCGACGCCGTGCCGGCACTGTCGGCGTTGCCGCTCGCTGCCTGAGGGCCACCCCGCATGATCCGCATTGCCTGCCTGCTGCTGTTGCCCGCCACCCTGGCGATCGCCGGTTCGCGCCAGTTCGGCGCTCCGATGCCCGCCGGAGAGGCGGTACCGCTGCGCGCCGCGCTCGAGGCCGGTGCCGGCGACGCGCCGGTGAAGCTCACCGGACGCATCACCGAGGTCTGCCAGAAGGAAGGCTGCTGGCTGGTGCTGGCCGACGGCGACCACTTCGCGCGGGTGAAGATGGCCGGCCACGCCTTCTTCGTTCCGAAGGACGCCAGCGGCGCCGCGGCGGTGTTCGGCATGCTGGAGGAAATCGACGTGCCGGCGGCCGAAGCCGCGCACCTGCGCGAGGACGGTGCGACCGCGCCGGCGGCGCGCGAGTTCCGGATCGAGGCCACCTCGGTCGAGTTGCTGGACTGACATGCGCCCCGCCGATTCCCAGGTGCTGCGGGGCCGGCGCCGGTTCCTGTCGCTGGGCGCGGCCATCGCCGCCGGGACGCTGGCGCCCGGCGCGGTCGGCAGCCTGCTCGCCGCGGCCGGGGCGCCGTCGCGGGGTGCGGCCGGCTACGGTCCCCTGCGGCCGGTCGCCGACCGGACGACCGGTCTTGGGCTGCTCTGCCTGCCGGAGGGCTTCGAGTACGCGAGCTTTGGCTGGGCCGGCGACCCCTTGGCCGACGGCACGCCGACGCCGAAGGCGCACGACGGCATGGGCATCGTCCGTACCGAGGGCACGGTCGCCACCCTGGTGCGCAACCACGAGCAGGTGCGATTCGACGGCGCCTTCGGCCCCGCGGCGTCGCAGTACGACCCGAACTGCGCCGGCGGCACCGTGACGCTGCGCTTCGACCTCGAGGCAGGCAAGCTCATTGATGCCAGGGCATCGCTGTCGGGCACGCTGCAGAACTGCGCCGGCGGCGTCACGCCCTGGGGCAGCTGGCTGTCCTGCGAGGAGTTCGTCTCCAGCATGGCGCATCCGTCCAGGGGTGCCGCCGCCGCCCGCTTGACCCGCGACCACGGCTTCGTGTTCGAAGTGCCGCCGGAAGGCGGATCCAGCGCGCAGCCCTTGCGCGGGCTCGGCCAGTTCCGCCACGAAGCGGCGGTCGTGCATGCGGCCAGCGGTGCCGTCTACCTCACCGAGGACATGGACCCGGAGGCGGGCTTCTACCGCTTCCTTCCCGACCGGCCGGGCAGGCTGGGCGCCGGCGGCCGCCTGCAGATGCTCAAGGCCGCCGGCCACCCTGACCTGCGCCATGGCGTGCCGCGTGGCCGCGAGCTGGCGGTCGAGTGGGTGGACATCCCGCAACCCGAGCGCGGTGTCACGCCCGAGCACGGACCGCGGGGCGTGCAAGCGCAGGGCCTCGCCGCGGGCGCATCGCGCTTCGTGCGGCTGGAGGGCTGCATCGTCGCGGGCGACACCGTGTTCTTCACTTCCACCAACGGCGGCGACGCGCGCTGCGGCCAGGTGTTCGCATACCACGTCGACCGCGGCACGCTTTCATTGGTGTTCGAGTCGCCTTCCGACCGGGTGCTCGATTACCCCGACAACCTCTGCGTGTCGCCGCGCGGGGGGCTGGTCCTGTGCGAGGACAGCAGCCAGCCGGTGCAGCGCCTCTACGGACTGGACCGCTCCGGCGGCCTGTTCGAGCTCGCCGCCAACAACGTGGTGCTCGACGGCAGCCAGCGCGGACCGGCCGGCGACTTCCGCGGCGCGGAGTGGGCGGGCGCCTGCTTCTCCGGCGACGGACGCTGGCTGTTCGCCAACATCTACTCGCCCGGCTTCAGCGTCGCGATCACCGGGCCCTGGGACCGCGGGCCGCTGTAGCCTCAGGCGACGCGGCGGCCATCCGGCTCGTGGTCCACGAACCACAGCCCGGCGTACAGCTTGGGGTCGATCGAATAGCCGGCCGAGGCGCGTTCGTGCAGCCAGCGCGCCGCCTCCTGGCGCGGCACCTCGTGGACGATGATGTCCTCGGTGGGATCGCCGCCTCCCGGAC
>Ga0079224_100012223_pt1 | contig 11872 bp, 8 predicted proteins | sample Stecom2015_FD_80414 | JGI IMG/M metagenome (GOLD analysis project Ga0079224, IMG submission 80414) | Agricultural soil microbial communities from Utah to study Nitrogen management - Steer compost 2015 | ecosystem: Environmental > Terrestrial > Soil > Agricultural land | place: USA: Utah...
GGCTCGATGATGACACAATGCAAAAAATTGCCAGTGAAAATTATTTATCGGAAACAGCTTTTTTCGCAGAAAAAGAAGGAATTTATGAATTACGCTGGTTTACACCGACAGAAGAAGTAGATTTATGCGGTCATGCAACGCTGGCAGCGGCATTTGTTATTCATCATTTTATTAATCACGGGCAAAGGAATATAGAGTTCCAAACGAGAAGCGGAGTATTAAGCGTTACAGCAGAAAATGGCCTATTTACTTTAACCTTTCCCGCTAAGAAAGCGGTAAAAACGGAATGTCCGGATGTGCTGGCGAAAGGTTTAGGAAAAATTCCGCTGGAAGTGTATAAAGCAGATGATTATTTAGCGGTATTTGAAACAGAAGAGGATATTCGGTCCATAAAGCCGAATTTTGAGGTACTTAAGAAAGTGGACAGTCGTGGCGTGATCGTTACATCAGCAGGGAAAGGTGCAGATTTTGTCTCCCGTTTTTTTGCGCCGAAGATTGGCATTCCCGAAGATCCTGTTACAGGTTCTGCCCATTGCACTTTAGTACCCTTTTGGTGCGAGAAACTAAATAAAAAAGAACTGCTTGCCCAGCAATTATCCGAAAGAGGGGGGACCCTTTATTGCACCGATATGGGAAGAAAAGTAAACATTGCAGGGAAAGCAGTTCTATATTTTGAAGGAAAAATCTATTTAAAATGTGGGATTCCATCTTTAAATATCTCCCTGACCCGTTAGGATGGCTCTGTACCTTTTTAGCTTATTTAATTCCTTATATAACGTATAAAATCAATCAGAACATACATAAAAAATATGATCCGCCATGGAAAAAGGAAGAGGAAAAAGGTACTGCAAAAGGGAAGCAATAAATGAAATGAGCAAAATCAAACATTTGTCATTAGAGGAGGAAAAACGCCATTACGATAACAATGTAGTGGCGTTTTTATTTGATAATACGGAAAAAACTTTGTTATTCCATCAGTCCGTATTTTTTTAAACGTTTATATAAGGTAACCCGGGAGATTCCCAGCTTTTTGGCGGTGGCTGATTTATTCCCGTTGTTTTGTTCCAACGTTTCTAAGATTAACTGTTTTTCCAAGTTTCCTTTTTTCAACTTTAACATTTTATTTTCATGGATTGGCAATTGGATTTGAGAAGTATGATGGAATAGTTTCTCAAGATGTTCTCTCTGAATCACCGCATCCTCTGCTAAAATAACCATTCTTTCCATTATATTTCTTAGCTCCCGAACGTTGCCCGGCCAATCATAATGGAACAAGAGGGATAGAGCTTCTTCATCAATTTTTGGAACAGGAGTTTCATATTTTTCCGAAAACTGTTTCAGGAAATACGGTACTAGCTCTTGAATATCGATAATTCTTTCCCTCAAAGGAGGCATCGTAATTTGAATGACATTCAGGCGATAATATAAGTCGGACCGAAACTTTTTCTCTTTCATTAACTGATGTAAATTTTGATTAGTTGCCGCAATAAAACGGACGTCTACTTTCCTTCCTTTTGTACCGCCAATGCGGTAAATTACTTTTTCCTGCAATACCCGCAGCAATTTTACTTGCATATCCAGCGGCAGTTCTCCGACTTCATCCAAGAAAATAGTTCCCCCGTCAGCGATTTCAATTTTCCCAGCTTTTCCCTTTTTTTCTGCGCCGGTAAATGCACCGCCTTCATAACCGAATAATTCGCTTTCAAATAGTGCACTCGGAATAGCACCGCAATTAATCGGAATAAAAGGCTTCTTGCTTCGAGGACTCGCCTCGTGAATTGCCCGCGCGCATATTTCTTTACCCGTTCCGCTCTCTCCGAGAATTAATACAGTGGCATCAGTTTTGGCAGCTTTCCGGGCAATGTGCACCGTTTGTTGCAGAGCATGGCTGGAGCCTTTCAGTTTGGAAAACGGGGATTCTTCATTTTGCGTATTTATTTGTTGTCTTAGCTGCTGCAGTTCGGCAGAGGTGGAGACTAAATGGTCATTCAGTTTTACGATTTGGGAAATGTCCCTTTCAATCGACACGGCACCGATTACGTCTCCCTTATGATCGAAGACAGGTGCAGCGTTAATGACTACATGTTTATCTTTGCGGGGACGGTGGTATTTATTCTTGACCGGTTCCTTCGTTTTGAGGACTTTGCGAACCATTAAATCGTCATGATGGAAAAAATGATCGATTTTTTGGTGAAGGATTTCTTCTTTCTCGATTTGATACGTATTTACTGCCGCTTCATTCCAGTAAAGCACTTCCATATCTTTATTTACAATCGTAATGGCATCGTCTTCCGCGGCAAGCAATGCTTCTAAATAAAGGGAATTGGCCAACTTTCCTCCCCCCTATTTGTTTAAGTGTAAATATATTTTACAACCGTTTACATAAAATGTAAACAAAATTAACAATATTGTAAAAGGAATGCTGAGCAATATCAATTTTCGTCAATCAAAGTCCATGTTTTTCCATTGTAATGAACTGTTCCAAGATGTTGGCACAAATTTTGCAATATTAATTATGAACAATTATAGATTTAGAGAAAAGGAGAGTGTTTTTATGGTATTGCCTTTTACCCATGAGCCATTCACTGATTTTTCGAAAGAAGAAAATGTCAAGGATTTTCAAGCAGCACTTGAAAAAGTAGAGAAGGAATTAGGAAAAGATTACCCGTTAGTTATAAATGGAAAACGGATTTACACCGAGGATAAGCTTATTTCCGTCAACCCGGCAAATAAGGAGCAAGTTGTTGGAACCGTTTCCAAGGCGACTAAGGAACATGTTGACGAGGCAATGAAAGGTGCTTTGGAGGCATTTGAGACATGGAAGAAATTCTCTCCCGAAGCCCGGGCAAATGTATTATTTAAAGCAGCAAACATTGCAAGGAAACGGAAACATGAAATTTCTGCCTGGCTCGTGTATGACGCCGGAAAACCATGGGATCAGGCCGATGGAGATACTGCTGAGGGCATTGACTTTTTAGAATATTACGGTCGGCAAATACTTGAGCTGGCAAAAGGGAAAAAAGTAAATGACCGTGCACATGAACATAATCATTATTTCTATCAGCCGCTTGGCCCTGGAGTGGTAATTCCGCCATGGAACTTTGCGTTTGCAATTGTTCTCGGCACGACCGTTGCTCCAGTTGTAGCTGGAAACCCGGTTTTGCTTAAACCATCGGAAAATACTCCGGTGATTGCCTATAAGATTATTGAGTTATTGGAAGAAGCAGGATTGCCGAAAGGCGTTGTGCAATTTGTTCCGGGAGACCCGGAAGAAATCGGGGATTATCTCGTTGATCATATCGAAACGCGTTTCATTAATTTTACTGGCTCCCGCAATACAGGAGTAAGAATTTATGAACGGGCCGCAAAAGTGCACCCTGGACAGCAGCATCTGAAGCGGGTCGTGGCAGAAATGGGCGGAAAAGATACAATCATTGTCGACAAAGATGCTGATTTGGACTTAGCTGCAGAATCTATCGTTCACTCTGCCTTTGGTTTTTCCGGACAAAAATGTTCTGCCTGTTCCCGGGCAGTCGTCCATGAAGATGTTTACGACGAAGTGTTAGAGAAAACGGTTGAATTAACGAAAACATTAACAGTAGGCAATCCGGCAGAGAAAAACGTTTATATGGGTGCTGTCATTAATCAGAAACAATTCGATAAGATTAAGCATTACATTGAAATCGGCAAAGAAGAAGGGAAGCTCGTTTACGGCGGCGAGACCGATGATTCGAAAGGGTATTTTGTCCATCCTACTATTTTTAAAGATGTGGATCCGAAAGCAAGAATTATGCAGGAAGAAATATTTGGACCGGTCGTTGCCTTTACAAAAGCCCGAAATTTTGACGAGCTGTTAGAAATTGCCAACAACACCGAATACGGGTTAACCGGAGCGGTGATTTCCAATAATCGGGAGCATTTGGAACGGGCCCGCTATGAATTCCACGTTGGAAATTTATACTTTAACCGCGGCTGTACTGCTGCGATCGTCGGCTACCAGCCGTTTGGCGGCTTCAAAATGTCGGGAACCGATTCGAAAGCAGGAGGACCAGATTACTTGCAGCATTTCATGGAAGCCAAGGTCGTTTCAGAAAGATTTTAATGTTTTGCGGCAGCAGCTTTTGTTGCCGCGCTCTTTTTCTTATGTTGCTTCATAGAGAGGGAGGATGCACGATGTCAAATTGGACGAGAGATTTTTTTATCTATTTGTCACAAAATAAATTTTTAAATGAAAGTGCCAAAAAATGGGGATTTCGCTTAGGGGCGGAGAAGTTTGTTGCGGGAACAACCATCCGGGAAGTTGTACCGGTAATCAAGAAGTTAAATGAAAAGGGGATTCACGTTACCCTTGACCATCTTGGCGAATTTGTGAATGAAAAAAAGGAAGCGACTTTGGCTAAAGAAAAGGTTCTTGAAATGCTGGATGTCATGCATAATGAAAATTTAGATTCCCACCTGTCCGTAAAATTGACCCAGCTTGGATTGGATATTGATTTTGATTTTTGTCTGGAAAATATGAAGGAAATTGTTGAACGAGCCAAGGAATACGGGATCTTTGTCAATATTGATATGGAAGACTATAGTCATTTAGAGGACACGTTCAACATTTTATTTGAATTAAGAAAGGAATCGGATTTAGTAGGAACGGTTGTGCAGAGTTACCTGTACCGGACAGCAGATGATATGGAACAGCTGAAGGATGTCAGATTGCGGATTGTGAAAGGGGCATATAAAGAAAACGATGACGTTGCCTACCAATCTAAAAAAGAGATTGACGCCAATTTCCTGAAATTGGCTAAACAACGCCTATTAGATGGAAAAGCCTTTACCTCCATTGCCACCCACGACCATCACATTATAAACGAGTTAAAACAATTTGTTGAAGAAAATAATATTAAGAAAGATACCTTTGAATTTCAAATGTTATATGGATTCCGGCAGGAGATGCAGTATGCACTAAAAGAAGAAGGGTATGCCTTTTGTACGTACATCCCCTTTGGCCAGGATTGGTTTGGCTATTATATGCGAAGACTGGCAGAACGGCCGCAAAACCTTCAGCTCATATGGAAAGATATGCTCTATGATGATAAAGGCAAGGTGAAAAGGAAACCGGTTGCTGCATTAGCCATTATGTCCATCGGATTATTATATCTGTCCCGCAAAAAGAAATGGGAAAAAGCTTCTTAAGCGAACGTTAATACGTTTTCCCTTCCTTTGAATTGGGCTATACTGGATAGAAAGGAGGGGAACTATGTTATCCGAAAAGGAGAAAGCAAATTTTTTAACGAAGTTTCCGATATTGGAGAAAATCACCGATTTACAGCCAGTTACATGGCTGAATCCCAATAAAAGGAATATCGCTTCTGCGAATTTATCGTTACAATTGCAAGATATGAAAGAAGCGGAAGCAAGATGGCAACGCTTTATTCCCTTTTTCCGGCTGGCATTTGCGGAAATGAAAAATACGGATGGAATCATCGAGTCTCCGTTGCGTTCAATCGCTCAAATGAAACACGCTCTAGAAAACAAGTTTTCCAAAGAAATTGAAGGAAATCTATATTTGAAGTGTGATCATGAACTGCCAATTGCCGGTTCCATTAAAGCAAGAGGCGGATTTTACGAAGTGCTGCATCATGCGGAAAATTTGCTGCAAGAAGCGGGATTACTAAATTCCCCGGCTGATTATGAAAAACTTGCAAAGGGAGAATATCGCTCCTTTTTCCAATCCTATTCAATCGGGGTTGGTTCGACCGGGAATTTAGGATTAAGTATCGGCATATTAAGTGCTAAACTAGGATTCAATGTTTCAGTTTATATGTCCCAAGACGCAAAACGATGGAAAAAGGACTTGCTCCGGGAAAAAGGTGCCATTGTACATGAATTTGATGGAGATTTTAGTGAGGCAATCGCTGCTGGACGAAAAGAGACAAAAGCAAATCCAAACGGGTATTTCGTCGACGATGAAAACTCAAAACATCTATTTTTAGGATATAGCACTGCAGCCTTTCGCCTAAAAAAACAGCTGGAAGAGCAAGGGATACAGGTGAGTGAAGAACATCCGCTCTTTCTCTATCTCCCTTGCGGTGTTGGCGGTGCACCGGGAGGTATTACCTTCGGCATGAAACAAATATTTGGTGATGCCGTTCACTGCTTTTTTGTTGAACCGACCCATTCTCCTGCTGTGCTGATTGGTTTATTGACGGGGGAAAAGGAGAAGGTGTCCGTCCAGGATTTTGGCATTGATAATTTAACGGAAGCAGACGGGCTGGCAGTTGGCCGCCCATCTTCCTTTGCCAGCAGTTTTAGCGAGCAATTAATCAGCGGCATATATACAATTGAAGATAGGCTGCTTTTCCAATTGCTGGCTCTTTTAGCAGATGCGGAACAAACTTTTGTTGAGCCGTCAGCAACGGCCGGATTAATTGGACCGTTAAAAATACAACAAACGAATTATATGGAGAAGAATAATATAAATCCGAAAAATGTCACCCACATCGTTTGGTCTACCGGCGGAAGTCTCGTACCGGAAAGAGAAAGAAAAGCTTTTTATGAGAAGGGAAAAAACGGTGACAGAGCGAAAACCACCCGTTAAAAGGGTGGTTTTTTAATTTGATGCGACAAAACGATAAATGACATCATCATTCTCTTTGTCGTATGTAATTTCAAAATCATATCCGCTGAAAAACCATTCATCTCGTTTGTCGATGAAGTATGTAATGCCATCTAATTCAATTTGTGTCAGTATATCTTCAGGTTCGTCAAGGCGCATGCCAACAGAAAAATTATCATGTACATCTGTTTTGCCGTACAATTTCCCGAAAAACCGGACTTTGTCTCCCTTTTCCAGCCCCATTTCTTCGATAAACCAGCGATTTGCTTCTTCCGATATCGTTATCTTCATTTGGATTTCTTGAAGCCTCCCTTCCTGCCAATACAACAATAGTTTACCATAAAATGGCGAAGAATCCTGTAACTTTGTTTTTTAGTCCTTCAGTTAGTTTTTAAATCTGCAAAAAATTTATGCATTAATCCTTCCTCCGAAAACATAATGTCAAACAAGCAAAATCACCCTATTTACATCTTGAATATTAAGTATATAATCTAAATTAAGAAAAAAGTAAAATTTACAAAAAAGTAAACCGATTTAGCAGGGAGGCAGGAAATGAACAATACTTTTCCATTAACAATTAAAGAGGTGTTAAAGCGGCCAGTTTTTCAAGGGGCGGAAGTGATAGCCGGTCATGACGGGTTATCCCGGCCGGTCCGCTGGGTTCATATTATGGAAGTAACAGAGATTGGCCATTTATTAAATGGAAATGAATTAATATTGTCTACGGGCATCGGCTGGAAAAATAATCCCCGGCTGGCACTATCTTTATTGGAGCAAATGGTAGAGAAAGATGTATCCGGACTATGTCTGGAGCTGGGAACATATGTTAATCACTTGCCGGAGGAATTAATCCGCTTTGCCGACAAACACCAATTTCCTATTATTATTTTTAAAGAAAAAGTTAGATTTATCGATATTACTCAAGATTTGCACCGGTTATCGATTCAAAATCAATACGATTTAATGCTTCGCTTAGAATCTGCATCCAACCAGTTCAATCACTTGCTTCTTGCTGCCAACAGTTTTCGCAGGATTCTCCGCTTAATTCATCAGTATTTGCGCGTACAAGTTGCCTATCATTCGGTAGACGGGAAGATAGAATTCTATCCCAATATCGACCCGAAACTGCTAAAGGATTATATGGAAAAAATAAAAGCTGCTCAGCCAAACCTGATTATCAACTCCAGTGCGACTAGTGCTTCCAAACCAGTTCAGGCGATGGGAAGAAAATTTGGAGATTTAATTATCATGTCCGAAAAGGTGTTAACAGATTTCGACTACTTAGTTTTGGAAAGAGCTGCAACCGCTCTGTCATTAGATCGAATGCGCCTTCTATATACCGAAGAAAAGAAAAGACAGAAAGAAAACGATTGGATTCTTGCCTGGCTAAGGGGTGAGCATAGCAAAGAAACGATTGTCCAATTTTTGAATGAATTGGACGCCAAAATAATGGCGGATAAAAGCCTGACATGCCTTTGTGAGATCGATTCTTCCGACAGGGACCTTGATCTTACCTATTACTCTACCTTATTCCAAAATATTTTCATGCAGCATGGTTTTTTTCCTCTGACATCTTATAAACGTTCTTATCTTATCTTCGTTCTTCTCAATCGGGAGAAGGAGCATGACTACAGGAATCGTCTAAAACAAGCATTGGCGCAAATCTATGAAAATAAACAATTAAAGAAGTACTTAAATAACCCGTTTCGCTTTGCGGCCGGCAAGCTGCTTCCGCTGGAAAAACTCAATGAAAGCTATGAACAGGCGAAGAAAACAATATATTTGCAAAAGAAAATGAATCTTTCCCAATGTTATTTTTACGATGATTTGTACGTGTACCAAATTATTTTGCAATTGGACAGGCAAAATGAGCTGCAGGAACTGGTAGATACTTATCTGGGGCCTGTGATTCAGTTTGATCAGGAAAGAAATGGGGATCTGCTCAGAACATTATCCGTGCTGCTGGAAGTCAACGGTTCAAAAAAAGATGCAGCAGAACGATTATTTATTGTTCGCCAGACGTTATATCACCGAATCGAAAAAATTAAGGAATTGCTTGGAGAAGATTTTATGGAATCCGAAAAGCGGCTGGCGATTGAATTTGCTCTCTATGCCCATCAATTTTTGCGAAAAAAAATATCAGCCCAAACATAAAATCTATAGAAATTCTTGCCACAAACAAACGTTAAAATTTGGACCGGAGAATTTTTACAATCTGTCTAGTGTTGAAAAAGCTATTCTTTGGTACGATTTACCTAACTAAAATATTTTGAAAACTAAAATAAATGGAAATGTTCATTTAATCTTAGGTGCCATATGCAGAATAAAGGGGGAAGCATTCGTGGAAACGATGGTACAGCTCGATAACGTATCAAAAAAATTTGACGAATCCTATGCGGTCGAAAATGTAAGTTTAAATATTAAATCTGGAGAGTTTCTTACATTGCTCGGACCTTCTGGGTGCGGAAAAACGACAACGTTGCGTATGATTGCCGGGTTTGAAAAACCGACTTCAGGATCCATTTATATTAACGGGAAAAAGATGGACAATATTGAACCTTATCACCGGGAAGTAAATACTGTCTTTCAAAGTTATTCCCTGTTTCCGCATATGACGGTATTTGATAACATTGCCTTTGGTCTGAAAATGAAAAAAGTGAAAAAGGAAGAAATCGAAGAAAGAGTAAACAAAGTTTTGAAGATGGTACAGCTGGCAGATTTCGGAAAACGCAAACCGAAACAATTGAGCGGCGGACAGCAGCAAAGGGTTGCTATCGCCAGGGCTATTGTGAATAATCCGTCGGTTTTATTGCTTGATGAACCGCTTGGGGCATTAGATTTGAAATTGCGAAAACAAATGCAATTGGAGCTAAAGCATTTGCAGCAGGAATTGAATATTACATTTATCTATGTTACTCACGATCAGGAGGAAGCGCTTACAATGTCGGACCGGATCGTAGTAATGAATGCAGGAAAAATTGAACAGGCGGGAACACCATACGAAATTTACGAAAAACCTCAAACTCGATTTGTTGCCGATTTTATCGGCGAAACAAATATTATCGGCGGGAATGTTACAGAAATAAAAGAAAATTATGCCGCACTAGAGTTTGGCAGCCAAGAAGTATATGTGCCAAACAACAATTATCAGACAGGAGAAAAAATGTTTATTTCTGTACGTCCCGAAAAAATACACTTACATACTGTTCAGCAAGAAGGAAAAATTTCATTAAAAGGGAGGGTCAAAGAAAAAGTATACATCGGGTCTTTAGTGAAGTGGATTATTGATGTCGGCAATGGAAATGAAGTGAAAGTACAGCAAAGTGCAAGCGATGTAGAAGATTTGGCGTTAGACACAGAAGTTTTTGTCAGCTGGAATCCAGATAATTCGGTTGTGTTAAAACAATAACGATAGGAGGACAGAGCGATGAAAAGATGGATAAGTTTATTAATCATTCCTTTTATCTTCGCACTATTAGCTGCTTGCAGCAGTGATGGCAATTCTGAGTCATCAGATTCGGAAACAAGCGAATCGGCTGAAGGCGGTGATCAGGAACTGTCTGATCAATTGTACATTTTTAACTGGAGCGAATATTTGCCACAGGAAATACTAGATAACTTTGAAGAAGAATTTGGAGTAGAAATCATATACGACACATACAATTCGAACCAGGAAATGTTAGCCAAGTTATCCAGCGGAACCGTAAGCTATGATTTAGTCGTCCCTTCCGATTTCTACGCCCGGTTGCTCCTTGAAGAAGGCCTGATACAAGAAATCAATTACGACAACATCCCAAACTATGAAAACATTGACGACGTATGGAAAAACATGCCGTTTGACCCAGAAAATAAATATACAGTTCCGTATGCTTTTGGGTATGACGGCATCGCTTATAACAAAGAAGTAATTCCGAATCCGCCGACAAGCTGGGAAGATTTATGGAATCCGGAATATGAAGGCAAAGTAATTGTCATGGAAGAGCCGAAAGAAGTATTCAACATGCTAAACCAGACTTTAGGCTTTGATCCGAATGACCCGACAGAGGAAGAATTAGAACAAGCAGGAGAAAAATTAAAAGAGCTTGTCCCGAATCTGCTAGCTTTTGATTCCACACCGGAAGCACAGCTTGTATCTGGGGAAGCATGGATTGCATATGCGTATTCAGGCGCAAGTGCCGTCGCCTATCAGGAGAATGAACATGTCGATTTTGTTCTTCCGGAAGAGGGGGGCATTGTCTGGATGGATGTGATGGTTATTCCGGCTAATGCCCAAAACAAGTATACTGCGGAAGTGTTTATCGATTATATGCTCCGTCCGGAAGTGAGCAAATTGTTAACAGAAGACTATCCATATGGAAATCCGAACACAAAAGCAGTGGAATTGCTTGACGAAGATTTGAAAAACAGTCCTGGATTAAATTTACCGGAAGAAGATATTGAAAAGGCGGTATGGACTGAACCGCTGGATGAAAAACGAACAGAAATTATGAACCGTTTATTCCAAGAAGCAAAAATGGAATAGAAAATAGTCGTACTTCAACAGGACTTAGTAAATATGAAACAGTTTTGGAAGCAATAAGTTGCAATACAAATAAAGCTCTAATGGAGGAATAGGATGAAAAAAATTACAACTTTTCTTTTCATCGTTTTAATTGCTTTACTATTGGCAGCATGCAGCAGCAGCAATGAACAGGCAGATTCCGCGGAACAGGAATTGGCCGACCAGCTTTTCGTATTTAATTGGGCTGACTATATTCCCCAGGAAGTAATAGATGATTTTGAAGAAGAGTTTGGTGTAGAAGTAGTTTACAGCACCTTTTCTTCCAATCAAGAAATGCTGACAAAAGTAAATAGCGGAACGGTAGCATATGATGTTATCTTCCCGACGGATTACTTTGTTGAATGGATGGCGGAGCAAGGTTTATTGCTGGAACTGGATTTAGATAACATACCAAACTTTGAAAATATCGAAGAACCATTCCAAAACCGTTCCTTTGATCCAGAGAATAAATACTCTGTCCCGTTTGTTTATGGAAGTATTGGGATGATGTACAACAAAGAAAAGGTGACTGAACCTCCAACGAGCTGGGAAGATTTATGGAATCCGGATTATGCCGGCAAAATAACTGTTCAGGAAACCCCAAGGGAAACCGTTTCCATGGGATTGCAGCTCTTAGGGTACGATATTAACGAGTACACGGAAGAACAAATTGCGGAAGTAAAAACGAAGTTAGAAGAGCTTCATCCGAATGTTTTAGCCTA
>Ga0079224_100012224_pt1 | contig 11872 bp, 8 predicted proteins | sample Stecom2015_FD_80414 | JGI IMG/M metagenome (GOLD analysis project Ga0079224, IMG submission 80414) | Agricultural soil microbial communities from Utah to study Nitrogen management - Steer compost 2015 | ecosystem: Environmental > Terrestrial > Soil > Agricultural land | place: USA: Utah...
CAGTGCTTGATGGAAGTGCATTCGTCATCAGATTTTTTTCTGATAATGGATTGAAGGACAGACTTCTTATAATCAACCTTGGAGTAGATTTAAATTTTAATCCCGCACCTGAACCTTTGTTAGCTCCGCCATATCAACATAGTTGGGAAATTTTATTTTCAACAGAAGATTTTAAATATGGCGGAATAGGTACAGCAGAATTAGAAACAAAAGACAACTGGAAAATTCCCGGAAACGCGGCTGTACTTTTAAAACCGGTGATAGTGGTTAAGGAGGATTAATTGGAGGAACTTGTAAGAAGAATAAAATGGGAGGATGATTCACCAAAAAATTCCGAATCTTTTTTAACCCGTGAATGGCTTGTAACAAACGGATTGGGCGGTTATGCATCGGGTACAATCTCAGGAGTTGTTACAAGAAGATATCACGGCTTGCTTATTGCGGCGCTGCCTAACCCGCATGGCAGAACAGTAATGCTTAATCATATCTCAGAAAAAATTATTCTGCCGGATAAAAGAAGAATTGATATTGGTGGAGAGGAAACAAGTTTAAACGCTTTTGCAATTCACGGCATTGATTATCTTAAAGAATTCAGGCTTGAATTCGGGCTTCCGGTTTGGGTTTATAATGTTGATGGATTTATTATTGAAAAAAGAATTCTTCTTCCGCACAAACATAATACGGTTTTAATTTCATACAGATTAATTGAGGGTTCCTCTCATGTTGAATTCTCAATCCGTCCTTCAGTTCATTTCCGCAGGCATGAAGATCGAGTGAATATAGAATTATCTGATGATTACAGGATTATAATTAAAGGGGAAAAATTTGAAATTGCCGGTGATCCGCTTCTGCCGCATTTAAAATTTCATATTTCTGATGATAATGTTTCATTGGATATACTTCAGAATCAAACACGGGAAATTTATTACCGGCTTGAAGCAAGCAGAGGTTATGAAGAAGTTGGAGAGCTTTGGAGTCCGGGTGAATTTAATATGATATTAAAAAAAGAAAACGAAGTTATCTTTACAGCCTCAACAGAAGAATGGGGAAGCATTTTAAATTATAACCCCCACATTATTCTTCAGGAAGAAATTCAACGAAGAAGAGAATTGATCTTAAAAGTACCTGACTTAAAAGAAAATACTTCAGCAGCAGAACTTGTTATTGCCGCAGAACAGTTTTTAATAACTCCGGTTGGAAGAGTTGATGAAGGGGATGTAAAGAAATCTGCTGATGAAGAAGTAAGAACAATAATTGCAGGCTATCATTGGTTTACAGATTGGGGAAGAGATACAATGATAAGTTTGGAGGGTTTAACTCTTTCAACAGGTAGATTGAATCATGCAAAATGGATCCTAAGAACATTTGCACATTATGTGAGAAATGGTTTGCTGCCAAATTTATTTCCGGAAGGTGAACAGGAGGGATTATATCACACAGCCGATGCAAGCTTGTGGTACTTTCATGCAGTGGATAGATATTTATCTTATACAAAGGATGATGAAACTCTCATAGAAATTTTTCCAAAATTGAAAGAAATAATTGATTATCATATTAGAGGAACTGATTTTAATATTCATGTTGATTCTGATGATGGATTACTTTACCAGGGGAAAGAACATTTTCAATTAACATGGATGGATGCGAAAGTGGAGGATTGGGTTGTAACTCCAAGAAGAGGAAAAGCTGTTGAGATAAATGCTCTGTGGTATAATGCTCTTTGTTTATTTGTTAATTGGATCAGACAATTGAATGGAGATAAAGCTGCAGAGCCTTATGATTATTTAATTTTTAAAGCACGTGAATCGTTCAACAAAAAGTTTTGGTATAATGAAGGCGGTTATTTGTATGATGTTATTGATGGAGAAGGAATAACGTATGATAACGCTTGCAGACCAAATCAGATTTTTGCCATTTCATTACCCAATCCAATTCTAGGTGCGGAAAAATGGGCAAGAGTCTTAAATATTGTTCAGGAAAAACTTTTAACGCCGGTTGGTTTACGTTCACTTGCACCCGGTCATCCTGATTATAAAGAAAAATATTTTGGTGATCTGCGGGCGCGTGATGCTGCATATCATCAGGGAACTGTGTGGGCATGGCTTATCGGCCCTTTTATTGATGCATGGCTGAAAGTTTATCCCAATAAAAAAGAAGAAGCAAAAAATTTGCTTTCCGGATTTGATCTTCATTTATCTGAAGCTTGTATCGGATCTATCAGTGAAGTGTTTGATGCGGAAACTCCATTCACTCCGCGGGGCTGTATTGCACAGGCATGGAGCGTTGCTGAAGTTTTGAGATGTATGATTAACCTAAACCGGATTTAAAATTCAAATTTCTCTTTTAAGCTAATTCAACAAGCATATAAATTATTATGAAAAGTATTGAGAACAACCAGTAAGCTGCAACTCCTGAACCATATTCTTTTACACCTGTAATCTTCATTTTTCCCTCAAGTTTTCCTTACATCCTGTCTTATTTCTTTAGTGAAATTCAATTTTAAAATTGAATAAGCAGAATTTCAGATGATAATTTATCGGAGAAATTTATCATGAGAATTGTTTTGCATCACCAGCGGAAACGATTTGGCTTAAGCAGAATTGAACTGTTAAATCCTTGCAATCCACCGGTATGAATTGCAATGATTGTTGATCCCGGTTTAAAGTATTTTTTATGAATTAAATCATAAATCCCATAAAACATTTTTGCGGTATAAATTGGTTCAATCTGAATATTATTTGTTGATTCAAATCTTCTAATGAAATCAAGTAATTGAGAATTGTACTTTGCATAACCGCCGAAATGATAATCCAAATTAATATCCCAATTAATTTTTCTTTTAACTTCAGCTTCTGATAAAAAATGTGATACATTATCCTTTAAAAAAGTACCTCCTTTTAAAACGGAAAAACCCAGTGCAAACTGAATTTCATTTAAGGCGGAAATAATTCCTGCAATTGTTCCACCGGTGCCGCATGGAAGACAGATATAATCAAATGGAACGGTGATGCCGGATAATATTTCTGCAGTTCCTTTTACTGCAAGAGTGTTTGACCCTCCCTCGGGAAGAACATATACATCTCCAAATTTCTCGTTAATCTTTTTCAGAAACTCAGAATCATTTTTCTTTCTGTATTCGCTTCTGCTTATGTAGTGGAGTTCCATTCCATTGTTAACTGCAAACTTTAAAGTAGGATTTAGCGGGAGATGTTCTTCTCCACGGATGATTCCGGTTGTTTTGAATCCAAAAATTTTACCTGCTGAAGCAAGTGCATAAATATGATTTGAAAAAGCTCCGCCAAATGAAAGTAGAGAATTGAAATTTTTTTCTGCCGCATCTATCAAATTATATTTCAGTTTGTACCACTTATTTCCTGATAATGCGGGGTGAATTAGATCCTCTCTTTTTATATAAAGATTTATACCTGAACTCAGTATTAATGGATCATCAATTTTTTGAAGCGGTGCATCTTCCAGCTTGAAATTTTTGATATCTGAAATTTTTTGGTTCAACATAATTCAAATATAATGATTGTAAACACAGTGAAGAACTTGTGGTTTAATTATCTACTCATAAAATCTTAAATAAAATTTTATTGGAAATAACAGTGAACAAATTAGACAAAATATTCAATCAGCTTCCCGTTGATCCTGCCGATGCTGCTGAATCAGCAGAACTCCGATATGTGTGTGATACTGATCCAGGTTATACAAGAAAGAGGAGAGGAAAAGGATTTGTGATTGTTGATTCAACAAACAAAATTACCACCGATAAAAAAATAATTGAGAGAATTAACTCACTTGTTATTCCTCCCGCATGGTCTAACGTTTGGATTTGCAAATATTCAAACGGGCATATTCAGGCAACCGGCAGAGATGCAAAAGGAAGAAAGCAATACATTTATCATACAAAATGGGATGAAATAAGAAATCAAACAAAATTTTTCAGGCTAATTAAATTTGCTGAATCACTCACTGAAATACGGCGCAGAGTTAATGCTGATTTGCGCAAACACGGGTTACCGCGTGAAAAAGTTCTTGCCGTTATTACACATTTGCTGGAAGAATCTTTGATCAGAATTGGAAATAAAGAATACATTTCGAATGGTTCATTCGGTTTAACAACATTGAAGGATAAACATCTTGTTTCAAACGGAGGCAGCTTTCAGCTTCAGTTTGTAGGAAAAAGCAGAAAGAAATGGAAGGTTGATATTCTTAACAAACGAATAGCAAAAATTGTTAAGCAATGCCAGGAACTGCCAGGCCAGGATTTATTCCAATACATTGATGATAAAGGCAGACAGTGTAATGTTTCATCAACAGATGTAAACAATTACTTGTGTGAGATAATCGGGGAAAATTTTACTGCAAAAGATTTCAGAACGTGGGGAGGAACTGTTTACGCTGCAATTGCTTTATTTAATGCAGGCAAAGCAGAATCAGAAAAAGATGAGAAGAAAAAAATTAATCTTGCTGTTAAAAATGTTGCATCACTACTGAATAACACAGTTGCAATCTGCCGAAGTTATTATATCCATCCGCATATATTTGAAGCCTACCGCGATGCTTCATTGTTCAAACTAATGAAAAGTAAAAAATCAAACAGCAAAAATTCACCGGATAAATTAAGCAGAGAAGAATTATCCGTTTTGAAGATTCTGAAATCCAGGCTAAAAAAATAGTTACAGATTGTGGAATTTTTTGGAATGTTTTTTAATATTCAATCCTGTTTTGAGAAAATTTTTTACATCCAGTTTCAATTCACCCTCTGAAGAATTGATTTCCATTCATTATAAATAATAAAGGAATTCACATGCAGCAGCAACTACAGGAAATTCTAAATGAAATTAGTGCATTTGTTTGGGGGCCGCCATTACTAATTTTATTAGTTGGCACCGGAGTATATCTTACTTTTCTTTTAAGAGGACTCCAGTTCACAAAGCTTTTTCATTCACTCTGGCTTGCATTAGTTAAACGGAAAGAAGAATCAGATGAACCAGGAGATATAACACATTTCCAGGCGCTGATGACTGCGCTTGCTGCAACAGTTGGAACAGGAAATATTGCCGGCGTTGCTGCCGCAATTGCTGTTGGCGGGCCTGGTGCATTATTCTGGATGTGGATTACAGGTTTGTTTGGTATGGCTACAAAATATGCAGAGGCAGTGCTTGCAGTTAAATACAGGGAAGTTGATGATTTGGGTACAATGAGCGGCGGACCCATGTATTACATTACAAAAGGCTTAAAACAAAAATGGCTTGGAGTAATTTTTGCTATCTTTGCTTCTGTTGCTGCTTTCGGAATCGGAAACATGGTTCAATCAAATTCCGTTGCGGATGCAGTTCAGCATTCTTTTAATATTCCTGTTGAAATAACCGGGATCATACTTGCAGTATTAACTGCGCTTGTTGTTCTTGGCGGAATTAAGAGCATCGGGAGGGTTACCGGTATCTTTGTTCCGATTATGATAGTCTTTTATGTACTTGCTTCCTTGTTTGTGGTGGTAATTCACATTGAATCAATACCTTATATATTCAAATTAATCATTACTGAAGCATTCACTCCCACTGCAGCAAGCGGAGGATTTTTAGGTGCAACAGTAATGTTATCAATAAGAATGGGAGTAGCCCGCGGAGTATTTTCAAACGAATCCGGATTGGGCAGTGCGCCCATTGCTGCTGCTGCCGCACAAACGAAGCATCCAGTAACTCAGGCACTTGTTTCCATGACACAAACATTTATTGATACAATCGTTATTTGTTCATTTACAGGTTTTGCAATTCTTGTAAGCGGAGTTTGGGATTCAGGTTTAACCGGTGTGCCTCTTACTTCAAATGCATTTTCTACTGCTTTGCCTGGCGAGTGGGGCGGTTACATAGTTTCACTTGGAATAATTCTCTTTGCATATTCAACAATTTTGGGCTGGTGTTATTACGGTGAAAAATCACTTGAATTTCTTTTAGGCTCAAAATCTGTTGTACCTTATAGGATGCTTTTTGTTATTGCTGTGTTTTTAGGTGCAGTTGCAAAGCTTGATGTTGTTTGGTCTTTTGCTGATGTGATGAACGGATTGATGGCAGTACCTAATTTAATTGCTTTACTTGGATTAGGAGGCGTTGTTGCTGCAGAGACAAGAAATTATCTTAAAGAGAAGAAGTAAAAAAATAAAAATGCACGTAGTTAACCCTTAAATTAATTACGTGCATATTTTACAATACAGAAAAATTATAACGTAGATTTTTTTCTTATCCTGTACGCAAAATATGATATAGCTGCTAAAATAAAAATCCCCATAAAACCGGCAGCTAATAATAGAAAAAGCTTGGAATAAATTTCCATTTTTACCTCGTTAAGTACTGTAAATAGTACTTAATTGAAATTGGATTAATAATCCAGAGTGGATTTCCTTTTTAGTCTGTAAGCTAAATAGCTGCAGCCAATAACAAGCAACAGGGTCCCCACAAAAATTACAACCGCAGTTATTGACAAAGTAGATAAAGTCATTTTTTGGCCCTCCCAAAAAATTTTGTGAAAATAGTTTTAAGCATAATGATGGTCTAAAAACTGTACCGAACTTAAGGAATAGATTGCGGGTAGTAAGCTTCTTTTCGCTTAAAGGTTGCAAATATTCGATAAGTGGTACAGATTTCACGTGCAGGATGTATCGATCACTTCCAGTAAAAAATAGTAAATTTACCTACTGTAAATTTCACCTTTCAGCAGCCAATCAGGTGCTGGTTCATCCTTCAAATAGTGATCAAAAAATTGCTTCATCTTAATTGTATAATCAACTTTATTTGGATACTTTTTAAGATGATGAGGCTCTCCTTCATACTGAAGAAAAATAGCTTCCTTTCCTAATCTACGCATCGCAAGATATAATTCAATACTTTGAAACCACGGAACAGCTTCATCAATATCACCATGTTCTATTAAGAGGGGAGTGTTTATTTTATCAGCAAAAAATACCGGTGAATTCTCAATGAATCTTTCAGGATATTCCCACAAACTTCCGCCTATTCTGCTTTGGTATTTTTCATATTGAAATTGTCTTGCCATTCCGGATTCCAACCTGATACCGCTATATGCGCTAATCATATTTGCAACTGGTGCACCGGCAACTGCGCAAGCAAAATAATTCGTTTGTGTTACCATAATTGCTGTCTCATATCCGCCCCAGCTATGGCCATGCAAACCTATTCTTTTCTCATCTGCAATTCCAAGTTCAACAAGCTTTTGAACTCCCGGCACAACACATTTTGTAGCTGATAAACCGGGTCTGCCAACTTCAAATTTAACATCAGGAAGAAATACAGCGTAGCCATTGCTTGCGTAAAAAGGAAAATTAGGACGATGATTTACAACCATATCATTAAATTCAAATAACCGGTATGATGAAATTTCATAAAAGTAAACAATAACCGGATATTTTTTTGTTGGATCATAATTGCCAGGTTTAATCAAAACTCCCTGCAACGGAATTCCATCAAGACTTGTCCACTCAATCAATTCAGATGTACCCCACGCAAATCCCTTAGTTTGATTTGTAAGATTTGATAATCTCCTTGTGTTTAAAAAATTTTTATCAGCTAACCAGAGATCAGGATACTCTGTATAATTTTCTCTTGTGAACAAAAATTTATCAGCATTTTTGGCTTTTGCTTTGTACACATATTTAAAATTTCCATCAACAAGTTTTGTCAGAGAATAATCCTTACCATTTAGTTTATATAATGCCGTATATTTTTTCTGATCATGAAATGCAGTTAAGAAAAGATCTTCATCTGATGAGAAATATTTTATATCAGCATCAAAATTTTTTATGCGGAATTGCAGATTGTTATTTCTGCCAAAACTTTTTGTAATATTTTCCCCTTCACCGGAAGCAGATTCAAATTTCCAGACATCATATTTATCATAAAGATAAAATGCTTCGCCGTTATTTATCCAGCCGCCAAATCCGTATCCCGGTGGATCAGCAGGTTCATCAAAATCTTCATTTGAAAATGATACATCAAAATCCTCTGTTAAATTTTTTGTTGAATTATTTTCAAAATTATACAGATAATAATTTTTAAATCTGTAATACACTGCATATTGTGCATCAGGTGAAAGCTGTGCTGTATTTTCAATACGCTCAACAAACTTTTTTCTTTTACCTGTTGGAAGATCAACTATATAAAAATCATAAAAACTTCCTTCCCATGTTATATACTTTAGGTATGGAACATCAGAATAGCCGAGCATATATTTATTATTATCCGTTACCTTAACATAAGGCATATCAAGATCCGCAAGCTGGATTATCTTTTTATTATCTAAAAAATAAACTGCAGTATATGTTTGGTCTTTAACCACCTCCCATTTTGTTTTAGCATGAGTTTTAATAATCGGATCATTCCAATGCCATACAATTAATTCTTTTCGTGAAATAATATTATCAATATCGTATGGATCTTTTTTCGTTGTATCTTTTACTTCTTCTGAATTTTTTGGTTTATATCCAAAGAATAATCTTTCCTCATCCCTGCTCCATTCAAGCTTATTTTTTTCAGGGATAAACCATCCTTCCGGCGCTTTGGATGAAGCGGCTGCAAGTTTTAAATCACCATCCCAGATGAATAAATCAGCTTCTCTTTGTTTTTTATCTTTACTAAAAACTGATCTGATGAAAGCAAGTTTACCACTGCGGCTCCAGCTTATGCTTGTGTAAATGCCGTTATAAAGAGTATCAACTATTATTTTTTCTACAGATGTTTCATTCAGCCTGTAAAGAAAAATTCCGTTTGATTTGCCCGTTGTATCTCCAACAGTAACGGACAGATAATTTGAAAGACTATCAAATGCAAAATCAATTGCATTTGGTATAATCATTTCATCTTTTGAATTAAGATTACGTAAAACCAGGGTTGTGCCATTTGGTTTTTCCGCCTTCTTTTTTTTACTATCTGAATTTAAACTGTCAGGTAATTTTTCCTCACCATGTTGATAAACAATCCATTTTGAGTTTGCTGAGAAAGCAGATGATTTAACATTCTTAAAAATCAGTGAATCATTGTTTGATAAATTCAGCAGCAGCAAATCATTCACTGGTTTATCATCTTTCTTTTCTTCTGCTTCTAAAAAATCAGGAACGATAATCCCGGAAAGCCATAAATCATTTTTAGAAAATACAGGTTTGCTTCCGACCGCAAACTTTAATTCAACTTCATTTGCAGTATTTTTAACTATTAATTCTCCATTGCCCCTATCGGGATTTGCAGTGTAGGCAATCCAATTTCCGTTATCAGAAACAGCATATTCTTTTATTTGTTTGAATTTCATTATATCTGCTAATGATAATGTTTTTTGCTGTGCAGTTAACGGAAGCGAAAATAAAATTATTATGGCTGCAACTTTCAAGTGAATCTTCATAAAGCAATCCTGAATTTTTTGTTTTCAATTTAAAAGTATTGTTTGATGATGGAAAGGGAGATTGACCAAAATTCTGCCCGGAGTTAATAAAATTCCGGGCAGGGGAAAATTAATATTTGTATTTCAGCCACTTAACTACTTCTGACCATTTTGGTTTTTTACCTGTTGAAAGAATTCCAACACGATAAATCTTACCTGCAACTGGGAAGATTAAAAATAACGTAGCGATATTGACTGCAGCAGCAAGTACAAATTGCCAGACCGGTACATCCATTATTGTAATTCTTGCCGGCATAATAATGAGTGAGGCAAAAGGAACCATTGAGGCAATTTTTGCAGTTGTGTTATTTGGATTTGATTGCATGCCTATCGCAATAAAGAAAGGAATCATAATCAACAGCATAACAGGCCACATACCACTTTGTGCATCCTGCGAATTTGTAAAGATTGAACCAACTGCTGCGTACAACCCCAGAAAGGTTAGTAGTGCAACAAAATAATTTAGAAGAAAATATAACAATTGGCCGGCATTTATTGAGAGAGAAAAATCAGCAGGAAGGACAAAAACTGTAGTTGTAATTAATACAAACACAGGCAGCATCCATATTGCCATTTGAATAACACCTGTAATAGAAGTGCCCAAAATTTTTCCGCTCAGCAATTCTGTACTGTTCAATGAAGAAAGCAACACTTCAATAATCCTGTTATTCTTTTCTTCTATCACTGCCTGCAGCATTGCTGATCCGAATACAATTAAACTGATGTATAGAAGAAATGTGAACAGGAATGATAAAACTAAATTGCCGTAGCCTTCTTCCTTTATTGCAATTGATGATCCGTCTCCAGTGTCTGCTGTTTCAGAAATTTTGTATTCTTTAAAATCAATTCCGTTTGTTGCAAATGCTATATCATCATTGGAAAGTTTTCTTTCTTTAAAATAATTGTCAATTAAAACCTTGTTGATAAAATCATCTATTTTTCTAAAGAGAGTATTGTTCTTTGGATTTTTAGAATAGAAGGCAATCTCTTTACTCTGTTCTGCAGATGAAGAAATAAAAATAATGCCTGTAAGATTTTCATTTATCAATTCACTTTTATTCTTATGGATGAAACTTTCTATTTCATCTTCACCTATTAATTCATAATTAATTTGATAGTAGCCATTTTGAATAAATTGCTGCTTGTCAAATTCATTTCGGAGATTATTAATTAACTGTTCGGATTCAGCCGCAATTATCAGCTTCGTTCCTTCATCGCCTTCTGTTTTCATCATAAATGTTTGAATACCCATTATTCCAAAAAGAAAAACGGGAATGAGAAGAGTCATTATAATAAATGATTTACTCAGCAGGTGAGTGCGCAGTTCTCTTTTAATTACACTGATTGTTCTTCTGCTAAACATTTACAACCTCCCTTCCGGCAAGTTCAAGAAAAATTTCATGCAGGGAAATTTCATTTGCACTGAATTGATTAACTGTAATATTATTTTCAATCAGAAGTTTTAGCAGATCCTGAATTTGTGAAGCATCCTTCACTCTCATTCCTGTTGTGTTTCCAAAATCTTCAATCTTTTCTACAATCGGATGGCTCTTAAGGAATGAAATATTACCATTGAAATTCAGACTAACATTTCTTTGTGCGTATCTTGTTTTAATATCTTTTAATGATCCTGATAAAATTATTTTTCCTTTATCAATCATTGCAAGATGATCACACATCTTTTCTGCAAAATCCATTAAGTGAGTTGAGAAAAGAATTACCTTTCCTTTCTCTTTAAATTCAAGAATTATTTCTTTTAACAGATTTGTATTTATTGGATCAAGCCCGGAGAAAGGTTCATCAAGAATAATGAATTCAGGGTCGTGAAGAATAGTAGTAATGAACTGAACTTTCTGTTGATTGCCTTTTGATAAATCTTCCAGCTTTGCATTTTTTCTTTCTGTTAATTCAAATCGTTCAAGATATTCGTCAGCCTTCTTTTCAATATCCTTACCAGATTTTCCCTTCAGCTCTGCAAAATAAAGAAGTGTATCCCACACCTTCATCTTTTTGTATAAGCCGCGTTCTTCGGGAAGATAGCCAACAATTTCTTTAAAATCCTGTTCGGTTTTTGTTCCTCTTAAAATTACTTCCCCTGAATCAGGCAGATAGATGTTCATCAGCATTCTGATGATTGTAGTTTTACCCGCGCCATTTCTTCCAATTAGCCCAAAGATGGAACCTTCCGGTACGGTGAAAGAAGCATTATCAACAGCACGGAAGCCATTAAATGTTTTGGTAAGATTTCTGATTTCTAAGGCATACATTTTATCCTCTATTGGTTAGCAAGATTTGAAGTAAGGATAAAAATAATTGTATGTTTTGAATAATGAAAATAGAAATTGAATAAAGGCGGGAAAAATAAATGATAGGCGGCTCAACAGAACCGCCCCTTTAATCTATTTAATATGTTCGATGA
>Ga0079224_100012225_pt1 | contig 11871 bp, 12 predicted proteins | sample Stecom2015_FD_80414 | JGI IMG/M metagenome (GOLD analysis project Ga0079224, IMG submission 80414) | Agricultural soil microbial communities from Utah to study Nitrogen management - Steer compost 2015 | ecosystem: Environmental > Terrestrial > Soil > Agricultural land | place: USA: Utah...
CGGCATCCTCATCTGCGCCGAGAACTCGTCGGCGACCCTCCGCAAGATCAGCGAGATCTACGACCGCATCGCCTTCGCCGGGGCCGGCAAGTACAACGAGTACGACCGGCTGCGGATCGCCGGGGTCCGCCACGCCGACCTCAAGGGCTACGCGTTCAGCCGCGAGGACGTCGACGCCCAGAGCCTCGCCAACGCCTACGCCCAGATGCTCGGCGACGTCTTCACCCACGAGGCCAAGCCGATGGAGGTCGAGATCCTCGTGGCCGAGGTCGGCGACGAGCCGACCGACGACCGCCTGTTCCACATCCTCTACGACGGCACCGTCGTCGACGAGCACGGCTTCACGGTGCTCGGGGGCGAGGCCGACGCCATCGGCGCCCGGCTCAAGGAGACCTACGAGGCCGGCCGGCCCCTGGTCGAGGCCGTGCGCACCGCGGTCACGGCGCTCGCCGGCCCCGAGCGCACCCTCGAGCCGAAGGACCTCGAGGTCGCCGTGCTCAGCCGGCGCAACGGCCGCCGGGCCTTCCGGCGCCTCACCGACGACGAGCTGGCCGCGGCCCTGCGGGGCGGCGAGGTCGAGGCGACGGGCCGCCCGGACGTGCCCCCGGCCGAGGCCACCGCGCCCGAGACCGGCCCGGCGGGGGAGGAGCCCGGCGGCGGGGGCACGGGCGCCGAGGGCACCGAGGGCTGAGCCGGCCCGCCGGCCGGCGCCCGGCAGCTACCAGCCCAGCGCCACGAGGCGGGCGGCCAACACCGTCGCCACCAGCAGCACGCCGGCCAGGACCAACCACAGCGCCGGTGGCGCCCGGTCGTCGGCGGCGGGCGGCGGCGCGACGTCGTCGGGGGCCAGGTGGGCGGCCACGACCTCTCGTGCCCGCTCCACGTCCTCGGCGGTCACCAGCACCTCGATCGGCCCCACCGGGTAGGGACCGTCGACGTTGCCCCGCAGCTGCCACACGATGCCCTCGGCACCGAGGTGGGCGGCGAGCACCCGCGCGACGACCGGGCTCGTCGTCGTGGTCAGCGGCACCATCGGCCCGATCGTCACCGGGCGCGACGGTACCGGCATCCGCCCCCGGCGCGCCGCCGCGTACGCCCTGGTCGCGTGCACGCAGCGCGGTGTCGGCCCCACTCGGGCGGGACGGCGGTAGCGTGCGGGCATGGCAGCGCGAGCCGGCAGCACGGCCGGTGGGCACTAGGGGTCGGACGATGGACCGGCGCATCTTCGGCCTGGAGAACGAGTACGGCGTCACCTGCACGCTGCGGGGGCAGCGCCGGCTGAGCCCGGACGAGGTGGCCCGCTACCTGTTCCGGCGCGTCGTGTCGTGGGGGCGGTCGAGCAACGTCTTCCTCGCCAACGGCGCCCGCCTCTACCTGGACGTGGGCAGCCACCCCGAGTACGCCACGCCCGAGTGCGACTCGATCCTCGACCTGGTCACCCACGACAAGGCGGGGGAGCGCATCCTCGAGCAGCTGCTCGTGTCGGCCGAGGCCCGCCTGCGCGAGGAGGGCATCCGGGGTGTCATCTACCTGTTCAAGAACAACACCGACTCGGCGGGCAACTCCTACGGCTGCCACGAGAACTACCTGACCTCCCGGCGGGACGACTTCGCGCACTACGCCGAGGTGCTCATCCCGTTCTTCGTCTCCCGCCAGATCTACGCCGGCGCGGGCAAGGTGCTGCAGACGGCCCGGGGCGCCATGTACTGCATCGCCCAGCGGGCCGAGCACATCTGGGAGGGCGTGTCGTCGGCCACCACCCGCAGCCGACCGATCATCAACACCCGCGACGAGCCGCACGCGGATGCCGAGCGCTACCGGCGCCTCCACGTCATCGTCGGCGACTCGAACATGAGCGAGTACGCGACGTTCCTGAAGGTGGGGGCGACCTCGATCCTGCTGCGGATGCTCGAGGACCCGTCGTTCGTGCTGCGGGACATGACCCTCGAGAACCCCATCCGCGCCATCCGCGAGATCAGCCACGACCTGACCTGCCGCCGGACGGTGCGCCTGGCCAACGGCCGGGAGGCGTCGGCGCTCGACATCCAGGGCGAGTACCTCGACCGGGCCAAGCGGTACGCCGAGACGAAGGGCCTCTCGCCCCTCGAGGAGAAGGCGCTGGCCATGTGGGAGTACTGCCTCACCGGCCTGGAGTCCGACCCGTTCAAGCTCGACCGGGAGATCGACTGGGTCATCAAGCACAAGCTGATCGAGTCGTACGCCGAGCGGCACTCGCTGCCGCTCAGCCACCCGAAGGTGGCCCTCATCGACCTGCAGTACCATGACGTCAACCGCGAGCGGGGCCTCTTCTACCGGCTCCAGGCGCGGGACATGGTCGAGCGGGTGACCACCGACGAGGCCATCGCCGAGGCGGTCGAGACGCCGCCCCAGACGACGCGGGCCCGCCTGCGGGGCGAGTTCATCCGCCGGGCCAAGGAGCGCAAGCGCGACTACACCGTCGACTGGGTGCACCTGAAGCTGAACGACCAGGCGCAGCGCACCGTGCTCTGCAAGGACCCGTTCAAGGCCCGCGACGAGCGGGTCGAGCGGTTGATCGCCAGCCTCTGACGGCCCGCGGGGCGCCGGGCGCGGGCGGTCGCCCGGGGCGCTACGTTCGGCGCCGATGCCGAGCTACGTCACGGCCACGGTCTCCGAGGTGCTCAGCGAGCGGCCGGGCCTCCAGCGGGTGGTCACCGACGCGGGCCGCGCCTACGTGCTGACCGACGTCGTCGGACCGGTCGCCGCGGGCGACCGGGTCGTGCTCAACACGACGGCGGTCGAGCTGGGCCTCGGGACCGGCGGCTGGCACGTCGTGCACTGGAACCTGGCCCGGGACGCCTGGTCGCAGCCGGGCGGTGGCCACATCATGAAGGTCCGCTACACGAGCGTGCAGCACGACACCGGCGCCGCCGAGGAGCTCCACCCCGAGCTGCCGAGCACCGTGCGGGGGCTGCCCGTCGTGGTCTGCTCGCTGCACAGCCAGGTCGGCGTCGTGGCCGCCGTCGCCCGCCAGCTGGCCCCCGAGGCCCGCATCGCGTACGTCATGACCGACGGGGCGGCGCTGCCGCTGGCGCTCAGCGACCTCGTCCACGAGCTGCGGGCCCGGGGGGTGGTCGACACCACGGTGACGGCGGGGCACGCCTTCGGGGGCGATCTCGAGGCGGTGGCGGTGCCCTCCGCCCTGGCGCTGGCCCGGCACGTGGCCGGCGCCGACCTGGTGGTCGTGGGCATGGGCCCCGGGGTCGTCGGCACGGCGTCGTCGCTCGGCACCTCGGCCGTCGAGGTGGCCGGCATCGTCGACGCCGCCGACCGGATGGGGGCCCGGGTCGCCCTCTGCGCCCGGGTGTCGGGCGCCGACCCGCGCGACCGTCACCGGGGGGTCAGCCACCACGTCCGCACGATCCTCGGGCTCGCGGCGGTCCGTCCCGAGCTGCCGCTGCCGCCGTCGCTGGCGCACGAGCTGGTCGGCGCGACGGTCGTCGAGGGCCCCGACGCGGCCACGGTGCTCGACGAGCTCGGGCTGACCGTCACGACCATGGGGCGGGGCCCGGCGGACGACCCGCCGTTCTTCGCGGCGGCGTCGGCGGCGGGCGCGTGGGCGGCGGCCGCGGTGGGGCAGGTGTCGGCGGCGGCCAAGTAGCCTCGGGCGGGATGTCGGCGGCGAAGCTGGAACGGCTGCTCAACCTGACGGCCCTCCTGCTGGCGACGCCGCGGCCGGTGTCGGCGGAGGAGATCCACGAACGGCTCCGGGAGCACTACGCCGAGGACGCCGACGCGTTCCGGCGGGCGTTCGAGCGTGACAAGGACGCCCTGCGGAGCATGGGCGTGCCGATCGTCGTCGAGACCGTCCCCGGGGTCGTGCCCGCCGTCGACGGCTACCGCATCCCACGCGACCGCTACTACCTGCGCGACCCCGGGCTCACCCCCGAGGAGCTGGCGGCGCTGCGCCTGGCGGCGTCGGTCGTGCGCCTCGAGGGCCTCTCCGCCCGCGACGCGCTGATGAAGCTCGGCGGGTTCGTCGGCGAGGGCGACGAGGGCCTGGGGCTCAGCGTCGACAGCCTGCCGGCCGCCGGCGTGGCGCCGCTGTTCGGCGCCATCACCGACCGCCACCCGGTCCGGTTCCGCTACCGGGGCACCGAGCGGGTCGTCGACCCCTACCGGCTCGACTTCGCCCGGGGCCGCTGGTACCTGAGCGGTCACGACCACACCCGGGGCGCCGACCGCCTGTTCCGCCTCGACCGCCTGGAGAGCCCGATCGAGGTCGTGGCCGACCGCACGTTCGAGCGCCCGCCGGTGCCGCAGCCGGGCCTGCCGCTCGACCCCTGGCAGCTCGGCGAGGGCGAGGCCACCGAGGCCCGCGTGTCGGTCGACGCCGCGCAGGCGCCCTGGATCGTGCAGCACCTCGGCCCCGACGCGGTCGTCGAGGAGCGGGCCGACGGCTCGGTGGTCGTCGCCATGACGGTCACGAACGTCGAGAACTTCCGGTCGTTCGTGCTCACCTTCCTCGACCACGCCGAGATCCTCGAGCCGCCCGAGCTGCGCGACGACCTGATCGCGTGGCTCGAGCGCCAGGTCGCGGCATGAGCGGGCGGCGGTCCCCCGCGGCGCGCACCTCGGCGTCCGACCGGGTGGCGCGCCTGCTGGCCATCGTGCCGTGGATCGCGGCGCGGGACGGCCCCACGCTCGACGAGGTCAGCGCCCGCTTCGGCGTCCCCCGGGCCAAGCTCGAGGAGGACCTGCAGGTCCTGGCCATGGTCGGGCTGCCGCCCTACACGCCCGACACCCTCATCGAGGTCGTCATCGAGGACGGCCGGGTGTGGCTGCGGTTCGCCGACGTGTTCGCCCGGCCGCTGCACCTCACGCCCGAGCAGGCGCTCGCCCTGGTGGCGGCCGGCGCGGCGTCCCAGGCGCTGCCCGGGGGCGACACCGACGGGCCGCTCGCCTCGGCGCTGGCCAAGCTGGCCGACGTGCTGGGCATCGACCCGACCGAGGCGGTCTCGGTGACCCTCGGCGAGAGCCGCCCCGACGTGCTCGACGCCCTGCGGTCCGCGGTCGCCGAGGGGCGCCGGGTGCGCATCGACTACTACTCCTACGGCCGGGACGAGCGCACCGCCCGCACCGTCGACCCCCACGCCGTGTTCGCCCACCAGGGGGCGTGGTACCTGCGGGGCTGGTGCCACCTCGCCCGGGACCGGCGGGTGTTCCGGGTCGACCGGATCGTCGAGGCGACCGTGCTGGACGAGCCGGTCGAGAGGTCGCCGACGCCCGAGGACGGGGCGGACGACCCCTTCGCCCTCGGCCCCGACGTGCCGCGGGTCGTCCTCGAGCTCGAGCCGGGGGCCCGCTGGGTCGTCGAGACGTACCCGGTCGACGAGGTCGAGGAGCTCGGCGAGGGCCGGCTGCGGGTGCGGCTGGCGGTGGCGGCAACACCGTGGCTCGAGCGGTTGCTCGTGCGGCTCGGGCCCGCCGCTCGGGTCGTCGCCGCCGACGAGCCGGCGCTGGCCGAGGCCGGCGTGCGGGCCGCCCGGCGCATCCTCGACCGCTACCGGCGGTGACGCGTGGCCGGACGGTGCGTGCCGTCCCACCCACCGGCCGGACCCCGCGCTAGCCTCCACGGCGCCGTGCGTGACGTCTCTCCCCAGCCCGGGCTGCCCGGCGACGACCGGGACGGCTCTCCGCGGGCCGACGTGACCGCTCGACGCCGTGCGGGCCCTCGGCACATGGCCCGCGACCGCGGGCCGCGCCGCGACGACCTCGACGTCGAGCTCGGCCGCGACGCCACCGATGCCGAGGGCGAGGACGACGACGAGCCGGACGCCCGGCACGGTCCGTGGCGGGCGATCGTCGAGTGGGCGGCGGTCATCGGCTGCGGCGTGCTCATCGCGCTCGCGGCCCAGACGTTCCTCGTCCAGGCGTTCTGGATCCCGTCGCCGTCGATGGCGCCCACGCTCGAGGTGGGGGACCGGGTGCTGGTCAACAAGCTCGCCTACCGCGCCCACGAGGTGCGCCGCGGCGACCTCGTCGTCTTCGAGCGCCCGCCCGAGGCCTCGAACGGCCAGGAGGGCGAGATCAAGGACCTGATCAAGCGGGTCATCGCCGTGGGCGGCGACACGATCGAGGCCCACGAGGGCGAGGTCTACGTGAACGGCGAGCGGATCGAGGAGCCCTACCTCGCCGAGGGCACGGTCACCGAGAACCTGCCCCGGCAGGTGGTGCCCGAGGGCGAGGTCTTCGTCATGGGCGACAACCGGTCCAACAGCGAGGACAGCCGCGTCTTCGGCCCCATCCCCGAGGACACCATCATCGGGCGCGCCTTCGTGAAGGTGATGCCGCTCTCCGACCTGGGGTGGCTGTGACCACCCGGTCAGGCGACCTCGGGGTAGGCGGCCAGCACGGCGTCGACCATGCGGTCGACGTGGTCGCTGTAGACGCCGTCGATGCCCAGGTCGATCAGCTCGGCCAGCACGCGGGGCGTCTGCGCGTCCCACCCGAAGGCCAGCACGTCGAAGCGGTGGAACAGGGTGGTGAGGCCGCCGGTCCAGTCCGAGTGGTGCATGTTGACGGCGTCGACGCCGTGGGCTGCCAGGGTGGCCGCCCGCCGCTCCGGGCCCTCCCGGATCCGGTCGAGGCGGGTGGAGTCCACCAGCCGGACGTCGTCGCTGAGGCGCCGCCACTCGGCGACCTGCTCCCACCGGGGGTGGCACAGCCAGAGGTGGGCGACCGCCTCGTCACCGGCGGCGCGGGCCACGGCCAGCACCGCGTCGACGGCCGCCGGGTCCTTCACGTCGAGGGACAGCTGCACGCCGGTGCCGCAGGCCTCGTACAGCTCGGCCAGCGTCGGGATGTGGGGCGGCAGCTGGTCGCGCCGCAGCGAGGCGATGCGGCGCCGTCGGAGCCGCCCGACGACGCCGTCGTGGTCGAGCACCGGCTCGCCGTCGGCGGTGAGCCAGACGTCGCTCTCGAGGCCCGTGGCACCCAGCCGGAGCGCCAGGGTGAACGCCTCGAGCGTGTTCTCGGGGGCGTGCGCGGAGGCGCCGCGGTGGGCGAACGCGTACGGGGGGCGGATGGTCGCGGGTACTCGGGTGCCCATGGCGGGCCTCTCCGGATGCCAGATGTTTCGGCCGAACGGCGTCATATTGGCGCGCGCGACCGCTCTCATCGGGTATAGCCCCCAGAAGGAGAGTCATGGCGACCTTGATCCGAGCCACGTGCAGCACCTGCGGAGACGTCGAGCTGGGCACGGCAGAGCTGGTCGTCCGGTTGTGCGAGGACACCGAGGCCGGCACCTACGTGTTCCGCTGCCCGGCCTGCACGCGCCCCGTCGTCCGCCCCGCCGACCGCCCCACGATCGACCTGCTGGTCGCGTCGGGGTGCCGCCTCGAGGTCTGGCGGACCCCCGCCGAGCTGCAGGAGGAGCGGCCCACCGGCCGGCCCTTCACCCACGACGACCTCATCGACTTCCACGAGGCGCTCACCGGCGACGGGTGGTTCGAGGACCTTCTCGCCGTCCATCGCCGGCGCCGCTGATCCCCTCCCGCCACGCGCCTAGGGTCGGGCCGTGAGCCTCCTCTGGGCCGTCCCGGTCGTCGCCGCCGCCGTGGCCACCGCCATCGTCGCCGCCCGCGCCCGGGCGGTCGAGGACGAGGTCGCGGGTGCCGCCGACGACCTCCGCCGCCTCGGCGACCTGCGCCGCCCGCTGCAGGCGGTGCACGCGACGCTCGCCGAGACCGACGCCCTCGCCACCGAGCTCCGCCGCCGCCACGGGGCCGACCCCGAGCCCTGACCCCCGGGCCCCCGCCTTCTACACTCGTCGACATGTTCAACGTCGGCGGCGGTGAGCTGCTCGTGATCCTGCTGATCGCGCTCATCGTCCTCGGGCCCGAGCGACTGCCCCGGGGTGCCCGCCAGATGGGCCGGGCACTGGGGGAGTTCCGCCGCATCTCCTCGAGCTTCCAGCAGGAGCTGCGGGAGGCCATCGAGGACGACCCCTCCGTCGGCGGCCGCCGCACCGAGACGGTGCCGCTCGGCGCCACCGTGGCCGACGCCCAGCGCCCGGGCGGACGAGCCACCGGCACCGGCGGGTCCGACCGGTCGCGCCCCGCGCTGGCCCCGGTCGGCGACGGCGACGACGGGCCGGCGGTGCCGCCGGCGGTCGCCGCCGCCATCGAGGAGGTCACCACCCCGCCGGCCGCCGACCCCGGCCCGGCCAGCCCGCCCGCCGGTGCGGGCGACGACGTCGGCGACGAGCGTGCGGCGTCCTGAACCCGTCCACCCGGGGCCCGCCGGTCGATGAGCGCCCAGCCGTCGCCCGAGACCGGCATGACGCTGGTCGAGCACCTGGCCGAGCTGCGCCACCGGCTGATCGTCTGCGTCGTCGCCGTCGCGGTCGGGATGGTCGTCGGGTTCGTGCTCTACGACTGGATCTTCGACTTCCTCCTCGACCCCTACAAGGACGTCGTGCGGGGCGACCCCTCGGCCGGCGCCATCGGCGAGAACCTGCTGCAGACCGACCCGCTCGAGGGCTTCGCGGTGCGCATGAAGACCTCCGCCTACGCGGGGGTCGCCCTGGCCATGCCGGTGATCCTCTGGCAGACGTGGCGGTTCGTGACCCCCGGCCTGTACGAGCACGAGCGCCGCTACGCGGTCCCGTTCGTCGTCTCGGCGCTGGTGCTGTTCGTGCTGGGCGCCGCCCTCGCCTACTTCACCCTGCCCCGGGCGCTCGACTTCCTCGTCGACATCGGTGGTGACGACCTGGTCACCGCCTTCTCGCCGGGGAAGTACTTCCAGATGGTGACCTACATGATGCTGGCGTTCGGGGTCGGCTTCGAGTTCCCGATCGTCCTGATCTTCCTGCAGCTCGCCGGCATCGTGGAGCCCGCCACGCTGCGCCGGGGGCGGCGCTACGCGATCGTGGGCATCTGCATCCTCGTGGCGGTCATCACCCCGTCGGGTGACCCGATCAGCATGCTGGTGCTGTCGGTGCCGATGGTCCTGTTCTACGAGGTCGCCATCCTGGTCGGCGTGCTCCTCCTCAAGCGGCAGGCAGCGAAGGCGGGCGGGTGAGCGCGGCGACGCCCCGGTCCGGAGACGTCGGGGCGGGCGCCCGCGGCCACCCCTTCGAGCTGGACGAGTTCCAGCGCCGCGCGATCGCCGCCATCGACGAGGGCGCGTCGGTGCTCGTGGCGGCGCCGACCGGCGCGGGCAAGACGGTCGTCGCCGAGCACGCCGTCGACCGGGCGCTCGCCGAGGGGGGCAAGGCCTTCTACACGACGCCGATCAAGGCGCTGTCCAACCAGAAGTTCGCCGACCTCGCCCGCCGCCACGGGACCCCGCGGGTCGGGCTGCTGACCGGCGACAACAGCATCAACGGCGACGCCCCGGTGGTCGTCATGACCACCGAGGTGCTCCGCAACATGATCTACGCGTCGTCGCCGGCGCTCGAGGGCCTGCGGTTCGTCGTGCTCGACGAGGTCCACTACCTGCAGGACGCCTACCGGGGCCCGGTCTGGGAGGAGGTGATCATCCACCTGCCGCCCTCGGTGGCCCTCGTCTGCCTGTCGGCGACGGTCTCGAACGCCGAGGAGGTCGCCGAATGGCTGACCACCGTGCGCGGCGACACCCGGCTGATCCTGGAGGAGCGCCGGCCGGTCGAGCTGCAGAACCTCTACCTGGTCGGCGACCGCCAGAGCGAGCGGCCCCGGCTGCTGCCGACGCTGGTGGACGGCCGGCCCAACGAGGAGGCCGCCCGCCTCGACCAGGAGGCGGCCCCCGGCCGGGGGTTCCGGCGCCGCGCCCACCGGCGGCCCCGCCGGCGCCTGTACACGCCCCGGCGTCCCGAGGTCGTCGAGCTGCTGCGCGAGCGCGACATGCTGCCGGCGCTCTACTTCATCTTCAGCCGGGCCGGCTGCGAGGACGCGGTCGAGGCCTGCCTGGCCGCCGGGCTGCGCCTGACCACCCACCAGGAGCGGGCCCGCATCCGGGAGATCGTCGCCGAACGCACCGCCGCGCTGACCGACGACGACCTCGACGTGCTGGGCTTCGACCGCTGGTCGACCGCGCTCGAGCAGGGGCTGGCCGCCCACCACGCCGGCATGGTGCCGCCGTTCAAGGAGACGGTGGAGGCCTGCTTCGTCGAGGGGCTGGTCAAGGCCGTCTTCGCCACCGAGACGCTGGCCCTCGGGATCAACATGCCGGCCCGGTCGGTGGTGATCGAGCGGCTGACGAAGTTCACCGGTGACTCGCGGACCTTCCTCACCCCGGGCGAGTACGCGCAGCTGACCGGGCGGGCCGGGCGGCGGGGCATCGACGAGGTGGGCTACGGCATCGTCCTGTGGTCGCCCTTCGTGCCCTTCGAGCAGGTGGCGTCGCTCGTCTCCAGCCGGACCTACGCGCTGCGCTCGGCGTTCCGGCCCACCTACAACATGGCGGCCAACCTCGTGCGCCGGTGTCCGCCGGCGGACGCGCACCACCTGCTCAACCTGTCCTTCGCCCAGTTCCAGGCCGACCAGGCCGTCGTGCGGCTCGAGGCGCGCATCGAGCAGCAGGAGGAGCGGCTCGACCTGCTCGAGCGGGAGTCCCGCTGCGAGCGCGGCGACGTGCGAGAGTACCGGCGGCTGCGCGAGGCCGAGCGCGAGGAGTCGACGCCGACCCCGGCCGTGCGCAGCGCCATCGAGTTCGCCATCGCCCGGCTGCTGCCCGGCGACGTCGTCGACGCCGGCCGCCGCCGGGTGGCCGTGCTGTCGGTCGCCCAGCGGAAGGGGGGTGTGCTGCGCCTCCGGGGCATCGACACCACGGGCGAGCTGGTGACGATCCGCCCCGACGACCTGCTCGCCCCGCCGGAGCGGGTCGGTCACGTCGACCTGCCCAAGCCGTACCAGCCCAACAACCGGGCGTTCCAGCACCGGGTGGCGGCCGAGCTGCGGGGCCTCACCGGTGCGGGCGGCGACGCCCCGGTCCCCGGGCCGGCCCCGCCGACGGCCGCGGCCCGGGCGGTGGCCGAGCACCCGGTCCACGCCTGCCCCGACCGGGACCGGCACCTCCGGGCACTGGTCCAAGCCGAGCGCACCCGGCGCGACCTCGACCGACTGCGCCGCGACGTGCGGTCGCGCACCGAGTCGCTGGCCCGGCGGTTCGACCGGGTCCTGCGCCTGCTGGAGGCCTGGGGCTACCTCGACGGCTGGGCCCTGACCCCCCGGGGCGAACTGCTCGCCCGCACCTACCACGAGTGCGACCTCCTCGTCGCCGAGGCGATGGCCTCCGGCCTGCTCGACGGGCTCGACGCCCCCGAGCTCGCCGGGCTCGTCTCGTGCTTCACCTACGAGCAGCGCGGCCCCGGTCCGGCCCCCGCGCCGTGGTTCCCGACCCGGCGCCTGCGGGAGCGCTGGGGCCACGTCGAGCAGCTCGCGGACGAGCTACGGGCGGACGAGGAGGCCGCGGGCCTGCCGCCCACCCGGCCGCCCGACCCCGGCTTCGCGGCGCTGGCCCACGCCTGGGCGGCCGGCGAGCCGCTGGCGGACGTCCTCGGCGACGACGAGCTGTCCGGCGGCGACTTCGTCCGCAACGTCAAGACGCTGATCGACCTGGTGCGTCAGATCGGCGACGTCGCCCCGGACCCGGCGACGGCGCGCTGCGCCCGCGCCGCGGCCGACGCGCTCCACCGCGGCGTCGTGTCGATCTCCTCGACCCTCGACGAGGTGGTCGGCGACGACGCCGCGCCCGGCGGCACCAGCAGGGTCCCCCGCGACGTGCCGTGACGATCCGCAAGGGCGAGGCGTGGGGCGAGCCCGGTGGGCTGCCGCCCGAGGGGGTGCTGGTCGCCAGCGACGCCGAGGCGCGCCGGGTGGTCACCGAGGCCCGGCGGGCTGGCGAGCC
>Ga0079224_100012226_pt1 | contig 11871 bp, 11 predicted proteins | sample Stecom2015_FD_80414 | JGI IMG/M metagenome (GOLD analysis project Ga0079224, IMG submission 80414) | Agricultural soil microbial communities from Utah to study Nitrogen management - Steer compost 2015 | ecosystem: Environmental > Terrestrial > Soil > Agricultural land | place: USA: Utah...
CCCTTTATAATTTTTTACTTCAAAAATAATGACAAACGCCGAGGATAGCACAACAAAATCCAATTGAAAGTAACTGTTCGTATCTGGCAGACGTAAATTGTGAAAAATACGGAATTTATTTTGCGGTAAAAACCCCAACTGATAGTAGGCTTCCTTTTCACCCGATTGACCGGCAAGCTTTTTATAGAGCGTTTTTGAAATAGCTCCTTTCCTTGGATGATTATCTGGAAGTCTTCGGTTCAATGCCTCTAATTGTAAAAGATCATAAGGGGTTTCAAAAGATTTTACAATCATGGAACCATCCTTTCCCTTGTTTTTCAAATTACGTTTTCAGCTTGGTTGTCACTTTTACCTTGAAAAAAATAGGTGTTTCTGAACCAAAAGCAGATTTTCCTTGAAAAGAAACCCTTGGTTCTTGGTCAAAAATTTCGGCCTCTGGGTAGTCTAGATTTTAGTAAGATAGTTTAAAAGTCTAATCCGAGACAAATTGCAATTGAGTCATATTTATTCTCCTATACCATGTTTTCTTGTGGATACCAAAGAGAGCATCCTTACTTTTTCAAACACCTACATCAACCTCTGGCTAATGTTAATGATTGGACCATCCTCGCACCCTCTTGCAAGAGAGTTAATGCGGCATGCCTTAGGGTAGATCCGGTAGTGTAAATATCGTCAATAAGAAGGATGCGCTTTCCCTTAATGATCTCGTTTTTTCCAGGGAGAACTTCAAAAACTTGCGGAAGATGAATCCGCTCTTCTCTGGACTTCTTCGACTGCTTTTCCGTATGCTTTCTTGAGAGAACATGTTGAACCTCTATACGAGCCTCCTTAACTAGTGCCTCTATCTGATTAAATCCCCGCTCATACTGCCGCTCCTCGCTTAAAGGAATCGGGACAAGAACATCGTACTCTAAATTGCTCAATTCATTTTTTATGTCCGCTGCAAAGATTTTCGCCAAAACGTAATCACCTCTATATTTAAATTGGGCAATTAATTCTGCCAAAAAGCCATTATATTCATAAAGCGAAATGTTTTTCACAAGCACTCCCTTCCACTTTTTGGATGATTCCCAGCGAATACAGTCATAGCATAGATTGTCTTTAAAATATTGCGAATCCTGTCCTTTACTAGACCTTCCGCAAAGATTGCAGGCCCGCTCCTGAATTTTTTCCAATTTCCCCTCACATTTTTGACAGAGTAAAACTTCCTTTGGTCCGAAAAGGAACTCCTGCCACCCGAGGGAAGGCTGAATCGGATCATCACAATATAAACAATAATTTTGCTGATAAAATTTCAAACACACCACCTCTAGATATACTGATCCATTCTTAACGATAGAAGCGTTTAAAAAAAGGGAAAAATAGGGAAGGGATAAGGGATGTTAGAAAATCATTAAGAAAAGGGCAATGGGAGGTTTGTAGGAGTTTAAATTGGACTCTATAGTGGTAGTTAAATTATTTTAAAATGAATCCTGCTGCTTTCAAAAAGGCCAGTTTTTTCATCCGGCCTCTCACTTCTTTTTGGCACTAGTAGAATTACATTTTATTTAAAAATGATCTAAAATATCATTCAACTTTTCAATTTGCAATCCAACAAACACTAGTGCAAAGAAAATAGCAAGCAGAATCAACGTTTGAATAATCTCTTTCCACTTCATAAATCCACCTCAATTTTCAACTAATATTAGCATTTAAAAAATTTCCTTTTAATAGTAATTACACAAATTTCCAATTATTCCTCCTACATTATGAAAAAATTTCCTTACAACTGAAAATTTCAATACTAGCCATCACTTAAAAAACTCGAAAAGATGTTTTTAATCCACCAACCCCCGCCTTTTTGCTTCCATGTTCATCCGTAAAAGTTGGTTTTTTGCACGGATCATTGCATCTGTTTTGCCGTAATGGAAAAAGACGATTTCTCCTGTAGGAAAGTCCGGGCTTCTTCCCACACGGCCTGCGATTTGGACGAGAGCACTTTCTGTAAAAATTTCATCTTCGGCGCCAACCACTGCCACATCAATGTTCGGAAAGGTGACACCCCTCTCTAAAATCGTAGTTGTAAGTAGAATAGGAGTCTGTTTATCTCGCATTTTTTGAACCTTTTCTTTTCTAGCGGGATCTTCCGAATGAACGGCGTCAATCCTGGAATCCAATTTTTGAAACAGCGGTAGAGCTCGCTCCATCAGTTCAATATGCGGAAAGAAAATCAATGCTTGCTTCTTCTGTTGTAATCTTCTTTTTGTCCAGGTAGACACCACCCCCGGAATCCGTCCCTTCGCCAATTCCTTTCGCCAATTGCCACACCAGCGGAATTGCGGGATTGGCAGGGGATGCCGATGATAGCGGGCAGGCAAAATAAAACAGTTTCGTTTGCCACGAAAACATTCCGTTTGCCATTCTTGTTTTGGCGTGGCGGTTAAAAAAATGAGGGCACTTTCCTGTTTTCGTGCTTTTTCCCCCGCATGTTGCAACATTTCATCCGCCGTGTAAGGGAAGGCGTCCACTTCATCGATAATCATAACGTCAAAGGCTTTATCAAAACGGATTAATTGATGGGTTGTTGCGACTGTTAATGGGGCATACCGATAGCGATCTTCACTTCCTCCATAAAGAGCTGCCACATCGACCGTTGGAAAAGCCTTCTGGAATCTTGGTGCTAGTTCCAACACGACATCAGTACGCGGTGTTGCAATACAAATCCGTTTTCCCGCTTCCAGTCCATAGGCAATGCCTTCAAATAGCATCTCGGTTTTTCCAGCACCACACACCGCCCACACTAATAAATCTTTCTTTTCCGCCACCGCTTCTTTAATTTTTGCGGCAGCCTCAGCTTGAGCCGGAGACAACACCCCTTCCCATGCAAGCGCATTTTCGATGGAAAAAGCCGGAACAGGACCTGTCCAATAAATGAGCGGCGTGCACTGGCTAATTCTCCCCATCATAATACATTTCCGGCAATAGACACACTCTTCACCGCAGCGGGAACAGAGGTATGAAGCAAACAATCGTTGTTGTTGATTCCCACAACGATAACAGAGGAAACCGTGTTTATCCTGGGTAAGTCCAGGCTTATATTCAATGTATCCATTTTCGGCATGTCGATGAATTTCCTCGAGCGGAAAAGGAATCTCTTCTAAAAGCAAAATTCGCCCGGACAAAAAGGTTTGCAATTCACGACTAAAAGGGAAGTTCGGATTTGGAGTAGCTGGAGGTCGTTCTCCTAAGTCAAAAATACGGACAGACTTTGACCTTTTGGATGGTTCCACAAGTTGTTCAGGAACCAATCCATTCTCGATTTTTACAAAGCGCAAATGATTCCCTCCATTTCTTTTGAGGGAAAAATGAGTAAGGGATAAAATTGAGGAATTTTGAGGAGTTTGCAGGAAGGGTTATTAGTTGCAGCAATATTTTACTAAGTATTTTTCTTCTCGTAAATAATAAAAGCACCATAGAGAATTCCCTATGGCGCTTTAAAAAATAAATAATAATTCTATTATCTTATATATTAGTCCGAATTATAAAGTTATAGAGTTTTACTTTTTCACCCAGCCTAATCCCATTGCTCCTTCGCCTAAGTGCGTTCCGATAACAGGACCAAAATAGCTGATTTCAAACTCAACGGTTGGGAATTTTTCCTCGAGTTCCGCTTTCCAAGCTTTTGCTTCTTCTTCCCGGTTTCCGTGGATGATGACTGCACGATATTCGCCGCCATCACTGACTGCCTCACCAAGCAATTCTACAATCCGGTTCATAGCCTTTTTCTTCGTGCGGATTTTTTCGAAAGGTACAATCACTTTATCAACGAAATGCAAGACCGGTTTTACTTGGAGCAAGCTTCCAATCACTGCTTGAGCCCCGGATAGTCTGCCTCCGCGTTGAAGGTTTGTCAAATCGTCAACCATAAAATAGGCACGGATTGATTTTTTCATTTCATCCAAACGGGCAATAATTTCTTCCGGATCCTTTCCTTCTAAAGCCATCTTAGCGGCTTCTTCCACATAGAACCCTTGAACCATACAGCTAATTTCAGAATCATACGGGTACACTTTAATATTTTCGACCATCGTCCCCGCAGTTATTGCTCCTTGGAGAGTGCCGCTGATGCCGCTAGATAAATGAATACTGATGACTGCATCATAGTCTTTTGATAGTTTGTCGAATAGCTCGACAAAATCTCCGGTCGATGGCTGTGTTGTAGTAGGTAAATTTTTGCTTTCCCGCAGTTTCTCATAAAAATCTGCTGTTGTAATCTCGACTTCTTCTTTGTACGATTCATTGCCAAAAACGACGCTTAAGGGAATCATATGGATATTGAGCTTTTCCCGAACGTCTTTTGGCAAATAAGCTGTACTGTCTGTCACTACAGCCGTTCTCAATTAAATAACCTCCCCATAGTTTAAATGTTACTTAAAAAGGATATAGTACCCTAGTATTTATTTCAACACAATAGACCTTCTTTGTGCAATAGAAAAAACTCTTAAAATAGCGATAATATAAAGTTTTTCATAGAAAAATCGTTTGGTTGTTTGTGCAAATTTGAGCTTGCGAGATTAAAGGACATGATTTACCTTCAGGAAGACGTGATTTTCTTTCGTGACAACGTGATGACGATGAAATACGACTTGATAATTAATGATAAAGACACGACCCGAAGTGCTGGGAAAAAATTTCCCATTGGTGAAGACGTGATTTTCCTGTACAAAGACGTGACTTCCCGCCTCGAAGACTTGTTTTCAAATTCGAAAGACTTGATTCAATATCACAGAGAAAGATCCTCAACCTGCGAAGACTTGATTCCTCTGCTTGAAGACTTGATTCAACATCATGAAGACTTGATTACCTACCACGAAGACTTGACTCACCACAGGGAAGACGTGACCCAATAACACGGTGGAACATCCTCATCCTGTGAAGACTTGATTGCCTACCACGAAGACTTGATTCCACATCATGAAGACTTGATTACCTACTACGAAGACGTGACTCACCACAGGGAAGACGTGACCCAATGACACGGTGGAGACCCTAACCCTCTGAAGACTTAATTATCCTTCAAGAAGACGTGACTTTCCCGTGCGAAGACTTGATTTCTCTATATAACGACGTGCCTTCTCTTACGAAGACTTGCTTCCATATGATGAAGACGTGAGACCCTCGTACGAAGACGTGACTTCCACCCACGAAGACTTGCCTCGGCCAAAAAGCCCTATCGATTCCCCAAAAAACATAATTATTCCTACCCACAAAATGAAAAAAGACGTGCCCATAACGACACGTCTATTCTCTACTAAACTCGTTCCCAAACAACAATATTCAATTAAACTTCTACCCAGCCATTTTTGATGGCTTCGATTACTGCCTGCGTCCGGTCGTCGCAATTCATCTTTTGCAAAATGTTGCTTACGTGGTTTTTTACTGTTTTTTCACTAATATAGAGGGATTCACCGATTTTCTTATTGCTTTTTCCTTCAGCCAACAGCTGGAGAACTTCGCATTCGCGACGGGTTAACAAATGATAAGGCCGGCGAATCTCGTAATATTTGCCGCTATTATTTTCCGCAGCTTCATTTTCTGCCAAACGGCGGAATTCTTTCACTAAATTATGGGTGACCTTCGGATGCAAGTAGCTTCCACCCTCAGCTACAACTTTAACAGCTTCAATGAGCGCCTCCACATCCATTTCCTTCAACAAATAGCCGGTGGCACCTGTTTTTAACGCATGGGATACATAGTTTTCATCATCGTGGATTGATAGGATGATGACTTTCGTGTCCGGGTAAGTCCGTACCAATTGACGGGTCGCTTCCACACCGTTCATATTAGGCATATTAATATCCATAATTACAACATCCGGGCGTAAGGTTTTCACTAATGCCAGCGCTTGATTCCCATCTTCCCCTTCACCAACGACTTCGAAGCTTTTTTCAAACTCCAAAATCCGCTTAATACCTTCTCTGTATAATTGGTGATCATCAATGATCAAGATTCTTGTTTTCAAAATAATCTTCCTCCTGCTTCCCCTTTTATTTTTTGGTAAAATTAAAGGTGATTTTTAACGAATATATATTTACACTCCCCTTATTGCCGTACAATGGGTGCCTTTCTTTGGAGGGATTACGTAAGATGGGTGCTTTTCTTTGATGCAAAATCTAAATTTTCCCAGGAAAAACGTTTCGACAATTTAAAAAATTGCTTTTTTGTAAAAATAAATTCAAACCTAAGTTACTAACAATCTTTTAAAATACAAATCAAAAAACAGATAAAATAATTGCTGGCTTCAACCTTCCTACAATTGTTTTACGTCTAAAGCGGTAAGTTGATTAAAACAGTTGTGCCTTTCCCGGGGGCAGAGCTAATAAGAAGTTCTCCATCTAAAAGTTCCACCCGCTCCTTCATTCCGCGGATGCCAAAGGAGCCTTCCTTTTTCTCACCGGGGTCAAATCCGCAACCGTCATCCTTCACCATGGCGATGACCCGTTGTTTGTTAATCTCAAGCTTTACTTCAATCTTTTTCGCAGCGGCATGTTTTAACGCGTTTTGCACCGATTCCTGAATCAACCGAAATAGTGCCACTTCCATCTTAGATGGGAGTCGTCTTTCTTCACCAATAAATTTAAATACAATTCGAGCAGTCTGGTTATATTCTTCAATTGTGGCTAAATATTTTTTCAATGTCGGGACAATCCCTAAATCATCCAACGCCATTGGCCGCAAATCGTAAATTATATAACGGACCTCATACAAAGCGTCCCGAACCGTTTTTTTCAGCTGACGGATTTCCTGCAAGGCCGCTTCAATTCCATTATTTTGGTAGACCTTTTCCACTAAATCGGAGCGCATCATCACATTCGCCAGCATCTGGGCCGGACCATCATGGATTTCCCTTGATAAGCGTCTTCTTTCTTCTTCCTGCGCTTCTATGATTTTTAAGCCAAATTCCTGTTTTTCTTTAGCATCTTTAAAAAACTCTGCTACATTCTTCAAATCGCCGGTTAAATAATTGAGGACAACGGTTGTCTGGGAGACGAGCTGGTCCGCCCGATCAATCGTTTCCTGCAGACCATACAGCCTGCGTTCTAACTCATCCCTTCGTTCTCGAAGCTGTTTTTCCATTTGCCGAGTCATCGTTAATTTCATCTGCAAGTTATGGGCCGTTTCATAAGCGACCCTGACCTGCTCTTCTGTATATAAGTTAAAATACATGCTGACTTCAGAAAGTCGCTTCCTTGCTTTCCTGACCTCTTTTTCAAGCCGTTCTTCTTCAGCAATAATAGCAGTAACCGTTTCCTTAATTTTTTTCAGTTCATCCACTGTAGCCTGGAAATCTCTCCGGGATTGCTCCCCAATTTTAAAAATTTCCTCTTTGCTCTTCCCAACAGTGGTGATCATTTTATCTAATATTTCATCAAGGGCTTTCGTATCAAAATACTTCATTGTTGCCATAATAACTCCCCCAAACCTTCACACGGCATTCCTTCCACAAGTCATGGAATTCTAGTCTTTCCCAGACCTTTTCTATCCATTGAGGAAAACACCATGTACCTTTGGCAGGGAAAAAGGAACCACTGTTTACCACCGGCGCTTTCACACAGGAAGACCAGCGATTCACTATTGAATATTTTAACTTGAAAAGAATTCCATGACTAATAAAAATTTAAAAAAATACATACCTATCCAAAAAATCGTTATTTTGTCATAGGTGTTTTTAGCAAAAATGATTCTAATTTCCTATTGTTGTTGTATATTTATAAGAAATAAGTCGTAGTTCATATGGACTAGATTATACTTCTCTTTTCATAATACCACTCTTTCCGGCTAGTAAACCGACAAAAAATCATATATTCTTAAATTAACATCATTATAGCAAACTTCCCTCTTCAATTTTTGAATTTTGCTTGATTAGGTATGGGGGTTTTCAGCAGGAAAGATTTACTATATCCATACAATTAAAACCTTTTTCTTAAAAATTTTATAACGATTATACAAGCCGGAATTTGTTCTGTCACTAATTAGACGAATTTACTCAACAATTTGTCACGAATTCCGAAATATTTTCTGTCAGTACTTTTTGGGAGGAATTGCATCATGAGGACGAACTATTTAACTGTCAAAGGATACGGAGAAAATGAAATTGTCATACAAAAATCCCGGTTTATCGCTTATGTGGATCGGGCGGAGACAGAAGAAGAAGCCCAGGAGTTCATTCAAAAAATTAAAAAAATGCATTGGAATGCTACGCACAACTGTTCCGCATATGTGGTAGGCGAAAACAACCAGTTCCAAAAGGCTAATGATGATGGAGAACCGAGTGGAACCGCTGGGGTACCGATGCTCGAAGTTTTACGGAAAAGAAATGTGCAAGATACGGTTGTCGTCGTCACCCGTTATTTCGGTGGAATCAAATTAGGGGCTGGCGGGCTGATTCGCGCCTATAGTAAAGCTACTTCAGAAGGATTAAATGCCACAGGAATCGTTCACCGGAAACTGGTGCGAAAAATGAACACCACCATTGATTACACATGGCTTGGCAAAATTGAGAATGCCCTGCGCTCCTCGGAATATGAAATTCAAGACATTCAATATGCTGACAAGGTGAACATTCTAACCTATGCCGATATTGGAAAAGAGGAACATTTTAAAAATTGGATGACGGAATTAACCAATGCTCAAGCAATTATTACGGAAGGGGATTCTTTATATGTAGAAATCCCGGTTACGGAATAATCTATCGAAAGCAATTTTTCACAAAATGGCATTGCAAAAATATTTTAATTTTCTCATTTTTCGTTTATGATGGTATTAAGCGGTATAGGGAAGGTGAAGTCGCGTGAAAAAAATAATCAATGGAATCATCATTGCTCTATTTCTAGTCGGAATTTCTTTAATCTCTTATTCTGTCTATCAAATTGTAACGGGCAATATCGAAGTGGAAAAACGTCTGAAAGAAGCCCGGGAGCGAATTGAACAGGCAAAAGCCAATGTAGACATTGAAGAAAATGGAAATGCCAATTACCATGAGGGAACCTGGGATGAAAACAAAAGCAATATCACCGGTGAATTCATTGATCCGAAAGATATTCAATTTAGTAAAGGTGACATCATCGGGATTTTACATGTTCCAAAACTGAACCGGGAGCTTCCGATTGTGGAGGGAACGGATGAAGCACAATTGAGCGTTGGAGTTGGCCACTATATCGGGACCGGTTACCCATTACAAGACACCCAAATTCTTTTATCTGGTCACCGGGATACGGTATTTAAAAACTTTAAAGAACTGGAAATTGGGGATACCTTTATTTTAGAACTCCCTTACGGCACTTTCGAATACGTTATTGAAGATTTTGAAATCGTTGATGCTGATGACACAACTGTGATTGGAAGATATACCGATAAGGAAGTTCTTACAGTTACCACCTGTTACCCGTTTAACTGGCTAGGGAATGCACCAGATCGAGCCGTTTTCTGGGCTTGGCCAAAGGATGGGACAAAATCTGCCTCGTCCAAATAGGCTTTATGTATAAGGAATTTATCATTTAACAAATAAGAAAAGTTCGGACAGTCAGCCTTATAGGTTGATTGTCTTTTTTAATGTTTAATTTTGGTATGTTGAAGAATTTCCTTTTGATATTGAAAGATTAAATCATCCAATTCCTGGCTTTTCTCTAGCACCCGTTTCGTAATTTTCCCATCTTCCTGATAAAGGAAATGCAGCTCCTTTTTTTTACCTTCAATTAGTTCTCGTTTAGCCAACAAACTTTGTTCACACAACTTTATCGTCCACCCTTTATCCTAGTACATTATTACTAATTTATTGGCAAAAAAATAGAACTACTATTTATATTAAATGTTAATAGGTAAAAAGTCTATAATACTTTTGTGAAAAATTGGTCTATTTATAGTATTCCCTCAATGGAAAGGTAAATTACTTTTAGGGTATTGTAAATAATGGTAAAATAGTTGATAATAAACTCACCTTAGAATCGTTCCCCTAGTCGGAACTTTTTGAAAATATAACCGTATAAAATTTAACACAATACCCTATAAAAGGCAAAACCATTGAAAAATGGTGACGCAAAGCTACAGGGACTAAAGCGGTTTTTGCCGCAATGTCAGCCAGCTGCTGGTTGGTATTGTAACCAGTTTCTTGCCTTTTAAGGGGTGCCGTATAAAATGTATAAAAAGAAAATTCATTTACTTTCAAGCGGAGATGTGTTAGCAGAAGATATACACGTTAATAATAAACTCGTGTATAAGCAAGGAACCGTACTTGCTTTACACCATATTTTTTCATTGATTCAAATGGGCGTCCGCCAAGTAAAGGTTGTGGAAGTCCCAAATGAAAAAAAGTTTGAAAAAGTAGAATCGACACCTCCATTCATTGCAAACCAAATTGACGAGGATTATTACGAACAATGGTTCAATAAATATTTTGAATTAGGAACAAATAAAGGGCGCTATTGCTCGCTAATCCAAACAAAGGAAGATTTTTCTTGTCTGCAAGAACTTTTTAAAACTCTGTTATCTCACCCGCTTGTTCCGAGCATGCTCTCCGCTTTAAAAACCTGGGATTTATATAGTTACAACCATTCGATGGATGTTTTTATCATCGGAACCCAATGGCTGAAACATATGGAGGACCAGAATTCAATAAAGAAGATTGCCGCCGGATTTTTATTGCATGATATAGGCAAAATAAAGATTCCCCAATCGATTTTACAGAAACGGGGACGGCTGACAAAAAAAGAATTTGAAATTGTAAAAACCCATGTATTCCATGGTGAACAAATTTTAAACAGTGCCGGATTTCCAAAAATCATTTGCGACATGGCGATGTATCATCATAAAACTTATGACAATTCCGGGTATCCTGATACAGGAGCAATCGAACTTAACTTAGCGAAGGAAATCAGAATTTTAACGATTGTCGATGTGTTTTCGGCATTAACTTTGGAACGGCCCTATCGCCACGCCTTTTCTAGGGATAAGGCACTAGAGATTTTATTAAAAGAGCATAAAAAATTTGATCCGTTTTTGTTAGAAGATTTTTTCCGGTTTATTTTAAAAATGGAAAATCAAGAACCATCATTACAGTGATTATAATTTGTAGCGGTCTCCCCGCTGTTTTCTTTTTTGACAATGGTTTCTAGATTTTAGCATTCTGAAATGTGCTCGTGGGCTACGAATTTTTTTCTTTTTAAATAAATATCTTTGCTCACTATTGCCCGTTTAAGGCTTCCATTATAAAATAGGCTGAGATGGGTATAAAGAATCATTCCATCGAATTTTGAAACAATAAAAGTAAATGCCTGCAAACGGAAGAAGTCTGAACCGTTTGTTAACAGGAGGGACCTAATTGGCTAGACACGCAAAAAAGCGAAAAAAGATGAAAAGATGGAAAAAAATAACTCTGATAGTTGTTGGAATTCTTTTTGCAGGTTTGCTCGTTTACCTTTATTCCTTTTATGATTCCCTAACGGATGCGTTAGAAGCTATGCACCAGCCGATCCGGGAAAAATCGCAAAAACGGGTGGAACAAATTACCCTGGACGAAAAGGATCCCTTTACGGTGCTTCTTCTTGGGGTGGATCAACGGGAAAATGACCGTGGCCGTTCCGATACGATGATTTTGCTGGCAGTAAATGCGAACAAAAAATCGATTAAAATGATTAGCATTCCGCGGGATACGAGAACGGAAATTATTGGGAAAGGTTTTGAGGATAAAATTAACCACGCCTATGCCTTTGGCGGTGTAGAAATGTCCATTGATACAGTGGAGCATTTCTTTGATGTCCCTGTTGACTATTTTATCCAGGTTAATATGGAAGGCTTTCAAGATATTGTCGATGCTGTAGATGGCGTGACCGTTAA
>Ga0079224_100012227_pt1 | contig 11870 bp, 11 predicted proteins | sample Stecom2015_FD_80414 | JGI IMG/M metagenome (GOLD analysis project Ga0079224, IMG submission 80414) | Agricultural soil microbial communities from Utah to study Nitrogen management - Steer compost 2015 | ecosystem: Environmental > Terrestrial > Soil > Agricultural land | place: USA: Utah...
ACCGCCTCGAACCGCGCGGTCTCGGCGCGTTTGGCGGCCCAGCCGAACAGCGCCTGCCCCTCGCTGCCCTCGGCGAAGACCGAAGGCATGATCCGGTCGAAGCCGAGGTTCTCCCACTCGCCGAGCGGTGAGTCGACCGAGAGTACCTCCACGCCGGCCGGCCGCCAGATCGCGGCCACTGAGTTGGAGGTGCCGAAGTCAATGCCGATGGACCCGCTCACCGCGCCTCCTCCGCCGGCTGCGCGGGGTCGGCCTCCTCCGCCGCTTCCGCGGGGTCGGCCACCGGGGCCTTCGACGCTGCCGGCTCCGGGCGCCGCCGGGCGGTGCCCGGCCGGAGCAGGATGTTGTTCTCCGCGTCGATCCACGCCGGCTCCAACACCTCCAGTCGTGGACCCTCGCCCTCGATCACGGTGAACCAGTCGGGCTGCGACTGCGGGTCGTGGTGGCGGGCTACCCCGGCCTCGGCGCACCACTGCTGGCACAGCTCACGCAACGTGTCGATCGTGGCGCCCCGCTCGATCGCGTCCGAGAACGTGACCAGCTGGGTCAAGAGCCGCCGGCGCTCCTGGGCGGCGAACGCGACGGTGCGGCGGAGGCCGTCGAACGCCTCGGCCGCTACCCCGGTGCGCGGTTCGCTCACGATCAGCGCGGTCACGATGGTGTCGAGTTGGCGGCGAATCTCCCCCTGCGCGGTCTCCAGCCGGCGCAGTCGCTTGGACGAGATCACAGGTGTCTCCTTCACTCAGTACCCGCCGTAGGGGATGAACGAGATCTGGGTGAACAGGTGCTGGAGCTGCTGGTACCGGGCCATCAGCCGGCGCACGGCGGTGACGGCCCCGGTCCCGGGCTGGTCGGCCCCGGCCACACCCAGCACCCGGGCGACGCGGTCCAACAGGGCAACGCTCTCCTGGCACAGCGCGATCCCCGGCTGCACCGCGCGCCGGAGCGCCGCAAGGTCGATCGTCGCGCCGTAGGGCAGCGAGCCCACCTGGGAACGGATCGACTCGTAGAGCGCGTACGCCTGGTCGTACTGATGCTGGCGCGACTCCACATACGCCTCCGCCAGCACCGACACCGCGTCGGCCAGCAACGGCAGAAGCTGGTCGTCGGCGTCGGTGGTGGCCGCCGCGGCGGCCTCCTCCAGCCAGGTGAGGAACTTCTCGGCCGGCTCGGCGGTGCGCGGGTCGATCCCGGCGCACACCTCTGGCACCGCCAGCGCCAGTACCACGACCCGGAGGTTGAGCGGCACCGGGAACTGGTGCTCCAGCAGGAGGATTCCGTAGCGCCACAGCTGGTCGCCGCCCGGCTGCCGCAACTGCTCGACCAGATCCTGCAGGAGCTGGTCACGCAGCTGCTCGACCCACTGCTCCGGCGAGTCACGCAGGGCGGCGACGAGTTCCTGGATGAACTCCTCCGCGCCGCGCGCGTTGGCGGTCCAGATCCGCGCCGCCAACGTCGACTGGTGGGGTGAGCCCGCAAGCGCGCCGGGCGTGGCCAACCAGTCATGGTCGTGGGTGGCCAGCAATCGGACCAGATCCTGGAAGGTGTCGTACGGCAGTGGCTCCACCACCAGCGACCGCAGCGCGCCCGCCAGGTCCGCCGGCAGCGGGTCGCCGCGCTGCCACTGCTCTGCGCTGCGCCATAGCCGCACCGCTTGCATCGCGGCCGAGATCCGCAGCGGCAGATCCGGCGCCTCCCGCACCAGCTTGCTCAGGTGCGCCGCCGCCTGCCGGGGCTCCAGTTCGGAGGCGACCACCGCGTAGTTGACCTGCAACGCCGCGGTGTACTCGCCATCCAGGGCCACCGCCAGCGCCTGGCTGGCCGCCACGTCGTTGCCGAGCTGCCACTGGGCGGCGGCGATCAGGTTGTGCGCCTCGTCCCGCAGCGCCTCATCCCGGGCGAACAGCAGGCAGGTGCGAGCCGCCTCCAGCGCCCCTGACCATTCCCATGCGTACAGCAGGGACCGCGCCCGCCGTAGCGCCAGGCGGGCGGCGAAGCCACGCTGCCGGGCGTCGAGCTGTTCCCCCCGCCAGGCCAGCGGGTCGGCGGTGCTGCGTTCGAGCAGGTGCCGCGCTACGGACGGGTCTGCCAGTGACTGCTCGGCAGGGAGGCCAGCCGGGTCGGCCAGGGCGGCGCGGAGCTCGCCGGTCTCCATGCCGGCCGCCGCGGCGAGCGCCAGCAGCGCGCCCTCGTCTCCGTCCCGGGCCGCCCGCAGCGGCGCGTACCGGTCCGCCACCTCGGGCGGGAGGTCGGCGGGGAACGGGCGGCCGGTTCGTATGGCGCGGCGGGCGCGCTCGTCGTGCGCGCCCATCGAGGCCAGCTGGGCGTCGTCCAGTGTGTCGATGGCGGTGCGGGCACGAAGGTAGCCGCCCACCCGCTTTGAGGCCAACCACGCCTGCGGGATGCGCCCGAGGTCGGCCAGGTCGTCCAGCACCGGCATGGGTACCGCGTCCGGGAACGCCGGATCCGTGCCGAGCTCGGCCACCCCGATCGCCCCGGAGAGGGCGGCGAGCAGCCGGGCCGCGGAACTGTCGCCGGCCCGCCCGTCCAGCCAGGACGCGACCTGGTCACCTCCTAGGGCGCGCACCGCGTCGACCAGCGCCGCGTCGCTGGCTACCCCGGTACGCTCGCCCAGCGTTCGCAGCAGCAACGAGGCGGCGAGCGCGACCGCTGGCGGTGCCGGCGGGAACTCCCGGGTCGCCATTGCGACCGGGGAGCGCAGCGCCTCTGGCAGGAGGCCGGCGGTAACGGTCTGCCACCACAGGGCGATCCGGGCCGGATACCGCCCGGCCGGAAGGTCCAGCAGCCGGGTGGCCGCTGCCGCGGGTTGACCGGCCGTCCACATCGCTCGCGCTGTCCACCACGTGCGTTCGGGCTCCGGTAGCGGCAGCGCAGCCAGTGGCTCGGCCCGCCCGAGCGTGGCGCAATCGGCGGCCAGCGCGCGAAACCCGCCCGGTGAGAGACCCGCTAGGGCCAAGGCCCGGCGGTGTAGCTCCTGGCTGGCGGCTGGCGGCAGGCTCAGACCGAGCGCGGCGGAGATGAGCGCACCGGCGGCCGAGCGCATCCCGGCCCGGCCCGGCGGGTTCTGGGTGAGCCGGCACTTCTTCACCCTTGCCCGGATGGCGGTACCGTCGGCACAGATGATGGTCGCGCCGCCTGAGTGGACCTCCGCGACCACGCCTTCTTCGCCGGTGGAGAGCTTCGGGCCGCGTACCGCCCGGCCTAGCAGCGGATGCAGGTCATCCGGCTGGCCGGCGTCCACCGTCGGCGACCCGCCGCACCCTGGGCAGGGCCCCTGCGGCTGCGACGTAGGCCAACCACACCCGGGACAGTTGTCGAACAGCCGTCGAAGCTCACCGGTGAGCAGGGATCCAACGTGTTGAGTGGCCGTATCGGCGACGCCGCTAACCTGGGCCAATCATCCTCCCCGATGGGGGCCGGCGGGTAGTGGGAGAACGCTACCATGGCCCGCACCGCGATCGCGGGCGTGCGTATGTAGGCGCCGAATCCTTCCATGATGGACCTGGCGGGCGCCGCGGTCGATCGGCGCCGTGCCTCCAGAGTCGCCGGTTCAGCCGCGCCGGCGAGCCTCGTAAGGGTGGCCGGTCACCCCCATTGGTAGTCGAGAAACTTGCCGTCGAAGGTGACGACCACCCGGTCCCCCGTCGGGTCCGGGCGGCGGGAGAACTCCACCCGGAAATTGATCGCGCTCATGATCCCGTCGCCGAACTCCTCATGGATCAGCTCCTTCAGCGCCGGTCCGTAGACCGCCAGCGCCTCGGAGAACCGGTAGATAGTGGGATCGGCCATCACCGCCGGGTCCGTCCCGCGGGTGGGCGGTTGCTGGAGGCTCTCGACCACCACGTCATCCAGGTCCAACAGCTGGCCCACGGCCCGCGCCTGTGCAAGCGTCATCGGGTGCTGACCGAGCAGTGCGGCCGTGGTCCACACCACCGGAGCGCCGATCTCGTCGGCGATCCGGGACCAGGACAGACCGCGCCTGATCCGGGCGGCCTTCACCAACGCGGCGGCATCGGCCCGGCTGAGAACAGGGGTCATGGAGACCTCCTCGGGAGATCGGTGAATCGCCACCTGACTGGCGACCGGCCCCGGAGCCCAGACCTAGAGAGCTGGTCGTAACCATCATGTTACCGACCGGATACGGATTCGAGCGGCGGTTTCGGCGAAAGCCCGCCAGCTGTCCACATCGCTCTGGACGCGCGTCGCCGGTCCAGGGTGGTGACTCCGCGCGCCGGCGCAGTCTCATAACGTTCCAGAAACAGGGTCTAGCCAGCGTCTAGCTCCTGGTGTAACGTGACTCGTCACCGGAGCACAGGAGAGGAGGGCTAGTGGGTCGCCGATTTTTGAATCGATTCATATCCGCGCTGGCCGACCAGCTCCTGCTCAGCCTGCTGTGGTTAGTCTCGTGCCTGCCGGTGGTCACCGCACCGGTCGCCACCGCGGCGCTCTTCGAGGTCATCCGCTGCCGGCCGGACTCACTGCCGCGAGCGTTCCTGACCGCCCTGCGCGAGTACCTCCCCCACTCGCTGCTCGTCGGCTACGGGTGGGCGGCGGTGGGTGGCGTACTCCTGGCCGACCTGCTGGTGCTCAGCCGGTGGGAGCTGCCGGCCGGTGACCTGCTCCAGGTGGCCCTGCTCGCCGTCCTGCTGCTCTACGCCCTGGGCACGGTCACGTTGTTCCCGGTGCTCGTGTCCTACCGCGCCCGGCCGTTCCAGCTGGTGCGGATCGCGATGCTGGTGGCGCTGCTGTTCCCCGCTCGTAGCCTGCTGGGCCTGATCGCGTTGGCGAGCGGCGTCGTGGTGGTGTGGGCGGTGCCGCTGACGATCATCCTCGTTCCCGCGCTGGTAGCCACCGCTCTCCAGCGCCTGTGTGGCGGTGCCTTCGACCGACTGCGCAACCGCGCCGGCGACCCGCTCGCCGGCCTCGGGACCGCGGTCCCGGTACCCCATTGATTCTGTGGCAAAGGAGGACCCGAGATGACGAAGATCAGCCGGCGCCGGATGCTCGGCGGCGCCGTACTACTAGGAGCCGGCGCCACCGGCTTACCCATCCTCGCCGCCTGTGGCGACGACAACGGCGGAGGCGATGGCGGCGGGGGCGGCGGTAGCCTCCGGTTCGCCTGGTGGGGAAACCCGGACCGGGACGCCCGGACCAACAGCGCGGTGCGGTTGTGGTCGGAGAAGACCGGCCGCAACGTCGGCACGGAACCGGCCAACTGGCAGGACTACTGGGACGCCATGACCACCCAGCTCGCCGGTAACAACCCGCCGGACCTGATGCAGCAGGACTACCAGTACCTCAAGGAGTACGTCGAGAACGGCGCGCTGCTGGCCCTCGACGACTACGTGCCCGACCCCCTGAACACCAGCCAGATCCCGGAAGACACGGTCAACAGCGGCCGGTTCGACGGGGCGCTGTACGCGATCAGCATGGGTTACAACACGTTCGCGCTCGTCTCCAACCAGGGCGTGCTCGCGGACGCCGGCGAGGAGCAGCCCGACGACACGATCACGTGGAGCGAGTTCTTCGACCTCGCGGTACGCATCGGCGAGAAGACGCCGGACGGCGTGTTCGGTTCCGAGAACGCGATGAACGCGATGGAGCCGTTCGAGTGCTGGCTGCGCCAGCGGGGCAAGGAGCTCTACACCGCCGACGGGCAGCTCGCGTTCGACGCCGCCGACGTTGAGGAGTGGTTCAACTACTGGATGGAGATGATCGAAGCGGGCGGCTGCCCGAGCACCGAGGCGGACGCCGAGTCCACCGGCGCCCTGGAAGACCGCGGTGTGCCGAAGCGTACCGGCGCCTTCGACTTCCACTGGTCGAACGTGATCACCGCGTTCTACGACCTCACCGAGGACCCGATCGGGGTCTCGATGTACCCGCAGGGCGACTCCCCCGGCTCCCCGAACGGGCAGTACTACAAGGCGTCGATGTACCTGGCGGTGCCCAGCGGCGCCAGCGACCCGGAGGCGGCGGTCGACCTGATGTCCGCCCTCATCTTCGACCCGGAGATCGCCAGCGAGCTCGGGTTCGAGCGCGGCATCCCGGCCGCGGGTCCGGTCCGGGAGGCGCTGGAGCCGGACCTGTCCGAGTCCGAGCGGCTCTCGCTGGAGTTCGTCGAGCGGCTGGAGGGCCAGGTCGGTCCGGTGCCTCCGCCGCCGCCCGGTGCCCACGGGCAGATCTACGAGCAGTTCACGTACTACTCCGAGGAGGCCGGATTCGGTAACCTCTCGGTCGCGGACGCCGCCGCGCAGTTCTACGACGAAGCCAACCGCCTGCTGGAAGCATGATCACCTGTCCGTACCCTGACGGCCGGCTGGCCGGCGCGAGCGCCGGCCGGCCGGCCGCGCGCCGAGCCGCGAACCTGGCCCGCACCGGAGGCTCCCCGTGGTGACCGAGACCCGACCGCCCGGCCCGGTCGACCGCGCGGAGGAGCGGGCCCGGGCGGCCCGGATGCGGCGTGCCAGGCGGCGGGAGCGCCGCCCGGTCTTCCTGTTCATGGGCCCGTGGTTCTTCGGGCTGTTCGCGCTGACCGCCGGGCCGATCCTCGCCTCCCTGTACTTCTCCTTCACCGACTACAACCTGCTGGGCAGCCCGTCCTGGAGCGGCCTGGACAACTACGCCGGCCTGCTCGACGACGTGCACTACCGCAACTCGCTGCGGGTCACGTTCATCTACGTCGTGGTCTCGGTCCCCCTGGCCACCGCGGCCGCGCTGCTGGTGGCGGTGATGCTCAGCGGCAACCGGCGCGGCATCGGCGTATACCGGTCCACCTACTACCTCCCCTCTCTGCTGGGCGGCAGCGTGGCGATCGCGGTGCTGTGGCGGCAGATCTTCGGCGCCGAGGGTCTGGTCAACCAGGTCCTCGCGGCCACCGGGCTGGACCGGGTGATCGCGCTGGTGTTCGACGTGGAGCCGGGCACGAGCTGGATCGGTAATCCCAAGTACGCGCTGAACACGCTGATCATCCTGAACATCTGGCAGTTCGGCGCCCCGATGGTCATCTTCCTCGCCGGCATCAAGCAGATTCCGCAGGACCTGCTGGAGTCCGCCGCCGTGGACGGCGCCGGGCGGGTACAGCGGTTCTTCCGGGTCACGATGCCGCTGCTGTCGCCCTTGATCTTCTTCAACCTGGTGCTGGGGATGATCAGCGCCTTCAAGGCGTTCACCCCCGCCTTCGTGGTCAGCGGCGGGCGGGGCGGGCCGGCCGACTCCACTCTCTTCTACACCCTCCACCTGTACGCGACCGCGTTCCGCTTCCGGGACATGGGCGCCGCCTCCGCCATGGCCTGGATCATGTTGGTGATCATCGCGGTCTTCACCGCCGGGATGTTCCTCACCGCGCGGTACTGGGTCTACTACGGGGATCAGGTGAAGCTGCGATGACCACGGTTACCACCGCCCCACCCGCGACGCGTACCGGCGGGGAGGCCCCCGCCCCGGCCCCCCGGCGCCGGCGAGGCTCCTGGCTGACTCCGCTGGTCATCCACACCCTGCTGATCGCGGGCGCGGCGGCGATGATCTATCCGTTGCTGTGGATGATCGCCAGCTCCTTCCGGGAGCCGCACGAGGTCTTCACCGAGAGCGGGCTGATCCCCAGCGGCTTCCGGTTCGAGAACTACGTGGACGGGTGGACCGGTCTGACCTACGACTTCAGCCGGTTCTACCTCAACTCGTTCCTGATCTCGACGCTGGCGGTGATCGGCAACCTGACCGCGTGTTCGATGGCGGCGTACGGGTTCGCGCGCATCCGGTTCCGCTTCCGCGGGTTCTGGTTCGCGATCATGTTGCTGACCCTGATGCTGCCGATCCACGTGCTGATCCTGCCGCAGTACGTCATCTTCCAGCGGATCGGCTGGGTCGACACGTTCCTGCCGCTCACGGTGCCGCACTTCCTGGCGATCGACGCGTTCTTCATCTTCCTGATGGTGCAGTTCATCCGCGGCATACCCACCGAGTTGGACGACGCGGCCCGGATCGACGGGTGCGGCCACATCCAGATCTACCTGCGCATCATCCTGCCGCTGATGAAGCCGGCGTTGATCACGACGGCGATCTTCACGTTCATCTGGAGCTGGGACAACTTCTTCGCCCAAGTGATCTTCATCAACTCGCCCCGGAACTTCACCGTGCCGCTGGCCCTGCGATCCTTCCTCGACCAGCAGGCGGACTCGGCGTGGCCGCTGCTGTTCGCGATGGCCACCCTCGCCCTGGTCCCGATCTTCACGATCTTCCTGGTACTCCAGCGCTACCTGACCACCGGGATCGCCACCACCGGCCTGAAGGGCTGAGGCCTCCCGCTCCGCGGCGATCACGGGGTACGCCCGGTCGCGCTGATCGTGAGCCTGGGTTCACGATCAGCGCGATCGGGCACGGGCAGGGGGCCAGGTACGGCGTGGTCACCGTGTGAGCTGGCCTAGGATTGAAGCGTTCAAAGATTCACTGCGCCACATGGTGACGCCAGGACCTCACCGCCTGGTGTCGCCGCAGCGCGGTGTCGTCACAGCGCAGTGCCGTCACGGCGTGGTGCCCTTCACAGCGTGGTGTGGGTACGCGTGGTGTCCGCACGGCGCTGCCAACGGGGAGCGGAGGCAGCTTGAGCTCGACGTCGATGGTGAGCATCCGGGAGGTGGCGAACCACGCCGGGGTGTCGGTGGGCACGGTCTCCAATGTGCTGAACCGCCCGGAGATCGTCGCGCCGGCGACCCGGAGCCGGGTGCTGGAGTCCATCGCCGCGCTGGGGTTCGTCCCCAACGAGTCGGCGAGGCAGCTACGCCGCGGCCGCAGCCGGGCGCTGGGGCTGGTGGTCCTCGACGTCGCCAACCCGTTCTTCACCGACGTGGCCCGCGGCGTGGACGACGCCACCGGCGGGGCCGGGATGGCGGTCATCTTCTGCAACAGCGACGGCGACCCGGCGCGGGAGGCCGCCTACCTGGACCTGCTGGAGGAGCAGCGGGTCCAGGGCGTCCTCATCACCCCGATCGACGACGCCAACGAGCGGCTGCTGCGCCTGCGCGAGCGCGGCATCCTGGTGGTGCTGCTGGACCGGGTGGCGCGCCGGCCCGACCTGTGCTCGGTCTCGGTGGACGACCGGCTCGGCGGCGAGCTGGCGATCCGGCACCTGCTGGAGGCCGGCCACCGCCGGATCGCGTTCGTGGGCGGGCCGTGGCGGCTGCAGCAGGTGCGCGACCGCTTCCACGGGGCCCAGCAGGCGGTGCGGGAGGCCGGCCTGGGCGACGACGTCCTGCGGCAGGTGGAGACGCCCAGCACCACCGTGCCGGCCGGTCGCGACGCCGCCGACCGGATCCTGGGCCTGCCCCGCGCCACCCGGCCCACCGCGGCATTCTGCGCCAACGACCTGCTCGCGCTCGGCGTCCTGCAGGGCCTCACTCGCCAGCGGGTACGCGTACCCGGGGACATCGCGCTGGTCGGCTACGACGACATCGACTTCGCCGCGGCGGCCGCGGTGCCGCTCTCCTCGGTGCGGCAACCCCGCCAGCGGCTCGGCCGGGCCGCCGCCGAACTGCTGATGGACGAGGCCAACCATCCCGACAGCCACCAGCACCGCCAGGTGGTCTTCGAACCGGAGTTGGTGGTGCGCGAGTCCAGCCAGCACGACACCGCCGCCTAGCATCGACGTGTCTTAAGGTCTGGCGGTCAGCCGGCCAAGGGTGCTCATCGCCACCCAAGGGTGCCCATTGACACGGTGGCCGGTGCCTCGTAGGCTCTAGACAGCACAATTGAAACGGTTCATCGACGGCGAGGGTCAGGCGTGCGACGAGTGTGTTTCAGACTGCGGGTCCGGCCGGACCGGCTGGCGGAGTATCGGGAGCGGCACGCGCGCGTCTGGCCGGAGATGCTCCGCGCCCTGCGTGACGCCGGCTGGCACGACTACTCGCTCTTTCTCCACGAGGACGGGACGCTGATCGGCTACTTCCGCACCGAGGACCTGGCGGCGGCGCAGGCCGCGATGGCGCGCACCGAAGTAAACCAGCGCTGGCAGGCCGAGATGGCGCCGTTCTTCGAGAACCTGGACGGGCGCCGGCCCGACGAGGGTTTCGAGGTGCTGGAGGAAATCTTCAACCTGGACGAACAGCTGGAGCGTGACCAGTGACGGTATCTGGGCAGACCACCGGGCAGACCCGCGACCAGGTTCGGGCGGTCTTGCGCAGCCAATGCATCGAGACCGCGTCCTGGGCCTACGGCAACTCCGGCACCCGGTTCAAAGTCTTCCCGCAGGAGGGCGTACCCCGGACGCCGTACGAGAAGATCGACGACGCGGCGACCGTGCACCGGTTCACCGGGGTCGCTCCCAGCGTTGCCCTGCACATCCCGTGGGACAAGGTAGACGACTGGTCGGCCTTCGCCCGGTACGCCGCGGACCAAGGGGTGCGCCTGGGCACTATCAACTCCAACGTGTTCCAGGACCCCGACTACATGCTCGGCAGCGTCACCAACCCCGACCCGCGGGTGCGCCGCAAGGCCACCGACCACCTGCTCGAGTGCGTGGACATCATGGACGCCACTGGCTCGCGCGACCTGAAGCTGTGGTTCTCCGACGGCACGAACTACCCGGGCCAGGACAGCATCGCCGCCCGGCAGGACCGGCTCGCCACCGCGCTGCACGAAGTGTACGACCGGCTCGGCCCCGACCAGCGGATGCTGTTGGAGTACAAGCTGTTCGAGCCGGCCTTCTACACCACCGACGTACCGGACTGGGGCACCGCCTACGCCCACTGCCTGGAGCTCGGCCCCAAGGCACAGGTGGTCATCGACACCGGCCACCACGCCCCGGGCACGAACATCGAGTTCATCGTGGCGTTCCTGCTGCGCGCGGACAAGCTGGGCGGCTTCGACTTCAACTCCCGGTTCTACGCCGATGACGACCTGATGGTGGGCGCGGCCGACCCGTTCCAGCTCTTCCGCATCATGCACGAGCTCGTGCTCGCCGATGCGATCGGGCCCGAGCGCGGGATCGCGTACATGTTGGACCAGTGCCACAACATCGAGCCGAAGATCCCGGCGGTGATCCGGTCGGTGATGAACGTACAGGAGGCCACCGCCAAGGCCCTGCTGGTCGACCACGCTGCCCTGCGTGCGGCCCAGGACGCCGGCGACGTGCTCGCGGCGAACGCGGTACTGATGGACGCCTACCACACCGACGTCCGGCCGCTGCTGGCCGAGCTACGGGAAGAGATGCAGCTCGACCCGGACCCGATCGGGGCCTACCACCGCTCCGGCTACTTCGAGAAGATCCGGGCCGAGCGCGTGGGCGGCGAGGCCGCTGGCTGGGGCGCGTAGGAGCATCTCCCTTCCGAACGGCCCGCCACAGAGCGAGTCTTCCGGGACGACCACAAAAAGCGAGCCGGCCGGTGGCGGGTGACGCCACCGGCCGGCGGGTTACCTGGACCGCTATCGCAGTTGGACGGTGTCCACCGCGGTGAAGGTCCGGCCGTCGGTGAGGTGGCCGGTGACCGTCACCGCGAGCTCACCGGTGTAGCGGTCGAGCCGGTCGGCGAGGTCGCCGCCGTCGAAGGTCACCAGCAGCCGGTCGCCGGCGGCTGCCCGTACCGCGGCCGGCTCGACCAGCGCGCCGTCGACCACCATCCGGACGGTCCCGGTGGCCACCTCGGACGGGGTGACCCCGGTCGGGAGGGTGATGGTGGCGAGGACGTCCGGTGCCGCCGGGGTGCTCACCGGCCACACCGGCGGCGCCAGCCGCAGCCCGGCCGCCAGCAGCGGGCCGGTGCGCAGGTGCGGCCACGGCGCCGGCGCCATGTCGTGGCCGAGGAAGTACGAGGTGTGCGGCGGCTGGTTGTAGCCGACGTTCTGCCAGGCGATCCCGAGCC
>Ga0079224_100012228_pt1 | contig 11868 bp, 9 predicted proteins | sample Stecom2015_FD_80414 | JGI IMG/M metagenome (GOLD analysis project Ga0079224, IMG submission 80414) | Agricultural soil microbial communities from Utah to study Nitrogen management - Steer compost 2015 | ecosystem: Environmental > Terrestrial > Soil > Agricultural land | place: USA: Utah...
CAGCTCCGCTAGGACTTCTTCCTGTTCGAGGTAGGGGCTGAGGCGGCCGAGCTGGCGCGGCAGCGCGATCTCCTTGCGGAGCCGGAGGTCCGTCACCTGGTCCACCGGGCGGAGGTACTTCACGTCCTCGAACAGGAAGAAGTCCTGGCGGAGCTGGTCGTTCGGGAAGCTCGCCCGGTAGTCGAGCGAGAGCGAGATCCCGCCGAGCGCGGCGAGGGCGCCCTCCCACCGGGGCGGCGTCAGGGAGTAGAGGCCGAGCTTGAGGCGGGGGTTGTTGTGCGCGATGAAGTCGCCGCTGGGGCCGTAGCGGTAGCGGATGCCGTCCGGGGCGTTGGGGTTCGGCTCGATGGCGATGGGGTCGCCGCTGCGGCCGAAGATGCCGAACTGGGTGGTGAAGTTGGCGTAGCCGGAGATGGTGCCCCAGTCGTAGGTGGAGGGCACCTTCCGGAGCGAGAGCTCGACGCCGCGGACGTCGGCGTAGTCGGCGTTCCCGTTCGTGATGTAGCTGCCGCCGTCGGACGTCTGGACGGTGATGGTCCGGATGGTATTCCGGATGTCCTTGTAGTAGCCGGTGACGTCGAGGATGAAGAAGTCCCAGAAGTTGCGCTCGATGCCGACCTCGAAGGCGATGGTCTTCTGGGGGCGGAGGTTGCGGTTGGAGAGCACCCACGGCAGCCCGGTCTCCTCGATGATGAAGGTGTTCAGGCTCCCCCCTGCAAAGCCCCCTTCCCCGTAGTCGTTGAAGGCCGGGCGCTGGAAGAAGTGGCCGTAGGAGAAGTGGAGCACCGTCCGATCGTCGATGGGGTGGGCGACGCCGATGCGCGGGGAGAGCTGGGCGTAGAGCTTGGTCTTCTCCCGCTCCGCGTCCTCGCCGAAGGGATCGAAGGGGCTCGCGTAGAGGGTGTCGTTGGCGTTGTAGAAGTCGAGCCGGAGGCCGGCGTTGACGATGAGGTTGCCGTACTCGGCCTTGCCCTGGGCGTAGGCCGCGCCCTGGTACGGGGTGTAGGTCCGGTCGTCGCGCCGGGTGGGGAGCTTGGCCTCGTTGTAGTGGTCGAGGACGTAGTAGGAGAACTCGGCGCCGGCCTTGGCGGCGAGGTACTTGTTGAACTGGGAGCTGATGTCTCCCTCGAAGGCCCACTCGGTGTTGTTGTCGTTGTAGCGGAAGAAGTAGCCGGTGGTGTTGAAGCCGACGGGGTTGGCGTTGTCGCCGGCGATGTCTTCGGAGCGCACGGTGCTCTCGGTGGGGCCGGAGGCCTCGAAGCCGAGCGGGTCGTCCGGGAAGGGGCCGACCTCGCGGATGGCCTGGGTGCGGGCGAGCCGGATCTCGTAGAGCGTCGAGGCGCTGAGCGCGTGGGCGAACTGGATGCTCTGGCCGTTGGTCTGCGAGTACGGGAAGCCCGCGAAGTCGTAGTAGGCGTAGCGTCCGCTCGAGCCGTAGGTGAGCGCCCAGAAGGGGTCGTTGTAGAAGCCCCAGCCGGTCTCCTCCTGGCCGTAGAAGCCGGAGAGGATGACCTTCTTGCCCCTGCCGAGGGGGAGAGCCACCTTGAGGTTGCCGTCGATGAACTCGCCGCGCTCGCGGTAGGCGTTCCCGTAGAGGGGCGCCTGGGAGCGGTACTTCATCGTCCCGTAGAAGGTGAGCCCCGGCGTGGCCGGGATCGGGCCGCCGAGGCCGACCTCGACCTGGTACGTCGGCGTCTCCGTGTAGTCGGTCAGGGGCTGGTGCGTGGCGAGGTAGTGCTCGTGGGCCTCCTCCGGGGTCCACACGCTCCGGGGGTCGCTGCCGAGGACGCCGTTGGGATCCACCCACTGGTCGGTGTTCTCGATCCACCACTCGAGGTGCATCGCGTTGGTGTTCTCCCAGTAGTCGGTGTTGCTCCGGTCGTAGAAGGCCGGGCCGAAGTGGCGCTTGCCGGGCGGCGAGAAGCGGGTGTCGATGTAGAGCTCGTAGCCGTCCTGGCTGCCTTCCTTCGTGACCACGTTGATGACGCCGGACTGGGCCTCGCCGTACTCGGCGTTGAACGAGCCGGTGATGACCTCGAGCTCCTGGATGGCGGAGAGGTTGATGCGGGTGTAGGGGTCGTGATTGAGGGGGTTGCGCGAGCGGGCCCCGTCCACCATGAAGGCGACCTCGTCGAGGGTGCGGCCGCGCACGGTGACCTCTCCGTTCTCGACGTTGATCGACGGCAGCGTAGTGAGCACCTGGGTCAGCTCCGTCGTGGGCTTGTAGGCCACCTCCTCGGCGCGGAGCCGCGTCACGGAGGTGGTGTTGTCCCGCTCGACGAGCGGGCGCTCCGCGGTCACCGTGACTCCGCCCTCGATCTGGAGCGTGGCCTCCCGCAGCTCGAAGTCCACCTGCGCCGTCGCGTTCGGGCCGACGACGACGCCGGCGACGGTGAGCGTGTCGTACCCGATGTAGGTGGCCCGGACGTCATAGGTGCCGATCTGGAGGTTCGCGATGAAGTAGTCGCCGGAGAGGTCCGTGGCGGTGCCGAGCTGCGTATCGACGACGATAACGTTGACGCCCGGCAGCGGCTCGCCGGTGGCGGCATCGGTGACCTTGCCGGAGATCTTGCCGCGCGACTGCGCCGCCGCGTCCGGCGCCAGCGCGAGGCCCAGCAGCAGGGCGAGCACCCACAGGGCCGCGGCCCGTCCCCCTCGAAACGTCGTCTTCACCTGAGTCTGTCGTTGATTTCGCATCTGCGTGTGGCTTTAGAAAGCGATGACGCCCTTGACGAACCCTTCCTCCTTCGCCGAGGCGGTCTCGAAGCCCCGGTTGATCTCGTCGAGGGCGTAGCGGTGCGTCACGAGCAGGGCCATGTCGAGCGCGCCGCGCTCGATCATCCCGATCCCGAGCCGCATCCCCTCGACGTAGATGAGGGGGCTGCGCGTGTGGCCGTTGACGATCTGGAAGGCCATCCAATTCCAGTAGCCCCAGTCGATCTCACGGCGAGCGCCCTGGTGGAAGCCGAACACCTCGAGCTTGCCCTCCATCCGCACGAGCCGCGTCGTGAGGTCGAGCGTGGCCTGGATGCCGGCGGCTTCGACGCCGATGTCCACGCCGCGCCCGCCGGTGAGGTCTCGGACGAGCCCCTCGGCCTCGCCCGGCCCGACGGCGTGGGTCGCGCCGACCTGGAGGGCGAGCTCGCGCGCGCTCTGGCGTGTGTCCACCGCGATGAGGTGGCCCGCGCCGCGCGCCCGGAAGACCTGGAGCATGATGAGCCCCATGAACCCGCACCCGACGATGGCGACGCTGTCGCCGATCTCGGGCTGCGCCTTGCGGACGCCGTTGACCGAGCACGCGATGGGCTCGCCGAGCGCGTACTCGAACGGCGTCTCGTCGGCGAGCCGGACGGCCCAGGCGGCCGGCACGGTGACGTACTCGGCGTAGCCCCTGCCCTCGGCGTAGAGCGCCACGCGGTCGCCCTCGGAGAACCCCTCGACCTCGCTCCCAACGGCGTCCACGACGCCGGAGACCTCGTGCCCGAGGAAACGGGGATACTCCAGCGAGGGGACGCCCTCGAACATGTCGAGCTCGGAGGTGCACATCCCGCACACGGCGGCCCGGACGCGGAGCTCGTTCGGCCCGACCTCGGGAAGCGGGCGCTCCTCGATGACGAAGCGGCCGGGGCGTTCCAGGATGGCGGCTTGCATGGTGCTCATTCGGATATAAAAGGTGTCCTGCGTTTCTCCCCCTGCTCCGGGCGTCCCCGGGCGAAGCGATGCGCGCCCTGGGCTGTCCCCTCATTTCGAGGGGACAGCCTCGCGCAGCTTGCCCGCCTGTCCCGAGCCCCGCCGAGGAGAGCGCGCGGGGTACAAGCAGGGCAGGGAAGTACGCGGCCGGCTAGTTGATCAACTGCATTTTCTGGATGCCGACGACCTCGCCGTTGACGCGGAGCTGGGCCATGTAGAGCCCGGCCGGGAGGCCGGTGGCATCCCACGTCGCCCGCGCGGTGCCGGCGGTCTGGACGCCCTGGGCGAGCGTCGCGACCTTCCGGCCGAGCACGTCATAGACCGCGACCTCGACCTCGGCCGCGCGCTCAAGCGTGTACTCGACGGTCGTGGCGGTGCGGAACGGATTGGGGAAGCTGCCGGCGAGGGCGAAGCCCTGGGCCGCCGCGTTGTCCTCGACCGAGACGCCGCCCTCCATCCGCAGCGTGGCGAAGCTCCCGGCGCTGGAGTAGATGGTTCCTCCCGGCAGACTGCAGAAGCCATCGTCATTCTCCTCACAGATCAGCCAGGAGAAGTAGCCGTAGGCATCCCCTTCCGCATCGGCGCACGCCTGGACGCCGGCCGCCCCGCCGATGTTGAAGCCGATCTCGCTCCCGGCCGCGATCTCGTCGCCGAGGAACGCGAGCTCGAAGCCCCACGTCTGGCTGGCCTCATCGACGAAAATCTCGCCTGCCACGTAGCCTGCTTCGATGGCGTCGTTGGCGAAATAGCCGGTCGTGACGCCGACGGCGCCGATGCGGTAGCCCACGGGTCCCAGGTTCGGCGCGTTCGCCGGCCAGCCCTCGAAGCCCTCGTCGATCTGGCTGTCCCCCTCGTGCGTCAGGTCGATCCCGACGTAGATCTGGTCCCCGGCGAAGGGGTTGTCCTCGGGGAAAACGAGTTCGTAGTCCTCGAAGAGGACGTGCACGTAGAGGTGGCCATCGGCGTAGAGGAGGCGGCCGGCAGCGGCGACATCGGCCTCCTCGGACGGGTTGCATTCGTACCACCCGCCATCCCAGTGGGCGGTGAGGTTCACCAGGGGCGCATCCGCCCACGCGGCCTCGTCGGCCACGCCGTCCAGGGTGATCGTTCCCGCCTCGACGCGCGGGACATCGAGGACGACACCGCTGCCGTACTGCGCGAAGGCAGGAGCGGCGAGCACGAGGAGCGCGAGCGCGAGCGCGGAGCGCAATGGTTTGTGCGTGCAGTAGAGCTGTTTCATGACGAAACCTCTTGGTGTGTGGTTGATGGTGACGCGGTGGTGGGGATCGGTGCCGCCCTACTCCTTGAGGCCGGAGAGCGCGATGCCCTGGATGAACTGCTTCTGGGCGAGGAAGAACACGATCAGGATCGGGAGCGTCGCCACGACGGAGCCGGCCATGAGGCTCCCCCACTCCGTCGAGTAGCGGTCGCGGAAGATGGCGAGGCCGAGCTGGACCGTGTAGAGCTCCTGCGAGTTGATCACGACGAGCGCCCACAGGAAGTCGTTGAAGACGCCCATGAAGGTGAAGATGGCGAGCGTGGCAAGCGCCGGGCGCGACAGCGGGACGATGATCCGCCAGAGCACGCGGAAGCGCCCGCAGCCGTCGAGGAAGGCGGCCTCCTCGAGCTCCTTCGGGATCGAGAGGAAGAACTGGCGCAGCAGAAACGTCCCGAACGCCGAGGCGAGGCCGGGGATGATGAGCGCGCCGTAGGTGTCGATCATCCCGAGGCTGTGGAGGATCATGAAGCTCGGGATCATGGTGACGTGGGCCGGCACCATCATCGTCGCGAGGAAGAGGAAGAAGAGCACGTCGCGGCCCCAGAACTCCATCCGGGCGAACGCATAGGCCGCCATCGAGCAGGTGACGAGCTGGCCGAGCGTGACCGTCGTGGCGACGAAGAGGCTGTTGAGGTAGAACTTCCCGAACGGCGCGGCCTGGAAGGCGCGGGCGTAGTTGTCGAGCGTGAACACCTCGGGCCACCACGTCGGCGGGTAGCTAAAAATCTCGCCGACCTCCTTGAACGAGGTCAGGATCATCCAGAGGAACGGGGCGAGCGTGAGCAGCGCGGCGGCGTAGACCACCACGTGCCCGAGCACCCGGCCGAGCGTCTTGCCCGCGAACTGGACGGAAACGCCGTTCATATCCCGCGCACTCCCCGGCCCCGGAAGGCGCGGACCTGGACGAGCGTGAGCGCGAAGAGGATCGCGAAGAGGACGTAGGCCACGGCCGAGGCGTAGCCCATGTCGAAGTACTTGAAGGCGTGCTCGTAGAGGTAGAACACGAGCACCTTCGTCGCGCCGAGCGGGCCGCCGCTCGTGAGCACGAACACGATATCGAAGACCTGGAACGAGCCGATGATCGAGATGACGAGGACGAAGAGCGTCGTCGGGGCGAGCAGCGGGACGGTGATGTGCCAGAACTGCTGCCAGCCGTTGGCGCCGTCGATGGAGGCGGCCTCGTAGTAGTGCTTCGGGATGCCCGCCAGCCCCGCCGCGAACAGCACCATGTTGATCCCGAAGCTCTTCCAGACGCCCACGATGATGAGCGCGACCATCGCCGCCGCCGGGCTGTTCGACCAGTTGACCGCGCCGAAGCCGATCGCCTCGAGGGCGTAGTTGGCGAGCCCGAGGTTAGGGTCGAACACCCAGCGCCAGACGACCGCTGCCGCCACGGCCGAGATCACCACGGGCGTGAAGAAGGCCGCCCGCAGGAAGCGCTTCCCGATCACCCGCGTGTTGAGGTAGAACGCCGCCCCGAGCGCGAGGGCCATGTTGACCGGGACCGTCCCGAGCGTGTAGACGCCGGTGTGGGCGAGCACCGACCAGAACTCGGCGTCGCCGAACATCCGCGCGTAGTTGTCGAGCCCGACGAAGGTGCTCTCGCCGCCGAACATGTTCCACTGCGAGAAGCTGAGATAGAGCGAGAAGAGGATCGGGAAGAGGATGAAGACGGAGAAGACGAGCAGCGTCGGAGACAGGAACCCGAACGCGAGGAGCCCGTCGCGCCGTCGCCGCGACGGCCCGGACGCCTCCGGCAGCGGCGCACGCGGCGGATCCTCGGCCGCCGCGCGGCGCACGGCGGCCTGGGCCGGCTCGGCCTGCTCCTGCTGTACGACGGCTTCTGTCATCGGTTGGGGCTCGGATGGACACGGCGCGCCGTGTCCCTACGGTCTCTCATCGTCTCGTCCCTTTCGTCTCAACGCTCGGCGAGGGGCTCGGGCGCGTCCTCGCCGCGGTCGGCGGCGTCGAGGAGGCGGTTGGACTCCGCGGCAGCGGCCTCGAGCACGGCGCGCGGGTCCTCGCCCCCGACCGTCGCCCGCTCGATCGCACGCGCGATGGCGCGCTGGATCGCGAGCTGCTCGTAGTCCAGCGGGCGCTGGGTGCCGGCGTCCGCCATCTGCTCGACGAACGCGCGCAGCGCGGGATTCTCGTCGAGATAGTCCTGGTATTCGGGCACGTCGAGCACGCTCGCGCGGACGGGCAGGTAGCCCGACTTCATCGACCAGAACGCCTGGATCTCCGGGTCCATCATCCACTTGACGAAGGTCCACGCGGCGTCCGGGTTCTGGCTCTGCTTGAAGATGGCGAGGTACTCGCCGCCGCTGATCGTCGCGCGGCGCTCCGGGCCGGCCGGCAGGGGCGCGATGCCCCAGTCCATGTTCCCGAGCAGGCGCGGGTAGTTCGGGATGCTCCACGGCCCGTCGAGCATCATCGCGGTCTGCTTCGAGATGAACGCCGTCATGAACTCGTTCGAGAACGTGCCCTGGTTCTGCCGGTCGTAGAGCTCCTTCCAGAGCGTGAGTGCGCGCACGCCGGGCTCCTCGGCGAAGAGCACGCGCGTCTGCTCCTCGTTGACGAGGTAGCCCCCGCCCTGCCACAGGAACGGGATCCACTGCCAGACCATCCACGGGCCGTTGGGGCTGGAGGCCGGATAGATGGGCGTGATGAAGCCGATCTGCTCGTTGCGGCCGTCGCCGTTGCGATCTATCGTCAGCCTCTCGGAGTAGCTGAGCAGCTCGTCCCACGTTCGGGGCGGCTGCTCGGGGTCGAGGCCGGCCTCACGGAAGAGGTCCTTGTTATAGAGCAGGCCGAGGTTGGTGGCCTCCATCGGGAGGCTGTAGAGCTGGCCGCGCCACGAGGAATACTGGAGCAGAGAGGGGTAGATGTCGGCGATCACGGAGTCGGCGAGGCCGTCCTCGCCGCCGATGAAGTGCTCCATCGGGAAGATCGCGTCGGCGCGGACGAGCTCCTCGAGGTAGTCCGCGTGGATCCACGAGATGTCCGGCGCGGTGTTGCTCCGCACGGAGGTGATGAGCTTCTGGACGAGGGCGTCCCCGCTCGGGATGTACTGGGCCTGGATGCGAATGTCCGGGTGCTCCTCCTCGAACCGCGCGAGGAGCTCGTCCAGCGCCGGGATGGTCGAGTTGACGAGGCTGTGCCAGAATACGACGGTCGTGCGGCCGTCGTTGCTCGCGCTGCCCGAGCCGCAGCCGGGCAGCGCCGCGAGCAGCAGAACGGCCAGGAGCGCGGAGGCTAGCGCACGGAGTACGGGTTTCGTCACGGCGGCGGTCCTCAGAAGTTGTTGGCGAAGATCTGGAAGAAGGTGTACCCCGCGGCGAAGTTGCCGAAGCCGCCTTCCCAGTCCTCGGTCACCCCCCAGAGCGTGTGGACGGACGGGGCGAAGCCTTCGGCCGGGAAGGGCACGGCCTCGACGGTCCCGGGCGGCGCCTCCCCGATCACGACGGGCGGCAGGATGACCCCGCCCTCATCCTCGGGTACGAGGACGTGCCAGACGAGATCGGTGAAGCCTCCCGTGGGGCCCTGGCGGATCGCGAGGCGCCGCAGCGGCACCTCCGGCGTCCAGGTGACGACGAACTGGCTCTCGGTCAGCCGCTCCTCCCGCACGACGCGGTAGGCCACCCCGAGGGCGGGGTCCCCGCCAGAGCGGCCCCGCAGCACGAGGTCCATCGTCATCGTGGTGTCGGAGAAGGAGCCGGGCGAGCGGAGCGTCGAGTCGAGCGCGGCCTCGAAGGCCTGCCGCTCGGCGATCCAGAACGTGTACTCCTCTCCATCGGTCAGGCTGTCGGCGGGGGTGCCGCCGAAGGCGCGCACGAGGTCGTAGTCCGTGTCCTGCCCGACCGTGATGAAGGAGCCGATGTCATTCCCGGAGGCCGTCCTGAGCCAGACCAGGCTCGTGTCGAGCGCGGCGGCCGGGCCGCGATTGATGCCCACCGCCGCGACGCGCCCGCCGACCCACTGCATCTCGGGCGTAAAGCTCTGGGTGACGCGGAGCAGCTCGAGCGGCCGCCCGCCCTCGTACGGGGCCAGCGGGTTGGTCTCTTCCGAACACCCCGCCCCGACCACGAGGAACAGCGCCGTAGCGGCTGCGAACAGGCGGTGGCGCCACGAACGCCAGGCTAAGGGAAGGAGCGGAGTCATAAGTTCTGTGCAAACGTTTGCGCAAAAGCAGAGCCGAAAACGGACAGGCTCTCTGGATGACCGGAAGTGCTCACAGAAGCTTGAAAAGCGCTTCCGAGGATGAAGATACTATGACGTTCCCATATTGACAAGAGGCACGGACCGGTTCCGTATCCCGGCTACGCCGCGCCTGTGGCCTGCACAAACATTTGCGCATCCCACCGGGATCGGGACCGGATCTATCCTCGCTGTGCCACCGACTCCCGGACGATGAGCTTCGGCTGCAGCACGATCCGCCGACGCTCCTTCTCTCCGTTGTCGAACCGCTCGACCAACAGCTTCACGGCCATCTCCCCCATCGCCTCTTTCGGCTGCTGCACCGTGGTGAGGGGACAGCGCAGGAAAGCGGCGAAATCGAAGTCGTCGAACGAGAGCAGCGAGATGTCGTCCGGAATGGTGAGCCCCTCCTCGTAGATCGCCTGGAGCGCGCCGAGCGTGATGAGGTCGCCGGTCGCGAAGATGGCGGTGGGCGCCGGGTCGAGGCCCAGGAGCAGCTTGGTCTCGATGTATCCCCGCTCGCGGCGGAAGTCCCCCCCCACCACGAGTGCCTCGTCCACCTCGATCCCGTGGGCGTTGAGTGCGTCGCGGTAGCCCTGGAGCCGCGCCGTGTTGGTGTACGTGCCCGGCAACCCTTGCACGAGGGCGATCCGCTCGTGCCCGAACGCGATCAGGTGCTCCGTCGCCTGATAGGCCCCTCGGTAGTTGTCCACCACGACGGAGTCCACGCTGAGCGCGTCGAAGCACCGGTCCAGCATCACGAGCGGGACGTCCCGCTCCATCCACTCCTCGAAGTGGTCGTATTGCTGCCCGACCGGCATGGCGATCAGCCCGTCCACCCGCTTGCGGTAGAGGAGGTTGACCTGCTCCACCTCCATCTCCAGGTTCTCGTCGGTGTTGCAGACGACAAGGCTGTAGCCGAGCCCGTGGGCGATGTGCTGCACCTGCTTGATGACGTAGGCGAAGAACGGGTTCGAGATGTCGGGGGCGATGAGCCCGATCGTGTGGGTCTTCTTCAGCCTGAGCCCGCGGGCCAGGTGGTTCGCCTTGTATCCGAGTTCTTCGGCCGCCTGGAGGATGACGGCCTGCGTATCGGAGCTGATCCGGTACTTCGCCGCCTTGCGGTTGAGCACGCGCGAAACCGTCGAGACGGAGACCCCGGCCCGCTCGGCCACGTCGTTTAGCGTTACTGACATGAATCACCCACGTTAGTTGCACTTCCATTGCCGCCCGCCCTGGCACGAAGCGGGGTCAGCCGGAGTCGGGGACCCGCTGGATCCGGGGATCCGTGAAGATGTCGAGTTCGTCGCGGCTCGTGCTGGAGAACTCCGAGACGATAGCGCCCTCGTCGCCGGCCTGGAACCAGTGCTTCGTGTTCGGGGGGATCGTGTACTGCTCGCCGGGGCGAAGCTCGACCTCGTGGAAGACCGTGTAATGCGCCTCGTCGCCCTCGGGGATCCGCGCCCGGATCGGGCCGGTGGGCTCGCCCTCGACGTAGAGCCAGACGGTGCCCTGGCGGCAGCGGAAGGTTTCGCGCTTGCCGGGGTCATCCCCGACGGGCGGGTGCCGGTGCTCGGGGCAGGTCTGCCGCGGGAAGAGCACGAGCTCCTTCGCGCAGTAGCGGTCGTTGTTCTCGTAGACGACGAGCTCGAGGCCGGAGCGTTCGAGGTCGCCGAGCCCGAAGTCCGCGATCTCGATAGCGGTGCGCTCCTCCGGTGTCAGGACGATCCCGGCGGCGGCGAGCATCTCGGCCGCGCGCCGCCGGGCCTGGTCCACGTCGTTCTGGGTCAGCATGGGACCGAGGGCAGGATTAGCGGACGCGCTCGCCGTTTTCGAGGAACGGGACCGCCAGCCCCTTGAGCGAGCCGTCGGGTTCGAGCACGGGCTCGGGCGAGTACTGGAGGGCGTAGGCCCGCCGCATCTTGTCCGTGTGGTTGGCGCCGGAGCGGTGAAAGCACGTGCTGGAGAAAACCACGATGGAACCGGCGGGGCAGGTCGCGAGCACGCCCGGGTCGTCGCCGAAGTAGCCCTCGCGGTCATTGGTGCCGGGCACGAGCTTGTGCTCGACCTTATCGCGGGTGCCGGCCCGGTCGTACGGGAGCAGCGAGACGGTGCCGTTGGCCTCGCTCACGTCGTCGAGCGGGATCCAGGCGTTGACGTACGGCTTGTGCTCGCCGTCCACGTAGCCGGAGTCCTGGTGCCAGGTGAACTCGGCGCCCTTCTTGTCCGTCCCCTTGACGACGAACTGCTCCCAGAAGAGGTAGGCCGTATCTCCGATCGTGGCGCGGCAGACCTCGGCCATGAGGTCGTTGAAGATGAACTCGCCGAGCTGGGGGCGGTCCTTGTAGGCGAGGAACACGAAGTAGCGGCTGTTACGGCGGCTGAGGTTGAGCGTGTCCGTCCCGAGGCGGTCCATCTCGGCGTCCTGCGCGGCGATGAGCTCGGCGCACTCGGCGCGCACCATCTCGAGGTCCTCCTCCGGGATCACCCCTTCGAGGATGAAGAAGCCCTGCTCCTGGTACTGCTTTCTGTGTTCCTCCGTGATGAGGGTGTCGAGCTGTGTAGACATAGCGCGGATGCGGTGTGGTGAGTAGGTGAGGCGAGCTACGTGCGCGCCGGCTTGTTGAACCGGCCGCCGGCGATCGACTCCACGTCGTAGAGCGAGCCGTCTGCGGCCGGAAGGCCGTCTGCGGCCGGAAGGC
>Ga0079224_100012229_pt1 | contig 11868 bp, 7 predicted proteins | sample Stecom2015_FD_80414 | JGI IMG/M metagenome (GOLD analysis project Ga0079224, IMG submission 80414) | Agricultural soil microbial communities from Utah to study Nitrogen management - Steer compost 2015 | ecosystem: Environmental > Terrestrial > Soil > Agricultural land | place: USA: Utah...
AGAAAACGTTTTCGAAGGCATCTGGGGTTTTGAAGACACGGTTATTCCGGATATTGAACGGGCCATACTTTCCAGGCACAATATAAATTTATTGGGTCTGCGTGGGCAGGCCAAAACAAGGATCGCAAGAATGATGACCCTCTTGCTCGACGAGTATGTTCCCGTGGTAAAGGGTTCGGAACTCAATGACGATCCCCTGAATCCCCTTTCCACCTTTTCCAAAGAACTTATAGAAAAAAACGGAGACAAAACACAAGTAGGCTGGTGGCACAGGTCCGATCGGTACACCGAAAAGCTGGCCACTCCTGATGTGTCGGTGGCGGATCTCATCGGTGACGTGGACCCCATCAAAGCAGCCACCCTGAAGCTTTCCTACAACGACGAACGCGTGATCCATTATGGCCTGGTGCCGCGGTCCCACAGGTCAATATTCGTGATCAACGAGTTGCCTGATTTACAGGCCAGGATCCAGGTAGCCCTGTTCAACATTCTTCAGGAGGGAGACATCCAGATCAGGGGTTTCAAATTACGGCTGCCCTTGGACATCCAGTTTGTCTTCACCGCCAACCCGGAAGACTATACCAACCGGGGAAGCATTGTTACCCCATTGAAGGACCGGATTGAATCCCAGATCATAACCCATTATCCGAAAGACATAGAAACGGGCAAAAAAATCACGGCACAGGAAGCCAACCTGACCGGGAGGCCGGTGAAACAAATCCATGTGCCGGAGCTGATGAAAGACCTGATAGAGCAGGTCGCCATTGAAGCAAGGGCGAGCGAATATGTGGATGAAAAAAGCGGCGTGTCTGCCCGTTTGACAATTTCAGCCTACGAAAACCTCCTTTCGGCCGCTGAAAGAAGAATTTATTTGCATGGAGAAAACCAAACCGTAGTCCGGATTGCGGATCTTATCGGCATCATTCCTGCGATCACCGGGAAGGTTGAGCTGGTTTATGAGGGTGAGCAGGAAGGCGCCGGGCTGGTGGCCTACACCTTGATCGGTAAAGCCATCAGGACCTTGTTTACGGAATACTATCCTTCCCCTGAACAAAAGAAGAAGGATAAAGAAAGAAATCCTTACGCCCAAACTGTGGCTTGGTTTGGAGAAGGCAACAGCCTGGACATTCTCGCCTCCCAAAGCGACAAAGAATACAAATCCGCACTGCACCAGGTTCCGGGACTTGAAAAGGTCACCACGGGACATGTAAAGAATCTTCCCGAAAAAGAGAAGGAATTTTTCATGGAGTTTGCCCTTCATGGCCTGGCTGAATTCAGTCAATTGAACAAAAAACTGCTGGACACGGGCATGCAGTTCAAAGACCTGTTTAGCAGCATGTTTGACATGGGCGGGTCTGAGGATTTTGATCTGGAGGATGAACCATGACCGCTACTATAGACGGAGTGCATACAGGCGCGGGGTTCGGGTGAAAACCATTGTTTCGCTCAACCTTGCCCCTGGATATCCCATTTTTGTTTAAATTGGGCGTAAAATAATTTTTATGAGTCAGTTGATCATCAACAGTTTCGAAGAATTCAGCAATTACGTCGGCCAGGATTTGGGGGTGTCCGAATTCCACCGGATTACGCAGGACCAAATCGATCTTTTTGCAAAGGCAACCCTGGACAACCAGTGGATACACACCGATCCGGAGCGGGCAAGGGAGGAAGGTGCCTTTGGAAGTACCATTGCCCATGGTTATCTGACACTTTCCCTTGTTCCCTTCCTCTGGGAACAGATTGTGGAGGTAAAAAACCTAAAGATGATGGTCAATTACAGCATCGACAAACTGAAGTTTTCCCATCCGGTGCTGGTAGACGACGAGGTAAGGCTGCGTGCCAAACTGGAGAATATCACCAACCTGCGTGGCACGGTAAAAACTGAGATGAGCGTAAAACTTGAAATCAAGGAGCAGAAAAAACCCGCCTTTACAGCCGGACTTGTATTTTTGTATCATTTTGCCTGAGTTCCTCCATCTGATTGTTAATTTCTATTTATGATGATTTGATCATAAAATTTTTTCAACTATATTTATAGGAGTTTGATTAGTGTCCAACTTTCTCCTATAAATTATGTCAAAGCCGGTTGTTCCAGTTATTTTATTAATGTTCTTGATGTTTTCCTGTGGAAAGTCCTCTGAGAGCGTCGAAGACAACAACCAGCCGCCACTGTCCCTGCTTGTTAAGGACACCATTCAGGTGGATTATGCCGGCATGCTAAGTCTTCAAGATATTGATACTGAACAAGAAAGACTGTTGCTATATGATCAGCAGCGGCAAATATTTTTAGTCACTGATTTTAATGGAACGGTTCTTAATCAGATTGATAAGGGAGAAGATACCAAAGGTAGCTATAGCTTTCTGCTCGGACCAGCCCGATTCCATGACTATGATCATCTTTTTATCATTGAGAGGAATGGCATGATGCGCTTTAATTTTGGGGGCGAACTGGTTTCTCATGTTCCTTTTTCCAATGAAGATCCACCGCGGTTTTCCGGTAGGGCGATGTTTGCAGAAGAATTTTTACCTTATGAAGGCCGATTTCTGGGAAAAGGTGTGTTTGGCCGCGGGGAGTTTGGCAAGAATGAACGGGAATATTATGATGAGTTTCTTCTTTTAAGCTGGTTTAATCCGGAAGATGGCCGGTTTGAACGGTTTCTTCGGCTTCAACCGGAAAGCTTATTCAAAAATGGGAAGGCGTATGAGGTAACGGAAATGATGCCCTCGTATGCCCTGCTTAACGACACCATTTATGTGATTGTTGGAACGGATCCTTATCTGGAGGTTTACGCAGCCCAAGAACCTTACCCTTTAATTTCAAGGAAGAAGCTTAACTACGAGCCTTACTATCCTTCAGAGGGTCAGGATATGAGGAGTGCGGATCCCCAAGCGATCAGGGTGATTGAGTCTTCAGGCTTTACTAAAAATCTAAAAGCCAGCCCCGAATACTTGATATCGGGCTATTCCCCCGGATATGATCCGATAGACAGGGATAGGTACAGTGACCCTTCGATTGCCCCCCAGGATTTCAGAAAAAGTATCGAGGGAAAATACCCCGAATACATCCACATTATGGATCATCAGGGCAATAGGTTGTTGAATGAGGAGAATCATCTAAATATCGATTTGAGAGAGTTTACTGTCAGGGAGGGAGAGATATGGGCAAAGAGAAGGCCCAGTGATGATGTGGAGGAAGTCTTTGTCATCATTTATCGTATCGCCATCGAGTGATCTAAAAAAGAGCGGGATCAACGTTTTTTTTATAGTTAAAAAACGAAAATTATTAAAGTCTATCCCTTTCTTCCGTGCTGCCGCTTCGCTCGTTAATTTTAAACTCTTCGCCCCGGGAAAAATTCCATCGCAGGGTCACCCGTACCCCCTGGTTGTTGTTGTATTGCCGAATGTCTGTGTTGATCTTGTCAAACAGGATATTGCCCCGGAATTTTTGGGTCCTGAACAGGTCAGTACCGTTCAGCGTCAGGCTCAATTTATCATCCATAAAAGTTTTGGTAATACCGGCATCCATCCAGGCGAGGCTCTTTATTTTAATTTGCCCCTCAATGAAAGGACTCAGATACATTCCCACCACCTCGATTTTGAACCCCTTCGGAAGGGTGATATTATGCTGTGAACGGGCCATATAAGACCATTGAGAGGTGTTCAACAAAGCTTCTCCAAGCATGGTATGATATTTATTATTATAGACATGCACCATGTTGTTGGCCTTCCACCATTCGGTAATGTCCACGGGAAGCATCATTCTCAGGCTATAGTTTTCCTCTTTTTCATAATTCTGCACCTGAAGGGTGGTTTTTCGGGAATCCTCCTCCTGGATCATCACCTGTCCAAATGCATCGCTGGTCCGGGAATAACCCAAAGTAAACTGATAGGCTCCTTTAATCACATGGCTCATCTCGAAGTTATTGGCGTACTGAGGCTTCAGCCCCGGATTTCCTTCTTCGGTGGTCAAAGGATCAATATAAAACACAAAAGGGTTGAGCAACCTGTAATTTGGCCGGGTGATCCTCCGGTTCGCATTGTAGTTGATGGCATAGTTGTCGCTGACTTTGTGTTGAAGATACAGGCTGGGGAACAAATTCAGGTAATCCTGCTTGTTCCGTTGCGCGGCGGTAATAGAATTGCCCGTGATGTCCGAATATTCCGCACGCAGGCCCAACTGGAAGTTCAGTTTATCACCAAGCGGTGATTTATAGGAGGCATAAGCAGCCAGCACGTTTTCATGGTAGATAAATTGATTGCTGTTCGGGTCGGGGGAATAGGGCTCTTCCTCCACACTCCTTTTTATCTCCAATAGGTTGTCCGATTTCATCCAGCTTCCCTTTAGTCCTGCCTCCAAAGTTTTGCCTTCTGCAAGCGGTTTGGAAAAATCCGCTTTTGCCGTCAATATATTATAGTTCATGTTATTGTCCGTAAGAATGCGGTTCTTCTCCACATCGGACAATTCATCATTCACCCAGCGCCGGTTGCTTAGCAAACCAAGGCTTGAAGCTTCCATGACCGTGTAATCCACATCGGCGGATATTTTTGTTCCCAAAGTGTCCAGGTTTCCGACGTAATGCATATTGGCAAATAGCCGTTGGTCATCGGAGGCCGTTTCATTAATGGCTTCCAATCGGTCAATATCCGCAACTCCAGGGTTCGAAATGTTGGTCAGGGAATTCCCGTGCACGGTCCCGTCCTGACGGGAGGCCTGAAGATTCATGCCCAGGCTGTGTTGGTCATTTATCCGATAATCTGCCGCCCCTGAAAAAAACAGGTTTTTCCGTTCCGGTTTCAGCCGGGCCGTTTGGTCAAATATAGACACGCCCTCTTCCAGTTGAAACCTCCTGAGTATTTCCAGGTCATTGAACCTTGACCATTCATTGTAGTTCAAGCTTGCGCTGCTGGTCCATTTTCCCCGTTTCATGTTTAGGGTGGCTCCGGCAAATGGCGCATAAAGCCCGTTGTACTGGTTGCCCAACTGAATATTGCCGTGGGTGCCGTTGTACGTGTTCTTCTTGAGCCGTATGTTCAGGATTCCTGCGGCACCTTCAGCGTCATACTTTGCGGGAGGATTGCTGATTACTTCTATGCTTTTAATGTTGTCCGCAGGCATGGCGCGGAGAAAATTTGCCAGGTCTTCCGAGCTCATGTAGGTTTGCCGGTCATCCAGCAATACGATGACCCCGGACCTGCCGTTCAGGTTGATACGGCCGTCCGCATCGACATATACCCCCGGAGAGCGTCCGATGACATCCAGCGCAGTATTTCCCTCGGCCATCACTGTCCCTTCTATGTTGATGACGGTCTTGTCAGCTTCAATGATGACATCAGGTCTGGATGATTGCACCGTCACTTCATCTAAGGCGGATACTTCTTCTTCTAGTTCAAAGACGCCCAGATCCTTGTCGCTTCCGGGACGCAGGTCAATCTCCCCGGATTTCAGGGTGATAAAGCCAATACTGGAAACCATCAGGACGACTTTGCCGCTTGCTTCGGCAGTAAGGGTAAACTTCCCGAATTCATCAGCTACCGCACCCGTGATCAGGCCGCCATCCCCGCTTTCCAGTAACGCGATATTGGCATAAGGTAAACCATGGCCACCTCCTTTAACTTGCCCCGTGAGGGTAATTGTATCCTGGGCTGGCAGCGGATGTAAACAGAAAAAGAAAAGGATGAGCGTCAATTGAAATGGATTCAAGAACTTCATAAACGGTAATGCGATAGTTTTGCCCATCCCTATGAAAAACAGATGCCAGGTTAAATAAACGGGCTGGAGGACCTCCACACGGCACTGGTGGACTTATTTACATAAACGCTGTATCGTTACCGAACACTTTTTCTGTTCGATACCATGACACATTCAAAAACCTTTTGCCAAATAATTATGGCTGTCCTGAAACAAAAAACCCTCAGCTGAAGCCAAGGGTTTTTCTAAATATCTTTCCACGCAAATTATTTTGCGGCAGCATATCGCTTGCCAACCTCTTCCCAGTTGACCACATTCCAGAACGCACTGATGTATTCAGGCCTTCTGTTTTGATATTTTAGGTAATAGGAGTGTTCCCAAACGTCAAGGCCCAAAATGGGAGTACCCTGTGCATCGGCCACATCCATCACCGGATTGTCCTGGTTAGGGGTGGAAGAAACCTGGAGATTTCCGGAACCGTCCACAGAAAGCCAAGCCCAGCCGGAACCGAAACGGGTGGCCGCTGCTTTTTCAAATTCTTCCTTGAAAGCGGAAAAAGAACCGAACTTGCTCTTTATGGCTTCCGCAAGCTCACCGGAAGGTTCGCCTCCGCCATTGGGAGATAGCACAGTCCAAAATAATGAATGGTTATAGTGACCACCACCATTGTTCCTTACTGCCGTGGATGCGGAGGAAACATTCTTCATAAGCTCTTCCAAACTCTTGCCTTCCAAGTCAGATCCTTCCAAGGCTTTATTAAGGTTTGTCACATAAGCATTGTGGTGCTTTCCATGATGGATTTCCATCGTCCTGGCATCGATATGGGGTTCCAATGCGTTAAAATCATAAGGTAATTGTGGTAGTTCAAAAGCCATTGTTATTTTAAGATTTATAGGTTAAACATAAAATTAAAGCATTCCGCGCGAATGTCCTTTAATAACCAGAAGCCGTACCAAATGGTTCTGTAAACTCTATTTTGTTTGTATTATCTCAAAGTCTTAAAGAAAGCATCAAGCAGCATCTTGGACTCCACGGCCAGCAAACCCTGATGAACCTTCGTCCTGGGATGAAGCAGAGGCTCCTGGATTTTGGCAAAACCCCTACGCGGATCCTCAGCGCCAAAGTGAATTTCCTGCAACTTTGCCCAATAACTGGCCCCCGCACACATGACACAGGGTTCCAGGGTCACGTATAGTTTGCACTCGTTGAGGTATTTTGACCCCAATCCAACGGACGCGGCGGTGATCGCGAGAATTTCCGCATGTGCCGTTACATCATTGAGTTTTTCTGTTTGATTGTAAGCCCGGGCAATAATCCTCTTTCCGCATACCACCACCGCCCCGACGGGAATTTCTCCTTCCTCAAAAGCCTTATTGGCCTCTTTAAGGGCTTCGTTCATAAAGTACTCATCCGTGTAAAGCTCCATCTTTTATACATTAGGGAAAGGTAAAATTTTTTTAGGCACTTCAAATGTAAACCTAAATGCATGGTTGGAGCAACTTAATAATTTACTTTTCAGTTTATATCTCAAAACTGGGACTATGGAAGGACTGCCATTGAATTTGAATTATACAAGCCAGGAAAAACCGGGCATCTACCGAATAAAGAAGGGCAAAAAATTCCTGTATCAGTTTGCCAATCAAAAAGAAGTAACGGCCAAAGGCACCCTTGACAGGATAAACAAACTGGCTATCCCCCCACAGTGGGATAGGGTATGGATCACCAAAGACCCCAGAGGTCATATCCAGGCCACTGGATATGACCAAAAAGGGCGCAAGCAATATATCTACCACCGCAACTGGGTACTGTACCGCCAGGATTCAAAATACCAGCGGCTCAAGTTTTTTGGTCAGGCCCTGCCGGCCATCCGGGCCCGGGCTTCTGCCGATATTCAGCTCATAGGCTGGCCCCGGGAGAAAATGCTGGCATTAATGGTGTTGATCCTGGATGAGTTGTTTATCAGGATAGGGAATGTATCTTACACCCGCGAAAACGGTACCTACGGCCTCAGCACCTTAAGGAGAAAACACGTACGTCTTGAAAACGGAGTAGCTGTGTTTGAGTACAAAGCAAAAAGCGGTAAGTACCGGAGGCTGACGCTGGAAGACGAAAACTTGGTGCCCCTGATCAAGGAATGCGTAGAACTGCCAGGGTATGATATCTTTCGCTACTATGATGAAGAGAGCAAGTGTTACTGCAATCTGCACAGCGAGGATGTAAACAACTATCTTCGGGAAATCACCGGAGCGGAATTTTCTGCCAAAGACTTCAGGACCTGGGCCGGTTCTGTACTCACCGTATCGCTGAAAGAGGAAGCTGAAAAAGAAAAAACAGCCAATCCACGCAAAAAACTCGAAAACATATTGGTCCAGATGGTGGCGGAAAGACTCGGCAATACGGTGAGCATCTGCAGGGAATACTATATTCATCCCGCGGTATTGTCGGCCGCAATGTCCTCTGCCCTCGACGTAGAGGCAAAGAAGGCGGCAAAGCGGTTTAGGTCCCTCAGAAAGAAGCTGGAGCCGGAGGAAATCCTGACTCTACACCTTTTGGATAAAGGCAAGGAAGAAATACACGCCAGTCAGCCGACACCGGTTTAAAATCATAAACCGCATCAATTACAGCATCGACTGATATCCTTTTGACCCCTTGCCGATTTTTTCCGGGGAGGCCAAAAAGCGACAGCGGCATTTCCAATCCTTTCATTTTTTTTCACGCAGGAGTGTGTCTGGTCAAGATTCTATTGACTTCATGGAAAAATTCATTTTATATTACACGATATTCAAATTTTACGCGGATATTGTTTCCGATTCCCGAGAACACCCAATTTACCTTTGATGAAAAAGTTGCTATTTATTTTATTTCTTTTTGCTGTTGCGTCCATCTCAGGACCGTCCGCTCATGCCCAGGGACAGGGGATGCAGGCGGAGGCCAGGGAAACGATGTTAAAAGCCACCAAATTTATGGTCGAAAACGTGAGCAACAATGGTGGCTATGTGAGTCAGTATCTTCCGGATCTTTCCCGACGATGGGGGGAATTGGAAGCCTTCGAATCAATGGTCTGGATAGAAGGGACCGGAACGGTCCGTATGGGAGAATTACTTTTGGAAGCCTATCAGGCTACCGGAGATGAATATTATTATGAAGCCGCAAAAAAAGCTGCCCGGGCCCTCGCCTGGGGTCAGCATGAGACGGGGGGCTGGCATTATTTCATCGATTTTGCGGGTGAAGGGTCAGTAAAAAAGTGGTATGAAACCATCGGGAAGAATGCCTGGGGATTTGAGGAACACAACCATTATTATGGCAATGCCACCTTCGACGGCGGGAACACCGCGAAGGCAGCCCAGTTTTTGCTAAGGCTCTACCTGGAAAAACTAGAACCCGAGATTAAAGTTACCCTGGATAAAGCCATAGGTTTTATTCTGGAAAGCCAGTATCCGCTCGGAGGCTGGCCGCAACGGTACCCTTTAAAGTATGACTTCCCACATGGGAATCTTGAAGATTACACTTCCTTTTACACATTTAACGACAATGTGATCTCGGAAAACATCAATTTTCTGATCCAGTGTTACCTGACACTCGGCGGCAGGGATTTTTTGGACCCCATCAGGCGCGCGATGAATTTTTATATAATTTCCCAACATGCGACGCCCCAGGCCGGCTGGAGCAAACAGCATAACATGGCGCTACAGCCTGCCCACGCACGTACCTATGAACCGGCAGCAATTTATCCGGACTTCACTTATGAAAACGCAAAATTGCTGCTAAGATTTTACGAGCTTACAGGAGACAGAAAGTTCCTGGCCAGAGTACCTGATGCCATTAGCTTCCTGGAAAGCGTGGCCCAAAAAAATCCGGAAGGAAAAACCGTTTATCCTATATTCGTTGAAATCGGGACCAACAAACCGCTTTACGCCCACAGGGAAGGGACAAATGTGCGCAACGGGAGGTATTGGCTTGATTACAATCCCGAGAACCAAATCCAGCATTACAAAGGGAGGAACTTTGATCTTAATTTCCTAAGAAAAGAATATGAGAGGTTAAATTCCCTCTCCCCCGCGGAAGCGTCCAAAAATTCTCCGCTAAAAGACGCAAAGCTTATTAGAAACGGTGCCGACTTAAAAGCCGACTACCTCAAACGGTTCGGCGAATCCGAAACCCGGGTCACGGAAGAAGCGGTGAAAAAAATTTTCGCATCGCTCGACGATCAGGGCCGATGGTTGATTAAACACCCTACCTATTCCCTACCCTATTCCATTGATGAAAACGGGATGCCCAGCAACACCGCAAGGAGAAGCGACGAACTGGGCGTGTCCATTCCTGATCCCTCCGAGCAGGAATACATTTCAACCGGAACCTATATCCGTAATATGGAACAGCTCATTCAATTTATCAGCGCAAAACCATGAAAAACAAACACGGTGGACTTTATGAATTTTGATCATGTATAACAAATAACAGCAACGGTATACAGGTTTGAAGAATAAATCAAAATCACTTTAATCATTGTCAAACATGAATTTATTTTACTACACATCAAAAAAACGAAAAGCTGGCATGGGGCCGGAAAAGGCACCGGAACAGGCCTTCGCTCCGGCTTGCTGGAGGATTTGCTTAGCATTATTTCTTGTTGTTTTTTCCGCCAACCCTTCATTTTCAGGCGCGCCCGGGGAAGCAAGACTAAATGATTCAGACAGGACCTTAGTGGATATTCAGATTTCCGGAAAGGTAACCGATGTAAACGGCGTTTCCCTCCCCGGGGTAAACATACTCTACAAAAACAGCACCATAGGAACGGTTACCGACCTGGATGGAAACTATTCCATTACTGTGCCTGAAGGTTCGGGTACATTGGTTTTTTCCTTCATTGGTTACGTTACGCAGGAAATTCCTATCGATTCCAGGACCGTGATAAACGCAACCATGGAGGAATCCGCTACGGCCCTCAATGAAGTTATCGTGACTGCGCTGGGTATAGAACAGAGAAAGGAGGAAATTACCTACAGCACCCAAACCGTAAACACGGAGCAACTGACAGAGGCAAGGGAATTGAATATCATGAACTCATTAAAAGGAAAAGTAGCCGGATTATCCATTACCACTTCCGGTAGCGGTTTGGGCGCTCCAGCCAGGGTGGTGCTCCGGGGCAACCGTTCCATCACAGGCGATAGTCAGCCTCTATATGTGGTAGATGGTGTACCCATCTCTGGCAATCCCACAGAATTGAACTCAGACAATATCGCCTCCATCAACGTGCTGAAAGGTCCCAACGCTGCTGCCCTTTATGGGAGTGCGGCGCAAAACGGTGCCATCATCATCACCACGCTGACAGGTAAGGCAGGCGTAACCAACGTAAGTCTGAATACAAGCTTCATGCTGCGGGAACCCCAGATCCTGACCAAATTTCAAAACGTATACGGTCAGGGACAAAGCGGGGTGTACGACAAAGGTTCGGAGTTTTCCTGGGGCCCAAAAATGGAGGGCCAGATGGTGGAGCACTGGTCGCCGGATCCTGCATTGGCGGGAACCACGTATCCTTTCACCCCGCAGCCGAACAACAATTTAGATGTCTATCAGACCGGTTACAACCTGGCCACCAACCTTCTGGCCACCATAGGAGGTGAAAAAACCCAAGCCGTGGTTTCCTACACCTTTACGGATGCCAAAGGAACGCTGCCAGGAAACGAGTTAAACAGGAACAACTTGTCTATCAGGGTCCTCAACCAGCTTTCGGATAGGATAACGCTTGATGCCAAGATGGATTATATGAACCAAACCATCAACAATGGGTATTTCGGCGGAAGATACAATCCTACCCGTATGATATACCGGTTGCCAAGAAATATCCATACCGAGCATATTGCTGATTTTGAATATACAGACGCGGAAGGGTTGAACCGGCAAAACTACTTTAATCCGGGTTCTGCCATTGGTGGTAACCCCTACTGGATTTTGCACAGGACCCTGAATGAAGTTACCCGCCAAAGAATTATCTCCATGGCCTCTTTGACTTATGATTTCACCGATGAGTTAAGCCTCATGCTGAGAGGAGCCTATGACGGAAGTAACGGCGGCAACGAGGACAGGCTTTATAATGACAACTACGCAGATGCGCCTTACGGAATGTTTGAAGTGGGTAAAAGTGAGGGAATGGAGTTCAACGCGGACTTTTTGTTGAC